>Ga0129333_10001808_pt1 | contig 19649 bp, 28 predicted proteins | sample CPB6_08_DNA_FD_94474 | JGI IMG/M metagenome (GOLD analysis project Ga0129333, IMG submission 94474) | Freshwater to marine salinity gradient microbial communities from Chesapeake Bay, USA - CPBay_Sum_0.6_0.8_DNA | ecosystem: Environmental > Aquatic > Marine > Coastal | place: USA: Chesapeake... | reverse complement strand
GATGATGCCTTTGTTGCTCAATATCTGACTTCAGCCATCAATGAAATTGAGATGAGTCTTGGTATGTTCCTATCTCCGTGTGAACAGACACTTGTGTTTGATTACACAGAAGGAATGTTTGCTAGTAATTTTAGTGGGATGAAAATTAAGCAGTACCCTGTAACTGATATTTTGTCAGTTAAGTTAAAGTTCTCTCATGCCATGAATGACCAGCCTATTAATGAGTTTACTTTGCCTCCTTCTTGGATTTCTTACAGAAACCGTAGAATCAACGTATTGGCAGACTTGGGAACTATTAAGACCACAGCTCGCGGCGGTGACGGCACAGTATTTAGTTTTATGGCTGGTTATGTTCCGCAGGCGTTCCGTCCTAATATGATTTCTGTAGAAGTGTTGACTGGCTTCCCTGAGGGGCGAGTTCCAGCCATCGTAGTGGACTTGGTTATTACCGTAGCATCTATTCGTTTGTTGACAGATGTTATTCCTATGCTTTTTCCATACAGCTCTACGTCGGTGTCGATTGACGGAGTCAGCCAATCAGCGGCATTGCCGGGGCCAAACTTCTTATTGAATAGAGTGCAGGCTTTGCAAGTTAAACGTAAAGAGCAAGAGTCGGCTATTCAGGCCAGTATGGGTCAACAAATTAAAGTTGGCTTTATTGGGGCTTGACTTATTTACATAGCCGTGGCACCGTTAAGGTGCTTCGGAGGCTCGGAGAACCCGTCTATATGGCGGGTTCTTTCGTTTAAGTAACGAAAAATACAGGAATCGTTATTTATTAAAAAATTATGTAAAGTTATTTTTAAATGAGACGATAAGTATTTCATGGAGGCAAATATGAAAAAACTTTCTAAACAAGAAACTATCGAGCTGACCAAATGCTATTACGCAGCGCTTATGAGCAAAAAAACTCCCGATGCTTGCATGTTTGCAAGTTTGTTAAATATAAAGGGCAACGAAGAATTTATGCAAGAATTGTTTACTGTTCAGGGTTTTCCTGAAATTTTTCAAGAATGCCTTCCAGAAACTCAAAAAAAAATGGGTTTTGTTGTTAAAGTTTTTAAATAAACTTTCGATAAGTTTTTATGGAGGTGTTTTATGATTATTAATGACGAATTCTTCAAAAAGACTCAAGAAAATCTGCGCCGCATTAGGGTGCAAAACAACAAAAAAACTATGAAAAATTATGGAATTGATGAAAAATCTGAAGCGGAAGAGCTGCCATCAACTCATCAACTTGAAGAAGACAACGTAATTGTTGTTGACTTTAAGAATAAAAAAGGGCTAAATGCACCCAAAGTAGAAGTATCTGAAGAAGAAAGATTTAAAAGAATTAGGCAAAGTATTCAAAACATTAATGCGCTCATGGATGAGCTTAAAGAACGGAATAAAATCAAATGATTGATCTTAGAATTGGAAATCCAGAAATATTTTTTGAAATGTTGTCAGGAATTTCTGATAGCATGGAATCTTCTTTAATATCAGGAATGCCTTATCATAAAGAAAAACCTATTTCTATTATTATTAATCAAATTAAAGAATTACATAAAAAATATCATCCTAATTTATTAACTCCAAATTCACAAATTGTAGTAGGAAGCGGCGCTGGACAATTAATTAGTGCATTTTTTTCTTTAAATTCAAAAACTTTTGTTCAATCCCCATTTTGGTTTCGTGTTCCAGTGTTATCAAAAAAACATAACTCTAACACAGAATATAAAACTATGTCCGAAGGTATTAATTTAATTACTTATCCTTCTAATCCAGATGGTAAGATAGAATTGAGTGGTATTAATACTTGGTATGATTGTGTTTATTTATGGCCTTGGTATTTTTCTGATAAAAAACAATATAATGATGCTTTACAAAAATTAACAAATACAAAAAAAATAGCAACAATTTTTACATTGTCAAAAATGACTGGCCATTGCGGAACACGTTTTGGATGGGCAATTGTTGAAGATAAAGAAACTGAAAATAAAATAAATGAATATATGGAAATTGAGTCGGGTGGTTTAGGGTACGACACTCAAGTTAAAGCTGCAACTATTATTGAATCTGTTTTAGAAAAAGAACATTGGCAAAAACAACTTTTAAAAATTAATCAAAAATTAAATCAACGTAAAAAAGAATTTTATTATTTTACAAATAAAAATAATTGGTTTTATGAAGCAAAACCAGGAATGTTTGCCTGGATTACAGTTCAATCAAATAATGCAACTAAAGAATTTGAACGGAAGGGAATTTTAGGCACATGCGGATCTATTTGTGGCGGAACAAAACAACAAATTCGTTTAAATTTAGCGGTCAATGATGATACGTGGGAAAGGGTTTTAAAACTTTTGTCATGAAAAATGAAAAATATTTTAAACCAGCCAAAAAAGCAACAAAAAAAGCCGAGCATTATCGTTATTTTCTCGGAGCTGCTTTATTTTATAAAGACAAATTAATTTCTATTGGTTGTAATTATCTTAATAAAACTCATCCCCTTTGCGATGAAAATACATACGGAAGACCAGTTACAATGCATGCAGAAGTTAATGCTCTTATTAAAGCTAGAGAGTTTCTTAATGCTTTAGCAGATAGCGAAAAGAAAAATTTAATTTTAGTTACATATAGAGAAACTAAAAATGGTTGCAGGGCGATTGCTCGCCCATGTTCTGGTTGTATAAAAATTATTCAAAATAATAAAATAAAAACAATTCTTTATACAATAGAAAACGGTTATTCGATGGAAGAAATTTAATTTTAAGAAAGAATTGACTTTACATTAATTTTTAGTATTATAAGTTTGGTGGAAATAATTCCATCTTTTATCAAGGAGTTTTTTATGAATCGTACTAATTCCCCAACCACATACACAGAAGTAGCGATTACAGTTCTTTCTTCAGCCGGAAGCCGTGAACTTACCGCTGCACAAGTTTTTGAGTCAGCTCGTAAAAAAGGGCTTTTGCGAAGATTTACTTCTCAAGGGCGCACTCTTGAGCAAGTTCGCGTAGGTCTTTCAGCCAAACTTCGTCAGTCGGCTAATGGCAGCTCAGGGATTGCCGCTCGCCAAAAGAATGGTGTAAATTTTTATTCTGTTTGATGGCTTTTGACTAAAAACTAGGACGGGTTGTCCGTCCTTTTTTTATGGAACAAACCATGCTTGAGTCGGTAATAATAGGTGGAATCGCTGCTTACATGTTAAATGAAATTCGATTGCCGCCATGCATTATTGGTGAGCCAATAAAAGACTCAGGCTATTGTGTTTCACGCCAGTACGCCGACATTAAGATGGATTTTATAGCTTTTTCTAAAAAACTTAACACTAATTCACAAGATCTTAGAATAACCATTGATTTAAAAAATTATGGAACTTTTTTAATACCTTATAGAAAAGATGGAATCGTTTTGGAATATCGTATTAATTTTGATTAAATGACAAGGTAAATGATGAAAAAGATTCAAAACGACCTTGAACTTGAAATGCTTCAACCAACCAAAACGTCACCTACTTTTAAAATTTCTAAAAAAAAGAGAAAAAAATGGGCAAAAATAATGCAACGAGTTAAATTTTAAATATTATTTATTTTAATAATAACAAAGGGATAGTTGATAAAACAAGTCAACTATCTTTTTTCTTTATTGTTTTTCTAAAAATGTTGTAAAATTGTTTTATACATCTTTTGATGTAGTTATTTCATTGGGAACCAACAGAGGAGAAATTTCCCATGACCACAGGATTTCAGTTTGTAGGCCAGCAAGATTTGGCCAAGATTCGTGAGCGTCTTGAGCGCATGGCGAAGTCTTTCAACGCAATCGGCTATCAAGGTATGCAAAACGCTGGCCGTACCGGCATCAGCGCTCTTACTATTGACTCTGCTGACCCTGTAATGTACGCAATCTGCGCACAAGAAAAGCAGCTCAAGTTGATGAAGAATGTTAAAACACTTAAGGCTACTCAGCCAGTGTACTTCTACAAAGTTCAAACAGCTATCGCTACTCAGGGCCTTGACCTTGCTGGCTTTGAAAACTTCATGCCACAAGAAGACCAAGCACAGTACGAACAAGTAGCTGAGCCACTCAAAATCTATGGTATCAAGAAGACTCTTGGTGACATGGTTCGCTTGACTAACGAAGCAGGCGGATTCTTCGACGGTATCGACATCGAAAAAGAAAATGAGCGCAACGCTGCTATGGCTCTTTCGACACAGTTCGAGCGCGACGGTTATGCCGGCGGTGACTACTATGTTGACGCTGCAGGTCAAATCGACGTTGAAACTCCCTTAAAATTCCTTGGCAACCGCCGCATCCCAGCTATCCGTCAGCTTCGCGGTGTTCAGAACAATATCCGCGAAGGCGAACGCGCTACTCGTGGTGTTACTCCTGACTTCGTTGCTTATGGCAACAGCTTCTCAGTCGTTCAAGACCTCAAGGGCAAGGCTCTTGACCAAGAAGTTCTTGATGATACAACTACAGCAGTTGTTTCTAACGCAGGTGAAGTTTCAGAAGCTCACGCTACTCCAGCTCAAATCGCTGAGTTCCGTAAGACTTTCTTCGGCCTTCAACGTGGTGACATCGCTCAGAACTTCGCTATCCGTGGACCTGACCTTAGCAACGCTGAAGAAGGCGGTTTCGCTATCATGTCGGTTTCCGGTCTTGTTAAGTTCATTCCCGCTATCTATAAGCACGCTGTTCGTCAGAAGGCTCTTCCAGTTAGCGGAACTAACGGCGTTCCTCCAGCAACCCCAGTTATTGCTTCTGCAACTTTGACCGTTGGTTCAGTTGGTTCAGAACTTAAAGTTGGTGATAAGGTTAAGTTTCTTGTTCAAGCTTCTTCAATCTTCGGAATTAGCTCACCAGCTATGTCGAGCGAGCTTACTGTAACTGTTGACGGACAAGGCGTTGACCTTTCCATTGCAGCTCAGGCCGATGCTGAAGCATTCATAGTCTTCATGACTCCCCGTGAAGCTGCTGGTAAAGCTGGTTCAGAAGGATTTGTTGGTAAAGTTGTTAAGGCTGCCTCTGGAGCTACTGCATTCAAGTATGTTGGCGCGGTTATGCCCGGCTACGAATCAGTTCTCTTTATGCCTTCAAGCGAAGACCGCGTTAAACTCGCTGTTCTTGGAAACCTCCTCAATAAGTCTGATCTTGGCCGTCAAGGTTTGGCTCTTGAGAGCGTGTTTAGCTCTTACTTGGCAGTGGTTCTCCATAAGCCGCGTTCGTTCGCTGTCCTCGACAACGTCAAACAACGCCGCCGTATCTAATCTTTTGATTAGATTCTTAAAGAGGCCACCCTTCGGGGTGGTCTTTTTTTATTGATAATTAAAAAAATAATGATAATCTGTCAGTGTTTAGGGAGGTTTTTAATGAAAATGTATGCTTTTTATACTATAACAGACATACCTTACCTTGAGTATAATCATAGAAAATATTGCGAAATAAACAATATCGAATACAATAAAGTTGTAATTTCGGATACTTTAGCAGAAAAATATGCTTATATTTTGCAATTTTTACAACAAAATCCACAAGAAATTATTTATTTTATAGATGACATGACATTTTTCAAAAAAATGGATCAAATTTTTTATCCCAAAGATGATTTTTTAATACAAAAAGATGGAAAAAAAATACTTGATTCGTTTTTTGTGGTTAAAAGTACACCAGCGGTTGTGTCTTTAGTTCAGCAAATTTTATTAAAAATTAATAAAAATGATTTTAATACGTGTAAATACAAAAAAACACGAAATGCCGAAGAAGAGTTTTTTGAAAATTTAGGTGTAGAGTATTTATATCAAGAAAATAATGTGTATTTTAATGTATGTCCCAGTAGGCATAAAGATTTTAATTTTAATCAATCAAATATAGTAGCTTTAAACTTTCATAATACGTTCCCCGAAAACGAAAGCAAATACTTTGCTGAAGTAATGTGTATTCCAAATGTTCAAAAATATGATATACCTTCCGAAGCATTTGAATGTTTTAATCCTGGTTATCCAACTGCATTTGTTAGTTTATATACTCCAAATATTGCACAAGCAGGTATTATTTCAGAAAAAAATATTAAAAAATTTTGTTTAAAAAATAATATAACATATTATATATACAGAGATATAATACCCAGTTTAAAAAATCAAAATATTTCAGGAGCTTGGTGTAAACCATGGTTATTGTTAAATCATTTTAATATGCACAGAAATATTGCATGGATAGATAGCGACATTTTATTGTCAAAAAATTATACAATTGATGTATCAAAACCCATGATTGTTTATATGGACCCTAATTATAAATTTAATTCAGGGTATATGATGTTTGAAACAACCGATAAAAATAAAGAGTTATTAGAATTAGTAATAAAAAAAATTGAAAAAATAGATGGTATTTTAGAAGGAGTGTACAACCACGGCGGCGATCAACCAAGATTCATTGAGGCTACACTTGAAATCTACCCTGATTTAATTCCATTAAGCGCAAATTTAGGAAACACTCATCCTGTTTTTCCTGTATCTGTTTCTCCATATAAAAAAGATGTCATGCTGCATTTTATGGGGTTTGATTATAAAATGAGAATAGCAATTATGAGTGGCTATAATGAAATTATGTTACAACAATACTACAAATAAGGAAACAATATGACGACTGGGTTTGATTTTCATTTTGCTGTAAATAAATATGAATGGTTATTTTTAGAAACAAAATTGTCTTTGTTTGGGTATTCGATTGTTAAATCATTTTGCATAAACAAATGGCACTTAGACTTTAAACTTAAGTCATATTCTGTTTTGTTTTTAGTAGGTCCCTTTATGTTAAAACTCATAAGTTTAAACAAAATGTATGAACATGTGGAAAAGATTTTAAAAGAAAATGAAGATAAATTTCATTCCGAAATGTAGGATTATTAATGCAAAAAGAAAAAATAAACTTAATATTTTACAAATTTCAAGAATTTTTTACTAACTATCCAGAATCGGTTGTAAAAAAAACCTTAAATGGAGCGGGACCGTCTGGTAAAGGAGAGTGGGTAAGAGATACTTTGTTTTATAAATATTGCGTAACTGACGCGGCTAATATACACGATTTTTTATATTCAGAATATGGATTGAGTGAAATTTCAAGAAAAGATGCTGATGATTTTTTTCTATTTTATATGCTTGTAAAACTAGAACAACAAAATGAAATTTCTAAAAAACTTAATAAACCATTAATTTACTCTTACTACTTAGCTGTTCGGATGTTTGGGTGGTCTTTTTGGACAAAAGAAAAAATATCTTAAAACATCCATTCAGGAATTCCAGTTTGAACGCTATTTTGATTTAATAAAAAAGATTTAGGCTTTGGGTATAAACTCGGCGCTTCAAATTGAGCGTTCATGAATATATCATCTAATACATTTTGCAAACCACGTGCTCCTAGCCCTTTTTTAAAAGCGTCTTCTACAATTTCATCAATTGCGCTTTCGTCGATAATTAACTCAATTCCTTCGCTTTCAAACCATTCATGAAACGAAACTAAAACGCTTTCTTTTGATTCTACTAGTATTTTTTTTAAATCTTCTTTGTTTAATTGTTCTAATGAGGCAACAATAGAAAATCTTCCTAAAAATTCGGGAATCATACCAAACTTAATTAATGCGTCGGTTTTGTGTTCTTCTAGGCCCACAAATGCACCAGAGCATATAAATAATATATTTTTTGTGTGTAATTTGCGTTGAAAGCCATTAAATTGATAGCTTATTTCTGATCCTTCTAACAATTTTAGTAAACTTTGTTGCACCCCAACGCCGTTTACATCGGGAGATCCGTCATTACTAGATTTTCGTTTAATTTTATCAATTTCATCAATATAAACAATTGCTTGAGATGCAATATCATCATTATTTTCACAAAATACAACTAATTCGGAAATAATATCAGTTACATCTTTACCGGCATAGCCAGCAGCAGTAAACTGAGTTGCATCTACAGTCATAAATTTTGTATTAAGAAACTCAGCAAGTTTTTGTACGGTAAATGTTTTACCGCTTCCTGAAGGCCCAATCATTAAAACATTTGATTTTTTAATGGGAGCATTATATTTTGTACGTTTTATGTGATTATATGCAGCCACTGCCAAAGCCTTTTTAGCTTTTTCTTGACCTATAACAAATTCGTCTAAATAATTTTTAATGTCTTTTGGCGTATACATTTTTTTTCCTTGTTTTTTAATCAAATATGTTTTACAACATTTTTTAACGGGGGTCACATGAAAGACCAATTAACGGAAGCAGAAAAAAAAGAATTAAAAAAATTGCTCGAAGATGACGATAAATCACAAGACGTTTCCTGGCTAATGGTTGATTATTATTATAAATTATCTAAAAAACAAAATCCTTACAACTTAAAATGCAAATTATGTACTATTACGCATTTAGCTCAAAAATGCCCTAATACAATTTTTCAAAAAGAAGAAGAAAAAACAAAAGAAAATACAGAATCTTACGCCGCATCTTATTATAATTGGTAAGGAGTTGTTATGCCATTAGTAGCAGCAAAACTTAAAAATAAAATGAAAGAAACACTTGAAAAATCTTTAAAAGAACAGTTTGCAAAAGACGCTAAAGATAACGATAAGGCATCTGAAATGTGGACAAAAATGGCCGAAGCGGTTTCCGAAGTCGCTATAGATATTGTTGCTGCTTTACAGCAAGATGCAGAAGTAGCCCCCGGTATTCCAATCACAGTCAGCCCCGGTATCCCTACAGCAGGTAGTGCAGCAGCTCAGACAACAGTCGGCCCCGGTACAGGTACGACAACATCTACTGGAAAAATATTGTGATTATATTAGCTACATTAAATAAAATGGCTAATATAAGTCATCAGAATGTTTAGATTTTATTAAAACAGCAAAATTTCTATTGACCAACTTAAATTTTGTTCTAAAGTTTGCCCCACAACTGTCGATAAGAATAGTAATGGAGGTGAACTATGACTAAATTCCACCAAAGACTTGCAGCAGCTTTCATTCATCCAATTGAGAACTATGAACTTGTTGGAACGTCTGAAGGTGAGTCGGCCTGCGCTTGCGGCCACCCTATCAGAAACATTTTCACTGTGGCCTGCAACGGCCACAAGGTTGAACTTGGTTCTGAGTGCATTGAAACCTATGCAGGGCTTGAAGGAGTCCGTCAGCAAGTTCAGGCTCAGCGTGAGCGTGAGAAAGAATTGGCCAAGGCTCACAAAGAGCATCTGCAGAATCAAGAGCTACAGGCTCTGTTGGCAGAATACTCTGCTCTGTTGTCTCCATACAGAGAGAAAGTTCAAAATAGAGTCAGAATCCCTTATGAAATATACAGGCTCATCTACGGTGGTGGACTGAAACTCTCTGGCCTCAAGTCTCTCAAAGGTAAGATTGCCAGAGTGCAGAAAGAGCTGATAAGAGCCAAGGTTATTATCAATTCCGTCAACGCGGCGTAAGGAGAATAAGATGCTTATAAACAAACTTGGAATCATTGGATTAGTAGGAGCAATCACCGCACAACTTGCGGCTATTGCAGCCATAGCGGTCTATGCCCCTCTTGTTGTATCTGTGCCGCTAATTGTGGCACTAATTATCTTTTAAGGAGATTGCTATGAAATTTACCTACACACTAGAAAGCAATGACAGTGTCACTTACACAATCATTGAAGAGACTGCAGGAGTGTTTGTTGGCTATACGCCAGAGCAAGTATCTAAAGTAGCCGAAGACCTTTGTCCTAACTATCAATCCCATAATTTTTCTAATGTATTTTCAGACATTTACTTTAACTACTGCGTTAGGAAACTTCTCAAAGGAGAATCAATCCCAAACACATACACCAAGGCTTTTGGTGAAATAGCTTGACTTAACTGCATTTTGACAGTAAAACACCACTAGGAGGTAATGATTATGATTGAAGGACTTGTTGCTACTGGACTCTTGGCTCTTTTTGTTGGACTTAGTGCTAGAACCCCAGAAGTTCCAAACCATAACACTCAATACTGCGTGGCTGCCCCTACTCGCTCTAACCCTAAACAAGAGCAAAATGTTTCTAAGGGCACGAACTGCTCTAAGGGGTCTATGGCACCAGCACCCTCAAAACAAACACCACTCTCAGAACGCAAGGCTAAATGATGATTAAGTTTATTGCTTTGGCGGCATCAGTTGTGGCAACTTCTTTTGGTTTTGCACAAGAAGAAACCCCTAACCTACAGCCGCCCGAATGTTTACAGCCAAATATTGACTTTTGGCATAGCGTTTACACGGAATACACCAAACATGACCTTATTGTCTTCAATAAAGAGACAATGGAAATCTATGATGTGTACCCCAGACCTAAAGGAAACAAACGAGCGGTCAGAGCAGCCAAGAAACAGCTTATATATAAGCACGCTAAGGCTCTTCCGAAGGCAGAAAGAAAGAATGTTTCTATTCAAGGAGGAGCGAGAGGACTATTCGAGAAAGGTCTGCTTAACTTTGGTATTCATTACCCAGCAATTGCAGAGGAGCTGGAAAAACATAATATGCCTCCTCAAATTGCTTTATTGCCATTTGTGGAATCTGCCTATAACTCTAAAGCAACAAGTCCAGTCGGTGCAGTGGGTATGTGGCAGATTATGCCTAAAACGGGCAGAATGTATGGAGTCAAAAATAAAAAACATCTTAGAAACCAAGAAGTTGCAATGAAGACAGCTATCAAGATTCTTAAAGCTAATAAAGAACTGCTTGGTGACTGGATATTAGCTATAAACGCCTATCATTCTGGTCCTGGTCGACTTCTGAAAGCATCTGACATAGCCAAATCTAAAGATATTTGTGAAATATTAAACTTTATGGACGCAAATGACGTTAAGATTAAAGGCTACAAGTTTTACAGTAGAAATTATGTGGCTCAGCTATTTGCAATAGAAAAAGCTGTTTTTAGTAACTCAGAAACGGAAGGAGTTGAAGAAGATGAGGAATCAGAATATGTCGACGCAGGATTTTGATTTGTTGGGTCCGTCCGGGGAAATTCTTCATCTAGAAGATGTTGCAAGCCTTCGGGCGATTACTCTTAACAATTTAATAGAAGACACATACTTTGTAACAATAGTCGACATGCAAGGAACGACTAGGCAAAACTACTTATGTACATTCAAATGCCTTAATTACTTAATGTTGATGTTGTTTGTAGAAAGTGAAAAAGAAGATAAAACACAAATTACTATTAATTTTGAGTCTTTAATGACTTTGGTAACAAAATCAAGAAATCTTGGATATAATGAAGCAACAGGGGACGCAAAAACGGAAGAAGAATCAGAGAGCGCCATGGAAGTGCTTATGAAACGCGAACCGAACGTAATGCTTAATTAAAAAGTATACGTTTTTATAAACAGGAGAAAAATTAAATGAACTTTTCAGATGAAACCTTAAATAAACTTAAGGCGTTACAGGTTGATCCAGCAACTATGAGCCAGGAAGAATATTTTTTTGCAACACATATTCAAATGCCTCGTATTATTTATAAAGGCGCAAATAATCTATCTTTGCCCGTATATCAAACAGAACAGTCGTCGTGTTTTGATATTCATGCCGATGAGGATATAGAAGTGCCGTCTAAAGGTTTGGCTATTGTTCGTACAGGCTTATATTTAACTATGGAAGAGGCTGCCCATTTTATTAATCTTAATCCAGCAGTTATGAATATTGCTCTTGTTCTTAAAGAAAGGTCTGGTTTGGCATCTAAAGGAATTTGCCTTGGCGGCGGAGAGATTGATAGGGATTACCTCGTTGAAAATAATCCAGAAAATGAAATTAGGATAATACTTATAAATAATTCAGATTTTCCTTTCTGCGCAAAAGTTGGTACAAGAATTTGTCAGGCTAAATGGGAATTGGTCTTGCGCGACCCCTTTCTTGATGTTAAAAACATTAAACGAACATCGGGATTTGGAAGCACAGGGACATGAAATCACACAAGAAAATTCCAAAAGACTCAGCACAACCACTTTATGTCGTTTCTCAAGAAATAAGAGAAACTAAACTCGTGCCGCCCTCTTGGAAAAAGTTGGTATTTTATCTTTTTGAAGAAAAATTATCTTCTAAATCTAATCCTACACAATATATGGTAGGCTATGATGCATTAATTGAAAATGCTGTTCCCGCAAATCTTTTTTATGAAGGTTTATATAAAACGGAATTGGGCGGCAGACGTAGAATAAAATCTGAAGATGAGTATCTATTTATTTTTACTGAAAAAAATAAATTTAAATCATTGCATTTTAGTCAAAATACTTTGCAAAAATGGACACTTATTAAAATTATTTTAGATAAAGAAGAAATTGCGTCTATTTTAAGTTGATTTAATTAGCATATCTTTTACTAAATTGTTATATTTTAATTTGATTCAGGTTTTTTCTTAAAATCTGATAAAATCTACATGTAGCGTTTGGCCATAATTTTCAGGAGCCATAGTATGACAATTGCATTTTCAGTCGGCGGTAGCAGAGTTGTCACCCCCGGTGTATATTCTGTATTTAAAGTACAAGATTCACTACTTAATGTAGTAGCTTCTGCTCGTAATATTTTACTCGTTGGAGAAGCCGACGAAGGCGTTCCAGGAAATCTTTTAGACCCTACGGCTGCTTTTTTTAATGATTATCCAACAATGCAAGCTTTTTTTACCTCTGGTCCATTGGTAGATGCAGCACGTCAACTATTTTCCGTACAACCCTCTGCTGTATTTACTGGCTCTGTTGGTCGTATTTACGCACAACAAACAAACCAAGCAACTCGCGCTGAAAAAGATATTTCTTCTCCCGTTGCTTATGGTAAGATTATTGCAACAAAATTTGGAGAAAAGGGAAATTTTGTTAAATCTCAAATAGTTGCATCCCCAGAAACCCTTCCTTCAGTTTCATTTCAGATTTTGCCTGATTTTGTAGATATGGAAACGGCTGTTTCTGGCGCAAAACTTGCAAACTCTGCAGCTTTGACTTTTGCAGGCGCAGCTAATTTTGCTGGAAACCTTAGTACAGCTCTTGGCGCTAAAGCGACCGTTTCTGGCGGAACGGTTCAGGATGCTATTGATAATAATTCAGAGCTTACTTTAGCAGTTTCTGGTGCAGATGTTATCGTATCTAGCGACATTCCATGGAAGGCTGTCCCTAAAATAGGCGAAGTTGCTCTTATTCCGCACACATCGGGGTTAAAAGGCTCTAGCGATGGAAACATTGGAGTATATATTATTAAAGGCGTTACTGCAAGTACGGTAACACTTGAAAAGATTCGCCAAATAAATGCTGCTGGTACAGCAGTAGTTGCTTGGGCTTCACCAGAAGCAGTTACGGTCGCTGTTGATGTTGGTACAGGACCGTTTACTTACGCTAACGCAACAGTGCTCTTTTTAAATCCAGTAACAGTAACAATTGTTGAGGCTGCAAAAGAAGGCTCAGGTGCTTCTTTTGAAATTGCCGCTGACGGAGCATCATTGTTAGGCGTTGGCGCTATTGCTCGCATGTCAGCTCGTTCAAATCTTATTTCAGCGTCCAGTGCTTCTTTTGCTACAATTTTAGCAACAGCGGCGGCTGACCAACTTACAGTATCGCTTGGGTTAAGTGCCGTATGGGCGTCAGTCCCTAAAATGGGAGACGTTGTTTATATTCCTGCTAGTTCGCAAGTAGCAGGTGGTTCAAAACAAAATGTTGGTTTGCATATTGTAATGTCAGCATCTCCATCTTCAATTGTTCTTAAAAGACTTGATGGCGGAACTGCTGTTGCAGTTTCTTCTGTAGCCGTTGCTGGAAATCAAACAGCACTTCAGGCGGTTCCTGCATTTGTTAGTTCCTCTATAGTAGCTAAAAAAGTTTCTTCAACAAAAGAAGCTCAAGTGTCTATGAATACGCTCAATACTGTTTCAGGAGAGCGTTTTCCGTCTGAAAAAATTGGTGGAAAAATTGTTCTTGAAGTTTCTTATGCAGGCTCTGCAGCCGTTGCAAAAGTATCAATCGACGCAAATCGTCGCATGAAACTCGTTGCCGATGCTGTAGAAGTAGTTCTTCCAACGCTCAAATATCCCACACTTGCTGCATTAGCTGATAAGATTTCCTCAAACGCTGATTGGTCAGCTCGCGTTGTTGATGCTGGAATGTCTTCTGCAGCTCCTTCAATTTTAGATATGGTTGACGAGGTTGCTTGTAAATCACTTACATCAGAACATGCCTTTTCTGGTCGTCTTAAAAATGATTGGTCTGCATGGTCTACTTTTTTTGCAGATACAGTATCGATAGTTGATTTTTTTGCCGGAACTCGCCCAATTAAAGCAGGTTTGCCAGCAGGCGAACTAACGCAAACATATTTGGTAGGCGGAGCTAAAGGCGCTACTTCAAACGCAGACATTCAAGCTGCTTTTGATATTGGCCTTAAAGTTCCAACAGTTCAAGTTCTTCCGTTATTCTCACGAGATGCTTATCTCGATGTTGCTGATGGACTTACTGAATCAGAATCATCTTATTCAATAGATGCAGTTCATGCAGCTCTCAAAGCACACGTTGCTACAGGATGGTCAACAGCAATTCGTCGTGAACGCTTTGGATTAGCTTCATTCTTTGGAAGCTTTGATGAATCAAAAGCAAAAGCACAAGCAATGAACTACGAAAATGTATCTATGACATTCCAATTAGCTCGCGCCACTGGAGCCGATGGTAATGCTCAATGGTTTTTGCCTTGGATGCTTCAGTGTTGTATGGCTGCAGGCCGTTCACAAGCTATTCTTGGAACCCCATTACTTCGTAAATCATTTAATATTTTAGATGTTAAGCATATTTCTGATTCATCAATTTACTCAGACACACTTATGCGCGACTTTGACCCTGCAAGTAAAGCTTTGCTTGACGAAGCTATAGAAGCTGGTTTGTTAACAATAGGTACGGTAGAGGGAGCTGGTTTACGTCTTATATCTCCAGACCTTTCAACTCGTAGTCGCGTTAATGATCCTAAAGCTTGGGTTTATGAGCGCAACAACGTATCATTTGTGTTTATTGAATTGATTCAAACATTAAGAAGCGTGCTTGAAAACTATATTGGTGAACGAACTACCAATGTTACTACCGCTGAAGTAGCTTCTACAGTTGTTGGTATTTTAGGTTCATTTGTTGCAAGTGGAGCAATTGTTTCATATAATCGTAATCCACTTGTAACTAATCTTGGAAATGGCTATGCTGTTCAAGTGCAAGTAAAACCTGCGGAAGCTCTTGAGTTTATTTCTTTAGATGTAACTGCGACAAGAAATCTTTAATCATAGTGGGTTAAAATACCCCTATGATTAAATTAGGAGATTAACGTGGCAAATAAATTACCTGCATTTTTAGATGGAGCGAGGCTCGTTATAAAAATTGACGGAGTGCCTTTTGCGTTCTGCGAAGCACTTAGTTTTTCAGATAATATGGCTTCTCAGTTAACCATGGGAATTGGAAGTTACGGTCCACATACAAATGAGCCTTTGGTTTATTCTGCTCAAGCAAGTTTAAGAGTTTTAAGATACAGCAACGCTGCTTTAGGTAATGTTCAAAAAGCTACTCCAAATATGAAATCACAAATTCCGGTCATTAATGATGCTAAAGGATTTCAAGGCGGTAGAAAATCCGATGGCAACTCAATGATGATGCTTAATAGCTTTTCTCCTCTTAAAATGCTTTTAGAATCAACTTTTGATATTGAAGTTTTTACAAGAACAGGGACAGGAAACTCACTGTCATCTAGTCCCACATATGTAATGGAAGATTGTCTTATTACAGATCTTTCTATCCGTTTTAATGTTGGGGCATTGGTTTCAGAAGATGTCAGTATTCTTTGTCGTATTATTAAAGATGTTGATGAACGTATTACTAAAGTATAAAGGTCTATAGTATGTCAGGTCAAACTCCGTTTTTCATGTCAGGACCTCGGCTCCTCATTAAAGTTGATGGAGTAAAGGTTGCATATGCTGTAGGCTTGGATTTAAGAGTTAGTCGAAACGTGCAAGTTGTTAATACTCTTGGCAGCTTTGCTTCCGTCGCAATTCAAGCCACAATGTATAATGGTGTATCAGGAAGTATGCAAATTGTTCGTTTGATGGATAAAGAATCAAGATCATCATACGGAGGAAATTTTGTTAATAGTGAGGGTGGTGCCCTGACTGGCGAAGCTTTGGAAAATGCAAAAAATGATACTTTAGCTAAAGCTACTCCTGCCGGGTCACTATCAGGAATTCCTGGAACTACTGGTAACGAATCAGTATCTGATACTAATACAATTGTGGCAGCAACCGAAAAATTAAAAAGACATCTTGATCCCGCATCGGTTTTGGCCTCTTCTACTTTTGATATTGAGGTTTGGCAATTATATCCTACAGTTGATGTAGTTGATGATACAAAATTACAGCCCACATTAAACAACAATGGTGTGTTAGTTAAACACTTTACTATACAAAACTGCAGACTTAACTCTCGTTCAGCTAGCATTTCTGCAGGGCAACTCCTTACAGAATCCTTCTCGTTTACTGGCACATTGCTTGTTTCTGATGATAGAGGAGGAAACGAAGTAGAAACTTCGGATTCATCTGCCTTTGGTTCTGGTGCCTAATCTAGCTTGACTCTTTAAAGACCTATGGTATAAAATACCTCTAGAAACCCTCTAGGGGTATTTCTTTTTTTAGGAGTAATATCATGACGTTAGTGCAACTAGCTAAAAATACAAATAATAAATATTCTTCGTCTGATACAACTCTAAAAGCTTTTGTTGTTCATCTTGTTGATAGCTCAGAACTTAAAGTCAAAGCAGTATCTTGGCTTATTTCTGATTATGGTAAGGTTTGTTTTTATATGCAATCGCCCGAAGAAATTGCAAAAATGTCAATGAAAGGTCAAGAACCAATAGCTGTTTACGCTATTAAACGTTCTTTAGTAGAAAGCGTTGCTGAAGAGGGTACTGTAACTATTACAGTTAAAAGCAGAAAGCGTAAAACAACAAAAAGAAAAACAAATAAATGAGTAGTTTTACTAGATTTTTAGGCTTTGATGTAGCAACTGAATATGCCGACGAGGCGCGACGACAGGAAGATGCTGGCCGTAATCCAGATGTTGTAATGCCTAAATATCATTCTGGCGCACGAGCTTACGTGGTAGTAAGTGGAGAATTAGTTGCCGTATGCCAAGACTTTAATTATACTATTGATTTTGTGCCAGAAGAAACTCGTACAATTGATACTCATGTGCCATGGGATATTTCTGTCGGACAAGTTTCAATCAGAGCTTCTTTAAGACAACTCGTTGATCCGGCTCAATCTCCGGAATCTCAGGGTTTGTGGGCAAACATGGCATCAATTATTCATCAACCATTGATTGAATTGACGGTTTTTGATAAATTAGGGCAAAGAATGTTTTATGCAAAGGGAATGTTTACAAGAATCTCAGGAAGTGTTACAGTGGGTTCATTGGCAAATCGAAATGTTGATTTTGTAGGAACAGCTTATGCTCACAACGTCACTCAAACATTCTTCCCATACAAGGGAAATAAAAGTTAATAGGGGATAATAATGGAACCCTATTTAGCTCAACGAATTGAAGCTGCAAAAATTAAAGCCAAAAATATTATAGATGGAAAGATTTTAGACGAAGAAGACCTTCGTTTAGTTTTTCAGTTTGTTTTGTGTCAAAAATATAACATGCCAATATTTGACCCTTATTTTGCAGACAGGACTCTTGACGAGTTGATGTTTGAAGTCTATCTTCATAAAGAGGTTAATATAAAGTCTGATCCAGAATTAGCGCGAAAAGAAACCGCTGATTTTGTTAGACAAGAAGCCAATAAAGATGAATATTGGGAAGATTTGCAAACAGATGAAGAGTTTTTAGAACAAGCAAGAAAAGATTTTAATTTAAAACAGGAGCAAACCAATGAGCAGCCTTAATCCAATTATTTTTATTGAACTTGATTGCGTTGGCTCTACAACGGGTGAAAAATATCAAGGAGTTTTTGAACTTAAAAAGTTTTTAGCTCATAAAGATATAACAGAATCATCTCGCGTAGCAAATAGGCTTTCAACTGGCTTGCGTCGCCCTCCTTCTTACAGTGTGCCAGCTTTGTTAAGTGGCATTCAGGATGCTCTTAAAAATATTCACGATGAAGTCGTTGTTGAGCTAGAAGATAAGGAGAAGGTCGCTCTGGTTGCAAGTGATGAGGCAGTTAGAAGAATAATTGAAGGAATTTTGCCAGAACTTAAGGATGTTGACCCACAAGCTGATTTCATTCAAATGCTTTCCGTCCTCAATGCTCATATTGTTAAGGCTCCAGAATGGTGGAAACCGAAGGGAGAAGATTTGGGTGGATATCACCTATTGGATTATACTCCAATTATTGAACTAAACCGTCAGCTTTCAGAAGCTCAACGCCCCGTTGATAAAGAAGAAAAAGCAGAGTAAGACGTAAAATGTCACTAATATGATGGAGTAACATATAGTGACTCGAATAAATGTAGACCTATCAGATTTATTAGCCCCTATTAAGGGGATGCGCGAAGAGATTCAGAAAATGAATGAAGCTCTTCGTTCTACTGTGCAATTACAAGCACAAATGGCTGCTTTTCAGAGACAAGCCGTAAATTCTTATTCTCCGACTAAAGCAGGATTAGCTCTTGAAATTCAAGATAAAATTGCTGCTAGAGGTGGCCCAATAAACAATGTTTATTCCATTGGAACTGGAACACCAATTCCGCCTTCTAATATAAATCCAACGGGAATGCCAACGCCAAGCAATGCATGGCAAGTTAGTAATATTCTTAATCAACCTCGTTTTGCCTCTTCTTTTGCAGGAGCTTTAGCAAACCAAGCTGGATTTGGTGCTCAGTCTTCTGTAAAAGAAAGAGAAGACTTAATTAAAGCACTTAATGCTCAAACAGACAAGTCTTCGCAAATAATGCGAGGATTGTTACTTCAGCAAACTGAAAAATTCGCTAATTTAGAAAAATCATTAACCCAACAAACAAGCAATTTACAGCTAGATGCTTCTGGAAAAATTATTGGAGCAACTGCTAATGAGTTAGAAAAATTAACTGAAACAGTCAAAGAATTAAACAAAGCTAACTCAGAATTGGCTGCAGTTCAATCCGCCGCTGCAGAAAAAATAAGAACAGGCGGCGGAGGAGGAGATGGACCAGGCGGAGGCGGAACCGGAGGGTGGTGGAATAAGTTTGGCGGCGTAGCAGGAATGATTCGAGCGGGTGCGGGAGCATTAGCGGCTACCGGAGCTGGATTGCAATTAGCTGGAAGTTATTATAATTTACAAGCGATTGGGTATCAACAAAATTTACAAGCGCTACAAGCGATTCCTCAAAATATTGCAGCAACAGAAACATTACGATATCAAAAATATATGGCAGCCGTTGCTCCTACAACGGGAGAACAATTTTTAGAAGCATATGGTAATTTATTAACTCCAGGAAAAAAAACTTTTTCCTATTTGGGAGCTAGCAATAGACAATCGTTAAAAGCCGAATCAGATAGAATGGTTCAAGAAGAAATAAAACAATCGGTGGCTGAGCGTAAATCGTCTATTTTTAGTGCCGTAGGACAAACCGCTCTTTCTCTTGGCGCAATTGTTGGCGGAGTTGGATTGACGCTTGGAACGGCTGGAATTGGATCATTGCCTGGTT
>Ga0129333_10001807_pt1 | contig 19660 bp, 12 predicted proteins | sample CPB6_08_DNA_FD_94474 | JGI IMG/M metagenome (GOLD analysis project Ga0129333, IMG submission 94474) | Freshwater to marine salinity gradient microbial communities from Chesapeake Bay, USA - CPBay_Sum_0.6_0.8_DNA | ecosystem: Environmental > Aquatic > Marine > Coastal | place: USA: Chesapeake... | reverse complement strand
GAACTTGAAGTTCTACAGTCTATGATTCAATTCTTTTATGATGTAGGTATTCCAGACCACATCAATCAAGATGATTATGATTCACTGTTCAACAAGGTAATGTCCAACTGATGAAACTGAAAACTAAAATCAATCTGCTATCCAAAGCACAAACTGGTAACGAACTTCTTCTGATTCTGAACTCTCTCAAATGATTATTCTTCAAAAGCAAGACCACGGTTGTGTTTATACAATCGACCCTGATTCAAATGAACTCTTTTATGCTCCTATCTACAAAGACAACACTGTAAATCTTTCTGAATTTGCGCCTGTTGATCTTGATAATGTAGATGATGAGTATGATGTACTCACAATTCAAAAAGAACTCATTTCTCTCAAATGATTGCACTTAAACATATGAAAACAACAGTTAAAGATGTTATCAATCAACTCGAAAAACGAGATCCAAATGATACAGTCTTTGCATTGATTTACACAAAGGATGATGTAAAAGAATTGGAACATTATGATCCAAAAACAAATACAATCATCAATCCTTATAATGATCAATTAGCAGAATTAGTTCTTTCTAATCTAGATTGTTATGATGTAATCTATGAAACTGTTTATAGGTGTATGGGTGATGAAGTATCATATCAAATAGATCAACTTTCTAAACAAGAAAACATTACTCTCGAACCTGCTTCTTACTGATATAATGTCAACACGCTCTCGCATTGGTATTCAACTCAAGAATGAGTCTGTTCTTTCTGTATATCATCACTGGGATGGTTATCCAGAGTGGTTAGGAAGGATTCTAAAGACTCATTATAACACTCGACAAAAGGTTTCTGAACTCATTGATGGTGGTGATATGAGTTCTTGTTGGACTGAAGATCGTTGGAACAGTGAAACTAAAGCACAAGAGTATGGTCCTCAATACTATTCACAAAGAGGAGATGATTGTCCTCCGCGATATGATAATAGTTTGATGGAATATCTTTCTAATGGTGAAGAGTACGCTTATCTTTATACTCGCAATGATGAATGGATATGCTATTCCTTATATGAAACACCTGAAATTGTAGAGATTCCTAGTGCTGCTCTTGCAATTTAAGTATTAAAATAAATGTATTAAAAAACATAGTTTAATGTTTTGTAATGCTAACAATAATATGATAGAAGTGTTATATTATTATAGTTATTATGTTCTAAAGTATATTAAAGACCTTATAAATGCCTCTAGTTATTATAGTAAAGACCTTATAAATGCCTCTAGTTCTTGTTGTATAAGCCCGCATTATATCATAAGACCGAAAAAAAGTCAAGCGCCTTACAGACGCTTCTAGGACTGGCACATGATACTATTGACAGGAGATTGTCAATACTTATAGAGAATGAGACCCTGAAGACTCATACATCTTATGAGTCTCGGGGGTTTTTTGCTAGTTACTTGTGAGACTCACGCGACTCAAACCACTTCAATAAGTGGCACATCTTATGATGAGTCTCACCAATTTGCGTGTAGACTTATAGGGTGGGCGGCAGAGGGAATATAATACAATGCCAGTAAATTATAAGAATTACGCAGGCGTCAAAGGTTTCATATAGGGGAAAGTGATGATTTCCACAATAAAAGTTTTCCACAGGTTTATAAGGTTTTCTAGTATTTGCAAGGGTTTATAAGAATTATCCTGTGGAAAACTATTGTAAACCTGTGGAAAAACCTGTGGAAAACTTATAAGATTGTGGAATTCGTTATGTATAATGGACTTCTGTAAGTGTCGAAGGACGAATCAATCACTCTTATTTTATTCTATTCGTTAACTTTTTGTGTATCAAACTACAAGGAATTCGTCCATTATAAACACCCTAAAAGTTCGTCCTCAATTATTTCCCAGGCGCACAATCATTCGTTATACATAAGCACCATACAATTCGTTATAACAGCACTGTTATATTATCATACCCTACCAATAGTTTATATTTCATACCCCCCATATAGTTTGCATTTCTAATGCGCCTGTGCTATACTATTCGTTGTACACAGTTCTAGACAGTAACTTGTACGTCCACTGTGTATAAACAACACACCTCACAGTTCGTTACACCTTCGTCCAAACAGTTCTTTATATAATCTCTTCGTCCTGACAGTTTCTTATACCCCCCCAATAGTTTATAATATTAACACTCTTTATAAGTGTAAAGAATACAACATTCGTTGTAATTAGTATACCCTCCCAATACATTCGTTATTCTGTGTAGTTTGTTAGTTATAATAACTATTCGTCACTGTTCGTGCATTCTAATTAAACAGTGCTGTTTAATTCTAATAGACAGTTATTTGCGATTTATGGGGTTAATTATTATAAACCGATGCCCCGATATAAAATCAAAGGGTCCCTGTAAGCTATACCGATCCGAAAGAGACCGAGAAATTGTATAAGAAACAAAAAATTTTCCGGCAAAAAATTATTCGCATAAGGTCCACATACCTTATAAGAAACAAAAAAGAATATATAAAAGAAAACTTATAAAGGATATGAACTACGAATTTGATGAATATGAGAGAGATGTGTTAATAGACACAATTCAACATAGGTTAGACACTGATAAGATTTTAGTTATCAATGATAGTTTAAGAGAAGATGTTGAAGATCTTTTAAGAAAGATAGAAGATTTATGAATACGTACAATATCCAAGTCAATGGTATTGAGGTGATTGCGCAAGTAACACAAGAAGAACTTCAGAAAAATTTAAACGTTGTCAGAGGTCTTGTATGGACCTCTGGGGGAAGCGACAAGGATATTGAAGTAATTCTAAATACTTCTGAAACCCCCTTGCAATGATTGATTTGCAGTGGTATAATACTTACGTTGGAATTTATTTTATATGCCAAAAGGATTTACAGTAAAAGCAAAAACACCTGCTCCAAGTGAAAGTGGAGATGATTTCGATATGCAAAAAGCACGAGAAATGATTCAAGGTAAAACCGTAGTATTTTGTTTACCTGGAAGAGGTTGTTCATATACATTTCTAAAGAGTTTTGTTCAGTTATGTTTTGATCTTGTACAAGCAGGTGCAAGTATTCAAATTTCTCAAGATTATAGTTCAATGGTAAACTTTGCACGATGCAAAGTACTTGGCGCGAATGTTCTCAGAGGACCCAAGCAGAAACCTTGGGACGGTAAACTAAATTATGATTATCAACTCTGGATTGATAACGACATTGTGTTTGATACTGAGAAGTTCTATCGTCTTGTAGCAATGGATAAAGATATTGCTGCTGGTTGGTATTGCACTGAAGATGGTCGCACAACATCAGTTGCACATTGGTTGGACGAAGAGGACTTCCGAGGTAATGGTGGTGTAATGAATCACGAGACCTTGGATACTATGAGTAAGCGTCGTAAACCATTCACAGTTGATTACACTGGTTTTGGATGGGTTCTAATCAAGAATGGAGTCTTTGAGAGTCTAGAGTATCCTTGGTTCGCTCCAAAGATGCAAGTCTTTGAATCTGGCGAAGTACAAGATATGTGTGGTGAGGATGTCTCATTCTGTTTAGATGCAAAAGATTCAGGATATGAGATTTGGTGCGATCCAAAGATTCGAGTTGGTCACGAAAAGACTCGAATCATTTGATTTTTCAAAGCACTTATATACTTTATGAGTGCTTTTATTTTTTTATAAATTCTTATAAAACCGTTTTTTAGAGGGTGTAAAGATTATGGCAGCAAAAAACCGTAAGGAAATGAAGGTCGAGAGTATTCCTAAACTTACTCGTCAGGGAAGTAGTAAGAATACAAAATATTCAGCGACAAGTCGTAACAAAGCTGGTAAAAAATACAGAGGTCAAGGTAGGTAATCTATGTACCATTTAGACGTTAATGATGAATGGAATTCAATTCACCATAACGATCTATGGATTTACAATAAATTACAGTTAAGTCGGGTTTTGGGTTATACTTGTGGTCCTGTTGGGACTACAGTTCCCAAACCCGACTTTTATATTGTTCGACCATCCATTAATTTTCTTGGAATGGGGCGTTTTGCTGAAATTTTATGGATAGAAAACTCTACAGATCACTTATACCCTTCAAATTTTTGGTGTGAAGTGTTCAAAGGAGAGCATTTAAGTGTTGATTTTCACCATCAAGAAGCAAAATTAGTAGTGAGAGGCATAAAAAATGAGGATGACCCTCTCTATAAGTGGCAGAAGTGGGAAAAAATTGATAGGAAAATCGGATTTCCTCCAATTTTGTCTCATTTAACAGGAAATTATGACTGGATTAACTGTGAATTCATCGATGGAAATCTAATTGAAGTGCATATTAGACAAAATCCAGACTTTAGATATGGCAATGATGTTGCAATACCAATTTGGGATGATAATGATCAAGAAAAACATCGAAATTTAAGGTATATAAAGGATTCTGACTATAAAAGAAAGGGATTTTACATCAAATAAATAACTTGCTTACTATAAATTGGGGGTATATGGAGATTGGAAAAATTTTCAATGGGAAATCATCTGCTTTTAGAAGTCTATGATGTTGAATATAGTCTTCTAAATGACGGAATTTCCATTCAGGAAGCAATGGAAATAGGTGTAGAACGTGCAGGAATGACAATTTTGAACATATACCAACATTGCTTTATTCCCCAGGGCGTAACAATCGTAATGGCGCTATCTGAAAGTCACGTTTCTTGCCATACTTGGCCCGAAGAAGGGTGTATTGCAATAGATGTTTATACTTGCGGACCAGGAAACCCCAAATTAATCGCTTTGGAGATGCTAAAATACTTAAATTCGGACAATTATTCATTACGACATATTCTACGTTAAATAATTGATAGGAGATAGCAACCTCCTTCCAAAAAAGTTCTGTTTTTTCATAAAACAGGAGCTAAAATGTCAAATTTACCCGTAGATAGGGACAAAACCTACATGTATCAGATGTGGGGGACTACAAAACTGGTCACTGATTATCAAAATGACCCCCAAAAGAGAGTAATTCAGGAAATTATGCACGATAGTGCCCCCAAGCATAATTTGAAAAGGCAAGCAGAATTGCACGAACGAATTCGCAATGATGAAGATTATGATGATTGGGAATATGGGACTGAACCAACTTATGGGAAGTTCATTTAAAACTATTATAGATATATTAAATACCTAAACATATGAATGGCACTCAAGATTTCTAGGAGTTTTAAAGATATTAGTTTGTCTTTTTCTAGACATCCGGTAACTAATGATATTATTCCTATCAAAAATGAGGATGCCATTAAGAGGTCTGTTATAAATCTAGTGAGAACTCGTGTGGGAGAAAGATTCTTCAACTCCTTAATTGGAACATCAGTTGAAGAATCTCTATTTGAAAATCAAGATGAATCGCAAGCGATATTTATAACCCAACAAATTGAATCTACTCTTAAAAACTTTGAGCCGAGAATAAAAGTAAGGAATATTGATGTTGATTTTCCTTTAGATACTAACGAAATGAACGTAAAAATTGATTATGACATTGTTGGTCAGGGATTTCCCTCACAAAATATAGAGTTTTTACTACTACCAGCTAGAATATAATGTCTTTCAATCAATTTACAAATTTAGATTTCAGTGATTTAAGGTCTCAAATAAAAGATTATTTGAGATCTAACAGTAATTTTACTGATTTTGATTTTGAAGGATCTAATTTCTCAACTTTAATTGATATTTTAGCATATAATAGTTACATAACTGCCTACAACACAAATATGGCAGTTAATGAATCATTTCTTGATAGTGCAACTTTAAGAGAGAATGTAGTAGCACTTGCAAGAAATATAGGTTATGTTCCTAGATCAAAGAGGGCGTCTAGGGCGAAAGTTAACTTCACAGTAAATACGACAGGCAGAGACTCTAGAACTGTTGTTTTAAAGGCGGGAGTAGTCGCTCTAGGAGCAGTTGAAGGTGGCAATTATATATTTTCATTACCAGAAGATAAAACAGTTCCTGTAGACAATTCAAATATTGCATCATTTAATGACGTTGAATTGTATGAAGGTGCATTTTTAAAGAAAAACTTTGTTGTTGATAACTCACAACCAAATCAAAGATTTATTCTACCAAACCCTAATATTGATACTTCTACAATTAGGGTTTATGCAACAAATACAACTACAGAGGAATATAAATTATATACAAATATTTTTGACCTTAAAAAAGATTCAAAGGTATTTTTGATACAAGAAATTGAAGATGAGCAATATGAAATTTTATTTGGTGATGATATCATAGGAAGAAAGCCAGTTAGTGGAACTTCAATTACGGTGACCTACATCGTCACCAATGGTAAAGATGCTGATGGTGCATCTAATTTTACTTTTTCTGGGGTTTTAAGAGACAATAACAGTACTTTAGTGTCATCTGGTGTTTCTTTATTAACAACCACTCAAAGCGCCGAAAATGGCGATGATATCGAACCCATAGACTCTATAAAATATCTTGGTCCTAGAGTATATGCATCACAATATAGAGCAGTTACGGCAAATGATTATAAAGGTTTGATTCCATATTTGTTTCCAAATGTTGAGTCTGTTACTGCATATGGTGGAGATGAATTAGATCCTCCAGAATATGGAAAAGTTTTTATATCAATAAAGCCTAGAAGGGGAAAATACTTATCCCAATTAACAAAAGAAACAATCAAAAAACAACTAAAACAATATTCAGTTGCAGGAATTAAACCTGAAATAGTTGACTTGAAGTATCTTTTTATTGAACTAGATGTTAATGCTTATTACGATAAGAGTTCTACATCTGATGTTCTTAATTTGCAATCAAGTGTAATTAATACTTTAAAATCTTATGGAGATTCTTACGAAATTAATAATTTTGGAGGAAGATTCAAATATAGTAAAGTAGTTTCTTTAATTGATAATACTAGTGATTCTATTACTTCAAATATAACGAAAGTAAAAATTAGAAGAGATTTGCAACCAGCGTACAATAAACTGTCAACATATGAAATTTGTTTTGGTAATAAATTTTATGTGAAAAAAAATAATTTGTCTGATGGAAGAGGATACAATATAAAATCTTCGGGATTTACTGTTGATGGTGTAAATGGAACAATTTATTTGAGTGACGTACCAACATCAGAAAGTGCAGGTACTATTTTCTTTTTTAGATTGGAAAATAATGTTCCAACAATTGTTAAGAACAATGCAGGAAAAGTAAATTATACAAAAGGAGAAATAATTTTAGATGTTGTTAAAATAACAGGATCAGTCAACCCAGATGGAATACAAATTCAAGCAGTACCTGACTCCAATGATGTCATTGCTTTGAAAGATATATATTTAGAATTGAGTATGCCAAATACTGTGGTAAATATGATAGAGGATACCATTACATCTGGAGAAAATACTTCCGCAACAGATTACATTACAACATCAAGCTACGTAAACGGAACATATACAAGGTAAAATGTCAGAGATTAAAAGAGTAAAAATCCAAAATATTGTTGATTCTCAAATTCCAGAATTTTTGAGTGATGAATCACCACTGTTTAAAGAATTTTTAGAGCAATATTACATATCTCAAGAACATCAGACTGGATCTGTAAATTTAGCAGAGAATATTCCCTTTTATAAATCTATTGAGAATTTTAATAATGAAACATTTTTCACTAAAGCCATTCCTTGTGTTCTCACAGAAGAAATAATAGCATTTGATAATGTAATTAAAGTAAATCACACCATAGGATTTCCATCAAAATATGGTTTATTGAAAATTAATGATGAAATAATTACGTACACCGGAAAAACAAACACTTCCTTTACTGGTTGTATTCGTGGATTTAGTGGTATTGATAAGTTAAGTACTGAATTAAATTCTGAAGTTTTAAGTTTTTCGACCACTTCTGCATCTTCACACGAAAATTCCTCTGTAGTTGAAAATCTTAATTTAATTTTTTATGATAGATTATTCACAAAATTTAAGAGTCAATTCATTCCTGGATTTGAAAATAGAAATTTTGCTGAAGGAATAAAGATTAAAAATATTTTAACTAGAGCAAGAGATTTTTACTCATCTAAAGGTACTGATACTGCCTTTCAATTATTATTCAGTATACTTTATGATCAAAAAATAAGCGTAATTAAACCACAAGATTACTTATTACGTCCATCAGACAACAATTATATTGTTACAAAAAATGTTCTAGTAGAGAAAATTTCTGGAGGAAACCCACTAGACTTAAAGGGAAAAACATTATATCAAGATATTTCCACAAATAACACTGCGAGTGCATCGATTTATAATGTAGAATTTAGACCTCTAGAAAATGTTAATTTGTATGAGATATCTTTAGATAGTGAGTCATTTATTTCTAATTTTACTACGACTAAAACAACAAAAGTTTTAGAAGATGTTAGTATTGGTTCTAATTATATTTTTGTTGATTCTACTGTAGGATTTCCTAATAGTGGAAAGCTTCTAGTAAAATCGAAATCATTAACAGATACATTTACAGTTGAATACAAAGATAAAAATACAAATCAGTTCTTGGGAGTTACTGGATTAAATTTTGATCTTTCATTTGGTGATATAATTTTAGAGGATAATGTTGTTTATTCTTTCTTTGATGATCAAAGTCAAATTAAATTCCGTCTTATTAATGTAATTGATAACGTAGATTATTCCAAAACTTCGAATCTTCGAATAGGAGATACGGTAGCACTGTCTTCTTTTGGTATAGATCTTGCCGAAGATCCAAAGTTTAATAGTTGGATTTACAATATTCCAACATATCACGAAATTAAAACCATCTCTACACCAGCAGCTTCTATATGGAGAGTTGAATTTTATGATTCTATTGATTTTTATATTAATGAGTCATTAAGATTTTTAAATTTAAGGGATGTAAATGATGTAGAGAGAACCGCAGTAGTAACAAATATATTATCAAAAAATATTATTGAAGTAGAATCGATTTCAAATCTTTCCAATAAGACAAGAGTAGAAAAAACCATATCTAAAGCATCAAGTAATAGAAATAATTTTCCATCTATTTCTATTCTTCCAAGTAATGTACAAAATACTTACATTGATTCTAACAAAGAAACTTTTTACGTCGCTGCTTCTGGATTACCATCCTATAAAATCTTTTCAGAAAACAGAAAAATTAATGTAAGTACTTTACCAGGAACGGCAAAAACAACAGTATTGGAAACTGAAGAAGTACATAATTTTTACACTGGAGAAAAAGTTTATTATTTTGCTTCTTCAAACTCTGGAATTAATACTGGGATTTACCACGTAACAACGGTGGGTAATCCAAAGGATAGTAGTAAAATTAAACTATCTTATAGTAAAAATGATTTATTTGCCAAAAAATATATTGAAATAAATTCTGGTATTACTAGTGATTATTTTGTAAAACTTGATTATCAAAATAAAGATTTATTTAATCAGAAAATATTTAAAAAATTTAAAACTAATAATGTAGAAACTGTATTCGTAAAGAAAGAAGACAAGAAAACAAATAATAGACAAGTAGGAATACTAGCAAATGGTGTAGAAATATATTCACCAACTCTTTATGATGAAAATATTTACTATGGAACTATTGATTTTATTGAGATTACTAATTTTGGAAGTGGTTATGATGCAATCAATTACCCAAGATTGGATGTTATAGACCAGACTGGATCTGGTGCTGATGTTCATCTTAATGTTAATGGGTCATTAAAGGAAGTAAAAATTATCACCCCAGGAATTGGGTATCAAACAAAACCAAAAATAACTTTGGTTGGTGGAAATGGTACTGGTGCTGTAATTGAACCAAATTTAGTAAGATCTCAAATTGTTTCTGGTTTCAGAGGTGATGGTAGTGGAGTAAATCCAACTAGCAATACAATTTCATTTATAGAAAATCATAACTTTGATGACGGTGAAGAGGTTATATACAATTCAAACTCAAACTCAAATTTAAATCCTTTAGTATCAAATTCAACATATTTTGTTGGCATTGAAAGTTCCAGACAATTAAAATTATATTCCACAAAATTTGATGCCGTTCAAAAGTCAAATGAAATAAATTTAGTTGGAATAAGTTCTGGATTTCATAAATTAATATCATTGAATTCCAAAAATACGATAACTAAAATATATGTAAAGAATAGTGGGTCTGGATATTCAAATAAAAAAGTTACAGTTCCATCTATACTATCTTTTGATAATATATTAAATGGTGTTAATACTTTTGATGATTATATTTTTGCAAAAAATCACAACTTTAAGACAAAAGATCTAGTTAGATATTCATATGCGAACACGGCAATCTCTGGATTATCAACAGAAACTCAATACTATGTAACTGTTCTCGATTCAAACAAATTTAAACTTTCCGAAGCTGGCATAGGAACTAGTCTAAACGACAATAATTTTAACAATAAAAAATATGTATCTTTTGAAAGTTTGGGTGTAGGAGAGCACACATTCTCATATCCACCTATTGAAATAGTTATAGAGTCTCTATCTGGTATAGGATCTACATCTGCAGTAAAACCAACCTTAAAACCAGTAGTTACAGGTCCTGTTGATAGTGTGTTTATAACTGATGGTGGCATTGGATATGGATCATCGGATATTATTAATTTCCATAGAAGACCATATATTGGGATATCCAGCATTACTTCGGAAGCTTTACTTAAACCAATTATTCTTAATGGATCTATAGTAGATGTACAAATATTAAATTTTGGAAGAGGGTATAATGATGGAATTGATATTGTCATTAATGGTTCTGGATCTTTTGCGGAATTAGATCCCATTATTGAAAATGGAAGAATAGTTAATGTTAATGTAATAAATGGAGGTATTGGATATGATAAGGACAAAACCTCTTTGTCTGTTGTAAGACGAGGTATTGATGCTAAATTTATTGGAAATATTTTTGAATGGAAAATAAATCAAGTAGAAAAAAATAAAAACCTCTTATCTTTAGATGATGAAGGTATTATTGTTCCAAGCAGAAATCAGGAATTTGGATTGCAATTCGTTCATTTTTATCCTCCAAAGATTTTAAGAAAAACAATTGATGACCATATTAGTAATGATAATAAAGAAATAATAAATGGAGTACATTCTCCTATCATTGGATGGGCATATGACGGAAATCCAATCTATGGACCATATGGACAAGTGGACTCAAATATTAGGAGAATTAGATCTAGTTATGTAAAAGATGTGGAATCAAACCCACTATTGAGACCTGATTTCCCCGAAGGATTTTTTGTTCAAGATTATTCTTTCAGTAGAGCATCTGGAGATCTTGACGAGTATAATGGAAGATTTTGTACAACACCAGAATTTCCAAATGGGACTTATGCCTATTTTGCTACCATTGATTCTAATCCAAGCTCTTCACCAGTTTATCCATATTTAATTGGGGATTACTTCAAATCTAGTCCAATTTTAGAGAATTTTAATTCAAGATTCAATCAAGATGAATTTAGCAATCAAATTGAATCCGAATCAATATCTTTAATTCGTAATTTGGGTCCATACTATGTAAATTCCACATACTCTGGTTATGGTCTTATTGATAAGATAAAAAACAAGTATAAACAAGAATTTTTAGTCAAAGAAACATATCCATCCTCAATTGATGAATTTTTAATTTATGACAAAGGAAATAATTATAAAGTAACTGATAATTTAGTTTTTGATAATGTTGATACTGGAGGAACAGGAGCATCTGCTGCTGTTTCAAGAGTAAGAGGAAAAGGTCTTCATAGGATTAGTGTCGGCATTACTACATTTAATAATGCAACAATAAGCAATTCTGGCAATAGTATTACTGTCGATACCGGATACCCTCATAATTTATTGAGTGGAGATAGAGTTTTAATAAGTGGAATATCAACAAATCAATATTCCGAATATGAAGGGTTTAAAAATATTTTTGTGCAAAATATTTCACCTACAGGAATTGTAACCAATATTGCTGATTTCTTAACTACTGGCAATTCTGTTAGTATTTTTGTTAATAGTGTTGTTGGTTATGAAGTAAATGACTATATTCGAATTGATTCTGAAATTTTAAGAATTACTTCTATAGATCCTGAACGTAAGATGTTCTCTGTTGATAGAATCAGCAACATTGGTGTTCATACAGCAGGTATTTCTTCAGTAACTCTTCTTCCTAGAAAATTTGTTTTTTCAAATTCTTCATCAAATCAAAAAATAAAGAAAAACGATACACTTTATTTTAGTTCAAAAACACTAGTTGGATTTGGTACTACTGGAAGTAATTATAATTTATTTAATGGGGAAAATTTATTTGTTCCTTCAAAAACAATTTATATTAGGGATCATAATTTATTTACTGGACAAGAATTAAAATACAATGTTGGAGTTGGTGGAACAGGACTTTTAGTGTCTAATAGTAATTTTGCATCATCTTTTAATTTAATTGATGGGCAAACCCTATATGCTGTGAATTATGGTAAAAACTATCTTGGAATTTCAACAGTTGGTTTTAGTACCATAAGCGGAATATCAACTAACAATAATTCTTTATTCATCTATGATTCCGTTGGGGTTACAGGAGCATCTCACTCCATAACAACACTATACCCAAGTGTTACTGGAAGAGTAGAGAACTTTTTCTTAACTGCCACGACTAAAGAACCTCACAGTTTAAATAATGGAGATTTTGTCAGATTTAATCTAATACCAAATTTAGTTGAGACTGTATCTTTACGTTATGATTTAGAATTAAGAAAAATAACTACAGGTCTCAAAACTTTTGATACCTCAACATCTGTATTAGTTAATTCTTCAGAAATTCAAATATCAAATAATAACTTAAAAACAGGCGATAAGATAGTTTATTATAATAATGGAAATACTACTATTGGTGGTTTGACAAACAATAGAACTTACTATGTAATCAAAAATCATCCTGATAGATTTAATTTGGCAGTTACTAATTATGATAGCATTGTTGGAAATGCGATTGATTTAACATCCACTGGTACTGGATCTCAATCTATCGCTCTAGTAAATCCACCTATAGAATTTACGGACAAAAATACTATAGTATTTGATTTGTCAGATCCATCTTTGACCGGAATGGATTTAAAATTATTCAGAGATCTGGATTTTTCTAAAGAACTGGAAACATACAAATATTTAAGAAATTCAACAGAATCTGGAACATCTAACGCAAAATTAACAATCAATACTAAAAATTCTACCATTGAAAAAACATTTTATTATACATTGGTTCCTTTATCTCCTGTTGCATCTGAAAAATATCAAATTTCATCGGATATTGAAGTTTTTGGAAGAAATAAAGTTTCAATAGTTCCAAGCAAATATAATGACGATTATGGAATAGTTTCCACAGGTTCAACATCATTTAAAATTAACTTTAATGGAAAACCGGAAACTACAACTTATACAACTATCTCTGGAATTTCTTCCATTTTCTATGATACAAATTCACAAAATACTACTGGTCCAATTTCAAAATTAAAGATCAATTTTGGTGGAAAGGGATATAAAAAGATCCCTAGAGTTGTCTCAATTGCTTCAACCACTGGATCTGGAGCAGTCATTAAAGCAATCTCAAATACAATAGGAAGAATTGATTTACTCGAAAGAATAAAAGATGGATATGATTACCCAACAGATAAAACACTCAAACCATTTTTGAGCATTCCTACTGTTGCTCAAATAAGTGGTATCTCCAGAATTAATAATGTTGGTATAGTTACTGGCGGCAAAGGATATAATAGAGCACCAAGACTCAAAGTTATTGGTAATGACAATATTAAAGTTTCTTGTGAAATTCAAGGTGGTTCTGTAGTTAAAACATCTATAGATCAAAATGTGTTTAATTTATCATCTCCATTGAGAATTGTTCCAATTCGAAATTCAAATGGATATGATATAGATGACATTACAGTTGTCGGCAGTACCGTTACTCTAGAGTTATCAAATTCTGATATTCAATTATTCCCATTTATAACTGCAGGATATGGTAGTACTCAAGTTAATTTCCCATTCACTGTTGGTGACCAAATTTTTATTGAAAATTGCAGAATAAATCAATCACAATTAGATGGATCTGGCAATGTAATTAGAAAAGACAATTTTAATTCTTCAGATTATGGATACAGATTTTTTACTGTAACTGGTGTCAATACATCCAATTTTACTGTGAGTTACAGTATGGATGGTATTTCTGCCAATCTTGGCGAATATGTCAGTGACTTTAATTATGGTTTTGTTGTCAATAAAAAAGATATGGCAGAATTTGAAATGAATGTCATTGATGATTTAAGTTATTTTTCTGGAGAACAAGTTTTTGGATTTGATTCCAGTGGAACTAATGTGTTTACTGCTGTAGTTATGCAGAATGGGTGGGATAATAATATTAATCAAATTAGAATGATTGACTCTAAAGGTGAATTAAAAGTTGGTGATAGACTTTATGGTGAAAGATCAAGATTAAATGGTGTTGTGGAAATAGTTAATAATTTTAATCTAGAATCAACTTTAGGAGTTTTTAGAGATAAAGTTAATAGTTTTGGTGATAATGTAGGACATTTAAATGATTACCAACAAAGAATTTCCGACAACAATTACTATCAGAAATTCTCATATGCAATTAAGAGTCAGTTAAATTATGAAACTTGGAAAGAATCAGTAAAAACTTTAATTCATCCTGCAGGATTAAAAGAGTTTTCTGATCTTGACGTTGTTGGAATTGTTACAAGTGGGTCTGTAAATATTGGTGTATCAAAATCTTCTGATATGAAGGTTTCTACCAGTGAATCGACATTGGATTTGTTAATTAACATTGATCAAGAGGAATCAGTATATAATCGTTATAACTTTGCAATGGTTACGGAAGAAGAATCTCTACCTGATGGATCAGTTGAAAGAATATTTTTCCCAAATGGTGTTGAGTTAAGACCATACATTTTAAGTAAAACAAATAAAGTTATTAAAATTGATGACATTAGCCCACAGTTTACAGGATTTACTACAACATTAGGTGGAGAAATAGTTGGACTTTCAACTTTCAAATTGACCGCCAATTCAGTTCCCCTTTTCCATAGAGTATTTGATAGTTCAAGTGACTCAATTGTTGATTTGACATTAAATCGTTTTAATATCAATTCCCATAACTTCCAAAGTGGTCAAACTTTATATTATTCCGCATCCAATAATAATAAAATAGGAATAGCTACAACATCATTTGTTGACAGTTCCGTAATTATTATAAATGGACAGGGTGCAAATCAATATATTTCTGTTGCATCCACAGAATCTAGCATTATTATGGAAATTGGTGCTGGAGTTGGAAGTGCAATTTACGAGAATGGATACAATGTTGCAATAAGTACATCTATTAGTGGTATTTCTTCTGCAGTAACTCCCAACTTTACCAGCATTCAAAGTAGATTTTATGGATTCCCAAGTGGTTTTGAAGGAACTTCCTTATCTGGAATAGGAACTGGTGCAAAGTTTAGTGCCTTTATCGTCTATAATTCATCTACAGGTCAACCTATTTCAACTTCTGTTGTTCTTGTTGAAGGTGGAAGAGGATATGGTGTTGGCGATACTGTTTCAATATCTGGTACCTATTTTGGTGGATCCTCTCCCGCTAATGATTTGTCATTTAATGTTTCAAAAGTTGCAAATACTAGGGTAGTTTCTGCTGCTAATAGTACATTTACAAATATCCCAGGAACAACAATAGTAGGATTAGGTACTGGAGCAAGATTTAATGTAACAAGAAACTCTCTTGGTAATATTTCATCAATTCAATTGGTAAATGGTGGAGTAGGATATGCTTTAAGTGATAGAATCAGCATTGCTGGAACTTATGTTGGTGGATCAACCCCAGCAGATAATATATTTGTTTCTCCAACTGTTCTTGGAACAGATAAATTACCATCAAAATTATATGTTGATAAGATTGACAATACTTCTTTTAGTGTTTCTGGTTTATCAACATCCACAAACTTAAACCTCTCCTCTTTGGGAATTGGTACACAAACATTTACATTGGAAAATCCAAATGCAAATGTAATGATTCAAATTGATAATATTATACAAACTCCGGTTTATATTAGGGATTTTAATACATCATTGTCCACTCCAATTGGAATTGGAACAAGTGTTATTTACATTTCTAATGGTATTTCTTCTATTACCACTTTAGATACATTTAACATCGATTCTGAATATTTAAAAGTTAAGAGTATTGGAATAGGATCAACTAATGCTATTGAAGTTGTACGAGGATTCTTTGGTTCTGTTTCTGCTGCACATAGTGTTGGTGCAGCAGTCACTATTGTTCGTGGGGATTTTAATGTAGTAAGAGATACGATTCATTTTTCTGCTCCTCCATATGGTCCAGTAGGTCCAGAAGGAATAAAAACAAGGTCAACCTTCCAAGGAAGAGCCTTTAGTAGGAGATATGATCCAGAATTAATCAATGATAGAAATTTTGTTCTTGATGACATATCCACTAAATTTACTGGTATCGCAGCTACAGAGTTTGTATTAAAATCTAATCGCAATAATGTATCTGGCATATTTACAGATACAAACAGCGTACTTAACAGCACTACTGATATAAACAATAATCCTGTTATTTTGATTAATAATGTCCCTCAAATTTCAGAAGTTGATTTTACAATCGACACTCCAGGACAAAATACAATAAGATTTTTATCAGGAATTCCCAGATCTGGACAAATATCTAGAGTTGCTATTACTACTGGATATGGATATCAACCTCTAGTTGCTGCTGCAGCAACGGTTCAAGTTTCTGCCGCTGGATCTATAACTAATGTTTATTTGAATGGTTTTGGATCTGGTTATAGAACCCCACCATCAATTATTTTAATAAGTAATGTTGGAACTGGAGCATCTTTTTCTTCCACAATTGGTTCTGGAGGAACAGTAACTTCTCTATCAGTAGTTAATGCTGGAAGTGGGTATACTTCAAATCCTCTTCCAAAGGTAATAGTCGATAGTCCCGCAGGATATAGTGATTTATCTTTAAATTATACAGGAGGTACTTCTGGAATAGGACAAGGAGCAAAGGTATCAGTTTCTGTTGGATTTGGATCAAGTATTACTCAATTTAAGTTAGAAAATCCTGGCATTTCATATAAAGTTGGAGATGTTTTAACCCCAACTGGAATAGTTACTGACCCATCAGTAGGTATTGGATTTAGTGAATTTAGAATTACAATTTTAGAAACTTTAACTGATAAGTTTGGTGGTTTTTATCCTGGGCAATTTGTTAAATTTGATGATATTAGTTCTCTATTCAATGGAACTAAGACCAAATTTACTCTAACTGTCACTCAAGGCGGAGTTACTGACATCTTAAGTCTTAAAATTGATCCAAGTACTGATTTAAAGATTGAAAATAATCTTTTTGTTTACATTAATGACATTTTACAAGAACCAGTAGTTTCATATACCTTTAGCGGTTCTAGACTTGTCTTTAAAGAACCCCCAAAGGCAGGATCAAAGTGCTATATCTTGTTCTATAGAGGTTCAGATTTGGATGTTGAACAAATTGATCCACCAAAAACAATCAAAGAGGGAGATATTGTCCAAATTGGAGAAAATATTTTAGATCCATTTGATAGACCACAATTTGACAGAGTAGTAAAGAGAATTATTTCATCTAATTCTTTAGACACATTTACTTATGATAGTCTGGGAATAAACACCGATCCACTAAAAGAAAGACCATTAAGATGGACAAAGCAAACTAAAGATTTGATTATAAATGGTGTTTTATACTCCAAATCTAGACCAGACTTAAAGGCAAGAATTGTACCAACAACAAAAATTATAAAAAATGTTGGGATCCTCGATAATGCCATTTATGTTGATAATGCATTTCCATTATTTACTGCTGCAGATCAAATTGCAGAAGATTTAAGAGACATTGAAATTGTTGAAAATAGAGAGATTTCTCCAGCATTAGCTTCTGCTGTAGTGTCAACAGCGACAAGCATATCAAATATTAATATAGATTTTTCTGGTGTTGGATATGCATTTACAAATTCCCCTTCAGTTGCAATTTCTTCATCAAGAATTGTTAAAAAGGATCCAATTTATAGTTGGAATTCCTCTACAGGAATTTCCACAAGTTATGATTTTAATTCTATAGTCTATGGCACTGCTTTAGTTTCTGTTGGATCAAGTGGTTTAGTAGCAGTAAGCAACAACGGAATAAATTGGAATGTATCAAATATAGGTTATGGTGGTACTGTATCCTTTAATCATATTTCATTTGCATCGACAAATAAATATGTTGCTGTCGGCAATACCGCCACTGCAGTATATACTACTGGAATAGGAACTAATTTAAATTCTTGGCAAGAATATACTTTATACCGAGAAACATTTGTAATTGGTAATCCTGTTCCAGTTGTAACTTTAAGTCCATTTGTTGGTCAGTTTAACAGTTCTACATATTCAACTTTACGAAATACTTTGGTTGTTGTTGGAAATGATTCCAGCATATTTACAGCTGTTGGTATTGCATCAACGGGATTATTCCAAAGAACACCACCTTCATTTGACAATTTAAATAGTGTTACTAATAATGAATCAATATTTGTTGCAGTTGGTGATGATGGTCTTATTATTCATTCCGAATTTGCAGATATTTGGTCAAGAATACCATCTACAGGAACATCGGAAAATTTAAATTCAATCATATGGGATCGAAGTAAGTTTGTTGTCTGTGGAAATAATGGAGTAATATTAACTTCTCCATCTGGATTTAATTCTTGGCAAATTATTACGACTGATGTAAATGAGAATTTTGCAAAAATAGCGTATTATGATGGTTTTTATACCGCATTAACTGCCTCTGGTAAATTATATTATTCATTCAATTTAATTAATTGGGTATCAAGATCAACATCTCAGATTAATGTTCTGAATGATTTAATATTTGTAAACTCTCTTGGTGATAATGGCAGATACGTTATTGTTGGATCTTCTGGAACAACCATATATTCAGAGCCAGTTTATAATAGAGCAACAGCTATATCAAGTGCTAGTGGAGGTATTGTCACATCAATTACTGTGACTAATGGAGGATTTGGTTATTCACAACAAAATACTCCTCCTGTTGTTATTAACTATGATACGACAAAATCAGAAAAAATATTCTCAATTAAATCTAAAGGTGATTTTGGAATAATTAAAAATATTGGTGTTGGAGCCACAACAATTGATTTTACATTACAATCTGAAAATTATGATAATGCTACTTTAGGTATTGGTTATACTGCACTTAATAATTATGGAGTCGAGTACAGTGGACTTGAAGTTGGCGATTACTTTGTAATTTATGAAAGCAATGCTATTGCCGGACACGCTTTAACAGGAATTTCTACTTATTTGGGAGGACTTGGCAATTATCCAAATTCTAAAGTTGGCACTGCAGTTTCTTTCCTAGATGGTCTCTATCGAGTAGAAAGAGTTACTGCACCAGCAGCAGGTATTGTTACTGTTGGATGCAATTTTGCCCTTTCACCATCTGGTGGTGCTATTCAAGTAAATGCGTTCACAAATCCAAAAGGATATATGGGAAGGTATACTTGGGGTAAAATATTTGATTT
>Ga0129333_10001806_pt1 | contig 19660 bp, 8 predicted proteins | sample CPB6_08_DNA_FD_94474 | JGI IMG/M metagenome (GOLD analysis project Ga0129333, IMG submission 94474) | Freshwater to marine salinity gradient microbial communities from Chesapeake Bay, USA - CPBay_Sum_0.6_0.8_DNA | ecosystem: Environmental > Aquatic > Marine > Coastal | place: USA: Chesapeake Bay... | reverse complement strand
CGGTAACTTGAAGTCTTTGTGATGCGGTTCCCGTTGATGTTGCTGTTCCAACAATAAGTGGTTTTGGTGTTACAAAAACTCCACCATCACTAATAGATATTGCAGAAGTTCCATCCCAATTATTCAGAGAAACACTACCACTTGGATTATTCCAACTTGCACTAAGAATATTATAAAGTCCAAATGTACCAGTTGCTCTATCACTACCTAATCTAAGTGCAAACTGCTGTGGTGCAGATGTATTTGTAATTGCTAGACCAAAATCTATATAATTATTTCTACTCATCAATGCCACAGTAGAAATGGAACCAGCATCATCTCCATTTCCATAAATTACAAGATCTTTTGTTGAAGTAATGCCTGTATTGCGAATATAGCTAAAAGTAGAAGCACCAGAAACATTAACTTGCTCTGCATTAAAAATGGTTGTGCTAGTAACTCCAAGAGTGCTGATACCAAAAACATTTATATCTTGTGCAGAAAAACTAGTTACACTTGTTACTCCAAGTGTTGATACTCCACTGACAACTAAACTTGTTAATATAGGATTAAGTAAAGAACTAGATGTAAATAAAGCACCATCCAGATTTAATGATCCAAGAGTTCCAACTCCAGCAATACTTAATTGAGTTCCAAAAATATCTCCAGTAACTGTTACACCAGCACCAATAGTCTCAAAAGTTTTTGTATTATCATAGTATAATTCTACAGAACCATCTGGAGTAAAAATTGCCATTTTTTCACTTTCTGGTCCAACTTCAACTTTCCCTAATTTAATTTCATTGTCCGATTGAATTTGTAATCCACCATTTCCATTTTCTTTAATAATACTCTTTGTTCCATCATGAAGTAATTGTAAATCATTAGATGATCCTAAATTAATAGTTCCATTATCTGATAAGTATAAATCTGATCCACTAGTAATATCAACATTTCCAGCAAATGTTGATAATCCCGTGACCTCAATGTCAGTTCCAAAAATGTTAGTTGCAGTAACGCTGGTTAGAACCGCATTATCACCATTAAATTGACCTGTTACTGTTACTACACCTGTAATATTAACATCACCTAAAACTGTAAGAGCAGAAGTTGGATCTGTGGTTCCTATACCGACATTTTTAAGCGTATGAATACCAACAGCAGTGGTGACCCACGTACCTCCAGCACCAACTCCTCCACCAGCAGCACCGGTAACAGTTGCAATTCCAGATCCATATGTTACGGAAAGATTATCTGCAAAATCAATTGTTGTTGCAGTTCCTACTAAACTTCCGCCATCTTGTATATCTACACCAGATCCAGTAGCAACAATTCCAGTTAAAAGTGATCCATCGCCTACAAAAGAAGTTGCGGTGACTACTCCAGATACTGAAAGACCCTGAACAAAAGAAGCAGATCCAGTTTCGGATAAAGTTATTGCTGATCCTACTTTAATTTGATTATTAGTTCCATCTAAAGTGATTGATCCTGTACCTATTGTAAGAATGCCTGTAATTCTAGCGTCGCCTTTTACAATAAGTTGCGTTGTAGCTCCACCAACTATTGTATTGCCTAGTGTTGCAATACCCGAAACATTTAATTGCTGTGCAGTTAATCGTGTGGTAGTAGTAACTCCTAGAGTGCTAATACCAGAAGAATTAATATTAGTTAAAACCGCATTAGTGCTATGAAACTTGGTAACTGTACCAACACCACTATATGTTATATTTGTACCAGAAAGAGTTGTAACAACACCTGTAACAATATTTCCTGTTGTAAAGTTGCCTGTTGTATAACTTGCTGTTGTTCCACTTAAAGTTGTAACTGTACCTACACCAGAATTAACTTGACCACTAAAAGTAGAGGCAGTAACTACACCACTAACACTAACATTACCTAATACGTTTAGTTTTGATGTTGGATTGGTTGTACCTATACCAACATTCTTAAGTGTGTGAATTCCTACTGATGTGGTAACCCAAGTTCCACCAATGGAAGTTAAATTAGTACCATCACCGAAACGAGTATAAATTTCGGTGAAATTACTATTAATTTTTATGGCACCAGACAAGAGACTATCACCAGTTCCATCATTTGGTGTCGTTCCAGTGCTTATCCCTAACTTTGCCATCTTGAAAACTTTCTAACTATTTATTATGAGGTGTAGTTGTTATATTTAAGAGGAACGGTACGAATTACATAAGCTGATGTAGAAATTCCACCAATTCCTTTGTCTCCATAGAAATTAAAAGTGAGATTTTTTGTCCTTGATCCGAGTTGAATCTTGCCCCAACTAAAGTTACCAAAATAATTTGATGTTGTAATTCCACCGGAGTAACCACTACCACTTCCAATTCCAGTAGAATCAAAAGTATATACTGTAGAATCAAAGAAAATATTATTAGAACTAAATGTTACTGTAGAAATTCCACTAATTCTAGCATAAACTCTTTTTATGCTAGTAAGTCCTATTCCACTTATATTTGATTGAACATCAAATACATTATCTACCTGATAAACATTATCAATAAAATTAGTTCCTATTCCGATCATACTGTTATTACGATCTCTAGAAACTATAGAAGTAGATGCAACACCAACATTAGAACCATATACTACAAAATAATCTCCTGTAGAAATTCCACTTACTGCAGTTGATGTTCCGACAATAGTAGAATCTCTCAAGTAAGAATCAACAGGAATGAAGAAATCTAAGATAATTCTATCAACAAACGAAACTGTAGTTGTTCCAAATCCAACAATAACTCCAGAATCTCCAGCATAAGAAACGACACTATCCGTTTCCGTTGTTAAAGTTGGTGGTGCAATTAAAACAGTTGGCGGACTAGAAGTTGTATATCCAGTTCCAGGATTTGTAATATCAATGGAAGTTACAGAACCATTTGTAATTGTAGTTGATCCATATGCTTTAGAGGTAGATCCAAGACCAACTGGAATAGAAACTGTTACCTCAGGAGCAGAAATATAACCCATTCCACCATCACTGATCACAAAAGAAGTAATTGTTCCTGCAGTAGAAACAACTGCTGTTGCTGAAGCTGCAACCTTTGCTTCTTGAGAAACTATAGTGATTGCTTTTTGGAAATCTGTTGAAACAAAGTTTTCATTGATCGGATTGAAGAATGGTCTAACATTATCAACATACAATACCGTAGATCCAATACCAACAGGTTTAATTATGTAAGAAGATGGATTAATAAGTGGTTCATATAAGAGCCTATCTTTTGTAACAACTTTTGAGTTAACAAACTTATCTTCAGTTTGAAGACACCAAGTAACAGGTCTTAAAAGATTTGAATCATCAACATTTCCTGGTCCATAATATGGATTTGTATCAACAACATTCGATGATGTTATATCAGTGACTAATCTTTCATCTTCCTGATAGTAAGATGGTTGATTAATGTATGGATCATATCCTATTTGTAGAGTATCACCAATTTTTACAGTCTCTAATATTTCTCTATCAATAACATCTACAGATCCCGTTCCTCTATAGAATACTAATTTTAAACTATCTCCAACTTTTGGTGCTTCAGTGAAAGTGATTGTACTTCCACCTTTAAATAGGTATCCTTTTCCAGGAACTTGCAGAATATCATTGATAAAAACAAGAAGAGTATCTTGGATCTTAATGTTTGATCCAGGAGAAGCCAAAATAGAGATAGTCTCACCTGCATATTGAATTGGAAAAGTAACTCTAGTTCCATTAAAGAGATTTGAAACATCATCAAGAACTTGTAGTTGACCAACAGACCATCCAGTAAACTTGTCAGTATCAATTTCTTGAATTGATAGTTGGAACTCACTAAAATCTGTACTAGAAGTTGTTGGAATACCAGTTGTACCTCCAGTTTCAACTGTTAAAGTTTCTCCAACTCCATAACCATAACCAGTGTTAATAATCGTGAAATCTATTACACTTGAACCTTGACCAACAACAATGTTAACTTTTGCTTGTGCTCCAGCGCCAACATTTCCAGAGTATATTAATGGAATGTTTGCATATGCCAGTGGTTCATCAATAACAACGTATGGTGGATTTGTTCTAGTGTAACCAATTCCTGGATTAGTAATTGCAATACTTACAATGTGACCGTTGCTAACAGCAGCAGTTCCGATAAATTCAATATTAGGAGTTTCTGTTGAAGAAAGAGCAACTCCAACACGGACTGTTTGAATTCCAGATCTGTATCCAGATCCACTATTACCAATACTAATAGAAGAAATAGTTCCCGCAGCAGAAACAATTGCTGTTCCACCTGCTCCGATTAATGGTTGATAACCAAACCCTGCAGTGGAACCGACAGAGACTATTACACCACCAACAGGAATACTTGCGTTATTTGGATCATATGCAACAGAACTTGCAGTTCCTGTAAATGTGATTGAAGTGATTCCTGCATTTTCGGTTAAGCCATAATCTCTTCTTGAACTTTGACTTTGATTTGGACCTTGGAAAATGTTATTAATTAAAATAATAGCATTTTCACTAGAAATTCCAGTCAGACTTGAGTTGTTGGATTTAAGTTCAAAAGATTGTTGTTGTCCATTAAATGAGGATGAAATATCATCGAAAATATAATTTTCTTTATATGCCTCATCTGAAGTATTTTGTACTCCATTTCTCAAGAAGACTCTTCCTTGGAAAGTTGATGAAGTTGTAATACCTGTCCAGTCTCTATTGTTTGGCGCATATGAAGATGTGCCAATAGGAGTGTTTCCATATGGAGCATCTACAAAATTAAGAGTGTTTTCTATAATATTATAATCACCAACAATCTTTGTTATTTTTGAATCTGTTGCATGGCCAACCGCAACAGTTCCAAGTATTTCTCTTCTAACTCTTATTGCATTGGTAGATCCAATTCCAATGCCTTCAATTCTCATAATTTCATCATTGACCTTTACCAAATTGCCACCAAAGAAAGAAGTTATACCAGTAAAGTACAATATTTCATCAGTTGGCAAAATGGATTGTGCAAGAGATGAAGTTGTCGCTGTTGATACAATTGGAGATTGTATCATATTATCAATAGTAATAAGAACTTTTTGATTTTGTTTTTTCGCAACAAACATGTGAGTGGAACCAATTCCAACACTTGTTATATCAAGAATCTCTGGAATTGTCTTAAGTGCATTTTCTGCACTTGAAGCCAATTGGATTTTATTGATATCGTATTTTACAACATATACCGTTGATGGCATCTTATCTGTAAGACCAATTCCAGGTATTGAAGTCTGTCCAATTCCAATTGCACTTGCTGATGTATAAGTACTAATCGATGATGGATTAATCGCATTATTGTATATAAGTTCTTCACCAGTAACAAAGAAATGATTTGGAATAGAAACTGTATCTGCAGATACATCAACAATTTCCGGTTGATTACCAAAGAAATTTCTCTTAAATATTGGATAGGTTTGATAAGTTAGATCAAAGTCTTTTTTAATTCTACTTTGAGTGCCATAATAAGTTGCGTATTCAGATTGTATAAATGCATTATTGAAATCAATAACACTTCTTTCATTCTTAATTGGTTTCAATGCATTCATGAAAACTTTAACTTGAACATTAGTATTTGCAATTGGAGTAAATGTTAATCTTGTAGTATCTCCAGATCTATTTGCTCCAAGTGTTCCAATTCCAGATAAAGTTTCTATGTACGCATACTCTGTTAAATAAGTCTCTGTATTATCATCTAATAAAACTACTTCTGATAATTGATAATTTCCGGTATTGACATCTGCTGCTTGTACAATAAAGTATGCAGAATCATATTCATCTGAATAAGATGCAATTACAGTTTCTGTAGGTGAAGATGTAGATGCAATTGAGGTGGTTGATCCTTCTAACTTAACTTGATTTAGATCAATTGTGCCAATTCCTGAGGTAGAGGTATTTGCAATTCCAATTGCAAGAGTATTAATAATTACCGTCGTAATTCCTGCCGCTGGAATAAAGTCTACTCTAAGATCCGATCCAGAAAGATATGGATAATAAGTGCCAAGTCCAGAACTTGAATATGGATCAAGATAACTATGATTTGTTAATTGACCATACTCAAGTACAGAAACATTAGATCCATCGTGAACTATATTGAGCTCACTGTATTCAAACTGGCCATCAACTGGATGATTTACGGATATTAATAGTTTTGCTGAAGAATATGTATTGCCAATACTTACAAAAGTAGAAACACCTGTAAAAGTTATACTTGATGTTGCAACACTTACAACATCATTAAAATCAGTTTTACCTACAGAAGTAAAACTATCTTCTAAATTATAAGAAACAACTGCAATATCGTAATTATTAAAAAGAGACTTGGTTGGATAAAATCTTAAAACACCTTCTGTTCCATCATTATAAAAATCGAATGATCCTAAATCCAAAACACTGTCAACTCTTGCATATTGGTTTATATAAGCAAAACCAAGATCATCATATAAAGTTGTGACAATCATTGACTGTCTTTCTGCAGTATATCTTCTATCTTTTACATAGGTGAAGAATTTCTGAGATCTAAAAGATCCAAGTAAAGATCTATGAACCTCAACAAAAGCGTCAAATCCAGGTTCACTATTAAATTCACCACTAACATCATCAATTATAAGAACTCTGTTTCCAACAGACTCAAGATAGTCTTGAAGTATTCTAGTGCTGAATATAATTTCATCTGAGAATTTTCCAGAATCGGAATACAAAGAATTTTCAGAAACAAGATCAAAATTAGATACGCAATTTAAGTCTACAACAGAAATGAGATCCGTTTTAACAGTTGTTGATTCACTAAAAGTTGGAACAAGCGATGAAACCTCAGTTAAAGTTGATTCAACTTGCAAATCACTAAATTTTCTAAATCCTAAAGTATGGTTTAAACTACTAACCGCATCATTCCAAGTTTCATATGGTACTTTAGATTTTAATGCATATGAGAAGTTTTGATAGTATTCATTATCGTGAATTCTTTGTAAGTCATCATTTAAGAATCCGGTTGGATACTCCCATCCAGTGTTTACAGTTGAATATGAATCTAATTCATAAGTTGATTCGAAATTAATAATTTCCTTAATCAGTCCTTTGGATCCGGAACTTTCACCAACTATAATATTTCCTGTGCTGAAATTTTGTGCTGTTACAACTTTTAAATATTCTGTTTTAGGATTCCAATTTTCTACCGAACCAAAAGATGTTCCATCAGTAACACTTTCTCCTTCTAAAAATTCACCCTTTTTCAAAATTGGATTAAATTTAGGAAAATATTTTTCTGGTATAATTCTACCAGCAGAGTTAATTTCATCAAAAGATCCAGGATATTCATTATCATCTAAGTAATCTGCAAGACTAAAAGTAACTATTCCTATTCCACCAATATTAGGATGAACAGATTTAAGAGTAAAGAGATTATAATTATAATTTTTAGAGTTATATCCTTTGCCAGTAGAACCCACACCAACACTAACATTTTCAATCATCACTTTATCATTGGCAGAAAATGGAAAACTATCTGCAGTACTAAATCCAACAGCTAAAGTTATGGTTGCATTTTGAGTCGTTGAATTATATGTAATGTTTGAAATTGGAACACCATTGGAATTGTTTATTGGTAATATAGTTGGTGTTGTGTTGTTGATGGACAGTGTATTTTTTAGAATTTCTACTTTTTCATTTCCGAGAGTAAATCTTAAATCAACATCATTTATCTGTGCTTTTGTCTTTCCATCAATAACAACCAATTTAGGACTTACAGAATAACCATATCCAAAAGATGTTACTCCGATCGATTCAAAAGATGAAAGTGGTTCAATTTTAAGAATCTCTGGTAATTTTGCAGTTGGTTTCAGAGTAAAGTCTGCAGGATAATCAAATCCAATATCAGATATTCTTGTAGTTTTTACACTACCAATACCACTACTCTTAGACTCTAAGATTGCACCTTTTCCAAATTTAGAAGTAACTGTAGATATTCCTGGAAGAGTTACATAGGATAATCCTCCATTTTGAATAGAAACTTCTTTTATTGCTCCATATGCAGATAAAGAATCAGTATCATATGATAACTCTGCTTCAGATGTTACGTAAGAAGTTGCCTCAGGTTTTTCTAAAACATTATATTTAAATGTCGTTGCTCCTACAGAAACTATTTTTTGTTTTCCAGAGTATAAACTTTTTTCAATCTGAAGTTGATTAAAAAAGTCTACAGAGTCATCAACAACAATTTGTTTTCTTTCATCTGGATTTGCTGAAGTTTTTAACGGATTTAACTTATAGAAAAGAAGATTTGGTGTGTATTGATTTACATTTAAAGTAACTTTTGCTCCGGAGGTAATACCAACAGTTCCAAATTTTGTTACATCAAAAGTTGTTGATTTTTGATTTGATTCATATTTTTTAGTAAATTTGCTATCAAGATAAAATTCAAGTTCAAATGATGGATATAATGTGCCATTTAAATTATATGAAAGTGAAGCATCAGATACATCAAAAATTATAGATGAATTTTTATAAACTTTTAATGGAGGATTAATTGCAGATAAAGTTCCAAATGAAGCACTAGTAATACCTACTGTAGTAGGTAATGATTGTCTAATTTGATATGAATTTTCTGCTAATTTAATATTGTCAGAATCTACCACTAAGACATTATATAAGCGATCATTTTTTAATCCAATACATGGTAAAGTTGAAGTATGTAAGACTTTTTGACCATTTGCAAATCCATGAGATGGAATATTAATATTTCCGTTTGAAGTATTAACTCCAACTGCAGAAAAATCTTTAGCGTTTACTAAAGTTCTTCTCGTTACATCACTAAACTTTAAATTGATTGTGGTTTCTATAGATGGTTTTACATCCATATAAACTACATCATCATTTAATAAACCGTGTGTTGATGCTACAGAAACTGTTACTTCATTTTTAGATATATTACCTTTAACAACTGATGGATAATTTGTTTCAAAGCTATGATAAACTCCAGAACCACTATCTAAAAAGTAGAGTAATCCACAATTTCTTGAAGTTTCAGCAATACCAGAGAAAGTTCCGGTTGATCCCAAACCTACTTTAATTGTTGAAATTCCAATTAAGTCATTTGACAATTTGGCAACATAAACTACAGATCTATCGTTAAGACTGTAATATGTGTTGCCCAATCCAGTTGTAGAAATTCCAAGAGAAGATCCATCATTTACATAGTAAGTTAATTCATCTCCTGTTTCTAATTTATGATTAGGAAGATAAATTGATCTAGATGGAACAAAGATTTGAGTAATTCCTGCTCCTGGATTTGATATTGTGAGTGTGACTCCAACTCCAACTCCTGTTGTAGTTGCAATTCCTACAGATTCCGCTGGATTAAAATAAATTTCTTTATTTACTTTGTAGTCATAAGTAGTTTTATAACCAACATTAATATCAATTTTTCTAGAAACTTCTTTAAGAATAGTAGATGCTGTATGTGATACGCCAATTGTTGAATCAAATTCGCGGAGAACACGAATTCTTGAAGAAACAGGATCTACATTGAGAACTTTAACCTTTTCTGTTCCTACACCTACACTAAAAATATCATTTTCTCTAATTCTTTGGAAATTAAAGTCACCAGAAACTGAGAAATAGGTAACAATTCCAGTTACTCCACTTGTAGCAATTCCTGAAGTTAAAACATATTGACTAGTAGATACACCAATCTCATAGGATCCATACAAGAAAGAAGAAGTTGTATTTAATCCTGTTAAATTTACTAAATCTTTATTTTTTAATGAATGTGGAATCGTTGCAAATCCTACAAAAACTCCAGATTGATCTATCGGATAAAACTCAACATTTAAAACTGAAGTTGTGGCAACACTTACTGAATTGACTGCTTTTCCAGAAATTTTAGAAACTTTAGATGCAGCTCCAAATCCTCCTGTATTTTCATTATTAAAAACAAGTTTATCATTAACTTGATAATCTCTTCCTCCTGTTACAATTCCAATGAAGTCGATCGATCCTTTGGTTGCAAATTTTACAAAAGACTTTTGTTGTTTTAAATCATTTGGTTCTATTACATACTCATAGTAACTATTTTTTGCTGTTAGATTATATGAGTAAACATTTCTCAACCATCCAGTTGTATTAAGATTAATTTTTTCCTGATTTGAATTTGGATTAAAATTAAAATCATTAGGTTTTGAACTATAATTTTTTCCAATCAAATATGGAAAACTTGGTCTCTTATGATCTTTAAAGACCCCTGCAGAATCTACTGTTGGATTTAAAGTTGCAAAATATGCATAAACTCCATTTGGAAATTCTGGAGTGACGCAGAATCTACCATTATTTTCATCCAATACAGTTTCATCTTCAGAATTAACATAAGTAAAATCTTCAACAAAAAATTCTTGAGGAAAAACTCCAACAGGTGGTCTGTCTGGTTTAAGATCTAATACATATCCAGATTTCATCTGCGATATTGTTCCACCAGATTTTTTAATGTATCCATATGGACCATAAATTGGATTTCCATCATATGCCCATCCAATTATTGGCGAGTGATCTGTCGAATTAATTTCAATTCCGTTAGAAAGTCTTAAATCTTTTTTACCATATAAAACTATTCCAGATTGGTCCGAGGCATATAAAATTTTTCTTAATTCTCTTGGCGCATATAAATGTGCATATTGTAAACCATAATTTTGATTTATTGAATTTGTTAATACTCCGTCATCATCACTTAAATTATTAAAATATCTTCTGAAGAGGTTAACTGTCCATTCTTTGAGATTAGCACTTAGAACAGCTCCTTTTCCAGATGAAATAACTTGTATTGCTGTATCTTTTGAGTTATATCCAGTTCCACCTTCTATAATTACTACAGATGTAATTTGACCATTAGAGATTACAGGAGTAAGTTTTGCTCCTCTGCCTGATCCAGAAACTTTTAATTCTGGTGGTGAATTATAATCTTGTCCTGAAATATTAATAACAACGTCTGTAATTTTTCCATCGGTTACAATTGGAGTAAGTAAAGCTTTTGATCCACTATAAAGATTGATGTTTATATCTTTACGATAATTTAAAACATCTGAAGATCCATAACTAGAACCTTTACTCTCTAAATGTACAGAGGTTATTTCTCCACGAACAATTGGTTGCAAAGATCCAGTAAATGAATTATCAGATACGGAGGAAATTCCAGATTTAGCAACTATTTCTACTGAAATTTCTGGATAATTGAAAATATGTGTTCCAACACCAACTGTTTGAATGTCAACATATTGATTTGTATTAAAATAAAAATCTTTAGCAGTAGATCCAACACCAATTGCAGATAACTTAAAGTGATCTTCATCTACTACAGTAACATAATAATTTGTAGATGCAGAAAGTCCTAGAGGAGATGATCCATCAACCGTATACTTTACAACTTCACCATTCTTATAATCATGATTTTGAATATTAATAATATCTAAAGAAGTATTGATACCAGAGGTTGAACAAGTTCTCTTTTTATTTTCATATCCGACACCAGGATTGATAATTTTAATTGAACCTAAAATATATTTTCCATTAAAAGATCTAATAGAATGATTACCAATACCATAGTCTGTCAAATCTATAGTATTAATTCCAACTATAGATCCATTAAAGTCTTTATGTAATTTGATTTTGTATGAGTCTAAAACTGATACAAAATATGTGGCATCTGTAGATAGTCCGCCAACAGCAGTTTGTGAAAAAGTTTTATAAACAATTTTTTCACCATTTCTAAGTTTATGATAAGTTGTAAATCCAATAGTATTATTTGTTATATTAATTGATGTTGATAATCCTGTAGCATTAAATATTACTTCATGTGGAACTGTTTTTAAATTTGCTTGAGCAACAGCTCCAGTTCCATTTCCTCCACTAATTTTAATGATTGGAACATCAATAAAGTCAAATCCAGGATCTATAATTCTAATCTCTTTAAAATCTCCTTTAACAGCACAAAATCCGGTTGCTCCGACACCAGTCGTATCCTTTATTCCTAATACCGGAGGATTAATTACATCATAATTCTCACCAGAAGAAAGAACTTCAATATTTTGAATTGGTCCATAATAAACTTTGTCTGGAGACTTATAATTTAAAATTTCAGTACCATTAATCAAAACACCAGTAAATCCTGTTGGTGTTTCATATAGTTTACCGGTGTTTTCTGGTGGAGAAACTTTTCTAAGTAGATTTTGTGGGGTTAATGATTTTCCTTTAAAATTATAAAGTTGTATAATATTATTGTTTACTTCGGTTTCAGAATCTAATTGAACAAATTTTTCATTGTAAAGATCTGATAGACTTTTTGAAAGTTTAATATTATTTTCATCAACTCTTTTTACAAAATAAATTCCTTCATCAAACAATGAAGAACGAATTATTGTTTCTGTAAAACTTCCCTCAGATCCTTCAAAAGTTTCAGTTACTTTTTCTGGTGTATAGTAAACTGAATCACCGGTATAAAAATTGTGATCAAAACTATTAGTAATTTTAAAAGTATTTCCTGAAAATACACCAGAAAAAGTATATCTGTATTCTTGCTTACTCGAATTTAACTTGTCTACATTGTAGTATGGTAAAGACAAAGATGCAATAACATTTGTTTCTCCATCTTTATAAACATTCTGAACGTTAGAAACATATCCGGGAAGAGATGGATATTCTGATGGACTTGTTTTTAAAACGTTTCTTGTAACAAGATAAACATTTGATAATAATTGCCCTTGACCTCTAGTAATAAAAGTTCTATCGGAAAAAACATCAACAATAAATCCTCTGGTCGAATTTTCTGAAGTATCTTTAAATGTAACTTGATCTTTAATTCTGAAAATATTTTTATCTTTCGTAGTAATTTTATATGTTAAGTTAGATGTGTCAAGAACCTCTATATTTTCAATTTCGTAAGTTTGTGCTGTATTAAATAACCAATTATTTGAAATTTTATCGGTAGGAAGTGTTCCTAATGTTTTTATTGAAATTTGATCACCTGCAGTATAATAATATGTCTGTTGAGGAACATTAAATTTTTTCAGTACAGGTCTAACTCTAACTTTTATGGAATCAGTCGTTCCACTTCCTGGTTGACTTGCGTAAGCATAAGTATCTAAACTAAGTTCAGATCCGTCAGTGATTACATCTTCTAAAGATACGTTTAAAAATTGTGTTAAATTTTTGGACGAATATGATGTAGTTCCTCTATTTCCATTCTCATAAGTAAAAGACAATGTACCACTATTTGGAAATCCGACTGTAGAATCTACATCTAGTATTGTAGATCCTAAAGAAACATTTCCAATTAATTTTGTTTTGGCATGTATTGAGAAATTATTAAATTTATCATCACCAGTTAAAATGTTTCTATCAAAAGATGCGTCTAAACTGATTTTGTAATAAAAACTTGTGCTTAATCCTGCTGATATTTTTTCAACACGAGTAACTGGATCATATGAACTTAAAATATCTCCATATGTATCTTGATATAAAGTTGCATTTGTTAGTTGTAGTGGATCTCCCTCATAAGCCTCAACAACTAAGTCCTTATTAACTCTATAATTGGCATCAGATGGTCTAATTACATTTTCTCTTGGTCTAACAACTTTTACAATTTCGCCGTATAAAACTTTGAATAAAATATCAAATGACTTATCAGTTCCTTTTGATGAATAAAAATCTTTTGACTGTTTTAAAAATAATGAATCTTTTATTTCATTGACAAAAGATCGATCTTCAAATCCTGGTGCTATTTGATATTTAATTTTTGTTAAAAATTCTTTGAAGAAAAGTACACTAAGATTTTCAACTTTACTGGTAGAACTATGAGAAGATGCTTCCGATTGTGAAAAAACTAAATTTTCTGGATCATTTAAATTCCTGTATGAAGTAATTCCACTAAATCCACGAATACATCCGTCAAAAGAGATATCCGTTTTATTTGTATATGTAATGATCTCGTCATCAATTTTCAACAGACCATATTGATCAGGAAATCCAATTGTATTTTCTACCACAATCGAAGTTGAAAATTCATCAACTTCTTCGATTAATTGTGTAAATTCTATAGAGTCCGAAATTGTATCTACTTTGATATAATCATCAATATTTTGAATTAAATCTAAAACAGCTCCTTGATATTCTTGTCCAAGATAATATTGTTTTAAAAATTCAGAAATTAAAGGAAACTCATCTTTTACATAAGAAGGAAGTTGACCTTCGATAATTTTATTAATTTGGACTCTTTTTTCTGTCATTTTTATTATGATCTTACTAAGTTCCCGTTTTTATAGCTTGAGGATGGTTCAAATGTTGATCCTGATGGATTTAATCCAGAAGATATTTCATCAGCAATCAGTTCAAATGAACTGTTATTAATATCTAGTTGCAAATATAAATCTTGTTTTCCGACAATATCATTTGAATTTGGTACTGCTGAAATCTCAATCACTGGTCTGCCGTTTTTAATTTTACCAGAAATAATATTAATTGGATTTAATGTAATAATCGAATTTTCATAGTCAATTTTTCCAACATTTTCTTTTACGATAGTTGGAGATACTGAGGAAACATTTGGAACACTAAACAAAAATATTCTTCCAGTTTTTTTATTAGAATCTGGACGGTCTGAAAAGTAAACATCATTATTAATTCCAGAAACTCTAAAGGCACTTGTTTTTATATTATATCCACTCATATTTTGAATATGAATTTCATTTCCAAATTGAATTGCATACTCAACTAGATTGTCTAGAGAAAGGCGAAGATCCCTCCTCATCTGAACTGTTGTAATATTTGAAGTTACTGAATTGTGACTATCATCAATGATTTTTAAAAATTTACTATATTTAAACTTTGCGCCATACTTATTCAATTCACTTGATTCTGCATATTTTGATACATTTGATTGAACTATACTAGAAACATATTCTGAACTTGGAGCAAGATTTGTGTTATAATAAATTTTTGAATCAACTTCAACGTACAAATATTTTAAATCTAAAATTTCAGGAACAATTCCAGCAACTGCATATTGTTTTAAATCTCTCTTGATATTTTCTTTAATCAAATTCGGAAGAAAATCGCCATATTTTGGTTTAATGCTTATAAAAACTTTTCCGTATTGAGGTGGTCTTAAATCCTCTCCACCAAATACAGATATAGATTCAGTTTCTTTGTAAATTCTTGATGGAATTAATGTTTCATAATCTGAAGCAGTAAGAGCTCTATTTTGCGATGCGTAAATTCTTGGAGCGTATTTTTTAATCGAATCCACACTTTCAATTTGCTCACCACCGCTTGCAGAAGAATTGGCAGTAATTAATGATATACCACTGGATACTGAATATTCAATACCGTTTCTGTTATAAGTTATTCTTCCACTGAAAATAAAATCGGAAACACCATTTGCACTATCTCCATTTGTTAGAATATAAGAAACTTCGACAATTTCTCCATCTTGAAGTTTTCTGCCAAATTTTCCATCGCCAAATATTAACTCATAACGTTCATCTTCAACTTCTTGTAAGAAATAAACTTCAGAATTTCCATCAATGTCAAATAAATTTTCTTTAAGAGAATATTTAACAGAAACTGTAGATGATTCGCTTGGTTTTACTGAGACCTGAATTGTTTCTGTATCAATACCTGAATTTGGAAGAATAAATTTTTGATTTGGATTCCTATCAGAATATGTAAAAGATTGTGTAATATATGTGCCTTCGTGAACCGTAATATTATCAAAAGAAGCAATTGAATCTATTACAGGAATAGTGATATCACTAGTAATGCAGAAAGTATAAGACTGATCTCCGAATTGATTTGATGTTGCGGCAACAACTCCTTTTTTTAAAACTAACGTAGAGGGAATTGGAGTGATGTCTGTGGTATCTACGAAAAAATTAATTGCTGTTCTTGCAGATCTTTTTGATCGAGGAACATATCCAATATTTCTTGCTAGAGCAACTACATTTTCTCTCAGAGTTGCACTATCAATAAACACCTCATTTGCAACCATATTTGCATTATATGAGGAAATATAGGTGTTATATGCCAAAACATCAAGAATTGTTGAGAGATTAGATCCCTCAAAGTCATAATCCGTAAAATTGGAGTTCGACTTAAGATAATCTTTTAGAGTTGTTTTAATCTGGTCAAAATCCAGATTTGTAAAGTTGATTAATGGCATTTACCTAGTTGGTTGCAAAACGAATTCTAATTGTTGTGCAGGAACATCTATACCAACAATTCTATAAATCACAGTAACATCAAATGTATTATTATCATAATCTGGATATGTTTTAACTTCAATTAGATTTACTCTTGGTTCATAATTATTAATTGAATTTCTAATTTCATCACGAATAATTGATGCAGAAATTTCATCCACATTCTCAAATAAAGATCTGCTTATTCTAGATCCAAAATCTGGATTAAAAAATTTTTCTCCAGGAATAGTAAAAACAATATTACGAATAGAGCGAGCAATAGCAGTTTCATTTTTTAAAGCAATTAGATCCTGATTCAGAGGATTAGTCTGAAAGGACATACTAATGTCTTTAAAACTTTGACTTACTCGCTCTAATGGCATTGAATATGATAATTCTATCTTATTTATTAAGGATTTTTGACCTCATAGAGTGGTTCAGTTCCATAGTTCCAATCATCGTAATCATCATCATTGCGAATTCTCTCATGAATTTCATTTTGATGGTAAAAATCGTGTTTTTTTGGAGTTAAATCATCATTTGCGATCTCACGAAGCATCTTTTGCTTCTCAATTTTGGACTCCCAACCGTATTCTGACGATAAAAATTGCGTTCCCCACTCATTTTTCATAAAATTTTCGTCTTTATCGACTTGTTTCGTCATTTTTTGCTCCTGATTTGTTAAATCAGAACTTTTTACGGGGTTTCTATCCCGAAATCTGAGATATTTTGTCGATTAAAAGTATAATTTTTTTGAATTCTAATGTCTCTGTTGTTAAATACCCAACATTCTCCTGTATTATCTAGGAACACAACCCACTCTAAGTCATGTTCTTGTGAACGATCTAGCATAAAAAATGCCCAACCCTTACCTTTCGGGGTAAGAACTGGGATTTGTGGGTTAAGTTGTAACATTTTTAGAACTTAATGCATCTTCTTCAAAGGGAAAAGTCAATTCTTCATCTTTTTGTATGTCTCTTAGAGCAAATATTTCATCACTTGTTCCACCAACATTAGCATTTTCACTCCAATTAATAAAACGATCATGATCAAATGGAAATCTGTGCATGTTAGTGACAGGATCTAGCCATCCATAATAAAGAATATATTCTTGTGCCTTTTTTGGTAATTGAGAAAACTGTTCAGGTGTCCATTCTCTATCAAGTCCAGGAGTAAACTCCCAGACTTTAGTTCCTTTTGGAATGAATTCAGATGCAAACATTCCAAATCCATGAATAGAACTTCTTTCAAGATATGATTTAACCAATAACATCAACCTCTACCTTGCCCGCGATATCTTTTCTTCTTTCCATTACGAGAGGTTGCACTGAGTAATGTGCGAGCAGAACGTCCTTGACGAGTCTTCTTTGGTGCTCCAGGTTCAAAAATAACCTTACTACTTCCGCCTTTAGCCATTTAAGATTTCCTCCATTTCGATTTCATTTGGATCAATATTTTCTCCCGAGTAAAAACGCTCTGAGAAGTCTTGAAGAATCTCAGTACATTCTTCTGCACTGAGATTCATATAAATTTTTCTACCATTATAAAGAATATTAAAATTCTTTTCCATTAGATTACGCGAGTTTTTTCATGCCCCACTCGAACACGAGGATCGCACCAGATCTCAAAGCCTGCATCTTTAGCATCAAGACAGAATGAAACATCCTCACCGCACATGTCTTGAACATTACCAGACTCAAAGACTTGCATCTTCGGAGCAAACCAAGGATATTCAAGATTCTCAAATACACCATTCTTAATCATGACCCATCCAAAACCTGTGTAGTCTACAGTGAATGGTTTCCGACGCTTGCTGATGGATTCCACAGTCTCATGATTCATTACACCACCATTCTTACGGAAATCATCTTCTTCTAACCAATGCGCTACTGAGGTTGTGTGACCATCCTCTGTTGCATACCATCCTGCAACAACTTCACGTTCCGTGCCATCTTCAGACAGTGCAAGATCGCACAATTGCCAGAATTTTGTTGTGTCAAATACAATGTCATTATCAATCCACAATTGATAATCATAATTCAGTTTTCCATCCCAAGGAATTTGCTTCGGTCCACGGAGAACATTTGCACCTAAACATTTACAACGTGCAAAGTTCACCATAGAAGAGTAATCTTGAGAAATCTGAATACTCATCTGATTCTGTACAAGATCAAAGCACAGTTGTACAAAGTTCTTCAGGAAGATATAAGAACAACCTCTTCCAGGAAGACAAAATACAATTGACTTTCCTTTCATTCTTGCTTTAATTGCATCATAGTCCCACTCAGGAGTATCCTTCTTCGGTGGTACAGTTTTAACAGTAAATCCTTTTGCCATAAGTAAATCAAACCTTCAGATCAATTTTATCAGTCTATATATGCTTTTGTCAATACGAAGAGTTCTCAATTACTTTATTGTTAACCGTAATTTCTTCATATTGCAAATCTTCTTTTGTAATGCCTAGGTCAAGTAAATCAACTAATTTGTGCAGCATACTCCACACTTCATCAAATTTTTCTTTTGAAAGACTGTGATATATGCACCGACCTTTTGCGTATACATGATATAAAGGTCCAGTAATCATAAAAATTTCTCCGGAATTTTTTATTATTTAACTGCATGATAAATCAATGCTGCTATCAGACCTAAAGAAACAAAAAATGGTTTTGGATAGCGAATTAACCATCCAGCAAACACAACTTTCCAAAAAGTCCAATAGACAGACCTGCGGCGAATTCTACTGCGCGGATTTATAGGACTAATCATACTTCCGGAAAAATTTTTAGGATGTGATATTGAGAGGTCGATTTGTCACCTCTGTAGGTTAAGGTAGTGATCGATTTTTATAACCGCAACGCCGCCACGCGCCTATAACAACCGCCCGCAAAACGCTGCCAAACGGTATCACGCATCATCATAACATAAGTGCTCCTCAGTGTCAACATCGCTTACGCTCTGTCTAACGACCAAGGAGCACACAGTTACTGATTAGAACTCGATAGGATTTGCCTCCTCAGTATCACTCACTGCATCAGCAGCAAGAGTATCAAGAATCTGCAGAATCTCATTGCCAGTGTTACCTTGTGCCAGCAGAGAGATGAGAATCGACTTAGACATGTTGTGTTCGAAAGTGTTAGAAACTGTGTGTTAGAGTGAGTGTCTTTATAGAGGCGCATCTCATTCCTCTGAGTATACCTTACTGTTCTACCAGTACGCCATACTCATTGCGATAGAAGTGCAGAATGTCATCATAGTTAACTGTACGCTTCTGAATGTTAACGACAGGACGATTGATGGCATCTGAGCATTGCTTACAGATCTCATCAAAGGAATAACGAGACTGAGGAATGTAACGCATGATAAGTGTAAATCAGTTGTGACCAGAAGAGTGATAAAACTTGTTGCAATCTTGCATCTGTGCTTTACCTGAACGGCG
>Ga0129333_10001805_pt1 | contig 19660 bp, 17 predicted proteins | sample CPB6_08_DNA_FD_94474 | JGI IMG/M metagenome (GOLD analysis project Ga0129333, IMG submission 94474) | Freshwater to marine salinity gradient microbial communities from Chesapeake Bay, USA - CPBay_Sum_0.6_0.8_DNA | ecosystem: Environmental > Aquatic > Marine > Coastal | place: USA: Chesapeake... | reverse complement strand
GTTAAACCAATTTCTGGAACTAAAATGAGCACTTGTTTATGTTGTTTGAGTTGCTCTTTAATGAGCTCCATAAATAGCATGGTTTTACCAGAAGAAGTAATGCCATGTAGTAATACCGGCATGTTCAATTGAAATGCTTCTTTGGTTTCTATCAGCGCTTTTTGTTGTTCCTCGTTCAGTTCATAAGCTTTGTTTTCATCACTGGCATTTGAAACTAATCGACTAATAGGGCTCTCTACGATGTTGAAAATCTCATTCTTAATTAATGTTTGAATCGCACTTGAACTTGCTCCTTCGTTCGTTAATAGTTTAATACTTACGAATTCATGCCTGCGTTTTAAACTAAGGTACAACTGAAGAACTTCAATTTGTTTAGGACGTTTATCTAACTCTTCAAACAAACTTTTTAAGAGGTGTTGTTCTTCGTAAAGGGTATTTAATACTAGATGTTTAATTGTCTTTACTTTGTATTTTTCGATGAGCTCCTCTTCTAAAAAAATCAAATTCTTTTGAATCATTTGTTTAATGAGGGGCATCACCGATTTTTGATCTAATATTTTCTGAATGTCTTGTATACTGACTGATTCACGTACTTGAGTTGCTTCAATGATAAGGAATTCTTTATCGTCGAGTTGATCAATATCAAATTCAGCAAGCTTGTTTAATACTACTTTACTTTCACTGGTTAATTTTAAGGCAGTAGGTAGTGCAGCATTCATGACCTCGCCTAATGAGCATACGTAATAGTTAGCAATCCACTTCCAAACCTCAATGTGTTTAGCTTGTACAATAGCATCATCATCCAATACATTTAAAATATACTTGGCAGTATAATGTTGAGGAGCATTGCTATGTATATTCTCTACAATTCCTGTGTATAACCTGTTACCTTGAAATGGTACGATTACTCTTGATCCAACTTTAATGGTAGAAATAGCTTCTACACTCACTCGGTAGGTGTACGATTGAGGTAGAGCCAATGGTAGAATTACATCGGCATAAGTATCATATTTACTAGGGATTAGCTCAGTCATTTTTTAACTTATATCCCGCCAAACAAACCAATACCCAAGCACTAATGAAAAGTGTTCCCCCAATGGGTGTAATCGGACCGAGAAACGACCACGACTCAATGTTCAGAAGTTCTTTACAGCTCAATAAATAAATAGAAACTGAAAACAAAAGAATACCGATGAACATTAGCATTCCTGCCGTGTAAAATAATTTTATTTTTGTTTGATGGTAGAGCAAAGCCAATATCAGGATGGCTATCGAATGCACAAGGTGGTATTTTACACCGGTTTCATAGCTCCTCAATTGAAGTTCAGATAACAGCTCCTTTAATGCATGTGCACCGAATGCTCCCATGATTACTCCTACAGCACTTAAAATGCCACTGATGATAATTAATTTTTTCATTTTATTCGCTTGAACAAATATAAACATTTGGAAACGATATACACAGAGTCACAAATGTTGAAAATAAGCCCTCTTAAGATGAGTTTGGTGTCGTTTTTTCGGTTTATTTTTGTTTGAGAACACATAGTTATGAAAAAAGCGATTTGGATAATTTCTGGTTTACTTACAATTATTATTTCTTTGGCTTATTTTTATTTTCGTAGTTCATTGGTAATCAATGCAAAATCAGAGGTTTTTTCCTATGTATCCAATAAGACAAGCTTTGTAATTAGCTTACAATACGATAGCGATTTAACGGAGGTTTTTAAAGATGATCAAAATATTCCCAGTTTTTTGTATAACGACTTTAGCACTGAACTACAGCAGTTAGATGAATTAATACAAGGAAATCAACAACTTTCAATAAGTGTAAAATCTAAGTCGATATACATTGCATGTAGAAAAATAAATGCTAAGACTATTGGTAACACCTATATCATTGCGATATCTGATTTGAAAACGGATGATTTATCGACCTTATTTAATCAAGATGATGAGCCTGTAGCCTATGCAAAAGCTAGGGTTTTCGAATCGGAGAACATCTATCAGTATCACTCGAACAGATTGAATTTCTATTATACTTTTGATCAATCGCACCTTATCGTATCTTTTTATCCAAATTTGGTAGAAGAAGCCATTAAAACAAAATTAAATGGTACAGGAATCGATAAAAATGCACAATTACAAGTTTGGCAAAATAAAGAGAAAGCTTCCAAATCATTATTAAAGGTATACGTTAACCACACACAATTAAAAGAGTTTTTGGGAGTCTTCTGTAAATTACCACTGCAAAAAAGTTTAATGATTTCTGAAGAATTTGCTGACTACTCCTACTCAGAGATGAATTATAAATCAGATGCTTGGATATTAAATGGGGAGGTATTGGCTAATGAGAAAAAATACTTCCACTTGTTAAAATCTCAAACAGAAAATAGGAGTTATTTAATTAACTATTTATCAAATAATACTTGGGCATATCAAAGTTTGATACTTTCTGATTCTAAATTGTTTAGAACTGATTTGCGAGCACAGCAAAAGTTAATAAATGATTTTTATTACGATGCAGAAATGCGATTGATAAACAAAAAATATTTTATTGATATAAGTTCTTTTATTAATGAAAATATTGGGGATGAATTTTTACTGGCATATTTTCCCGATTATTCAATGCTCAATAGAAAAGGATGTGTAGGTATGATGATATTGAAGCAGGCAAACGTATTCGACGATCAATTAACAAGCTTGGTAAAAACTCCAAGATTAGAAGAGTATAAGGCCTAACAATAAAAGCTTTTCCTTTCAGAAAACTGATGTATTTGTCGGCTGGAATTCCTTTTAAAGAATTAGAGTCTAATTTTTATACCATCATGGAGGATCGCTTAATTGTTGCTTCAACTCCTCAAGATTTGAAAAAATATATCGATGATTTTCAATCGGATCAATTACTTAAGAATAATGAAAATTATCATAATTACATAAGTACACTTAACGACCAATATAATTATCTTTTTTATGTAGCCATCTCTGGATATCAATCTAAATTCACTGGTTTGCTACAAGACAAAGCGAATTTAAAATTAAATGATCGACTTGGATGGTCAAACTATTCTGCATTTACTTATCAGTTAACTAGCTCCGATGCTGGTCTAATTTCTAGTATATATATGCCTGTGATTAGTAGCTATACAGAAACGAGCTTAGAACAAAAATGGCAAATTACTATAGATGGGACACTAAGTAAGGAAGTACAGTGGGTTCAAACAATGGATAAGAAACAGACCTATGCTTTCGCTCAGGATGATTTAAATAATATTTATTTAATTGATGAAAACTCTACCCTAAAATGGAAAAAAAGCATAGCTCAACCCATCGTATCCGATGTTAAGGTTGTCGATTACTATAAAAATGGTGAATCACAGTTATTATTCAACAGCGCAAACAATTTATACCTGATGGATTTGAATGGTAACTTTATGCCTAATTATCCATTAAAATTAGCGGCAGAGGCTACCAATGGATTAAGCTTGTTTGATTATGAAAAGGATAAAAACTACAGGATTTTTATTACTTGTATTAATCAATCGGTTTATGGTTATGATCTTGGTGGGCGTCCTTTAGAGGGCTGGAGCCCTAAGCGGGTAGGCGACTGTGATCAAAAAGTTCAACACATTAATGTACAAGGGAAAGATTTTTTATTTATTACCAATAAGCAAGGATATTTTTATTTCTTTAACAGAAAGGCGGAGTTAAAAGCTCAGTTTAAAGATTCAGTAGGTGTGCAGTACCACAATCCTTTTGTGTTTGATGGAAATACAGAATATGCTAAGAATAGATTCGTAAGTACCGATCAACGAGGTAAAATAAAAAGCGTTTTTATTGATGGAAGAAGAATGTATAAGAGTGTAGGTAATTGGACCGAGAATCACTACTTTAATTATGCTAATGTGTGTGACGATGACAAAAAAGATTATATTTTCTTAGATAACAATCAACTCATGGTGTACAAAGACGATAGTACTTTAGCCTTTAATTATCAATTTAATTGTAAGATCAATAATGCTCCTTTTATTTTTCAGATAAATGAACAAGAAAGTTTGTTAGGAGTCTTCTCCGAAGAAACACAACAAGTGTATTTGTTCGATAGAAATGGAGCTTTGCAACCTGGCTTCCCCATAAAGGCATGTGCCAATCCTTCATTCATCACCCAGAATAACCAAAAGAAAATGCTTGTAGGAACTAGAGAAGGAAAAATAATCTACTATAATTTGTAAAAAATTAAGGATATATAATTTATTTACTTTCTCAAATAATCTTTATATTTAAATATTCTAACTAAAACCTAATAATATGTATTTATTGCGTACTCTAACCAAGTTTATTTTACTTATAATGGGCACAAGTATTCTTTATTTAAGCTCTTGTAAGATCGACGAGGATTTGGCCAAGCCAACTCTCTCTCCCGATTTCATCATACCAATGGTTTATGGAGAATTGGGATTGAAAAATTTGTTAAAGGACACCACATTTATCAAAACGGATCCATCAGGTTATTTAAAAATAGGATTCAAGGATACATTGGAGATTCTAGATGCTACGTTACTTGCTGATGCATTAAAGATTGTACAAACGGGTTTTCCATCGGTTCCCAAAACATTATCATTTACAAACATAGGTGGAGGAAATGTTCAGTTCCCTCTTGAAGAGATCATAGATATTAACTTAAACTTAGGAACCAGTATGGTTCGTAAGTTGGCATTTAATAACCTAACATTTAAAATCAGAATACAGAATTCACATTCCTTCAATTACAATGGATTAAACATCAACATTCCTGGTTTAGTTTCTTCGGGAGGAACTCAATTTAATACTGGTTCCTTAAATATCAATGCAGGTCAAGCGTTCGAACAAGAATTTAAGTTATCTAATTGTTTATGGGACTTAAGTGGTAAAACCGGTGCTGATACCAGTAAAGTGTATATGTTATTTAGTTCAGTAGCCCCAATTACAGGTCCTTCAGCAGGAGCAGGATTAATTTCTATTGAGTTTGTGAGTTATGAGTTGAAGTATTGGCAAGGGAAGTCCGCAATTTTACAAACATTACTGTCGACTCCTACATCAACAAGTAATTCAACATCCTTAGTTCCAAAAGAAACATACAAGGGAATTAAAGGTGGTGCAATTAACTTAGAAGATATTGATGTGAAATTAGATTTCAAGAGTCGAATGGGCATACCATTAGGTATGAATATCGTCTTAGAAACAACGAATGGTGTTACCAATCAGAAAGTTGCATTAAATCCATTAAATATTGTTATTCAAAACTCGACCATAGGTCCTGATGATGAACCATTGGAAAAATCTAATCCGAATAATATTAATGAGACTACAAGTAACCTTGCAGATGTATTAACCAACTTTCCGACAACAATAAAAGTAACAGCTGGGGTAGGCAGTACATTTAATAACCCCGACCCATATGGATATTTTTTCCATGAGAGCAGTGATTTGAAATTAACAGTAGACGCAACAATTCCATTAGCGATTTCTTTTGATCAATTGAGATTGGAAGCTGATTACGATTTCGATTTATTTAAACAAGCAGACATAGACACTACCATAGCTAGGTTAGATACAGCGACTTTATTTTTTACCATAAACAATGGGTTCCCATATGAAATTGATTTAAACTTAAATGCATTAAATGGATTGTTGGACTCATTAGCTAATTTATCAACCATCAAACTTGAAGCGGCAAACACCACGAATGTAGGAGGGGAGTTAATCGTAACCAGCCCAAGGAAATCAACATTCACCGTTGGTTTGTCATCTGACCTATTGGAGCGAATTAAAGTAGCAAAAAAATTAGGAGTGAAAGCAAAATTAAATACTGCTACGGGAAGTCCTAAAATTTATACTGATTACAAACTTGGTTTCGAAACCAAAGCGCGAATTGGTGTTACCGCCAAACCACTTAATAATTAAATAACTATTAATAGCTAAATCAGACAAATCATGAAACGAATTATTCGATATATATATTTGCCGATACTATTAATGGTATTAGTATCGACAGCCAATGCACAACGTTATTCATTGTATTATACAAGAACATTATACGATGGCATTCAAAATCCTCATCACCGAACTACCGACACTTGCCGTTCTTGGGCTACGAACTTCTTCGTATTTCCATCGATGAATTTAGACTTCAGTGTAACAGGACAAGCAAACGATTTTATCAAAGCCTTCTTAGCAAGTGAAAATTTATCAAAGCTTAGCTTAGAAAATGGAGGAGATAATACTTTCACTAATCGTTTAAACTATAATATATTTATGTTGAAGTTTAGAGCTGGTAAAAAACATGGGGGTGAGATTTCATTATACTCTCAGTTCAAAATGGAAGCTGGCTTTAACATGAACAACGGTATATTTAACTTCATAACAAAAGGTAATTATCCGTATAGAGGGCAAACAATCGATGGTTTTTTGGATATTGGTGGAGGTGCTAATGCATACCTTGAAACAGGTTTTGGTTACCGTCGTCAGATTTATAAAAATTTATCTGGAGGATTTAAAGTTGGATATTTATTAGGCGCAGCAAACGTAGATTTAAATATTAAAGATACAAAGTTTAAGACATCCTCTTTAGGTGATACCATTGACATTACAGTTAACGGTGAAATAAGAACATCTGTTGATCCTGATAACACTGGAGACATTGCTACCAATATTATGAAAAATACTGGTCTTGCATTTTCTGGAGGTTTACAATTAGATGTTACGCGTAAATTAACCCTTAGTGCTGCTGTATTAGATTTAGGTGGAATTACTTGGAACGACCAATCGGTTACTTATAAATTAGGTAAAACTGTTCGCTACACTGGTATCCCTGCACTTGCAGATTCAGCTGTACAAGACTCTATATTAAAAGATTTTTCTGAATTTACCTTCGATACATTAAGAGGTTCATACAAATCTAGACTTCAAACCAGGGTAGAATTTTCAGCTCAATATCGTTGGGCTAATTGGTTACATCAAACCATTATAGTTTCTAAACCTATTTATGTAGATAATTTAGATTTAGTATTCATCAATAACATTAGAGTTTTTAGAAGAATTAATTTTATTGCCTTAGGAAGTTACAACACTGGTGGATTTGCATCGATCGGTGGACAATTCTTATGGAGAAATAGAGGCTTAGATTTATACTTTGGTTCTGAAAAAATCTTAAACACATACCAAGTAACACAACAACTTGCTGATCATACAAAGAAACCAGCTTTAGGTTTAGGTGCCGATTTTAACTTCGGTATCGCTTGGGGATTTGGTCGTTGTCCTCGTAAGAGACCACAACCTGTTGCCGCCTTGCCTTCTGATTCTGACGGTGATGGGATCTTAGATATTATAGATGATTGTCCGTACACTTCGGGCCCTTCAGAAAATAAAGGTTGCCCTTGGCCAGATGTTGATAAGGATGGTACATTAGATAAAGATGATGCTTGTCCGATGACTCCAGGGCCAAAAGAAAATAACGGTTGCCCTTGGCCAGATGCCGATAATGATAGCATTCCTGATAAAGATGATAAATGCCCCACAGCTGCTGGCTTAAAAGTTAATAGTGGTTGTCCTGATACAGATAACGATGGATTGTTTGATGATGTTGATTCATGCATTAATACTGCTGGCCCAATAGAAAATAAGGGTTGTCCTTGGGCAGATACTGATGGTGATGGGATCTTCGATATTGATGATAAATGCCCGAATGTTGCTGGCCCTGCAGACAACAATGGTTGTCCATCAATACCTCAAAAAGTAGAATTAACCGTAGAGGAACAAGAAGTAATAAACAAGGTGTTTAGTAACTTAAATTTTGAAGTGGGTAAGTCGGTTATTGCCGTATCTTCTTTTGAGTCGTTGAATTTATTAAATGAATTATTATTAAAGAAGCCTTCCTTCAAATTATTAATTGAAGGTCACACCGATAATGCAGGTAAAGCTGTTGTAAATATGAAATTATCGCAAACAAGAGCAGATGCAGTGAAGAACTATTTTGTAGATAATGGTATTGATGCAGCACGCATTACCGCAAAAGGTTATGGCCCAACTAAACCTATTGCTGATAATAAAACAGCAGAAGGTAGAGCTAGAAATAGAAGAGTTGAATTCACCATTCTTGAGTAATACTCCTAGCCTATAAAAAAAGCCACTCCTAAGAGTGGCTTTTTTTATGATGTAACATCGAAACTATTTGTTAAAATAAAACTCTTTAAGATAAAAGGGTTCAAAATAGGCAACATCCTCAAATTTTTTTTGCACATACCTCTGCTTTGCTTCCTCTAACATGTATTTTGCTGATGGGTAGCTTTCATGGTAGAAAATAGCATTGGCTGAATGTTTATATAAGGCTTCTACTTTAATAGTACCATCGCCAATAAATACTGTATAGTTTCCCTCTAATTGTGATTTGAAACTTTCTTCATCAATGATTAAGGCTTTTGCTGTATCCAGCCACGTACCATCAAAATTAAATCGGCAGGTGTACACTTCCATCCGACGTGCGTCGATGAGCGGAATGATTTGAGCCTCTACGGTTTGAATTCTATTCTTGGCGTTTAAGTACAAGTTATATAAGCTACTACATGAAATTAAGGGAATACCAAGGGCATAACAAAGTCCTTTTGCAGTGGATACTCCAATTCTCAATCCTGTATACGACCCTGGTCCAGCACCAACCGCGATGGCATCTAGATCCTTTAGTTCAATGTTTGCTTTGGTAATGGCCTGTTCTATAAATACAGTAAGCATGCTGGCATGAATATTTGCTTCTTCTTTCTCAACTATGGAAACTATGGTTGAGTGAATACTTACCGCAACAGAGCAATTTATGCTAGATGTTTCTATATGAAGTACTTTCATTATAACAACTCCATGAGCATTTTTAAAATTACAGATACCAAGAATAAAAATAAAACAACTTTTATTTGCGATGGCTTTAATTTAGTGGCTAATTGCACTCCAACTGGTGATGCGATTAAACTCCCAATGGCAACGGGCAAGGCTAATGAAAATATAATTAAGGAAGCATCGGTGCTTGTAGAAAAATTATTTACTCCATTAAATAGTGAAGTGAAGAATGCCATGATGCTTATAACACCTAGTGAAATTGACGTAGCTTTTTTTATAGGTAATTTAATTAGGTCAGTAAGGATAGGAACAATAATTACTCCTCCACCAATTCCAGAGAAAGCTGCAATTGTTCCTGAAATGATACCCGTTATACTCAACGAGTTTATACTTACATTTTTATTCTCCTCAAGTTCAATTTTTTTACGTTGAGTAAATATTCTGATCGCAATTAATACCAATAAGATGATGAAAAATAAACTAAAACTTTCTTTAGTATACCAATTTCCTTTGCTTATGATATAAGAAAAAAAAACAGAACTAACTGAGGCGGATAATCCGGCAATAAACATTTCCTTAGGGAAGAAGTTTTTGTTTTTCCATTGTTTGTAACTTCCACTAAGTCCCGCAAATAAGATGGCAAACATTGAGTTTGCAATAATAGAGGGTACAATAAAAGCATCACTAATACCAATTTTATGTAGGTAATGATTGAAAATAAGCACGTAAATTACACCTCCTCCAATACCTAATAAACCAGCAAGTATTCCTCCTAAACTGCCAAGCAAAAATAATACTCCAATGTCTGTAAATGATATCATGTGTTATTTTGGTGTGTTTATTCTTTAGGTTTTAAAATACTAAAATAAACATCTTTGTTACTCAATACCTCAACGGCTTTATTTATCTCTCGATCGTTTTTAAGTGATTGCTGGATTCTGCCTTTTTGATAAAAATACCTCGAGGCAATTTCTGCTTCCAACACTTCTCTTATTTCATTTTCAAATTTAATTAAATCTGCATTTTTATCGTGCAGTAATTTTGTTTTTAGTGATTCTAAATCAGATTTTATGGCATCGTAATATTTTTCAGATACTGCAGCAGCTTTATAATCTTCTAAAATCTTTTCACTCTTCGTTTGATAATCGAAATCTTTAGACTTTACATAATTTATAAAGTCTTGATATTCGGCTTTGCTTAAATTAAATTTATAGATGGATGGTGCTGTAGGATTTTTTGCCACATATAGAGTAGCATAATCGAAAATAATATTTTTATTGATGAGTGCTTGTGTAATTACCGAATTGTTGTTTAATTCTATGGTAATATCAGGAGTAACACCACCACCATCATAAACCTTTCGTCCGGATTTAGTCTTAAATTCCTTTATTAACGAGTCTGGAATTTTACCCACAGAACCATCCGGATTTCTATTTGAATAATCGAGCGCTTGAATGCATCTTCCACTTGGGATATAGTATTTAGCTGTCGTAATTTTTAGTTGTGCGTTATAACTTAATGGGCGCGTAGTTTGCACCAAGCCTTTACCGAAAGTTCTTTGACCAACAACAACACCGCGGTCTAAATCCTGAATTACTCCAGACACAATTTCAGAGGCAGAAGCAGAACTACTACTCGTTAATACCGCAATTGGTATGTTTACATCCAAAGGCTCGTCGAGTGTGAAATACTTTTTATTTGCCTCTTTATTTTTACCTCGTGTATCAACCGCTAACTCTCCTTTATTTATAAATAGATTAGATATGTCTACAGCTTCGTGTAATAATCCACCAGGATTTCCTCTTAGATCGATGATTAGCGACTTTATATGATTTTTCTTAAGTTCCAAGAATGCTTGTTTAACTTCTCTGCTCGCATTCTGCGTAAAGCCTTTCAGCTGTATGATACCAACCTCATCGTTTATCATGCCATAATAAGGCACATTATTAATCTGAATCTCTTCGCGGATCACTTTTACTTTAAATGGCTTTTCTATACCATCACGTTTAACTAAAATGTTTAGTTCGGTTCCCGCTTGACCCTTTAAGAATTTACTTACTTCGCTATTATTCTTCCCTTTTAACAATTTACCATCAATTTCAACTAGTTGGTCGCCTGGTTTTAGGCCAGCTTTTTGTGCTGCAAATCCCTCATATACTTCTCGTATATAAATATCTTTATCGCGTTGAAAGATACTTGCACCAACACCACCGTATTGGCCTGTAGTCATGAATCGATAATCTTCAATTTCCGATTCAGAGATGTAATTTGTATAGGGGTCGAGCGATTCTACCATAGCCTCAATGCCAGTACGCATTAACTTTGCTGGGTCAACATCGTCAACATAATTCGCGTTCAGTTCTTTATAGGTAGATGTGAATATTTCTAGGTTTTTCGAAATTTCAAAGTAATTGTTCACAAATGCAAGTGAACTCAATGAGCCTACAGTAATAAATACTCCTACTAAAATTTTCTTTGTACGTGTCATCATTTTTTGGTTAATCTAAAGGGTCATGACCATGTCCTCCCCAGGGTCCACATCTAGAAATTCGTTTAACTGCTTTCCAGCCACCTTTCCATGCACCGTATTTTTTTATTGCCTGTACTCCATATTCAGAACAAGTAGGGGAATATCTACATGCATTAGGAAGAATCGGTGAAACAATGCGTTGATAAATTCGAATGAGAAAAGTGAATAAAAATGCAAACATCTACAGTTTATTAATTAAACGTTCCAGGCCTGAATTTAGTTTTTTTTCAATTTTAGACGTAGTAATTATTTCGTTACCCGTATAAATAATAAGTAAATGTATCGATTTATTTCTGAGTAAAATCATAGGATAGAGAAGCTCTTCTTTTTGATGTCGGTAGATCTCTCGTATTTGTCGTTTTATTCTATTTCGATCAACAGATTTTTTGAATTTGCGTTTAGGAACACTAATCACTAATTGAACTGAAGGGTTTTGAAGTGGAACCTCTCTGTAAACATAACGGAAGGGGTATAAAACAAAAGAAGAACCTTGTTGATAAAGCTCTTCAATGAGCTTTGTACTACACAAGCGTTCTTCTTTTCTAAAATAGTATCTTTTCATTGGGTTGGTTTCGATTATGGATTCATTTACTACTTCCCACAATCAAATTAACCTACCTGCATCTTAGTCATAGTCGACTAACCGAAAACTAGCGTTTATGTTTCTTCTCGTCAGATACAGTTAATTTTTTTCTGCCTTTAGCTCTTCTAGAAGCTAAAACACGACGACCGTTAGCAGAAGACATTCTTTCTCTGAATCCGTGCTTATTTCTTCTCTTTCTTTGCGATGGTTGGAATGTACGTTTCATTTCTTTTGATTTCTTAAAACAAGGTTGCAAATATAGCTAAGCTAAGCTTAGAATGCAATTTTAATTTAAAATACTAGAACTTGTAACTTAACCCTAAGGCTAAAACCTGCTTAAATTGTGTTCTAGGCTTGTTTTCCTCTGAAAATACCCCAGGACTGCTCTCCACTTTTTTAACAATTAGAATGTCTTGGTCGTATAATAAGGTAGAACTTAACGATACCCCTAACAGTTTAGTAATCTGAAAGGCAAATAAGTTTTCCCAATTTATGTCGATGGCTTGAACATCTTCAAAATTCGCAAAAAGGTCGATTTTTGATCTCAATTGGATGTTATTTTTAAATACTTTTTGATATTTAATCGTGGTTGATGCACCGAGTTCATAACGCACTCTTTTGCCAGAATCTACTCCATACGCCCCTTGCTTCGATAGTTGATCGTCGAAAACGGTCGTAATTTTACTGGTAAATGGTGAGAAATAAACGGTTAAGCCTTCCAAGGGTCGATAATCCAACCCGACTGAAATAGAGGTGAAACTAGGGGCCATCAAATTAGATACGTAAATAACACTGGTATCGGTATAATTAAAGCCCTGAGCAAATTGTGAACGGAAGTTAAATAAGGTAGAATAATTGAGCTTATCATTGATTTTCCTGCCATACTTGCTGTTTAATTCAATACGGTCTTCACTCTTTCTAAAATCTTTATTATCGAGCTTTTGTGTGCCAAAACCTAGGTCTAAATTGTTTTCCCAAGTGCTGTTACTCAATTTTTTATTTGCATATAAACTGATGATGGAGGTAATGTTGGTATTACTAATACCACCAGCAGCCCAATTGGTAAATGATGATTGACTCAAGCCTGCAGATACTAAACCACCACTTTTCCAAGTACTCGTATCACTCTGGGCAAACGATAGTAAAGCTACCATCATCAATGTATTTGTCAATAGTATTTTCCTATTCATAATTCATCAAGGTAACTTCAATAATTCATCTTTTTCTCTCATTCTATTTAAGAGTTTTACTACCAAAAAAATGGCAAAGGCAATGATGGTAAATTGAATAAGCGTTTGAATAAAGCTGCCGTAATTGATGGTAACAATTTCACCTAAGTGGAGTTTTAAGTCTTTGAAGTCGACTTTTCCAATAAGGTAACCAATAGGAGGCATAATGATGTCGTTCACGATGGAGTCGACTACTTTTTGAAAAGCAGCACCAATGACAACACCAATTGCTAATTCTATCGCATTACCTCTGGAAACAAAAGTTTTAAATTCTGATATAATTCCCATTGCATAAGTTATTTATTTAACTAATGTAATGGGAATTCCTTACTATGGCAACAAACGGCCGTACATTCTTGGAAAAGGAATGGTTTCTCTCACATGTGGTAGTTTACATACCCATGCCACTAAACGTTCTAGTCCTAGCCCAAATCCGGCATGTGGAACACTTCCATACCTGCGTAGGTCGAGGTACCATTCAAATGCCTCCATTGGTAATTGATGTTCATTTATTTTAGCAATTAATAGATCTTTATCGGTTTCACGCTCACCACCTCCTACAATTTCGCCGTATCCTTCTGGTGCAAGAACGTCAACACCTTTGGCAAAACGACTATCGCTCGCACGTTTTAAGTAAAAGGCCTTTACCTCGTGTGGCCAGTTGTATACCATAATAGGTGTATCAAAGAGTCTAGTTAACACTGTTTCATCTGATCCTCCAAAATCGTCGCCATAATTAAAGTTTCGGGCAGAATCTAACCACTGAGGAATGTTACGCGCATCTTCTTCACAATCTCTTAACTCATCGCGTAACTCAGCGATTTTATTTACATTGAAATTCACTTCGCCTTTTTTCATACCCGGTGTAGCAACCTTAGTTTCTCTTTCTTTAATCTCTGCTTCAATTTCAGTTATTCTCGTTTGTACTTTGGCTAAATCATCTTCTAACGTTTTGATAGAATTTTTGCCATTTACATCTTGTTCCCCTTTAATAATTCTTACAGCTTCATCATATGGTAAACGAGGGAATTTCTGTATAATATTTTTTAAGATGGTCGTATCTCTTTCGATAATCGCTAATTCCTCTTCACAGTTCATTAATACATCCGATACAACATATCTTAAGAAATCTTCGATCAAGTCCATGTTCATGTCTAAATCGTAGAAGGCCATCTCTGGCTCGATCATCCAAAATTCCGATAAATGTCGACGCGTTTTCGACTTTTCAGCCCTAAAGGTTGGCCCGAAGGTGTAAATTTTACCCATGGCCATGGCCATCGCCTCCCCGTATAATTGTCCCGATTGTGATAGATAAGCGGGTGCATCATAGAAATCAGTTTCAAATAAATTGGTAGTGCCCTCGCATGCATTACCGGTAAATATAGGCGCGTCCATTTGAACAAAACCTTGTTCTTGGAAGAATTTATGTATTGCAAAAGAAATGGTATTTCTGATGCGCATAATGGCCCATTGCCTTCTCGAACGTAACCATAAATGACGATTATCCATTAAAAATTCGATTCCATGTGCTTTTTTCGAGATAGGATATTCCTCGGCAACGTGATACACTTCTAAATCGCTCACTTGTAGTTCATAGCCACCAATTTGACGTTCGTCTTTTTTTACCTCTCCTGTAATTTTAATCGAACTCTCTAAGCTTAATTTATCTGCAATTTGAAATAAATTTTGATCGATAGATTCTTCTGTAACTACACATTGACAAAGTCCTGTACCATCTCTAAGAATGATGAATACCAAACCTTTACCAGTACGCTTGTTTGATACCCAGCCATTTAGACTTACTACTTTCCCTTCTTCGTTTTTTAAATCTTTTATATATGTCATAAGAATCTCATTTGTCTCTTTCGTAGTTTGCAAAAATAGTGTTTTTTCTTTTTTTTTATCGTATTTTCGAGGTATTAAAAGTATGTTAAAGCAGAGTTTACAGCAGAAATTACTACAAAAGTTATCTCCACAGCAAATTCAATTCATAAAATTGCTGCAGATACCCACGGTAATGCTCGATTCTAGAATTAAAGAGGAATTAGAGGAAAACCCTGCATTAGAAGACGGCAGTTTATCAAATGCAGAGGAAATATCGGAATATTCTCTTGACGACGAATCGAAAGAAGATCCCATAGACAATGCTAACGAACAACAAGATGAATTTAACATCGAAGATTATCTGCAAGACGACGATCAAGACGATGGTTATCGAATGATGCAAGAAAATGATGGAGATGACGATGATAAAAAGGAGATGCCAATCGCTGTTTCTTCTTCGTTTCATGAGATGTTACAAGCGCAGTTAAGCATGTGTGTAATGGGAGATCATGAATTCATGGTTGCACAACAGATTCTTGGAAGTCTTGATGATGATGGCTATCTACGTCGTCCGATCATTGCTTTGGTCGATGATTTAGCATTCTCTCAAAATATATTTAGTTCTGAACAAGAAATTGAACACTTACTAGAAATCATACAAAACTTCGATCCGGCAGGAGTAGGGGCAAGAGATTTGCAAGAATGTTTACTGTTGCAATTGAAACGCAAAGATCAATCACAAAAAGCTATTAAAAATGCAACCACCATTGTACGCGACTATTTAGATGAATTTACAAAAAAACATTACGATAAATTAGAAAAAGGACTTTCTATATCTTCTGTTGAATTAAAACAAGCTGTTCAAGAAATACTCAAGTTGAATCCTAAACCTGGGAATTCATTTGCAGATAATTCAAAGCAGTTACAAGTAATTCCAGATTTTATTATAAATAAAAATGACCAGTATTTAGTACTTACACTGAATTCCAAAAATGCACCAGAGTTAAGGGTTAGTAAATCGTATCAAGAAATGTTTCAAACATACGACAAAGCTGTGCAGAAAGACAAGAAGATGAAGGAGGCTGTGATGTTTGTAAAACAAAAGCTTGATTCAGCAAAGTGGTTTATAGATGCTATAAAACAACGTCAACAAACCCTCATAAAAACCATGAATGCTATCATGCAATATCAATACGATTATTTTTTAACTGGTGATGAGCGTAAGTTGCGTCCAATGATATTAAAAGATATTGCAGACCAAGTACAAATGGATATTTCTACCGTGTCACGTGTAGCGAATAGTAAATACGTGCAAACAGAATTTGGCACTTTCCTATTGAAATCGTTTTTCTCAGAAGGAATTCAAATGGAGGGAGGAGAAGAAGTTTCTAACCGTGAAGTGAAAAAAATATTGGAAGATTGCATCGGTAATGAAGATAAAAAACACCCATTAGCTGATGAGCGATTAGCAGAAATATTAAAAGAAAACGGCTATAATATTGCACGTAGAACTGTTGCAAAATATAGAGAGCAATTAAACATTCCTGTTGCTCGATTACGCAAAGAATTATAATGGCAAGCATTACATTTATTGGTTTAGGTTGGTTGTCGAAGGCCGCTGCCGTGTATTTTTCTAAACAAGATTTTAGAGTAAAAGCAACCAAAAGAATAGCTGAGGAGTTTTATGGAATCGATGTGTTTTCCTGGTCCCTGGCTACACCTTTCCCTTCGGATGCGATATCAGATTATCTCGTAATTTCTATAGCTTCTAAACAGCATAATTTAATAGAATACCAACAACTTTTTACAGAGTTGAAATCATATCAGCCTAAAAAAATCATACTCATTTCCACTACATCTGTATATGGAAACTTAAGAGGAATCCTCAATGAAGAGGCTGATTTATCAAATTACATAGCAGAGAATATACATTTACAAATTTCAAATCTATTTGAACATTTCTTTCCAGGAGGAGTGGTATTAAGATTAGCGGGACTTGTTGGTCCGGGACGAAACCCTGCTAGATTTTTGGCAGGAAAGATTAACGTGGCTGATCCCGAGTTGTCCGTAAACATAGTTCATCAAACGGATGTAATTAGAGCGATTGAAAAATGCATAAAAAATGAAGCAAAGGGGATTTATAATGTTTGTGCTTCAAGCCATCCAAGCCGTCGAGAATTTTATACAAAACTTGCATTGAAGTACCATCTCATAGCCCCTCAATTTTTAGAAAATAAAGAACAAGAGACTACTCGTATTGTATCTAACTCAAAAATTAAGAATGAATTGGATTTTGAATTTGTAGTGGATGATGTATTAAATTATTATTTAAGTTCTGAGGTTAAAGATTGACGAATAAATTGAAATAATTCGTCGGTAACAGATTCTATATTTTGTAGTTTTTCCTCGAATACTTGCTCGTCGATTTCTGTTTTGGTATAATGTTCTAAATCTTTCATTAATTCTGAAACCTTGCTGAAACCTAAAGTGGCAGTGCTTGATTTAAGCTTGTGTGCAACTTTGCCTGCAGCTTGAAAATCTTTTGCAATCGCAAGACTTCTCATTTCTTTCATATCGGCGGTACCTAAGTCTAAAGTCATCTCAAGCAATGTGCGAGCCATTCCTTTATCTTGGTCGACAATTATTAAAACTCTATTTAAATCGAAATTAGCCATTGTAGTTAGCAAAGATAAATATAGTAATATCTAATAATATCTTGTATATATTGATTTTAATTTGTTCAACAACTTATCGTTTGATGAACATAGGGATACGAAAATGCAATTATTTTATTTAAAATGTTGCAGGAATTAGGATCTCTTGACCGGCTCTAATAAGGGTTATTTGTATTGTCTGGCCTTTTGAAAACTTACTAAGGCCTTTCATATAATCTTGTATATTTACAATGTTTAGATCATCCATTTTGATAATTATATCGCCCTGCTTTAAGCCAGCTTTTTGAGCAGCTTTACCCTCTGAAACTCCATCTATACGAAGACCCGTTCCGTCGAATGCATAATCTGGAATAATACCTAAAGTTACTTTAAAACTAGTATTGCTCGACGATGTATTATTATTTTTGGTAGGAGTAAAGTCGAGTTTTTCAGCCTTATCCGCATCTTTAATAAGATCGATGATTAAATTAAGCACTAGTGCTTCTCCTAGTATATTAATCTTATGAGCATCGTCACTTGGTTTGTGGTAATCGCTATGTGTGCCAGTATAAAAGTGCAATGCTGGAATATTTTTTAAGTAAAAAGAAGCATGATCTGATGGTCCCATTCCTGCACTATCGGCTTTGTAGCTTAATGGGTGCTTATGTTGGTTCGCGAGTATCGCTGGCCATGATGGGCTAGTACCTACGCCAGAAATGATTATTTTTTTCGTTGAATCATTCAGCCTACCAATCATATCCATGTTAATCATGAAAGAAATATCATTAAGTACAATACTTGGATTATTGGTAAAATGCTTTGAACCTAATAATCCTTCTTCTTCAGCAGAAAAACAGATAAATAAAAAGTTATGATTTTCTTTGATGTTATTCCCACTGAAATAACGTGCCAACTCCAAGACGCCTGCAGTACCAGAGGCATTGTCATCAGCTCCATTGTGAATCTTATTTTCAGGTTTAGCATCTAAGGAATTTCCACCCAAACCCATCCCCAAGTGGTCATAATGCGCTCCAATTACGATCGTGTATTTTGCACCATTGTCTAAATATCCAATCACATTGTGTGCATAGCCTTTGGAAACCATTTCATTGTCTGTTGCATGAGGATTTTTGCTCATTTTAAATGGAAAGGTTTGTAAGAAAGAATCATGATCACCTTTAGGTGTTAAGCCCGATTTTTTAAAGCTTTTAATGATGTAGTTCGCTGCCTTTAATTCCTGTTTTGTACCGGGGAATCTACCTTTTAATTTATCAGAACTTAAATAATTAATATCGTTTGCAATTCTTGTTGCATCTGTTTGTGCAAATGCAAACTGACTTATTAGTAACGATGATATTAAAAGGAGTTTTTTCATTGTTGGGTTATTAGTTATTGAGTTAATAAGTTATTAAGTTATTAAGTTAATAAGTTATTTAGGAAATTGAAAATTAACAATTAACAATTAACAATTATTTATTCCGTCCAATCAGCAATAAACAAATTGGTGTCCCTGGTTCCACCATTGTTTCTATTCGAAGAAAAAATAAGTTTTTTACCGTCAGGAGAGAACATCGGAAAAGCATTAAAGATGCTAACGTTGGTTACTCTTTCCAAGCCACTACCATCAATATTAATTAAATATAATTGAAAATCGTATCCTCTTTCTGAATGGTGGTTCGATGAAAAGATAATTTTTTTACCGTTAGGAGTAAAAAATGGTGCCCAATTTGCTTTACCCAATTTTGTAATTTGTTTTAAATCGCTACCGTCAATGTTACAAGTGTAAATTTCCATGTTTGTTGGTGCAACCAATCCTTCATTTAATAAATCTTTGTATTCTTTAATGTCGGATTCGGTGCTTGGTCGAGAAGCGCGAAATACAATTTTCTTTCCATCTGGAGAGAAAAATGCACCTCCATCATATCCTAATCCAAAAGTTATTTGTTTTACATTGCTGCCATCAACATCCATCGTAAAT
>Ga0129333_10001802_pt1 | contig 19675 bp, 14 predicted proteins | sample CPB6_08_DNA_FD_94474 | JGI IMG/M metagenome (GOLD analysis project Ga0129333, IMG submission 94474) | Freshwater to marine salinity gradient microbial communities from Chesapeake Bay, USA - CPBay_Sum_0.6_0.8_DNA | ecosystem: Environmental > Aquatic > Marine > Coastal | place: USA: Chesapeake... | reverse complement strand
TGAAAATATCCTGATTCCTTCCATACCTGGGTATTCTGAAAATTTGGAGGCCATCTAAAAATAATTAGATCTGCCTCATTTTGTATTATTTTGGACAGTTCTGTGAATATTCTTCTTTCTCTAATCGCTTTTGTTCCTTCTTTTTCATTTTTAATTGGCAAAAGCCATGGCCCGTTCCAGGGAGTAAATGGAATAGGCAGCAATAGATTTAGGCCTAGTTTTCGGGTCAACTTAAAAGGCCATACAGCAACTATCTCCCCGTTATGATCCACAATAACAGCGGGAGTCCAGTCATTTTCTCCACAATTTGCATCCCACCAGCCAGCCTGGTAAAAAAGAGGTAAACTAAGAGACTGCCTGATGTATTCAAACCTGTCTTTGATTATTTTCATAAGGACAAAATACACTATAAAACGTAAAAATACAGGATAATCTGAAATTTGACTTTCATTTTCTATGGCCGCATCTTTCGATTTTAAATAAAGAAAGTATGTGCGGTATTACAGGACTCTTTCAGCTAAACGGTCAACCTGTCGATTCATCTCTTTTGAAAGGTATGCATAAAGCCGTCAAACACAGAGGTCGCGATAGTCAAGGCATTTTTATTGACCATGATTTAGGAATATCTAATCACAGACTTCGTATTATCGGAAAGGAAAATGAGGGAGTTCAACCTCTACATTATGAGGGAAGATATCATTTTGTGTTTAACGGCACCTTATTCAATTATAAAATACTGGCCGAAAAACTAGAGTCAGCAAATGTCTCAGTAAATCATTTCTCAGACACTGAAATTGCTTTTAGCTGGCTCATACATTTTGGTCTTAGTCAAATAGATTCCTGGGATGGCATGTTTTCTTTCATTTTTTATGATGCAAAAATAAAAACCATTTGGATTAGGCGAGATCCATTAGGTATAAAACCCTTATACTACGCCTATTTAAACGGGTATCTTGCTTTTTCCTCGGAAACAAAATCTTTTTTTCATTTTACTGACTGGACCTTCGAAGTGGACAATGAAAAAATAAATCATTTTCTTGCCACTGGTGAAAGAGAGATAAAGGGGGATCCGTTTTGGAAAAAGGCTAAAGCAGTACCCATTGGCTGCACTTTTATAATAAGTTATTCAAGTAACCGTCATTTTCATTTGACATTAGAAGCAGACAAAATGGTGAAATCTGACCTGATTGATTTACCTCCGGAGCCTTTATCTTTTAAGGAAGCAACTATCCTGGGAAGATCACTTTTCGAAAATGCCTTAAATACCCATATTATAGGAAATGGGCCTGTTGGCCTTTCCTTATCGGGAGGTCTGGATAGCGCCCTGATACTTTCCTTTTTGAAATATCTACATCCACAGAAAATATATGGTGTCATTTCGTATTCAGAAATAGAAAACAAGGAAATAAATGTCTTGAAAAATCATTTTACGGCTGATTATTACTCCCTTCCTGTTCCCTCATGGGAAGAATTTCAACAAACGCATGACCAGATTATTACTTTAAGCGAAGGACCTTTACCAGGTCCCAATGTGGTTTATCATTTCAATATTTATGCTTTTGCTCAAAGTAAAGGGATAAAAATCATGCTTTCTGGTCAAGGTTCCGATGAGCTTTTTATGGGATACCCTGGATTCGTAAAATCCTACTGGGCGGAACTTTACAAAGGCAAAAAATATAAAAAATTAATTTCTGAAGTTTTATGGACCTCTTTTTTACGCAAAGATTTGTACCCATACGGCTTGCATTATTTGAAATGCTGGAAAAAAGAACCACCTTCATCAGCATTAGTTCTGTTATATCTAAACAAGGATAATGCCTTGTTCAACAGCAATCTACCCTATTTACTCCATGCAGAGGACCGGCATAGTCTGGCAAATCATGTAGAAGCCAGAGTTCCTTTTTTAGATCATCAATTTCAGGCATTTGCCAGGCGTTTACCCACCAGTTATGCTATACATCAAGGAAAACAAAAATGGATATTACGAGCGATTGGAGAAGATTTATTGCCAGAAAGTATCCAGTACCATTACTCAAAAAAAGGATTTCCAGCTAAAATGCCAGAACCAAATCAGCGTGAAAAAATGGCCTTTTTGTCCGATTTAAATGAATTTATCTCACAGAATAGCCATTTCTTCCTTCCAACCCGCAATCCTTCTCAGCTTTTCCTTCATTATCCAGCTTTGGCATGGAGAATATATTCAATTCAAAAGTGGCTAAAAATTTATAACATTCAGGCTACCTGAATTAAAGAAAAACAGTGCTTTTAAAACAAAAAACGGTTTCATTTCTGCGAAATATAATTCCCGAAAAATTAAGGTATCACCCCATAATAGACTGGTTACACCTAAAGGTTCATCTGCGTTTAAACAGACATTTGAAAAGGGAAGAACAAGTTTTTAAGCAAGCGTGGAAATATTACAGTGACGAACCACCTTGCCTTGTCTATGATATTGGAGCAAATGAAGGCTTTACCACCCAATATTTTCTCAACATGAAGGCAAAGCGGATTATTGCTATAGAACCGGATTCAGACGCATTTAAGATTCTTCGTTTTCGGTTTGCAAGAAACAAAAAAGTAGCGCTCATTCAGGTGGCTTTAGGGGATAAAACAGGTTCATTTCCCTTTTACCAGATTAGCCCCCATTCTGGTTACAACACCTTTGTGCATAACTGGTACCATCAACATGCATTGACTGATTCTAAAATTCTGAAGGCAAATATGGTGCACATTATGGACATTTTTAAACAACATGGTCTTCCTGATTTAATTAAAGTTGACGTTGAAGGGATGGAATGGGAGATAATAAAATCTATAGATCAGGATATACCCTTAATTTGTTTCGAGGCAAACCTCCCTTTATTTGCTTCAAATACTCTATTCATTTTGCAGCATTTAAAAGCATTATTACCCCATCATTTGCTATTTTGCTCTTCAAACAATGTATTGAGCCCCTCTATTTCCGTAGCTGCAGCCATGCAAATAGTTAAAAACCCATTTCCAAAATGCGTCGATTTTTTCTTTGTCAGGCCAAGACAGGGCTAGGCAGTTTACCCGGCAGTTACAAATCAACCTGTTTAAAAAACTTATTACACAAAAATTGAAAACATGAGCTTATTAGTCAATATAGAAGAATTATTATCGGGTGCCATTATCGAGGGTTCTCGTATGGAATTGAAAGAAGGTTGGAATCCAAAATCAATTATGCGAACCATTTGTGCTTTTGCCAACGATTTTGAAAATGAAGGAAGTGGTTATATTATTGTAGGTGTAGCAGAAGAAAACGGGAAACCCATTCGACCTGTAAAAGGATTTAATCCCGATGATTTTGAGGCAATACAAAAAGAAATGATTGGCTATTGTAATCTTATCCAACCTACCTATTTCCCCAATCTTTCGTTAGAAGAAATAGATGGGAGGCACATTCTTGCAATTTGGGTTTCGGCAGGAACCAATCGTCCTTATAAAGTACCTGAAGATGTTTTATCTAAACATAAAATCTACCATTACCGCATTCGACAATATTCAAGCACCATCATTCCAAATGCCGAACAAGAAGCAGAATTAGTACAACTAACAGCAAAAATTCCTTATGATGATAGAGTAAATCAGCTTGCAAAAGTAAATGATTTGAGCTTTGCTTTGATGCGAGAGCACCTGGAAAAAACTAAAAGTAAACTTTTTAATGAAAGCGCCCGAATGAGTGTGGAAGAATTAGCACAACAAATGAATTTGTGCCAAGGTAAGAATGAACACCTGTTTCCTAAAAATGTAGGACTATTAATGTTTAGCTCAGAACCTCAAAAATATTTTAAAGGAGCACAAATTGATTTAGTTGAATTTCAAGATGGAATTGCAGGTAAATTTTTTACAGAAAAAATTTTTAAAGGTGCTATTGAGCAGCAATTGGTTGATGTTTTGTCCTACATAAAAATGAATATCATCAAAGAAAAAGTTACTAAATACCAAGATAGAGCTGAATCTGACCGAGTTTTCAATTACCCTTTTGAAGCTATTGAAGAAGCATTAGCAAATGCTATTTACCACAGAAACTATGAACTATTGGACCCTATAGAAGTTAGAATTCTACCTTTGGCCCTAGAAATAATCAGTTTCAATGGCGTTGACCCTTCTTTAAAGCAATCAGATTTTGATAAAGGAATAGTTCGTGCCATAAGATACCGAAACAGACGAATTGGAGAGTTTCTGAAGGATTTTAAAACTAACCGAAGGAAAAGGCACAGGTATTCCAACTATTTTAAAAGTATTAGCAGAAAATGGCTCTCCAATACCACTTTTTGATGCTAATGAACCAGAACGTACCTATTTCATTAGTGAATTCCATATTCACGAAGCGTTCATATTAGAAAAAAAAGTACCGAGTGACCAAGTAAGTGACCAAGTAAGTGACCAAATAAAAAGAGTTTTAAAGTATTGTAAAACACCAAAGTCAAGATTGGAAGTACTTTCTATTATGGGTATATCAAACCATTTTTATAACTTCAAAAGACATATTTTACCATTAATAGAACAAAACTTGATAGAATATACACAAAAAGAAAATTCTAAAGATCGGAATCAAAAATACGTTACTACTCAAAAAGGAAATTCGCGATTAAACGACTAAGAATGGAAGAAGGTAAATAGCAGTTAGTAATTTTATTTCGGGACTACCTTTAATCTCTTTTTCAACATGATACGAAATTTCAAAATTTCTATTAATTATACTTAAGATTTTTTGCACTTCTGTATTCCCCGTTCTGAGAGAACCCTTTACAGATATCCCTTAAAAAACTTGTTTTTCTCTAAATGACATAAAATTACCAAAAGTAAATCTAGCTAACATGCCGTCTGCTGACTGAAATATGTTGAATTATTTCATCTAAATGATGGTAGGGCAATACTAATTTTTTCATGCTTGCCGGAATGGGGTACCATTGGGGAAGAAAACATTTTCGTTGGTATTTCCAGGCGTCCAAAAGTCCTCCGGTTATGGCAGAAAAACCTATCTTTTCCAACACACCACCATAATATCTGTGTGGTATTAATGGAATCCATAGAAAGGTAGCGCGCTGCATGTAAAACCTAAAAAGATCTTCCGGAACATAATGGTCAAAATGTATGATTTTGAAGCTGTGTGGTTTGATTTTATTTACCGATATTAGAAATCGTCGGGCAAAAAGACTGGTTGCTTCTCCAAGAAATACAAGTTCCATCTCAACGGAAGAAGGTAATTTTTCAATATACGGTATAACTAATCCATAATCTCTGCCGTTTTTTCTGATGCTGCCTGGAATCACAACCGATATTTTATTGCTTACATGGGAATGTTGTAGTGGAATGCGCTGTGGGGGAAGAAATGGAAAGGATACCAAACTGTTCCAAAAGCGAAATCTTGAGAGCCATCTTTTCTGTTTTTCTCGATAACTGAAAAAGTAAATCCATTGATGCCAAATTGTTTTTATATGATGACAGATAGGTGCTTTGTGGTTCTCATAATCAAACCAAAAATGAAGATTATGAATTAAGAGCATAGAGTTTTCTGGCATTCTTTCTATTTTAAAAGAATACCAACCTGGTGATAATGTTATCCATATAAATAAATCAACTTCCTGTTGATCTGAGATCCAGTTTCTAATGAAAATCTTGTCTTTTCTATTGTTCTCAAAGGTTTGCCAATCTAACTTCGACTGAAGGCACGTAGGATTGTCAATAAAATGTACATTTTCTTTTTGTGTTAAAATCGAAATGATTTCTACCTTTTCTATAAAATATCCAAGGAGCATTTCTAATACTTCATGGTGCATTTCCGGTTCAAAAAGGGCTATTTTTGTTATTTTTCTACTAAACATTTCATAAAATTATCCTGAAGATGCTGGCTTGTGAAATGCACTTCAACCATCTTTCGACCCGCTTTTGACCTGCGGAGACGTTCGTCCTTGTTTGTCCAGCAAGATTCAAGCATTTCAGCTAAGGCAAAATCATCCTCTGGGGGAACAGTCCACCCATATTTCTCCAAGGGCAAAACCTCCGGAATACCTCCAGTCATTGTGCTTACTACAGAAATTCCAGTGGCTAATCCCTCCACATTCACAATACCAAATCCTTCGTTTAACGATGGAATACAAAGAGTATCACACTGATACATTAAATCCCGAACCTTAAAAGGTGATAACTGACCATAAGAAAGTATATTTAATGTTGGAAATTTGCTCAATAATTTTTGCAAATCAACCTCATGTTGAGCTGGAGTTCCAACCAGGTGCAAACGAAATGAATATTTTTTTAATCTTAAAAGGGCACTTAACAGAACAGATAAACCCCCATTTTTGTAATCACTTTTAACAAATAAAATCTCCTCTCTCGTTTTAAATTGATTAAATTCTCGCTCTTTAAAATGCCAAAAAGAAAGTGAAATACCTGGATATAAACATTTTATCTTTTCCCTTTTTACTTTGTAAAAGAGGATTGCCCGCTGTCGAAGGTACTCAGAGCAGGTAAATATCCCATCGGCGAAATGCATCATACCAAACTCTGCCACCACATGAAGACAATCCATTAGAAAACTAAGTTTACCCTTATTCACATTGGTGGAAAGTTTCATATAGGCACTATCATTACAAAAACCCCAAATTTTTACCTGAGAATTACGCCATGAGATGGAAGAAACGAGTCCTAACAAGGCATCATTAAACATTAAATAATCGAAGGCATACTCTTTATAAATTTCCTTTGCTTTTTTGTGATATAGCCACATTCTGATCCATTTCCCCCACGCGTGAAAGATTCTAATGATAGGAATTTGAATTAAATAGGCATTTGGAGGTTTTTCAAACTCAAAAGATTCTGCTACTATTCTGATTTCAAAAGAATGATTCCCTGGTATTTTTGCCAGAATCTGTGCCGTTAAGGCCGGCCCATGGGTAATGGGTGAATAGGTGGGTGAAAAGTATAATATTTTCATCCTTTCATCAGCCATGTAAATACCCTGGGATTCCTCACCAACAATTTTATCACTCTTAACATTTTGGATTTCTTACTTTGCAGAAATTCATCTGGATTTTCCAATAAGCTGTTAATAAAGAAAAAGCGTTGCTTAAAGGTAAAATCTTCACGCCTAAGCACTAAGGGCAACCATTTCCACAGCATTTTTAGTCTAAATTTTGCCGGAAGGAATGGCGTTAAAATTCTGTTTTTGGAATGTCTCCAGATCTTAATAGTGGGTATCTTATTTTCAGATGGCAATAATGGAAAAGTGGCATTCACCCGTAATAACCAGTCTGTATCCTGACAAAAAAGCAGACTGGGGTCAAAATAACCAATCTGTGAAATACTCCTTGTTCGGATTAATAATCCGGAAAGAAGGAAATATTCGTCCCCACAACCCAGAAATTTAGAAAATAGGGATGAATTATCCTCCTTTAAGAATCCAATCCATTCTTTTTCATTACTTATATTCTGATGGTTTTTTTGGGTATTTTGACTATCATAAACTATTTGGACGGGTGCATAAATACCCACAATGGATTCATTACCCAATAAAAGAGGCACATCCTGACAAAACCGTCTGGGTAGAAATTCATCATCTGCATCTAAAAAGGTCAGAAATGGACTAATAACATATTCCAGTCCCTTGTTGCGTGATAGGGATACCCCAACATTTGTTTTCAGTTGTATGATATCCAGTTTTATACCCCCCTCAGGTGAAAAATACTTATTATTAAAATAGTCTATTATTAACCTGCTGTTATCTGTAGAGGCATCATTTACTAAAATCAGTTGATGGACATACGGCTGGTTCATGACTGATTTAATAGCTCTGCTGATTGTTTTCTCTGCGTTGTAAACAGGTATGATGACACTGACCATTTACGGATTTATTAAAACCATCTTACCCATTATATTCTGGTTTAATATAGCTAATTTATAAATGTAAATGCCGTTTGCCAGTGCGTGCCCAAAAGTATCTTTACCATCCCAGCCACCTGCGGTCAGATTGGTTCCAACTGTTAAACTTCCCAGATCCTCCTGACTTAACTGTCGAACAAGCAAACCTGTTATGGAAAATATCTGAACCTTATACTGATCTATATTTTCTCCCTCACTCAGTGTATAATGAAATCTGGTAAAACGAGAAAATGGATTTGGATAATTCAGGACACGAGTAATTTTTTGTGGTTTAATGACTTCAAATACCCAGGTTTCTGAATAAGAATCCATACTTAACTGTATTTTATAGGTACCTTCCTGCTCGAAAAAAGGTTGCCAGTGAATGCTTAATTTTCGTCCGTTTTTCAGCTTCTCCAATACGATTTCGGCTACTTCGTACTTCCAGACAATGGGTTTTAATAGGCCATTTGGGAGAAGTAGAGACGTTATAACAGAAAGGGAGTCAAATTCCTCAATCCCTCTTTCACTGGTGATCAGAGCCTCTATGACCCATTGAGGTCTTTGAGAAACATGAACTCCTTGTTGCAATCGTTCTCCATCTAATAGAATTGAAAAAGACCTTTTAAACTTATCGGGTAGATTTAAATTTTTAACTTTTCCTTCATTATTAGCAGGAAAAAAATCATTACCGGGAAGTCCCCATTTCCAGGAAATATCAACTTCCCCTTCCAAATCTGTCAAAGACAATTGCCAGGGAATATTCATTATTTCGTAGGGTCGTAATGGCTTAAAAACGAACGACTTGCTTGAGGTCAAATTATTTCCCTGGATTATTTTATAAGTCATGGTCAGGGAATCGGTTTTAAAAGAACTTAAATTTTCCAGTTCCCAACTGGCTAAAAAATACCCATTCCTAAGCATTGAATCTTTAGATAATGAAGCTTTTAAGCTTGCTTTAAACTCGGGTAATGGATGGAACACCGCTTGAATTTTATTCAAACTCAAGGGTGTTCGCGTCAACCGATTAGTAATGTTTAGTTTTAGGTGAAGGAAAGGCCAGCCCATTTGATGGAGCTGGCCTTCATGAATACCTAGTTTCACAGCCAATATGCTATCTATTTCCTTTAAGAAAAAATCGTTTGCCTGGATAACCCATTGATTCTGTACCAGCGTAATTGCCTTTTTTTCAAAAAGAATGGGCTTAAATAATGGAAAAGAAGGATCAAATCCAACAATTTCAATATCAAGCGTATCATGGTCAGTAACTTCTCCCTTGAAATCGAGTTGTAGTTCCTTCCACTTTAAGGCAGGTCCAAGCATTGGGCTGGTGAAAGTTCCCTTATGCCAGACTTTTGAAGGATTACATTGGCTATAAATAATATCATTTGGATTCAATCCCACTGATTCATCCAGTTTTCCAAATCCCTTTCTGAACTGGAACGTATAAGGCACAGCCCCTCTTTCTTTTAGAGACCCAACTTTTGTAGCTCCTAAACTTTCCAGCAATGTAAAAAGGTCTTTTCCATGTTTAACAGCATCTCCCTCCCAAAGCTCAGGTTTATAATCTCCATTTCCTTTTTCCTGTGCAGAATAAATAGATACATAAGCACCATGAGGAATTCCTTGCTCAAGAAAAGAGATTAAACCCATTCGACCTGTTTCATTTCTAGTGTCAAAAACCCAGGCATTCATAGTAAAACCATTTGATTTAGAATGATATAAGCCACCGGGCGGATTTTTTATCCAATCCCCAGCAAATGTGTCCCATACCATCACCTGGATCGCTGCAGAAAGTAACCAGGGCCAGGGAGATCCAATGGGCTGTCCATTATGGATAAATTCCGGGGGATTCTCTAATTCATTCCATTTATTTCGAATGAGTACAGTGTTATAAACAGTCGCAAATTGCCAGCTTGGGGAAATACTATCCTGACTCTCCATATTCATTCCTTCTAATTTACCTTCCTTAAACTGTTTCGATGAACTTAAACTAAGTTGAAATGGCGATTGTCTCGCATAGGTAAACGACTGAAAAGGGAGTATTTTTAATATATTTTCTTCCGTTTCCTCAGGATATGCACGCCAATAACAGATCTCGTCAATCATTGGTGAAAAGGGTAAAAGACCCTTCATCACTGAACTATCTTCCTTAAATAATAAAGTTTGGTGTAGAACCTCATTGGTTAAAAAGACAGGCTCATTGCCATTTGCTGTAATTCGTTTTTTATCAACTTTCCATTCAAGGTGAATATTCTGGGCGGATAAATCATCAGAAGCTCTGAAGAGTGAAAAATGATTTTCATCATTTAGAACGCCATTATCTGTGGGGGATAAGGGAATAAAAAGTCTGTTTTCCACTTGAAGAGGAAACCCTTCTATTCCATCGATATGGAAATAGGAAACCTCCAAATTTTCTGTTTTTGAAATTCCAGCCCCATCTGTCCATGCTTGTTTCTTATATTTAATCAATAACCGATAGGTTCCTTTATCCAAATTTTTGGGTAATGGACACCGTATTTTTATTTTATTTCCAGCGAGTTCTGAAGTGATAACCCCAAAAAAAAGAATATTTTCAGCTAACCCATCCATACTTATTTCGACTAAAAGAGAGGTCAGAGGCTCTATACCTAAGGGTAATATTTCCCATTCTAAAAGAAATGAATCATTGCTCATTAAGATAGGATGAGGCGATACACCAACAGAATGGGCTAAAAAATCTGGTTTCGGGGAGCCAGGTATAGGTAGTCGAACGATTGGATCCCCTTGAAAGGTCAATTGTTGAGCCATAGTGCGCAAAGGCATATTTTTACCTAACATTAAGGTATGTATGCCTTTATGAATGACCTTACCCCAAGATGGAAATTCATTTTCACCTTTCATTTGTTCGATGATAACCCGTCCCATTTCTGCTAATAAATTTAAAAAACCGACCCCTCGGGTAGCTGCAAACGCTATAGCTCCGCTTTCAGCATAAAATAAAAATCGCTCTCCCTGACTTCGAAAAGAAGTAAAATGATTGCCTGCATAACAACCTAGTGATATAAACAAGGGTTGCTTATATCCATTCTCGTAAAAACCAGGATTATCAATGTTAAAATCGAAGGTGTTGGCCGTAGAGTGCCCAAGGAAAATAATCAATCCTACACCTGCATTTACAGCGTTAAAAAATTGCTGGGAATAAGGAATAAAAACGGGTGCTTCATTTTCCTTGAAAAAAGAGACTGTCTTTGGTGACCAAGGTAATTTATCCAGTAATACAGTAAAATTTGCCAAAACCTCTCTGATATACTTTTTCTCAGGTTCATAAGTCCCTCCTCCCAATTGAATGACCTCCTTGATCCATGACGTATTTAATTCCCTTTTTTCCTCAAAAAGGATTACTTTTTTTAAATAAAGCGTTATTTCATCTGCTGAAATAGCAGGAATGCGGCCAAAAGAGGTCCAGGGCAAATCGTTTTGAAAAGAACTCACTAACATTGCATCACTCCCCGGGTAACCCCAGGTAGGAAGTAAGCATGGTTGATTTTCATCTGTTGTCAGGTTATTGGTACGCTGCTTATTTCTGATATCCCGATACTCTCTCCCCTTTCCTAATAATAGAATAGCCTTTATAGCATAATTCCGTTGAATGAGCGTATTAACAAATCCCCTTACAGCCAGTGGATGGTTAGGAATACCAAATCCATATTGGTTTTCAAGGTTTTTTATATCGGCAAGCCATGGGATATAGTTTCCCCCAACGCTACTTTGTCGATAGTCTAAATAAGCCGTGACGGGATTATTCCCATTTTTATCAACCGAAAGAAAAGGATTTGTAATCATTAACAAATCGATATTCCCTGGAGGTAAAGGTTCCGGAGAAAAAGAATTTTGGGGTAGATTTAACCAAATTACCTTTTTCTCAGATTGAATGAAATAAAGGGGGGATGATTTCATTAAACTATGGGGCATAAAAATGAAACCATTCTCATCCGTTTTAGTATAATAAACATCCTTATTATTCAAGTCCCAAATAACCAGCTTTATTAATTTCTCTTCTGTTTGCAACGCAACGGGAAAGGAATTACCCTTATTCAATATCTCAAATGTATTAGGTATCTTTAACTGAATAGCTGGATAAGAAAGCGTTACGCAGCCGATAGCAAATTTGTCGTATTCTCCGTTTGTCGCTTTTACCAATACCGAATTATATTCTCTTAGATAATCAATGGGAATACTAAATTCGTACGATTTAATGCTGGAAAAAGAAAAAGAGTCAGCCTCTATAAAATAATCATTGATAAAAAACTGTAAATGATGAGGCTCCTCAAAATCATTCGTAATTAAATGAATGGTTAAAGTTGCTGATAACCTATTAAAAATAGGTATCTGCTTTTTATAGGAAGTAACCCCAGGAGCAGAAATTTCTGTAATCAGGGTGTTATACCAATCTGAGGCAAAGCCCTCCTTTTCAAAATTAGAAGGTGCCCAGTCGACACCTACCCATTTTTGAAATACTTTCGCGTGCCTATCCTTATAAACCATCTGTTCTTTCAAATGTATAATTCCCTGATCAGACTTTTTAATCAGGGGCAAATCCACTCTGTTGGCTTGCCTGACCGACTTATTTGTTTTTTGCTGCCAACTCAAAAAATAATAGGCTGTATCGGAAAAAAGGCTAAATAATGGGTTAAGGCGATTGGATTTATCCTCTTTAAACAGGAGGTCATCTGATTTCCCATCATCTCCTTCCCCATAAAATTCCAGATAGGAAGCGGCTCCATTTTCCTTATTTTGATGTATAGCCATGGGTATTGGAACACCTAAAGAAAATAGTTCATATTGAAAGTTTAGGGTATCCTCTAATCCAGGGAACCCTTTTTTTATTAATTCATCTACTGAAATACGATAAATACCCTTATCCACCAAGGGGATTATCCAGTAATCCTGCCCTATTTGCATCCAGTCTGAATTTTCCCCTAAAAAACGACCTGTTTCTATAGATTGAGTATATGAAATATGGACGTAAAAGAACAGGATAGCAATAGTGAATAGGCGAACCATTTTTTTCAAGCAAGGTAGTTCGCATTTTGATATACTGTTAGAAAAACTGCGGACAGTAATCGCCCTTTTCCAATCTGTTTAAAGGGCAGAAAGTAAGCTAATTAATTTATTTGAAAGGATCTCCAGATCTTCTCCAAAGGCAAAAATCCCATCGGTGTGGCCAGCCATAAAAAGTAATTTCCCATCAACCACAGTTGGATCATCTAATAGTTTATTTATTTCAAAAACCATTTCTGGACTGCCATAAGTAGCATTAGCGGCGGTTGTTGGGAGTTGGAAAAGAAATTTTTTCCATAATTCCTCATGATGTACATGGATCACCGCCCTAATACCAGGTAACTTATGATAAAATGCGGCATGGCTCATTGCTTCTGAGGAAGCAATATGAGGACCCGTGCACCAAAGTTTATTTTGATTGGGATCTGTTTTCAAAACTAATGAAAAATGGGAACCGGAAAGAAAAGGCATTGAACCGGTCGCTGAGCCAGAAATCAGAAAAGAATCTGCCTGACCATTTCTTTGACTAATATTTCCAAATCCAATACCGTCAGGATAAGCGCCGATAAGGCTGTAATTATACATTAATTGTCTGTAGGCTATCAAAGAATCGGTCGCAACAGGATCAAATACAGGAGATGGAAACCAAAAAGCCTGATATTTAATATAGCCTTCCTCTATCATATTCCAAAAAAGCGTTTGATATCCGTTTCATTTGCCGGACAAATCCCCATTGCGGTTATTAAGCCTCCAGTAATAAGCCGGGCAGGAGTAACATCAAAACCATAATTTGCTGCAGGTACGTCAAATGGAGAAATACGCACTTTACCTATTTTCTCGCCATCCCAGCCTTCTACCCAGTGAATTTCGTCAGAACTGCGCTCCTCAATGGGTATTTCTAATATTCCATCGCCAATATTTGAATCTAAAGAAGAAACAGGCAAGCCCACATAAAAAGGAATTTGATTATCAAAAGCAGCAAGGGCCTTCAAATATGTTCCAATTTTATTGGCGACATCTCCATTTCTGGTAGTCCTGTCCGTACCTACCAGGACCATGTCGACAAGACCATGTTGCATGATATGACCACCTGTATTATCCGTTATCAGGGTAAAAGGAACTTTTTGTTCCTGCAATTCAAAAGCAGTCAGGCGGCTTCCCTGATTACGGGGTCTGGTTTCATCGACCCATACATGAACCGGAATTCCCTCTTTTTGAGCAGCATAAACAGGTGCTGTTGCCGTACCAATATCAATACAAGCTAACCAACCAGCATTACAATGCGTCAAAATATTTACTGGTTTACCTGTTTTTGCAAATATTTTCTTTATCACTTCTAAACCCGCCAAACCAATACTTTCACATTCATTCACGCTATCATCACTCCATTTTAGAGCTATTCTTAAGGCAAGAGAAACGGCGGCTTCCTTTAAAGCATCAAATCCATCAAACGACTGAAAAGACAAAGGGGTTAATGCTTTTTTTTGAACCTCAATAGCATAAAATAAATCTATTGCGGTTGGGCGCGTAACCGCCAGTCTGTCGGAAATAGCAGAGATATAATCTTTCAAAGAAATATTAGCCGTCATTTCGCGGAGCGCCAGATAAAAAGCGAATGCTGCAGTACCTCCGATTTGCGGTGCCCCACGAACCGACATATTTTCGATAGCGCGTGCGGCATCTTCCAGGTTTTTTAATTTCAGGATATTTACTGAAAAGGGTAAATCCCGCTGATCTATGACACAAACATCTTTGCTTTCAGACTCATCTAACCAGATTGTTCGATAATATTTATCCTGAAGAAACATGATGACAGATTAGGTGGATTTATCGAATAGCCCGATACCTATCTGCATTTGGTGCATCAATACGCATGAGCACTCTCGAAAAAATATCTTTTTCTTCTGGCGTTCCCCGTTTAAAAATCTCTGTGAGTTCCAGCGCTTTGGCATTAACAAAAATCTGGGTAATCATCGCATTTGGATAAGCCATATTCACTTTTTCCATATTGGTGAGAGCCTCCGTTAAAATAACTCTGGCTTTTGCTGCATCCTGGTGCATCCCATCCATAGCCAGCCGATGATAAATATACATGGCTTCTCTATAAGCTCTGCAGCGTGGAGAGAGTATATTCTCCAGCAACCAGTACCTATTTCTGCTTCCGTCCGTTCCCCAACCCGTACCATTTCCCTGAGGTGCATTTGAAATAATATCCAAAGCATTTTGAAAAGCCTGATTACCACCATTTAGCGCAAAAGAATCTCCGTCGAGACCTAAAATAACAAAAGCATAAAAGGACAAGACACTACTTAAGTTATCGACAAACGAATTTTTGGAATATTGTATAGGTTGAAATTGCTCGTAAGAGAAAGTAAAATCCTTATCAATATGATTGATCAGGGTAGTGGCGTAGGTACCAGCACCAAAGACAGGTCTGGTAGCTTGGATAGCTAATTCCGCCTTAAACGAAGTAGTAGATAATTCTTCCTGAATTGTAAGTAAAAAATTACCTTTAATACGCTCGAAGGGCTGGTAACTACTTTCAGTCCAGCGAGTTGTGTTCAGAAACTCATTGATACTTTGCTCCAGGGTAACAAAAACTTTAGGATCGACAGTTTGTAGCTTCTGTGTATTTATTTTCACAGAAAAGTTAAACTCCTGGGCATGGACTGAAACGCTGTAGAGGAGTAAAAGCAGTATTAGTCTCATGGTATCTATCTTTGGAGTCAGATTTAATCTTCTATTTCTTTTTCTACATAGCGATAGGCGATATCACCCCGAATAAACTCCTCTAAAGCGATAATAGAAGGATTAGGCAATCGCTCATAGAATTTAGAAATTTCAATTTGCTCTTTATTTTCGCTAATTTCTTCAATCGTTTCAGAACTAACGGCAAATTCTTCCAGTTTATTATTTAGTTCCCTTTTCAATTCAACACTGAGTTGCTGAGAGCGCTTGGAAATAATAGCTAATGCCTCATAGATATTGGCTGCCTTTCCAGAAATACCATCAATATCGCGAGGTTGAACATTAGGGTCAACACCCTGAACTTTAGTTTTAATATCCATATTATTGAAATAAGTTTAGCTTTTTGTTAATCTCTTCTTTGAAATTTGTTACTTCCTTTACAAAAGTCGATTTTGGATATTTACGCAAGAACTCATCTACTCTTTTTTGCGCATCTTCTAATCGCTCTTTGCGTTTTTCGTAGATACTGTTTTCCGCCAACAAGAAAGCGGAACGAATAATCATCATACGAATATTCATTGCATTTTCAGTTTCTGGAAAATCCTTTAATAAATTTTCATACGACTGAATAGCCGAATTATACCTTCTCATATTGAAATAGAGCCTACCCTCGTCCAATACTTTCTCTTCTAATTTATCACGCATTCTTTCAATAAGCTCATTACATTGAGAAACACGCTCACTATTGGGATAAGTATTGATAAAAAGTTGTAATTCACTTATTGCCTGTAAGGAATTGGTTTGATCGAGGCGGAAATTAGGAGAAAGCTGGTAATTAGAATAGGCAGACATAAAATCGGCTTCCTGCTTTAAAGGACTATTCCCAAAAGTCTGGGTGAAATTTTTAAAATAGCTGGACGCTGAAGTATAATTTCCCAGATAATAAAAAGTAAAGGCATACTTATAGTAGATTTCCTCAGCCTCCTTTTTACCTCTGTAACTACTAATAATAAGTTCTAATAAAGTTTGCGCCTTTTGGTACTCTTCATCTTTATAATAATCCATCGCCGCCTGATACAGACGTTCAGCATCTCCTGAAGTACGAATTTTTTCAAATTCGCCTTTACAGCCGGAGAAAATCATTGTGCTAAATAGCACAGATAAACCGAAAAGAATAGTTCTTGTTTTCATAGATTTGCAAAAGTAGGTCTTTTTTATCAATTCTGTAGAAATATCGAAAAGTAATGCCTCAAGAGGTCAAAAAGTTTGAAGAATTATTTCTTCCTTACGTAGAATCTTTATTTTCCTTCGCCTATCATTTGACCAGGCAGGAGGAAGATGCACAAGATTTAGTGCAGGAAACCCTATTGAAAGCATTCAAATCGATAAATACCTTTCAAAGAGATGCAAATCCTAAGGCATGGTTGTTTTCTATTTTAAAAAATAGTTATATTAATGCTTATCGAAAAAAGAAGAGACAGCCCAGGGAAGTTGATTTTGAAGATAAAATTGAGCTTCCCAACGCCACCGACTTAAGGGAAGAAATATTTGATTCTTTATTAGACGACGAAGTTACCAGAGCTATTTATCTGCTCAGTGATACTTACCGTATAACCCTTTTGTTGAGTGATTTAGAAGGATTCAGCTATGAAGAAATTGCCGAAATTCTAAAATTACCCGTGGGAACCATTCGTTCCAGGTTATTCCGTGCAAGAAAAATGTTAAGAGAAAATTTAAAAAAATACGCTTTAAGTAAAGGTATAAAAGATAAATCGATTTAATATACCGCATTTAATTGCCGCTTTACGTGAGAATTTGATAACTTCGTATCATACCCAAACAATATGGAAAAATCGAGCTCTACGCAGGAAGAAGTTAAATTAAGCAGAACTTTAACACCACTCATGCTGTGGGGCTTAGGAGTGGGATATGTAATTTCCGGTATGTATTTTGGCTGGAACCTGGGCCTTGAAAAGGGAGGAACCATGGGTCTGGGCATCGCCACTTTATTTATCATTATTCTTTATGTTACTTTTACTTTCAGTTATGCCGAACTGGCCTCGGCCATTCCACAGGCGGGCGGGGGTTTTGATTATACAAGAAGAGCTTTTGGCGATACCTGGGGATTTATGGCAGGAATGGCTCAGAACATTGAGTTTATATTTGCTCCTCCTGCCATTGCCTTTGCTATTGGCGCTTATTTTAATCTTTTCTTCCCATCCATTCCCATTCTGGCCATTGCTATAGTCAGTTATATTATTTTCACTGCGTTAAATATACGAGGAGTAAAAATTTCTGCACTTTTTGAGTTAAGCATTACCCTTTTTGCAGTTGGCGAGTTACTTTTATTTGCGGGCATTACCCTACCCCACTTTTCTGCGGAAGCATTTTTTGAAAATTCATTGCCAAATGGTATTCCTGGTATATTTGCCGCCCTCCCCTTTGCCATTTGGTTCTTCTTAGGCCTTGAAGGCGTTGCCAATGTCGCTGAGGAAACTATAAATCCTCAACGAACCATAAAAGTGGGCTTTAGCTCTGCTTTAATAACTTTGGTTTTATTATGCCTGTTAGTTTTCGCCGGAGCTGTTGGTGTAGGTGGCTGGGAAAATATTGTATATAAAGAGGACGGATCTACTTCAGATTCCCCCTTACCCCTGGCGCTAATCAGCATCGTTGGGAATAATAATATCCTCTACCATTTACTAATAACCATTGGTTTGTTTGGACTTGTTGCCTCCTTTCACGGCCTTATACTTGCAGCTGGAAGAGCAAGTTATGAATTTGGAAAAGTGCGTTTTGCACCCCCTGTTTTTGGAAAAATTCATCCGCGCTTTCATACGCCTGCAAATGCCTTGTTACTCAATATGGGTATGGGCATATTTGCTTTATTGACAGGGAAAACAGCTGAAATCATAACGATTGCTGTATTTGGTGCTCTTTTTTTATACTTGTTTTCAATGCTAGCATTGGTAAAGCTACGAAAAACAGAACCTGATTTACCACGCCCCTTTAAAGTTCCTTTTTATCCCCTGTTCCCCTTCACGGCGCTCGTCATTACGGTAGTTGCGCTCATAGCTATGATTGTCTTCAATTTCTATTTATTTTTAATATTTTTCATTATCATGAGTATTAGCGTATTGCTCTTTTTAAGATTTAAAAAATCAATTTCATAAAATCATGGACATAGCCAGCATTTTAAAATACGTTGCCAATCATCCTGCCAAAAGGGTAAAAGTAGCCGTTGCCGATATAGACGGCATTTTAAGAGGCAAATATATATCATCGGAAAAATTTGTTTCCATCATTGAAAAAGGGATGGGTTTTTGCGATGTTATCTTTGGATGGGATATGGGAGATACCCTTTATGAAAAAGGACAGATAAGTGGCTGGCATTCCGGTTTTCCCGATAGTCCCACCGTGTTGGATGTGCATACTTTCAGGAAAATTCCCTGGGAAGGTGACCTTCCTTTTTTCCTTGGAGAAATGGATCCCCTCTCCAGTCATGCGGCAGCAGTATGTCCCAGGCAATTATTAAAAAATACACGCGTTACTGCAAATAACATGGGTTTTACCCCCATTTTCGCTCAAGAATTTGAATGGTTTAATTTTTTAGAAACACCCCATTCGGCCAACGATAAACAATATAAAAATCTACGCCCCTTAACCCCGGGTATGTTCGGTTATTCTGTTTTACGAACCTCATTACACCAGGATTATTTTAATGCCTTATTCGATGGCCTGACACAATTTAGCATTCCCATTGAAGGTTTGCATACGGAAACAGGACCAGGCACTTATGAGGCTGCCATTGAATATTCGGGTATTTTAGAAGCCGCTGATCGGGCGGTCTTATTTAAAACGGCTGTTAAGGAAATAGCTTACAGACATGGAATTATGGCCACTTTTATGGCAAAAATAGATGAAAATCTGCCAGGTTGCGGAGGACATGTCCATCAAAGTCTTTGGAATAATGAGGGTGGGAGAAATCTTTTTTATGATGAAAATGACGCACAAAAACTGAGTGACCTCGCCCGTTCATATCTGGCGGGACAACTCT
>Ga0129333_10001801_pt1 | contig 19681 bp, 17 predicted proteins | sample CPB6_08_DNA_FD_94474 | JGI IMG/M metagenome (GOLD analysis project Ga0129333, IMG submission 94474) | Freshwater to marine salinity gradient microbial communities from Chesapeake Bay, USA - CPBay_Sum_0.6_0.8_DNA | ecosystem: Environmental > Aquatic > Marine > Coastal | place: USA: Chesapeake... | reverse complement strand
CTGCTGCGGTGCCGGCACCGTGGTAGGCGCTGTCTGTGGAGGGTCGTATGCAGGGGACTGAGTATTGCTCTGAACACTTTGGGCCACGGGCTTAACGTATGCAGGAAGCGGAAGGCTCTCATTCCACTGATCTACTGGCATAGACCTTGCAATTTTCACATAGACACCCTCAATGGCATTCTCGTACTTATCCCTGTTTTGATACAGTTCACGCTGACGTGCGGTTCTTTCAGCCTGTTCCTTGGCATCCAATCCGCCTGACGTAGCCATTTTGGTTATCCAGTTGGAACCATCAGGCTTGACAAAATCAAGCATCTTGCGCAAGGTTGAACGCTCTTTTACGTCAGCATGCTCAAGCACCTCAATTTCCTCATCGCTCAATTTAACCCCATAATCTGCGGTCTTAGTGGCGTTATCCATGGCCACTCTTGAGCGGGCCATGATGTTTGCCCCGTGCGCCCTTGGGATAAATTCATCAAGAGGTTCATCATCTTTGCGCTTAACAGCATCAGTTGCACCATAGGAGTACTTACCAATCTCTGACCAGTTCAGACCCTCGATCAACTTGTGCCCTGAATTCCGTGCACCATAATCAAAGAGGTCGCTTTGAATTTCAAGCACATTGTATTGCGCCTGGTCTTTGGTAATCTTTTTGTCACGGACAGCTGTTTCCGTCATAATGAGATCGGCCATGATCTTTGCCAACGTGTGCGGCTCCGGCATATAGTCGTCCATCCCATCTTGTGACAAAGACTCAAGCAGATTGCTTTTTTCGCCCTTCTGCATTTTAAGCCCGGCAACTTGAAGTTCTTTCAAAACTGCCCGGACTTCAAGGCGTGGACTGTTCTCGTTCAAAGCATAGGCTTTGTCCAAGAGTTGTTTGATCGGATCGGTTGTCTGTTCCATGTCAAATGACGTATTCTGAATCATCAAGAACTAAAGACCTTTTAAGATTGGAAAGATAATTCGTGATGTATTCATCTTTTTCAACGCTGAGTTCATTTTGCGCTACAGCATTGCCAACAGCAGCCGTAACACTACCCACCAAGCTTGGCAATTGATTGCCCCATTTAGCAATCTCAGAGGATGTCTTTGGGCTTTCGCTTTCCGCCATCATCTGTTGGGCCATCTGATTGTTCATCTGATTTCGTGATTGGCCCGTTGCCTCACTGATGTATTTGCTTGTTGCCGAGGTGTCCAGCTTTATCTCTTTGTCGGCAATAGGTGACTGGTCAGAAGTGACCGGCATTCCCTGCTGTTGTGCCGGGTCAGTTGTCACACCCATCTGTCCTACCATTCCGGCAATGTTTCCCATTGACCCACCACCACCACTTCCAGAACCACCACCAGCGGCCATGCCCCATACCTGCTGCATGATCTCAAATGAATTGGCATACTGCTGGGCCTGCAACTCCCTGTCGCGTGCCTGTAAGTCCTTGTATCCTTGAGAACGTATGGCCTCCCCCTCATCACCACGGAGGAATTCTTGCGCCATATGCTCTTTGATATTATCACCAAGGCCAAAGCTCCCGATATCAACAGAGCTCATTGCCTGACTGATAAGACCCAGCGTATTTCGAGTACCGTCAGTATTGTATCCCAGTAGGGCTAACAGATTTTTTTCATCCTGACTGTACCTGCCCCTATTAACACCAGCCTGTTGCGCCTGTGTCACTGCGGTCTGTGAAGCTCTGTCCCTGAATTCCATTATGCCCTGGGTGTTATTCTGAAGATCGTCTCTGCCTGTGCTACATACGCCACTTTAAGCCTACGTCTATTGATGTGTACGTCCACAAGTAAGTAAGTGCCCTTCATTCGTCTTAATTGATACTCTGTCCGTATCGGCATCCGCAAGATAGAACGTTTGAACGCTGCTCTTCTCTCATCCGACATTGACAAAAGTATGGCTTGATCTTCTGTGCTGAATCGTACCTCTTTCACATCAGCCATTTCTGCGGTACTGATCAATGCAATGTCAAATACTTTGGCCAGTTGTGGATGTTCAGTCATCACATATTGCATAAATGCCTCAAGGTCATTCCCAAATAACTGAGGCGTGTCACGTACATGATCTACCCGCTCGTACACAAGTGAGCTTGTGCTATGATTCTCCCGGGCCTGCAGCAATCTGCCCTCATGCACTAGATTGAAGTGTGCCGCGACACTTTCCCACCCTTGGGCCACCTCCCCGGGTTCATTATAGACAAACACAGACCGTGGGTTTATCCAGCTGGCAAGACCATTTCCCTGCGCATTGTTCCCATTCAGTAAACGTACTTGAAAGACACTGTCACCATCAGGTCTGTAGAAGTGCAAAACAACCCCATAGCTTTCAGCCTTGATATTATTGGAGAAGGTATGTGGATAATCTGGGCTTCTGTAACGATACCCCACCATATCCTCAACGCGATCTGGCCATATCTCATTTGGATCAGTTAAACCGGGCGATGGATTGTAACGATTGTTGATATTCATTGCCCAATGAATCGCATTGCTCTCTGGCCGTATGACAAGATAGAATTCTTTAACCGTAAATGCAGTTGAAGAATACAGGCCACGGTACAACGTAATGTCAAAATACACTGGTCTTACGCCAGTCTTTGGGATATTGTTGATGATGATTATGTCTTGGTCCCTGATGTGTGGTGTGCTGCTTGTTTCAGGGGCCGTGCTTCCTTTATCAATTGGAAATATCGTGCAGTAATCATGCGCACTATTATTAGGCAATGCATTTCCCCATTGGTCAACGCTTTGATTAACATATGAAGCAGCAAGGTACTTGTATCTCTGTGACTGCAATTCAACAGCATCATTTACCTGACTTGGCAAATTGAAGTAGATGTTACCCTTGACCGCATCATGGCCTGTAAATACCCCCGTACGTAATTGCGGGGCCCACACAGTCTGACTGTCTTTGTAATGCCTCAGCACGTTACTGATGATCTCGGAATTACCAGTCCGCATACCAAGGTTCACTGGCTCACCATCACCAGCCCACATGAAAATAGACCTATTGTCAACATCGACAAAGTATATGGCTTTTTGTGTAGCAATAATGCTCATTCTGTGATGAGTGCCAATTCCGTTTACTTTGACATCGTATCCATTCAATGTCTGTCCATCCCCAGTGGTGATAGTATCACCCGCCTCATCTTTTATCAGACTACGTTCATTGATACGCAATCGGCTGATAGCTTTTCTTTGAAAAGAGAACACTTCATCGTTCCATTTGACACTGCCCTCGACCGGGCCATACTCACCATTGGTGTCAGTCCAGTTGTTTACCAAGAATATTCTGAACGCATCAACCAATGACCCATAGAACTTAACATCTGAATAGTGCCAACGCAACGGGAAATGGTCAAGCTCAATAAAGCCACGGGGCTTTACACTACCAATATGCAGCCTATTTTCATTTCGCATCAATGCGCTGATAAAGAACTCTTCGAGGTAATGTTTTTCTGTCACGGGCGTCCTGCCATTGAGACCACCATAAAAAAATATACCACCACTCCCACGTTGGGTATATCCCTCATAGTTCTGCCTTGGTCGGATACCGACCTTGGTAGATATAGGATCCCCGATTGATGGGGCATTTCTCATCACGTGATTGTACCTGTTTTCCATCGGGAATGTGATTATCCATCCCGTGTCTGCCCCTTCTCGTGATGCAGGGTCTGCACTACTTCCTGAGTTGTGCAAATAGTTTGGCATCATCATTACCGTTGAATGGTAATCAAGGTATGTGTCACCGCCCCAAAGCTCAGCACGATTGTATATGTCATTCACAGGAGCTGGGAATGCGGGATTGTTTACCGGCTGAAAATGCCCTATGGGTATGAAGATGTTATTTTGCAAAGCAGTTAACGTCTGGCCACCATATACTGCACCCAATGGCCTCGTCCAATTCACAAGCCAACGGCTCACGCAGCCTATCAATGGGCCATGGATTCGCGCAAGACCATCTGCCACGGCAGGGCCACCCAAGCTTGTCTCAGCATAACTCGGGAATATTGCGGCCAACGGATATTTTGCCGCCTCAGCGTTTGGTCCCGTTATCTGAAAGTATTTGACCAGTGCTGTGTTCTCATGCCCAATACCCTCAAATCTAGATCCGCCACTTATTGTTGCTCCCGCAATGTTCAATGCTGCTGCATCTGATATGCCACCAAACAAAGGGTCAGCATCACCAAAACCATAATAACAACGTACTTTATTCAGAAACTCCCATTGAGGGTTGGTCGTGTCTATTCCCGGCAATTCCTCATTCATTGCCACCCATTTGATGTACTCAACACCGATAGTGCTGCCATACAAAGGGAACATAAACTCAGCCGCAGACCAGTTTGCGTTGTAAGCTGCAGTTGATGGATGAGTACTTGTACCAAGAATAATTTCATCGGTTGCAGGGAAATTGTTTCCGGGATTGGTAAAGTGTGTGCCGTCCCATGCATTGAAATCAAGAACACTTGATGCCTCATGTCTGCGCTCACGGCTCATGTTCAATAAATGCCAGCTGAGTTTGTCACCGGTCGAACGGCTCACAGCTGAACCTGTTGGTCCAGCATGAACCAAATTCATTCGTCTGCCTACTGGTTCACCTGCTATATATCCAACTTGATTTTTGTTGTTGTACTCCTCCCAAAGAACCTGAACAAGCTCCAACGTATCACCGCTTTGCAACCCGGGACGTAACTCAGGGTTAAACATCACGTCCGCAAAATACATGGTCAGAAAGTTGTAACTCATGTATATGCTGTCCGCTACTGTGTCAGTGTCCTGTAATGGGTTCCCACCTACTGTAGCCCATTGAAATCTGCCATATGTTCCAGAGCTTGGGTCACTGTCAATCACACCTGCCCATGCTGGCCTTGGCATTGGACGTATTTCGTCACCATCAATAACACATGGACTGACCAATCCCTGGGCTACAACCGTATGCTCAACAGGGCAACGAACAATGCTGTAGCCACTGATCTTGCTCTTGATACCGCTGACATCAATACCGTGGGCCAATAAACCCATGATACGGATAAGCGTCATTGTCCACCCATATTCATCAAGACCGGTCAATGCATGGTCATTGGCATGATAAGTCAATGGTCTCTCACCGTCTGTTCCCAAAGCACCGGCCACACCACCAACTATACTGAGATCATCACCCATGTTTGTAGTAAACCATGAATTTCGCATATCACCACTGAGCCACAACGAATCGTCCAGCACGTTTACCAATGTCCCATCCGTCATTATCCGAACAGCACTCACATCAGCAACATTGTCGCCCTTGTATATCTTCGGAAATTTATAGTCACACAGATGGTAAACAAACCCCGGCTGACCGACAAGGTCATAAAAACGTATCCCCAATCTCACTGTCTCACCACGCTGATACGCAGCATAAAGATTGGCTATCTGCTGACCCTTATAGTTTCTGTAATCATTGACTATCGGTAAAGTCACAAACTGCCCGTCAGACAACCAAAAGTCCAATGTGGTCGTGTCGGGTGTAATATGAGTATATGGCCTGCTATCAGGGTGAATGTCCTCACAATAATCACTCTTGCCCTTTTCATCACCACACATATTCCTGAACATGTGATGAATTTTAAAGTTTGCCAATACTGCCTCCACTTCTGCATCCGTCAGGCTCATCATGGCCGTCTTGTAATTACCGACCCAAAGCCTGTTATCCTTGACCTCAATGGTTTTAGCACCACGTATGTTCATTAACAACTGGTCCAGCTCATCCGGTGAGAACGGTTCACCACTCATGCTGACATGGTCAAACTCCATCCTGTTATCAGGCCCAGTCACATTCACATCTTTAAAAGCAAAACTTGCGCCGACTGTCGGCAACACATCAGGGTCGGTAATATAAACATACCCTACCTCGATCTTTTCATACCTTGTATCAATACCCTGTATCATGATACGGATACCATGTGCCGTTTGCTGGTTCGGTGCCTCCATCTCATACACATGCATGTTCTGCATATTGATAGCATCGACCGTGTTGTGTATCGCATTGGTTGGCATGCTCCATGGCGTACGGTAACCATCAGCTCTTATCTGCCTGTACACATACTGATACATACCGCTCAGTAATTGACCGGGTATCCGTTGATGGAACCATACCCGTCCTGGCCACCACGGTGCCATAATGTCTGTACCTGATGGTGACTGACCATCTAAACGCTCAAACGTCTTGAACGTACCGACAATGGTCGCACCACCGTATGTCGGGTTGGTCACAGACCCGCTTATCTTGAACGAGAGCGCACGTAATGGGTTTGATGATGTACTAACCCCATCGCACCAATAAAAGCGATACAGACCATCATTCTCGTACACTGGACGCATCACAACAGGCTCGGTCAATATCCCATTGAACTTGTCGTCTGATGGGAACGAGAGGTCCGTCAACAATATCTGACCATATACTTGCCTTTCTTTATTAAATTGAAACACCCACAATGTTGTCACATTCGTTGATGTGTTCACCGTGTATATCACACAGCAATCAGAGAAACTGCACCCACCCATCGGCATATGCTGAGGACCCTGACCAATTGCCACAGGTGGGTCACTGTCAGGGTCAATGGCATTAGCATCAAACGACAATACAGCAACATTTCCATTGGTCGGTCTCCATACCAATGACCCATTGTCATTGAACATGATGACTCCGTTCACAGAATCATGAAGCACGGACCCTTTACCATTACGGTCTGAATCAGTTCTCCTCGGGTCAAAGTCCCGACTTACACCTTTCTCAAATGTATTGCTCGAGCGTGGACTGTTTTTCATATCAGGTCAATGTCAGGTAATGGGTACATGTTATTCCAAATGCCCTCGATCTGTCGAATCTCTACACTGTCAGGCCACTCCTCAGCAACGTAGGCCTGAGTGCATTTGATCAACCAATCTTTTTCAGCGTGTGGCTTCTGCGCTATCCTATTCCCATCCTGATAAAATTTTCTGGTCTCCATCATCAATATGATGTACGCTGCCACAGCATCTACACTGGTCTCAGGTATCAATGGATATCCTTCTTCATCTGTGCTCACACAGTCAAACTCTACATACACCTCCCCTTCCTGCAATGTCTCAAAACGCAGACACCCGTTCTGCAGGGAATACTTGAATGTCTGCATGTCGGTGGTCATCGGCAAGTATTGACTTGGCAACAATTGCATTGGACGGTCCGGATAGTTCTGCCCAAACATGTGCAATATTTTGGTCGTGTGCTCAGGCCGCATTCCATTCACCAGAAACCCATGTACTTTCAATGCACCGGCAGGAAGATGCGCCAGACCATCACTTATCTTTATGAAACAGCCTTTGCGGATAAATGATACCCGGCTATTGATTTTGCGCAAAGCCCAAAACACCCATTCAGGTATGTCGGCCTGAACAGAACTGATATCAACTATTGGGTAAACGCTTAATGCGAGGTTTACTGCGTTTCTGACGGATACGGTATGCATTCTGAAAGTACTCATGGTTTTTCCAAAACTTCCATTTTGGCCTGTCACCCTCTTTATCTACTGTTGCCTCAACAGCCGGGTAACCTCTGTCACTATAAAAGTATATCCCACAGAACTCACACGAACCACGCTCACGGTATTGCAAAACCCTATCCAAATGATACGCTGCAATAACCTTCTCAACCACTTCATGCGGGAGGTTCAATTCCGCCGCCACCTCCCCCACTATATCGCTGTCGGCCACGGCCCCCTCGATTGAGGCTGGAATAAGGGCTTTCCTGATCCTTGAGAACCCTGAGAACACTTTGGGCATCGTCATCGCTCATGTTGTTAATTAAGTCAAGCATTTCCTGTCTGCTAATCCGCATATCATAATAAGAGACACGCTGTATGAGCTTATTAATCTCTGGGCCATTCAATGGATACTGGTCTTTCTCCTTATCAAACGGCACCTCGGTCATCACGTTAGAGACAGAGATAAACCGATTGACCTTGGTAGGGTCAAGGGCAACTATTGAGCCCGACATGTACAGCTTATCTTGATCTTGATTCATCGGATTCACAACAAACAGGTCTACCATGTCTGGATACCCACTTGTGTTACTGATAAACCCATATGATTTGACCCACCTGCTATGCTTAAAATACTTGACCCTGTCCTGATGGACTATAGGCACAGAGCTAAGCCTGTTCTGCCACTTTAGATTAAAGAGTATGTTGCCATGAACATCCAATGGTGTCGGCACTAACCCATGATGTATCATGCACCCATCAGGCTCACCGATAAACTCACTTGCGTTTAGGTCGGTCTGATTAAGCTCAATGTGATTCAATGGCTGATACCATACTGGGTCAATGAATTGATTTGTACGTTTCTCAATAATTGACGTGATGATGTCAGCCCTTGCCCGATTAACCCAGAATGCTATCTGACCCTCTTCATATCGATCATCCTGTCCGTGACGACCACCACCAGATATCATTAACAGGTCAAACACTATCTGATTAAACGTCATGGCTTATCGCATTAGGTCACAAACATAAAAAGAAAAGGGGGACGTAATGTCCCCCCTCCCGTTTTCGTTCAGGCCCGTTATCAGGCGTTCTGAATGACCTGATTCGGGTTGCTGGATGCAGTAACAGCAGCAGCAAACGCAACGCCATCTGTGGGCGATGCACCGGTGGTGGTATCACCCCAATACAAGTGGTACTCCACCTTATTGCGGCCACCATCACGATCATCATAATCCATCAACACCTTGGTCCGCGCACACTCCACGGTGATCAATGCGGCATGATGCGGGATAACTTCCTGCAGATATGCCACCTGACCCACGGGATATACACCAGCAGTCACAGAACCAATGGTTGATACCGTGGCACCAGTTGAAGCGAACGATGTGGTGAAACGAGGGCCAGGAGTATTAGCGGTCAATGTCAGCACAGCGCCAGATGAACTGGCAGTGATGCCAATGTTTTTCAAATTGATGGCCAAAGCAAACGCAGCAGCAAGCTGAGTAAGAGACAACGTTGCTCCGGTGGTCGGCTGTTTCACATTTACTGTGATTGGCTGGAAACCATTGCGGCCATTGTCCCAACCAAGGATGCTCAACGTATTGTTGTCACCATTGGCAACCGCACCACTGAGCGTTTGTGGTACCACATGGGCAACACCAGCTGTGGCATTCTCAGCAGCCTCTACGCGCACAATGTCGCTTTTCTTGAAGGTCTGGCTGATACCGGTCGTGCTGTCTGCAACTGTGACAAGACCGTTGGCATTTGCAATTGCCGCACCCGCAGGGATGAACAATGGCACAATTGATGGGCGAGAAGATTTAAGGCTCATGACTTAAAGGTATTTCAGTCCTGTTGGACTTGTTCATGTCCCGGAGTACGGGCCGACTCGACCGTTTCGAGCATTCTTGTGACGGCCAAAGATAGTATCTCGTTGTGAACAAACGCTGGCAATTCACATTCAACTGTTGATGGGGTCACTGCCATTTCCCGAGGCGTCCTCAAAACCACTATCTGAGCAGACGACACAACCGCATACGGTGGCTGGACGTTTGGGCTATCAACCCACAAACTGATCCTTCTTACCAAGTTGGTCGTGTTATCATGCTCAACCAAATAGCTCGGGTTTTCAAGTGATGGCCTTGTGTGTGGGTTCCGAAATATCATTGCCCATTCCGTCATTCTCCGTGCCTTGGCAACAGCCCTGTAATTGCTTTGCTGGCCTTTTGTTAAAGATGGCAATAAGGCCAAGACCCTGATGACCAACGAACCAAACGGTAATATCAAAGCGTTAATGTCAGCCCTCCACTCCGGGGTGGCTCCCACTTGCACAAACGTGATGGCCGGACGTTCCGTGAGACCTGCAAGATTCTGCCTTACACGATCATTGGCATCGTACTGGTCAGCGTGTTCTTTTACCCAGGACATCTGAGCAAGATTCAGAAACGAAAGCTTCTCAGCTGTATTGAACCATGCTGCATTGGCCTCGTCAAGACGAAGGTCAATCTCAGTCAGCATCTGGGCAACTGTCATCTGAGAGCTTCTTCTTCTGCTATTGCCTTAGCTGCAACAGCATGTTCTACTTCTGCAAATCTGTCTGGGTTGTTGTCAAACCAGTTCATTGCCGCATCAATCGTCTGACCTACAGTCTGACCATTGTACAACGTTGTTCCATTGTTAGCATAGAATATGCCATAATGAAGAGCGCTATTGTAAAGCAACTTCTTCTTGAAGTTCGGGTCGTTAAGCAAACGGTCCAATTCCTCCGGCTTACCTTCTTGATCATTCAACTCTAGAAGCTTTGCCCGGACAACCACCAGTTTGTTCCCATTAACATTAAGACCCAACAGACGGGCAAAGGGGCGAGTTGCCGCATCCAGTCCCTCAATGGTCAATTCAACCTTTCTACGCAAAGCACGGGACTCTAAAGACTTTTCAGCCTTCTCCTCCTCAACCTCGAATATCAACATCGGAGCATATAACGGATGCTCTTTGAGAGCATTGAATATTATCTCCTGACGTGGATCGTTGAGATTAAATACTCGCGACCGGTCAATGACCTCGACAAAGGGTTTTTTATTGACAGGGTCAATGAGCTTGCACTCACTGCCATCTTTCTTGGTGTAATCACGAAGTATCAACTTGCCTCCGTGCTTTGACTTAAATAAGACTTTTCCTGTCCTTGGCCCTTTTGAGACCTCCGTAGCAACTGCTTTTGCCATTCTGTTGGGTTCTTAATTGTTAATGAATGAAGATTATGCTACTCGCAAACGAGCTGCAGCATTGCGGTTTTTCAAGATCAACGCACTTTCCGTCAAGACCTGAACACCGAACTTGTCGGAGCTGCTCATGGCGTAAAGGTTTGATGGGTTGGTTGGGTCAATCATCCCTGGGATATACTTGATCACATTGGCGCGGTTGATACCACCCTCTGCTTTCACAGCAATCTCAAGGTTGCTACCCTTGCCAAACTTGCCGACATTGACAAATATCATGTCGTATGATTGGCGGGTGTATGAACCACCAAGCGCAGCTGAGCTGACCATCTGACCACCGAACACAGTCGGGTCGTCAAAGATGTTTGCAAGGGCAAACGTCAACTTCACACCTTCACTGTAGTAAGTGCTGTAGTGCTGACCCAATGCAATCGGGGCGCCACCACTGGCTGAATAGACAATGTTCCCATTAGGTTCATAGGCAGCGGCCATGGCATTGTGGAACATGCCTTTGGCGGCAAGGCCACCCCAGACCATGATCTCAGCGCCATCCTCAATACTGCCTTGCTGACGAAGCATGCGCACGAAGTTGTCAATCTCCGCTCGGGTGATACCAGTAGCAGAATATGTTCCTTGCAACGCACCATCAAGCTGAGCCAACAATCCGTCACCGTCATAGACAGGACGACCTTGATTGTCAAACACGGTCGGAGCCCCGGCAGCGGTCACTGTACGGGTTCCTTTCCAACGCTTGATTTCTTTTTCGTAAGCCCACTCATCCATGAACGTCTGCATACGGGTGAAATACCAAAGGCGCTGCCCGTTGTTCTCAATCCATGTGATGTCAGTGTAACTTGAACCAGTAATGTCGAAACCACGCTTCTGAATTGACATGTAGTTGTCATTCAGGTCAGGGTGGCCATAGACACTAGAACCGCCCTCACTGCCCTCTGCATACGCAGTACCAGTAACACCACACTGGATGTTTGCGATCTGCGCAATGGTCAATGATACAGTGCTGTTTTCACTGTGAATCTGAACAGTTGCCACGTTGCCAGACTTACTTTTCACAAACACGTTGACACCAAGAATGTCAATGACATCGTTTGGGAAAATGTAATCTTGCTGCGGGTCAAAGGTTACAGTCCACACTACGTAGGGGCCAGTAACAGTGGCAGCACCACCAGGTGCAGCAGCACTTTGGATGAACGATGCCCTGCGGTTACGGTTTGTGGTAAACCACTGAACTCGTTTGTCCGCATAGGTCACATTGGTTGCATACCGTTCGGTGCGCTCCAAAAAACCACTCAGGGTGTAATTTGGCCACAACTCAACGAGCGTGGACGAAATGCTTGGGTACTTCATCAGGTTGGTGACCAAGGAATTTGAATCCATGGTGCCTTGACCAAATGTTCCATAATTGATTATCATGGCGAATCAGTGTTGTAGAAGAGATAATTATCCCCTCCGATTGAATTTTTCAGGATCAAATCCTTCATTGACAAGCGGCACAGGCAAGCCTTGTTGAATCGGCCTTGCGTTGCCCAGTTCATTTAGGAGTAGATCTGCCTTGCCCTGCTGTTGCCCCATCGAAACAAAGATGTCTTTCATCTTGTCACGATACGACCATAGGACGTACATTTCCATCAATGCCTTTTTGTTGCTCACCATTTCTTTGACAAACGTTCCATCGGTCAACGCTGTTGCGGCTTTGCCAAGCGTCTCTGCGATCTCGCCATCTGTCTTACCCAGACTTATGCCATAGACGTTCTTAACATCTTTGGCCGCATCCAAAAACTCTTGTTTTAGGACAGTGGTATCAACAGGTTGATTTTGCTGCAATCGCTGAGCAACTTGCGCTTCGTGCTCAGCTTTCAGTCTTGCCTGCTCAGATGTTATCTCACCAGTAATGCGTTCACGGTGGCCTTTGACCAACGGTTCTAACGCATCACTCAAGATGAGCTTATCGATGTAAGCACTTAACTGGTCGTCCGGAACAATTCCTTTAAGCACATGATGTGCCAAGTCTTTGTCCTCTTGTTGCAACAAGGACCTATTGGCCTTGATAGTTTCATTAACAAATACACCACTGGTGTTCAACAGCTCACGGCTGGCCTCAATTTCGGCCTTGACCTTTTCAACATGCGCCTTAATATCAGCATAGCTGATGTCACCCTCTGTCTTGCCAATCAATGAACGAAGGTCATCAACCTGTTGCTTAGGTATGACAAAGTCATTTGATTGTGAGGGTTGTTGAGGTTCACTTGGCTGTTGCTGCTGTTGTTGACCTGATGTTGCCTCACCTGACACTTGAGGCGCAAGATTTGCCGGCATCACGTTTCCATTTGCGTCACGCGCATATCCTGCCATAGACAGGTTCACGTCACGCATTTTCTGATCAGCACTCTGTTGTTGAACTGGTTGTGCTCCGGACTGGCCTGCAGGAAGAACGGGAACACCGCTCGTAAATGCAGCCGCATCAAATTGATTTTCTTGCATGGGGCCAAATGTAAGAGAAAAATCACACCGGCTGCATCATGGACTCATCGGGCATTTCTGACTCTGGTGGCATCATGCTGGTCGATGGAGCAGTCATTGGACGAAGAGCCTCACGACTTTCCTGTGCCACTGCATTTACCTTGACCATGTTATCCCTGATGTTACCGTCTTGGTCCATAGCCATCTTCATTTTCTGGGTCTCTACATAAGCCTGTGCCTCAATCCGTGCCGCCTCAATCCTTGACATGATAGCTTTTTCCTTAAGCTCAAGATCTTTCTGTGATAAGGCATTTTGAGCCTCGGCTGCTTGTTGCTGCATTTTCTGCATGACCTTCACCCCATTCCGGAACGTTCTCTCCATTTCCCTTGAATTGGTAGAGTTGATCACTTTCAGGAAATCTTCCAATGGTATCTGACCTGAAATATGACTACGCTCAGCTGTGCGTGTAATATACTCTTTCAGCTCACGCTCACGTCTATTGTTCTTGATATACAAGCCATACTCATGAGAGAGCCACGGACCTTGAAACTTGAACAACTGGAGCCCACGTTGACCAAACATACGTAGAACCTTCTCCTTGTCCTTTGGCCAATGATATTTAAGCTGACCGATAATCTCTGTCGATACCATTTCAACCACCTTGTAATGGTCATCAAACAAATTTTTCGTGATCAATGACGCTGCTTTCACTTTGCTTTGGTTAACACCAACAGCCTCATCGGCTTTAGCCAAGCCCATTGCAGAATCATTCATCCCAACAAACCGTTCTGCTGTTTGCTCAATGACCATTTTCAGATTGACCAACTGTGTCAGACTGTTGCTCAGTGTAAAGTCAACAGACTGAAATTGATTGAATCCTTGCCTATTCAATAGGCCCATCCCTTCTTTCGAACTATTTATCAATATCAGTCCACCTTCTTTGGCATGATAAAATACTTCCTTGGTTGAGATATTGTCTGGCTTTTGGGCCATATCATACACGACTGCCTTGCCACCGGCACGGTTCATCGTTGCTTCAATATGGTACATGACAATGTTGTAAAAAAACAATAGGTTCTTTATCATCTGTGTAAGGCTGATAGTGTCTTTTACGCAGCCAACATAACCATGGCTTGCCCTTGCATAATTGCCGGGCTTGCGCACTTGATTCATTCGTCTGTCACAATAGATATGTTCATCAACAGCCCACACGCCTTCAAACACATCTTCCACCGGGAACTGTCTGGCATCTTTGCCGGCATACCCATCATTTTCCTTTTTGACAAAGAAAGTCCCAGGTGCATATGGGTTCGGGTTAAATTTATAGGTTAAAGGACGTATGGCAACCCAACGGTATCTGACTACACGGATATAGCCAGCACTGTTCTGCTCATAATAAAACCGTTTATCTACCCATCCCTGTGGTATATCACCCCTTTGTGCATTGTTGAGTTTTTCCAACAACTGCGGTTTACCAATAAGGTGTTGCTTGAATTCCTGCAGAAACAATGCAATGGGCATCAGCTCTTCCTCGCATACCCAAGGACTATCCTGTATCCAGTTTATTCCCGGGCCAGATGCATACTTCACTGTTCGTGGGTCAACACGCCTCACCTTGGGGTCTTTGTCTCCACATGATACGTCATATATCTCCCGATAACTCAGCACAAGGTCTTTCATGCCTTGTTGATACAGGTCGTCAAGACTATACGTTAAGTTCATATAGCGGAGAGCCCATTGCATACCGACCTCCATTTCAGCTTTCCAGTCAATATTCATGAACTCCTCAATGTTCTCTGGCATTGGGATATTCATTTGTTCATCAGGAAGCTGTGTCTTGATTTCTTTTTCAAGCTGTCTCCTCAATGGTCTGAGCAATACCTCGGCTGCAGCTTTGGATATTTTTTCCATCTGCTCACTGATCACAGACTCATCAACACATTCTACGCCAACATCAATACTTTCCCCTGCTGTCTCATTCACAAGGAAGTTGACCATTCGGTTCAACAACGGATAGTTTACCAGCCTTGCAGGTGTGCGTAGTCCATACTGCTCAGTGATGTAAGCAAACTGACGTGGGTCAATATTGCCCTCAAATGCATTTAGGTCCTCTGTAACACGGACATTCTCTATTGTCGGTGCCGATGCTGCGGTCACCAGAAACGTGGCCCAACGCTTTTTCCATTCTTCATACTGAGCAATATCGGTAGGGATAAACGTGGTCGGCTGATTCATGGCAGATTGGCCCAACGGTCATAAGAAGTCCTCATTTCTGAGGCCGCGGGATATTGTGCCATCATGTGACTTACCATGACAGGTATCCCGTCCCTGTCAACTAATGTTGGTCTGATCTCTTCTTTTGGCATCTCGCTTTGTGACCCCTTGGGTCTGTTCCATGCTTTCAATGAAAAGTCGGCCAACAGGCACAGGCCAAAAGTAATCGCGCGGTCCGTGTTCTTGAGACCATACACAGAAAGTTCTTTCAATAGACCATGGAACATGATTGAATCACAGGACCGATTTATGTATTCATCCATCAATCGGAAAGTCAAATCTTTTTGGTGGCTCTTGAAATGTATGCCATATCTGTTCTGAGCAACACTGTTTGGTGCATCAGCCGCTACAGGCCGCAGCATCAGAGTACTCTCATACCCATTATCAATATACCACCGTAACAGCTCCTCATCATTGTACTCGACCAGACACTTTCTCTTGATACTAAAATACATGTTGCCTTTGGCAGTTTCCTCATACCATTCCACCTTAGACTTTGGTCTACCGTGATATTGGGCAACCACATATTCTCCCGGGGTTTCCATATCAATGAACTGACGATACACAGTCATTGCCCCCTTTGAATCAGTATCAACACCACCACCAAACTCATTACTCAAGTAGTAGCTGTCAATGGAACTGACCTCGTATCCTGGGATATGGTATGCATCTGTATATAGCTCCCATAAACCAAATGGGTCGTCTACAAATTTTGGCTTTCTGTCTTTCAATTCTTTGCCACTGGTATCACGATGCCACTCAAATCTGCCACGCCTTAGCTTTTCCAATACGGTCGGCTTTGTCAATAACCAACCCATCTGTTTTCTTATTGCCTCAACATTCAACTTACTGTCACCAACAATTTGGAAACAGTCCTCCAATTCTTTTGGGTTGTTCTGAATAAAGGACCACATTGCCTTTAATTCTCCTTGAGCTTTATACTTGTCCACTTGTTCATCAATGGCAAGTGTGGCCCGAGCACGATCACTAATACCGGTGTTGTGGTCATAAAACGGATAGTAGTTGACTGTTGCCGGATAGAAGTAAACCGAGAAATCATACTTCTCTGGGTTGAGGCAAAGGTTCTGAAAGTCCTCGCTCTCATGGCTTATCTTGTTAGACGTCCCACCAACAAGCTGTAAGCCATAATACACTTCACCTTCCTTATAGCAGTCTTTGCTCTCACCAATGGTCTCCAATAGCTTACCGACCTCACCAGCTTCCTCAATATACCCAAGGTCAAGACCAAGACCCTTAAAACAGTTTGGGTCGTACGTGTTCTTGAAATGCATTTCAGACTGCAGTCCCATAACCTGCTCTTGTCCATCAATGATTTCCTTGTACTGGGAACGTATCAGGTCCATGTTATTGACCGCGCCATTCTTGACGTTGATGTTTGACCGTAGTTCTGCAGGCAAAGCGTTATATGCAAACTTGAGCTTCAATCTGAAATCATTCACATACCCTTGTTTAACCTCACCATCTGAACCGATGGCCGTTACGCTGTTCGGCTCAGCGATCAGCCTACGAAGGAACATGTGCACCACCACCCAACTCACACCTTTTCTACGACCCTTGGGCACAACAAGACCAGCTTTACCAGACTTTCCCTCACGTTGCCGTTGGACAACATCCTGTGCAGCCAAAAACAACCCATGCTGACCGTCCATGTACAGCGGTGACATCGGGCTTTTCTTGGTGTCTGTCGGTTTCTTAAAGCCCAAAATGGTTCCAAAATTCAGATAGAAATACATATCGGCACTGATGTACTCACCCCATGGCGTTGTCCATCCGTTCAATATACGCAACCGTTGTTCTTCCCACCATCTACTGTAGAAGGTAAGACCGTCATTCTTGGTAGGTATCCCTTCCTGAATTACCGGCTTATAGTCAATTCCTAACCGCACTGCGCAATGATCTCTCAAAAATACTTAGACCCTCCCGTAAATTCTCTTCATGTTTCTTTGATGTCAGTACGCCCATACGTTCCTCATGCTGGCTGACATTCATCTGCATCTTGATCAACTTGTCGCCCATCGCCAACAACTTAGTGATGTCAGACTCACCCTTCATCTGTAATGCCTCCAACTCAGTGATTGCTTTCTCGAGCTGACTGTTCATTGCCCTGACCATTCTCTTTGTCGGATTGGTCTGCAACTCGCCATACCTACTGATAGCGACAATGACTTTTTCCGGAATTGGCAACTTCCCGTTGAATATGTCACGCAGTAGCTGAAGACTACGCTCATCATCATTTCTGACAGACGCATATACGCTCAGATGATCAGCGTAACCATGGACATAACTGAACCACTTTTGCCCATCTTTCATTTTTAAAACGGCACGAAACTCTGGAATAAGTTTGATTCGCTCATCCCTAATATCAATAAGACCATCATCATTTATTTCGAACAGACTGTTCATTGCGCCCTGAAATTGTGAACGTACAGACGGATGTCACGCAATGGTATCGCTGGGCGAAGTTTCAGTTTGGTTTTCAGTCTCATGACAAGCTCCATGATATAAGTGGAATCGTTGTTTAACAGATATCCCCGCTTGTACCATATTGGCACATCACTTACAGACTGCTTTACCATGTCTGTACCTTCTGGGTATTCAACGATAATATCAGCAATACCAAGGTGTTTAACGTTGGTGTTGTCGGGGCTCTTGGGAAACCCATCACATGTAAGCCTGCGGACCGTGCTGGACCAGTTCGCAGCATCAGGCTTGTTGAACTGCATTATTTCAAGAATGGCAAAAAGAATGATGACAAGATGATGCTTAAAAAGCTTTTGTCCTGCCGAGGCTTTGGCAGTGCTGCAGTGACAGATTGTGTCTGTGAATTGTTCAGAGTGGCCAACGTATCCTTAAGATTACGTAGACTGTTTTCTGCATTAGTCATCTGGATCGATTTTTTCATCGTTCTGTAGTTTTTGACCAGTACGCTTAATTATGCGTATGAGTCGGTTAGTGCGATCTTCTGATGCTTTTTGATACTCAGCGCTATCAGCTGATGCTTTATGCAAAAACCTTGTCAGCTCAGTGAACGTCTGTGTCTGTTCAGTTGCGTTGACAGTCATTTGCTCATGAAGCTTTTCCTTTCCCTTATAGAGATACACAACCACACCGGCCTGTACGATGTTCGCAACGATCAGTGTCAATGTCAGAAACCCAAAGACGGTCTCCCCATATGGACTGACTGTGGTTGCATTAGTTATTAACTCAGTTGTTCCCGGAACCTGCAGTATCATCGTTTCAGATTATATGGACGTTGAAATTTTTCCATACCTGGCTGACCGCCCCATCTGGCGATATAGATCTGGGCATCATGCATATCCATTGCTGGAAGGTCTTTGACTTTATAGCTCATCATGTAAGCAATGTCATAAACCCTGCCGATACCAAGGTATTGTGGCTCAATGATAAGGTCTTTCCAATATTCTTCCTTTTCGCCCGGGAACAGCTTAAGTGAAGCTTTGGTGAACGCTTTCATGTTGAGAGCCCAACAATTCTCTGAATAATAAACCAATAAGCGTGTATCGTCCGCAAACGGCTCACCCGCATTATTGAACATCACTTTGAACCACTGTGCCCTCCTATCAAAAGCCAGGGTCATTGCATTCTTAATACAGACCGAGAAGTTCTCACCAATGGCTATGTGACTGATGTTCTCTTTGTCACAGATGGTCGCATATACCCGTGGGTCAAGCACACCCCATATCCTTACAACGGTAGGTCTCTCTTTGACATCTACCTGCGGGGAAGTTATCGCATGAAGAATGTATGTGCTTACTCTGGCTGCGCCCATGCGGGCAAAAATATATCAGTGAGTTGTTTATTCAACAACTAATCTCTCACCTTCCTCATCAACCAATTTACCAGCCATAAAAACTATCAGGCCGTTCGCTGTCCAAGCGTTTTTCAATAAAACGGCCGCTTCAACATTTGCCACTCTCTCATCGTGAACAAGCTCAGTCACCTCCCCTATATCCTCGCGTTGGATTGTCTGGTAAGCCTGCACTAATATGTATTCCCAAATTTTCATGGTCATTCAGTTTCTCCGTACATATAAAGGTCATAACCTAACCCCGTTTGAAAATACTGTCTAATATACAGTGGGTTTGTGTTGGTCAAAGAATAGGTGTGAAGTAATGTCCAGTCAAGCTGATTCATAATATACCTCTCAAATGAGTTTATCCTTATCT
>Ga0129333_10001800_pt1 | contig 19685 bp, 16 predicted proteins | sample CPB6_08_DNA_FD_94474 | JGI IMG/M metagenome (GOLD analysis project Ga0129333, IMG submission 94474) | Freshwater to marine salinity gradient microbial communities from Chesapeake Bay, USA - CPBay_Sum_0.6_0.8_DNA | ecosystem: Environmental > Aquatic > Marine > Coastal | place: USA: Chesapeake... | reverse complement strand
TTTTTCCTTTACTTGCTGGAATATATTCTTTCTTGAGAAGTTGAATCAGTGGAAAGTACTTCCATTCTTCATGCTTTGGATATGGAAGACCATATTCTTGCAATGCTGAAAGAGAATGTTTAAATGACATATCGTTGAACTCTTCATTGAATCCTGACAAGTCTTTTAATTGATCGGTATATGTTTCAAATGCAGTAAGCTGTAACATGGTGATGTCATTAATTGTTTATTGTTTCTTTGATCCAATCATATCCTTTGGCTTCAAGTTCAAGAGCCAATTCCTTTCCGCCTGTTTTTACGATTTGTCCTTTGTATAATACATGGACATAATCAGGAATGATATGATTCAAGAGTCTTTGATAATGGGTGATAACAATCGTTGAATTTTCCGGAGTACGCAATGCATTTACACCATTTGCAACAATCCTCAATGCATCTATGTCTAGTCCGGAATCGGTTTCATCTAATATCGAAAGTTTGGGTTCCAACATAGCCATTTGAAATATTTCATTTCGTTTCTTTTCTCCCCCGGAAAAACCTTCATTGAGCGAACGCTGTAGAAAAGATGCATCTAGTTCTACCAATGCAGCTTTCTCTTTCATGAGGGCTAAAAATTCCATAGCATCGAGTGTTTCTTGATTTCTATATTTCCGGACTTCATTGAGCGCAGTTTTTAAAAAATTAGCCGTGGATACTCCGGGAATTTCAACTGGATATTGAAAAGCAAGAAAAAGTCCTTCTCCGGCTCTTTCTTCGGGTGCTAATTCAGTCAAATCTTTTCCATTGAATTCTATGGTTCCATCGGTGATTTCATATTCTTCTCTGCCGGCAAGGATTGAAGCCAATGTAGATTTTCCCGATCCATTCGGTCCCATAATGGCATGAACTTCACCGGAATTTACAGTTAAATTGATGCCTTTAAGAATTGGAGTTTCATCAATCTGTGCATGAAGGTTTGTGATTTTTAACATGAGTGATATTATTGATAGTGGTATAAGATGTAGATTTAGCCAACACTTCCTTCCAAACTGACAGCCAAAAGGCGCTGAGCTTCAACTGCAAATTCCATTGGAAGTTGATTCATAACTTCTTTACAATATCCATTGACAATCAATGCAACTGCTTCTTCAGTAGATATTCCACGCTGATTACAGTAAAACAAAACATCTTCTCCAATCTTTGATGTTGTGGCTTCATGTTCAACCGTGGCAGTATCATTAGAGACTTCTATATAAGGGAATGTATGTGCCCCGCATGTTGAACCTATGAGCAATGAATCACACTGAGAAAAGTTTCTTGCACCTTTCGCTGTCTTTTGAACTTTAACTAAACCACGATAACTGTTATTTGATAAACCTGCAGATATTCCTTTTGAGACTATTCTACTTTTTGTGTTTTTCCCAATATGAATCATCTTTGTACCTGTATCTGCCTGCTGATGATTATTTGTGACTGCAACTGAATAAAATTCTCCAATTGAATTGTCGCCCATGAGAATGACAGATGGATATTTCCAAGTGATTGCTGAACCTGTTTCAACTTGTGTCCAGGAGATTTTTGAATTTCTTCCTTTACAAATACCACGCTTGGTGACAAAATTATAAATACCTCCTTTTCCGTCTTTATCGCCAGGATACCAGTTCTGAACTGTTGAATACTTCACCTCGGCACTTTCCAAAGCAACTATTTCAACTACTGCTGCATGAAGTTGGTTTTCATCTCTCATTGGAGCTGTACAACCCTCAAGATAGCTTACATAACTTGACTCCTCAGCAACAATCAATGTTCGTTCAAATTGACCTGTGTCTTTTGCATTGATTCTGAAATATGTTGACAATTCCATAGGACAACGAACACCCTTTGGAATAAAACAAAAAGAGCCATCAGTGAATACTGCACTATTGAGAGCTGAATAAAAATTGTCGGAAGGAGGGACAACAGTCCCTAGATATGCTCTTACCAAATCAGAATGCTCTTGTATTGCCTCACTCATCGAACAAAAAATGATTCCAAGTGAAGCCAATTTGTCTTTGAATGTCGTTGCAACTGAAACACTATCAAGAACCGCATCAACTGCTATTCCTGAAAGCCTCTCCTGCTCTGCCAAAGATATTCCTAACTTTTTAAATGTTTCAAGTAATTCCGGATCGACTTCATCAAGAGATTGTGGTGATACCTTTTTCTTTGGAGCGGCATAATAGCTGATATCATTGAAATCAATTTCAGAATATGAAACATTGGGCCATTTTGGCTCTTTCATGAGTTTCCACTTATCGAAGGCAGCAAGCCTCCATTCAAGCATCCATTCAGGCTCATTCTTTTTGGATGAAATTAGACGAATGCTATCCTCATTTAAGCCTTTTGGAGCAATCTCTTGATCAATGTCGGATACGAAACCATATTTATAGTCACTTGAGACAATTTCGTCCAATATATCTTGCTGCTGCTCAGGTTCTTGATGTTTCATTTTTATGTCGTTGAAATTGGTTCAGAAATCTTGTGATATACAGGTGTATGCAAAAAATCTTGTATGGTGATTGATGTTAGCATCTCGTCCATTCTCTTCTGAATGGTAATCATTGGATCTTTGATTGTACATGAGGAATATACAGTACATGAACATTCTTGATCTTCCATGTCATCTGTTGATACACATTCTACAAGTTGGGAGGGCTTTCCTTCTATAGCTGAGATGACATCAGATAAACTGATTGTCGATGGCGATTTTTGAAGAATATAACCTCCCTGAGCTCCTTGTATTGATTGCGTCAGACCTGATTTACCAAGGAGATGTAAAACTTTTGCTATGATCTCAAATGATAATCCCAAAGATTCAGCTATCTCTTTTGCTGATACCAAAGTTCCTTCCTTATTTGCAATGAACTGCAAGGAAAGCAATGCATATTCTGTTTTTTTGGTAAATCTTAGCATAACTTGTCATTATGATAATAAAACAGTCACAAATATACGACTATTTAAACCATATATTGCTTAATTGGTCAGATTTAAGGAAAAATTGAATTGAAAAGTTCCTATCAGTGGTAACTTTTAGAAGAGGTCATAACGAAAGCTGTCACCGGAAAAAAGAGTGATTTGTTCAGTTCCATTTTTACAAACTATAAATCCATCATCATTTATGGATTGAACAGTAAAATACTTTCCTGATTGTACATGATAGATTGATTTTCCAATGATCTGTAATTCCCTTACCCATCTTGAGAATATATCTTCAGAAGATTGGCCAAGGCATGACAAAAAGTGCTGGGTGAATAGTTCATACATTTTTTTAAGATCAATTTTCTTCATTAAAACATCTGAAACAGTCATTGTATGACTGTGTGAACTCAAAGAAAAGGAAGTTGAATTGATATTGATACCGATTCCAACAATGATTGATCGTATATCTTTACCGATATATTCCACCTCAATGAGTGAACCTGATATCTTTCCTGATTTCTCAAGAAATTCGATGTAAACATCATTAGGATACTTGAGAGCAATTTTTACAGTATTTGGGGATATCTCAAATAGAAAAGCTTGTACGGCAAGTGCCGCACAAGCTTGAAACACTATAGGTTTTATATTCAATCCCGGCTGAATGTTTAGGGCATATGAAAAAATGATGTCAGTGGCATCACCTGAAAGCCACATATGACCATTTCTACCTCTCCCCGAAGATTGCTTATCTGCAGTTACTATTACTTCATCATACTCATTGAGTAATTGCTTTGCAATTGTATTGGTTGAATCAACGATGTCATAATGAAATGACTTCATATCATGGACAACCTAATGCAGACTTGTTTTTTTGTGCCGCTGAATTTTTAGGATCTCTTTTTAATGCTTCAGCATATGCTTTACAAGCATTATCCTTGTCACCTTGAGTTTGATATGCAAATCCTAAATATACATGAGGAATTGCTGATTTTTCATTTATCTCAAGCCATGCTTTGCCATATTTAATCACGCTTTGCACATCTTTACCTTCAAGAGAAACTCTGCAAATAGTTTCAAAAGCTAATTCCGACTCTTTTATTATGGAAGTATTACCAGGATTAGTAAGAAGTGATTGTTGAGCTAATTCAACGGCATTGAGCAAATACTTTTTTGCTGAATCAGATTTTTTTAGTGCATTGAATGTATTGCCAATATAGACTCTTCCATAAATGGAATTTCCATCCAATGCAAGATATTCTTTTAAGCTTATCAATGCTGAATCATATTTTTGAGCTTGAAAATAACTTGAACCAATAAAGAACCTAGACTTTACGCTATTACTATCTTCACAGTCCGCTATTCTTTTTCTAAACACTGCAATTGCTTCATCATACTTTTTCATTGTTTGAAGAAGATTTGCAAATCGGAATGCAGTATTACATTTTTTTTCAGAACCGTTTATTGATTTGTAAAATGCATCAATAGCTGTAACTGTATCTTTTGAAAAAAATGCCGCATAACCCATTCTTTCATAATCAGTTTGGTTTAATGATGGTAAAGATCTATAAAGGTTTATGGATTCCTGGAATTTTTTAATCTCGAAATATGAATGTGCAAGCATTGCATTTGCTTTGCCCGTAATTGAATCTATTTTACTTCGAACCAACTCTAGATGAATAGTAGCTGAATCATATTTTCTTGAATTATACCAAGATTGACCCGCATACCATCTACCCAACCAACCTTCCGGTCTTAAGATAGCATAACGATTGAAAGAAGCTCCGGCTTCAAGAAATTTTGATGCGAGGAAAAAGATCTTTCCTTGTTCAAAAAAAGCAGTCGCATTTTTAGGGTCTGCTTTTGTGATTTCATTCCAAGTATTCAAAGAACGACGGAAATATTCATTGGATAATTGTTGATCCATTTCCATATTTCCGAGCTTATAGTAAGAAGAAGCCAATTTTATTTTGGCATTCAATATTGATTTAGTACTTAATTGTTTTCCATCGGTTGCAAGTGCGGCCTCATAATTGTCTTTAGCTAATTCAAATACCTTTTTTGCAAAATACAAGTCACCAAGTCCAATGTAAACTTGAGCATTTTTATCATCCAGTTCACGAGCAACAAGTAGATTATATTCTGCTTGCAGAACAGAGTCGGTAGCCAGATAAATATTAGATAAAGTCACATAATTTTCGGGATCTTTATCCATTTTTTTCTTTTTTAGTAATGCATTCATTACACTAAGAGCCATTGATGACTTATTTGCTTTTGATAAAGCAAGAGCATATTCCCTGTTCAATACCGGAGAATCATCGTCATTGTCCATCGCAATAGCCAATACGGATACAGCAGAATCGGGTAATTCCATTTCCATATAAACATCAGCAGCCATCATGAGAATGGAATTATCTTTACGATTTTGATTGACGATTTCTGGAGTTAAGCGCAAAGCTTCAACGAATTCCTTGTCTTCGACTGCTTTTTTAAACTGATCTACAATTCCTTGTGCAAAAAGCGAATTTCCAAAAAACATCAATAAAACAAACAAAAACGAACGCATATAAGATAGACCTCAATGAATAAATATTATCTGAGTTTAAATGAAATTGGTACCGATAGCCAGCAAGCTACAGGTTTCCCATTTTGTAGCGCTGGTAAGAACTGTGTTTTCATAACCGCATCACCGGCGGATTTATTAAATATTTCAGAATCCGTCTTTTCAACGATATAACGTTTAACGGAACCATTCCTTCTCACGAGCACCCTGAGAACTACCTTCCCTTCCAAACCAGCTTTTTTTGCCAATTCAGGATATTCAAGTTTACTCATGATTTGCGAATTGTCAACATACGGGGGTTTATTAACAGAAATAGTTTCATCCGGACTTGGATCTGGATCTTTATTGTCTTTAACAAGTTTGACATGCTGTTTTCTTATGTCAAGCATTCCAGGATCAACCTTTAAAGCATCTTCAAACTGCGTTAAAGCCATTGTCTGATCACCTTTCTTAAGAGCTATATTGGCTAATCCTACGGATGCTTGCCAAACTCTTGGATTGATTTTCTTGGCTTCTCCATAAGATTTTCCTGCTTCTGGAAGCTTTCCTGAGGCAAATGCCACATCAGCAAAAGCTAAATGATTCCAAGGGTCTTTCCCATACTCTTTAATTAGTGCCGATAAAATGGACATAGCATTTTTCATATCTTTTTTTGCGGCATACCATTGTCCAATCTTCCTGGGAATCCCATAGTTATTTGGCTGAAGCTTTTCTAATGTCTTATATATCAATATTGCAGAATCAGTCATACCATTAGCAGCATAAATATCACCGGCAAGTAATAAAACATCAGGATTTTTAGGACTATCCTTTAAGTCTTGCTGAATGGCGGAATATGCTTTTTGATACTCTTTGGATGTAAATGCTTTCTTTGCCTGGTCCAAATTGGGAGTGGCATACAGCATTTGATACAATGCAAAGTACAGAAATGAAATCAATGCTAATGTTAAATTCATGAGATCTAATCCTCTCTTATAAGATTGTATCTGGCATGAGAAGGAACAATGCCTTCTATTAGGAGTATTTTTTGCACGGTCGGATCCTTTTCCATGAACGTGGCAAAACCCCAAGCCAAACTTTTTTGGTCACTTTTCATAAATGCAAATATAGGCACTATAAATGGATACATGTTTTGAACAATAAATCCCGGATGGACTATCTGAGGTGGAATGCGCTTATTTGATGAATCAATATATCCTATCCGTATGGGTTTCAATGCTGAATCTTTGAGTATTTGAGACATCATACCAATCCCAATAACATCATTTTTCAAAACATAACTTCTTAGAGAATCTCTGTTTTCAATCACCTTGGTTGAAATAGGCAATGGGTTATCTTTTTTTGAAAAATAATGAAGCAATGAGGCATATTCCGATGATTGCATTGATGGAACAACAAGGTTTTCTTCCAATTTGACAGATTTTTGCACAGAATTTATTGAAGAGCCACGTAAATACTCATCAAGTTGCTGTTTATTTAATGTATCAAGAGAAATTCTATTATTGACATAAAAGACGAGTCCATCTTTTGCAATCTCTATTTTTTTGAATGGCAAATTGAGTGATTTTACAATTGAGTCCTCATCATGGAGATAATCTCGAGAAAGGATTACGCAATTTGTTGAATCGGAAAAGAGTAATGACATCCCTCTTCTTGCATTTATCGGTAACAAAGTAATTTTTGCATGTTCAAAAACAGAATCATAGATAGGTTTTGCAGCTTTGAAATATGGATACAAAATATCTTCAACAAAAATGGTATCGAATCCGGATACGGGTGATTCCAGTGTTTCTTGTTGACTCTGTTCCTGCACGCAAGAGCAGAGAAAGATAATCAATGGTAAAAATAATGATAATACTTTACCTTCTTTCTTCATCTACTATTTCCTCTTTTGAATCTCTTTGTTGTTTGATTTGGTAGAAAAACCAACCCAAACGCAAAATACCAAAAGCAATCATGCATCTTCCTATCCACTGAACTGATTGGTATTGAGTTTGAGAAATGTTCATTACATTACATTCAATCAATAATCCACCAATGATGATTGAAGCCCGTATTGCTATATTGAGTATGTAAATTGTCTTGGTCATAAAAAAAGCGCTGAATGTCATAGGTAAAATAACACTCAGCGCTTGTATAATTATCAGAATTTTTAACGGAGTCTGAACACGATTGGAATGACAACCCAAACTTCAACGGGTTGACCATTCTGTGTCGCAGGCGGGAATACCTGTCCCATAATAGCTTTGATGGCAGCTGGATTTAACAATTCGGAAGCTGTTTCTTCTACGATTGTTCTACCGGGTTTGGGGCGACCATCCTTACCAATCAAAACCTTAACGCTAACTCTTCCCTCAACACCGGCTCTTCGAGCCATTTCAGGATATACTACGCGCTTCTGCAAGTCGCCCAGGACTCTAGAAACAACTTCATTGTAGTCTTGATCTGTAACTATGAATTCATCCGGACTAGGTTCTTCTTCCTTTTGAACATTCAATCCGGCATCAGTTGGTAAATCATCAATATTAAGAGCTTCAGCTTCACCAATTTGTGAAGATGAAGTAGAGATTTCATCAACCGATGCAAAGACTTGATCAGGAGCAACGAGTGCATCCGGTACCGGAACAGGATTACCTGCCTGAGCAAGAGTTCCTTGAATAACAACTTCCGGTGGTGGAGGTGGGGGTGGTGCTTCATTGTTCATAGGTGCGTCTATCATGTCTAGACGAGCTATGCTTCGATAAGGAGATTTATACACCTTTTTTTCGCGAGATGCGAAAATAAATACGCCAATTACCAACACCAATATAAAACCAAATACATAGTAGAAACCACGCAATGTAAATAGCTTGATCAATTTTTGAACTTCGAAGGCACCATACGGTTTCGAAGTTATAACCAAAGATTCAGGTGAAGCTAGTATCATAAGCCTTTAATCTCCTCTTTGTCTTTATCTGTCATTGGGGAGATTGTGAACTTTCTTTCTCTGTTCAATTTTTCTGCTTGTAATGCTTGCGTGATTTTTATCTCTGCCATATTTAACTCGTCCAGGATATTGACGACAGTTTCATAAGAAACATTCTCATCAATCTTCAGAACAGTAATCAATTCATTTTTCATGTCAAGGTTTGACTTGATGGCTTTTGAACGAAGATCTTTCAACACAATCGGCTGAGGAATGTCTTTTGCCTGATTGTAAAAAATCTTTCCATCTTCTCTTACACGCACCGTAAACAACTTCGACTCAGCAACTTCGACATCTTCCGTTTCGGGAGGAACAGCCATGTCCATTACTTGAGGGGTGGTTAATGTAGTTACAAACATGAAAAAAGTCAAGAGCAAAAATGTAATATCCACTAGTGGGGTCATGTCGATACGGAAGCCCAAGCGTTTCTTTGCTTTTCTCTTGCTATGTTTACCGCGTTTCGGCCTTCCGCCTCCACCGCCGAGATCTCCTCCACCGGCCATGGTATCTCCTATTGCTGTTTATCAGTTACGAAATTAAATTGTGTTTGACGGGTTCTACGCATGACTTCCATTGCATCTGCAATCCATTTGAAACGGATGCGTTTGTCGGAATCAATAGCAAAACGCACTTGTGCTTTTTCAGCTGCTGTTTTCTTTGTGATATTGAATGCTTTTGATTGCGTTCTAGTAACACTTATCAATGCCTCCAATTCCTCAATCTTTACAGTTTTAATCATTGCTTTTGATGCTTCTTTTCTGTCAGGTGTAAACCATTCTGCCAAAGAAGGATCTTCTTTGATTGTGTTCCACAATTCGGGATTGGCTACCGAAAAATAATAAGCAGTATCGGTTTGACGTGTTGAATCAATAGCAATTCGAATGACTGCAACATCCTTTTCCGGAAGTTTTGCAGTATCGGCTTGTGTTTTGGGCCTTTTGATTTGAAACTTCTGTTCATTATCAGCTTCAGACTTAAACTTTGCAGTGAACATGAAGAATGTCAGCAGAAGGAATGTGATATCAACGAGCGGTGTCATGTCGATGACAAAACCGGTTCGTTTCATTTTCACTTTTGGCATTTCTCAATCTCCTTTTGGCAACATGAATAATGGATTTTTTCCATCATCATTTTTTTGTTTTTAATGTCAATGTTTCCATGACAGTCAAAATTGCTTCATCGATCATATATACAAAGTTGTCAACCTTTGTAGTGAAGAAGTTAAATGCAAGAATTGAGATGATTGCAGCAGCAAGACCAAAAGCTGTATTATACAAAGCTTCAGAAATACCAATAGAGAGAGCTTGAGCTGATACTGCCCCACCACTTGCACCAAGTGCTGCAAATGAGCGAATCATACCAATTGTTGTACCCAACAAGCCAACCATTGTTGCCAAAGAAGCAACAGTTGAAAGAACAACAAGATTCTTTTCGAGAAGCGGTGTCTCAAGATTCATTGCTTCATCAATTGCTCTTTGTACTTCAGCAATTTTCTTTTCCGGGTCAAAATTTGAATCATGTTCTACTTGTGAATATCTCTCCAAACCGGAACGAACGATATTGGACAATGAACCTTTTTGCGCTGCACATGAATCAATGGCAGCTTGAACATTATTAGAATTGATTTGTGATTGCACATTTTTCATGAAGGCATGCAAATCGCCGGTACCGCGGGCCTTGCTGATTACAAGATATCGCTCTACAACATACGTGATAGCAATAAACAACATGCCAAGCAATGCCGCAACAAGAGGTCCGCCTGTGTGAATTGTTCCTAGCGTATTCAATGGATCATGACGGAGAAATCCATCTTTGAAATTACCTGGGGCACCCATAAACAAACCCCAAATGAGATCGGCAATTCCAAGCCAAAGGAAAACGATGAATGAATTAAATGAACGGAAAAGTGCATAGCCAAGGCCTGCGAATGCAAACAATACGGCCGCAACTCCAATCACGACGTATGAGAACTGATCCATACTACTTCCAAAAAAGAAATGAACAATAATGTTTAATAGTCAAATGTTATGTTTTTGGCGCAAAAGAAAGTTGCGCACTTATCATGCTCCAAATCTACTAATTTTTTTGGGATGGAAACTTGTTTTTCTCTCCACATACACGCTAATATCGCCATGTTACGATTTAGTAAAGCGATTTTATATAATTCCCCATAATACACGCTCAATACCTGAAAGATCATGTACTTTATTGATTGTCTTACATAGTGGACGAAACAAGTTATCCACATCACTCATTTGACCATGCCCAACTTCAAGGAATATGGCTTGTGCTACATTCCCAGGAGTAGCCAAAATCGAAGCTATTTTTTTGTAAAAAAGTAGACCATTTGCATGATCTGTCAGTGCAATTTTGGGTTCAAAATATAATTCCGGTTCCAACTGATTGAAGTCTTTTTCTCCGATATATGGTGGATTTGAAATAATAATTCCATCGAATGAACCGGTATAAGAAAGTATGTCAAGTTTTTGAAAATCAATCTGTACAGAATATTTGTCAGCATTTCTTTTTGCCATGTTCAAGGCTTCTTCTGAAATATCAATGGCAGTAATAGATATATCACTTCTATGCTTGAGATGATGAGCCAGTGTTATTGCAATGCAGCCTGAACCTGTTCCGATATCGATAATTTTCAACGGTTTAGATATTGTTGAACAATACTGCAGCACTGTATCTATGAGCGTTTCCGTTTCGGGTCTTGGAATTAATACATCAGGTGAAAGGTCAAAGTCCAATCCATAAAATCCCGTTTTACCAAGTATATACTGCAATGGTTCTCTTTTCGCTCTGCGGGTACATGTTTCACGAAGAAAACTCAATTCAGCTTGAGTGAGTGGTCTATCATGCATGAGATACAATTGCAATCTCGTGCAATGCAAAACTTCTGAGAGTAACAATTCAATAGTCAATCTTGGACTATCCACCCCTTTTCCCCCAAAGTATTCTGTCCCCCATCGAATGATGTCTACAACTGTCCATATCTTATTTTCATGTGTTGACATTATGTGCCGCTATGTTTGGAACGTCCAAAATAATCTTGTAATGACCGAACTTCGGGGTGCTCGTGTCTGGATGCTTGCACTCCGGAAAGTGAAGCAAATGCGGCTGCTAAGGTTGTGAAAAATGGCACAGAATGTTTCAAAGCGGTCTGCCCCATGATATGTTCATCAAATCTTGCATATTCTCCAATCGGTGTATTTATCACCAATTGCACATCACCGGCTACAATATGATCGATGATGCTTGGTCTTCCTTCATAATGTTTACGAACTCTCATGGTTTCAATGCCATGCTCTGCCAAGAAGTCGGCAGTGCCATTTGTTGCCATTATCGTAAATCCAAGGTCCTTAAAGCCTGACATAATATCGGCGGCTCTGATTGTTTTTTCAAGATCACTGAGAGAAACAAACACCGTTCCTTCTGTTGGCAACTTATTCCCCGAAGAAATTCTTGATTTGATGATTGCTTTACCAAAGGTGACATCAATTCCCATAACTTCTCCTGTGGAACGCATTTCAGGACCTAGGAAGACATTGGCTCTTGGGAATTTTATAAATGGGAAGACTGATTCTTTGATAGCAACTCTTTTAGCTGACAAAGAAAAATCTCGTACATCTATGTCTGCAAGTTTTTCTCCCAACATGAGTCTCATTGCAATTTGAGATAAATTTACATTCGTTGACTTTGCAACAAACGGAATTGTTCTTGAGGCTCGAGGATTTACTTCGAGTACATAAATCTCACCATTTTGAACTGCATATTGAATATTAACAAGACCAATGACATTGAGTGCTTTTGCCAACTTTCTTGTATATGAGGTCATGATGTCAAATTGTTCATTTGATATCGTATAAGGCGGTAAAACGCAACTGGAATCACCTGAATGCACACCGGCTTCTTCAATATGCTGCATCATTCCGCCAATTACAACCTGATCACCATCACACACAGCATCGACATCGAACTCATAGGCTTGCTCGAGAAACCTATCAATAAGAATTGGAGTATCAGGAAACTGTTTGCATGCATCTTCAACATGAGATTTTAATGACTCTTCCCTATAGCAGATGTGCATGGCTCTGCCACCCAATACATAACTTGGTCTTACAAGTACTGGATAACCAATTCTGTCGGCAATGAGCAATGCTTCATCTACGGAAAATGCTGTACCCCAGTCCGGACAAGGAATTTTCAATTCGTCCAATAATACACCGAATCGTTTGCGATCCTCTGCCAAATCGATTCCATCATGTGAAGTACCAATGATAGGTACATTGTTCTCAACCAATTTTTTTGAAAGTTTCAGTGGGGTTTGGCCACCGAAAGTGACGACCACTCCATTAGGCTGTTCAAATTCAATGACATTCATGACATCTTCGAATGTCAAAGGTTCAAAATATAGTTTTGTTGTTGTATCATAGTCAGTTGAAACCGTTTCGGGATTACAATTGATCATGATGGTTTCATATCCTGATTGCCTTGCAGCAAATACTCCTTGTACACAGCAATAATCGAATTCAATACCCTGTCCTATTCTGTTGGGTCCACTTCCAAGGATAACGATCTTTTTTTCATCTGAACGAATAGCTTCATTCTCTGCATCATAAGTAGAGTAATGATACGGAGTATCCGATTCAAATTCGGCTGCACATGTGTCCACTGTCTTATAAACCGGAATAATTCCATCTGCCTTTCTTCTCTTTCTGACATATTCTTCCGTAGAATGAAAGAGAAAACCCAATTGTACATCACTGAAACCAATCGTCTTCAGATATCTTAACATATCAGATGGAATGGATTCAATGGAATATTGCTTGGTTTTCACATACTCTGCTGCATCAACAATTTCTCGACATTGCTCAATAAACCATGGATCATATTTTGAAATACCATGGATCTCTGCGGTTGACATGCCAAATCGTAATGCATCGCATAGCGTGAATATTGATGTTGAGGTATGTCTGCTAAGCTTTTCTCTAATGTCATCAACTCGAGCTTCATCGTATTGTTGATCTATATATTCGACAGAATCATAACCGAAGCCGAAGCGACCTTTCTCAATGGATCTTAATGCTTTTTGGAATGATTCCTTGAAAGTTCTTCCAATTGCCATTGCTTCACCAACGGATTTCATTTGAACTCCGAGAATATCTTCGACATTCTCGAATTTCTCAAAATCCCATCTAGGGACTTTTGTCACCACATAATCGATGGAAGGTTCAAAACATGCGGGAGTTTTCTTTGTGATATCATTCAAGATTTCATCGAGTGTATATCCTATAGCCAATTTTGCTGCAATTTTTGCTATTGGGAAACCTGTGGCCTTGGAAGCCAAAGCCGAACTTCTTGATACGCGTGGATTCATCTCAATGACAATCATTCTGCCATCTTTAGGATTGACAGCGAATTGTACATTGGAACCTCCTGTTTCAACACCAATCTCACGCATGATTTTGATTGAAGCATCGCGCATTCTTTGATATTCTCGATCGGTCAATGTTTGTGCCGGTGCCACAGTTATCGAATCACCTGTATGCACTCCCATCGGATGAACATTTTCAATGGAACAAATGATAACGCAATTATCTGCAGTATCACGCATCACTTCAAGTTCAAATTCTTTCCAACCAAGTATGGATTCTTCTATCAAGACCCTATGAACCGGACTGGCAATTAATCCTGATGTAACGATTTCTTTAAACTCATCGATTGATTTGGCAATTCCGCCACCAGAACCTCCAAGGGTGAATGATGGTCTGATAATTGCCGGAAATCCAACCATATCAACAAGTTGCAATGCCTCTTCATAGGAATTGACAAATCCACCTCTTGGCATTTCCAATCCGCAACGTTTCATGGCTTCGAGAAATAACTCACGATCTTCTGCTTTTTTTATGGCTTCGACATTTGATCCAATGAGGCGAACATTATATTTCTCAAGTATGCCTTTTTCATGCAATTGCATTGCTGCATTGAGTGCTGTTTGGCCACCCATGGTCGGCAATATTGCATCAGGTCTTTCTTTTTCTATGATTTTTTCGATGTATTCAGGTGTAATTGGCTCAATATAGGTGGCATCTGCAAAAACGGGATCTGTCATGATGGTGGCAGGATTCGAATTCACCAATGATACCCTAAACCCCTCTTCTTTCAACACTTTACAAGCTTGCGTGCCACTATAATCAAATTCACATGCCTGGCCAATGACTATTGGGCCGCTCCCTATTACCAAAACTGATTGTATATCGTTTCTGCGTGGCATGAATGATTTTTAGAGATTTTGTGGGAAGAATTCCAAGCGGATACAAATATTGAAATTTGAGCAACCATATCCAATATTGGTGGATAATTCAATCATGCTTTAGTCTTCTGTCAAGGGTTTTCCGGTTGCGAACAGCGTATCAACAAAAGTTTCAGGATTAAAAAACTGTAGATCTTGTATTCCTTCTCCAACTCCAATGAATCTAACCGGTAATTGCAATTCATGCGCTATTGGTATGATGATCCCCCCTTTTGCAGTACCATCGAGTTTTGTCAGGACAATTCCGGTAATTTCAGAAACTTTGGCAAATTCCTTTGCTTGTTGCAAACCGTTTTGTCCGGTAGTGGCATCAATCACCAATAGTACTTCATGTGGTGCATCGGGTATTTTTTTCTTCATCACTCTTGATATCTTCTCAAGCTCTTGCATAAGTCCAAGTTTATTGTGCAATCGACCAGCGGTATCTATGATGACAATATCAGAATCTCGAGACAATGCAGACTGCACTGTATCAAAAGCCACTGCAGCGGGGTCGGCTCCATGCTGTTGCTGGATGATCTCCACCCCGGCTCTTTGTGCCCATACCTCTAATTGTTCATTTGCAGCCGCTCGAAATGTATCAGCAGCTCCAATCAATACTTGTTTTCCGGCTTGTTTGAAATTTGATGATAATTTTCCAATGGTGGTTGTTTTTCCAACACCATTTACACCAACCATCATGATAACAAAGGGTTTTGCAATATGCGATGAATAATATTCTGTTGATTCATCATATGCTACCGATGTTAGTATCGAGTGGATTTCATCTTTGATCATCGCATAAATCAAAGCAGAATCATCAACAGCATCCCTTTTGATTTTGTCTTTTACATTCTGCATGATATGTAGTGTTGTTGCAACACCTATATCTGAAGTGATGAGGATTTCTTCTATTTCTGATAATAAGGCTTCGTCAATCTTTCGGCCGGCACCAAGCACTGTGAGCAATCTATCTACAAAGATTGTACGCGTTTTTTGCAGACCTTCCTTCAATTTTGTTAAGCCGGTTGAATCGGCAATTGAAGAAACTGTCTTTTTAAAGGAATCAAAAAAACCCATTAGCTATTCCGAATCGAAATGAACATACGATTTCCATAATGGAAAAGAGAGAAGGCAATCAAACTTGAGGATATTACATACAGTATTTTCAAAATATCTGCATTGACTTGAAAGAATGCGGCGAATAATACCATTCCAATCCAAAATACCGTTGATTTTCCGATGAAAGTCGAAGGCAGGACGAAATTAGCTTTTCTTGCATATATCAATCCAGCAATCATAATCAGTAAATCTCTACCTATTACTACTGCAATATACCAAAACGACAATTGACCTACCTCGACAAGGGCAATTGAGGTGACTCCAACGAAGATTTTATCAGCTAATGGATCCAGAACTTTGCCCCATTCAGTGATTTCATTTCTAGACCGGGCAGCATAGCCATCAAGCAAATCAGACACATAAGCAAGGAAAGCCAAACTATAGACCCAGGATTTGGGATATCCATAAAATATGAATACATACATAAATGGTGCCATTACCATTCTTGATATGCTAAGAATATTCGATAAAGTCCACATTGTTTTAAATGAAATGTTCATAAACTCATGGTGAAATCATGATGGGATTCATTTGAATGATTCCAACATTTGCGTGGATTAAAGGAACATATATTCCGGATGGAATATCGAATGTCAATGAAATCTGACGATTCACGGAAAAGTACGATTGCATATGAATTCGATGTTTTCTCCCATATACATCATAGAAGTCAATCGATTGGACATATATATCGTGTTTTAACATAAGAAAGGCATTTGATTGAATCGGATGAGGTAAAAACTCACAATACAAAGCCTGCCCATTGGAAATTACATGTGAATTCACTTCTATGCCACATTTAATGAAATCGTTGATTTCAAACGGTTTTCCATAACCGATCAGGGGATAAACAAGAGAGGAGCAGGTATCTCTAAACACTATCGTATCTCTCCATATCCCTATTGAATCAGGAGAGAAGCATATGTCCAATGTCAATGAATCAAGTGGTTTTATGTTTATAGGAAACTGACTCATTGGCATTGAAAATTCAATATTTCTCCTAATGTATGGTAATTCAAGAGTATAATTTGAAATGGCATTTTTATTGGTGAATGTCAATGTGATGCATGTTTTACCGCTTACAATGGTTGTATCAAATTCCAAAGAAATTTTACCTGATATTGAAGTGGATAAATAATTATCGAGGTCAACTTTTTCAATTGTCAATGTATCTGAAAACAGTAAACAACCAATAGAATCTGTTAATACAACATGATATCTTCCTGCATCTTTTACCATAATGGATTGCTTTGTATCACCCGTATTCCATACATATGACCGATATCCGGAAGGAGCGACTAACTCAGTGGAATCTGAATTGCACAAAATGGCTTTTCCGCTATGTTGTATCATTGGTTTTCTTGTATTATTCCATGCAATAGTTGGAATTTTTAATCTTCTTGAGCATTTCAAACTATCAAACACATCTACATATAACCCGGATGGATTAGAATTTCTATTGTAAACTTTTTCAGTATCATTGGTTCCATCATACCATAACAATGAATCATAGGTGCCTTCCACCTTGATTGTGATAATGTCATTTTCACAAAGAATGGTATCTTTTCTGATATTCAACTTTGCTTGAACCGGATTATTAAACAATACATTCAATGTATCATAAACAATCGTACATGTTGGTTTGTGAAATGCCCTAACAATGACGGTAGTATTTGTTGTAATAAATGTAGTTGATTGTGAACTTCCACTGGAATTCCAAACAATATTTTCAAATTCATCAGTGAGTTCAAGGCGAACTGTATCACCAAAGCAATATGGCATTGGTGGGTTCTTTATAAAATCTCTGGGTAATTCAGTGTAAGAAAACTTAAAAATACCTTGGCCGGCCGCCCATCCCAAGCTATCATTTACAAACCACATATCGTCGATATTAGCGCCATTCAAGCCACAATTGTACTTATCCCATTGTATACCTGCATTTGATGTGTATAACACTTCTCCCAAATCACCGCATATCCACCCTTTCTTTTCATCAATCAGAAAAGAACCAAACATTGATTTGTTTGTGGTAAATGTATTCCAGCTCTTGCCATTGTCTGTTGTAAAATTTGCACCACCTACATTGCGAGCCCCTCCAAAACAATCATCGCCGGCAAAAGGAGTAAGAAATGAATTGTTGATATGTGTCAGCTCTTCTGCCCATGCACGAGGTCCTGATATAGTTGCAAAAACAGACCATGATTTTCCACCATCCAATGTTCGCCAAAGCAAACCGCTTGAAACAGCATATCCGAGTCCATCTTTTGAGTAAAGGATAACATCTGCTAATCCTGATTCAAATTCATTTCCATCAAAAAATGTCCAACTGCTACCACCATTTGTTGTTCTTGCAAACAATTGCTCAGTAAGATTACAACCACCTCCAACGAACATACCATTGTCCTTGTCAACAAAATAACATCCCCACACTTGACTATTTAGATTATTTACACCAATGTCCTGCCATGTCAATCCGCCATCTAGCGTTTTGAAAACACCACCCGGACCTGATGTAAAACCATGAATTGAATCAACGAAATGAATGCTTTCAAGAAATGGACCCCCTGCTATAATGGAAGCTCGCCAAGTATTTCCACCATCTGTAGTTCTTGCGATATGACCATCGAAACCACATGCCCAACCATGATCTGAATCAGATGGTAAAAAAAAGATATCCAAAAAGTATCCATTTGCTATGGATTGTGGCAAAGGTATTTTCTTCCAGGTTCTTACGGTTTGAGAACTTGTAGAATTCATATTGATGATACATGCCAAACTCAGTATCATCAAAGATTTCAGAAAGAATAGTATAGCAGGAAAAGGCATGAATGGATCCAAAAATACCCATCTGCAAAATAGCGATTATACCTAAATAGCACTATGTTTTGCTAGTAGCACTGAAAAATTTAAGTATAACATACAGATTAAACCATATTATATAATATATTTCAGTATTGAAAATGATAATTTTAAGTGTAAATTAGGACAAGTAAGAAAGACGCTCACCCCCTATTACTTAATGAGCAATACCATGAAAGACAATACCATCAACAGAAGAGAATTTTTGCGAGGTAATCTCATCAAAAAAAGTGAGATGACTTTATCAGATACGCTCAAACCCTATGATAAACCATTGGATAGTGTAACTGCAGCACATTTGCTTCGCAGACTTTCTTTTTCTCCAACACATCAACAGATTGATTCCTTCATTGGTAAGACCGCTCAAGAAGCCGTAACAATACTTCTTGGGGATTCAAATAATGAATATCAACCAAAGTCCTCACCAAGTTGGATTGATGCGGTAACAGAAAATCCATATGGAGCGGACATCTATACGAGATTCCAAATCGAAGGTCAATGGAAAAATTATCACAATGATCTTCAAGCTTGGTGGATTCGATTGATGATCGGGGAATCAACTCCAAGTGTTGAAAAACTAGTTCATTTTTGGTCAGGACATTTCACCACCGAATTTTCTTATGATGATGCATATATCCCTCCGCAAATTCTATTTAGACAATTAGCAATGTTTAGAAAGAATCGCTTAGGGAATTTCAAGAAATTCGTAGAGGATGTAACCCTTGATCCGGGCATGCTGATTTATCTTGGTGGTATACTCAATACGAATCGAAAACCCAATGAGAATTATGCCCGAGAATTGATGGAATTGTATACAACCGGCATCGGACATTATACAGAAGGTGATGTCAAAGAGGCTGCTCGGGTATTAACGGGCTGGAAAGTTGCAAGATATAATGACGAACCTGCAAGAAATGGTATATATAATTCATATTTCAATCCAA
>Ga0129333_10001798_pt1 | contig 19694 bp, 22 predicted proteins | sample CPB6_08_DNA_FD_94474 | JGI IMG/M metagenome (GOLD analysis project Ga0129333, IMG submission 94474) | Freshwater to marine salinity gradient microbial communities from Chesapeake Bay, USA - CPBay_Sum_0.6_0.8_DNA | ecosystem: Environmental > Aquatic > Marine > Coastal | place: USA: Chesapeake... | reverse complement strand
ATTATGGGAAGACCCAAAAAACAAAAAACCCCTCTCTCAAAGAACGATTCAAATCAATCGAACGAAGAGACGCAGAACTTAACGAAGACTAAATCTTTATTTGATCACATCAATCAAATTAGAGAAGTCAAGAATCCTAAGTATTTTGATACACTTACTGCTTCAGATATTAAATCATTCAATAAGTATACATTATTGATGGGTTTAGGAATGGATCAAATCATTATTGAAGAGATTGCGTTTGTATCCAAGTATTTTGATATCTTACCTGAGAAACATCTTTATAAGGTATTGTGTGACTTTGTACCGCATGGTAGACGGTTTTGTAAGTGGATTAAACCTAACAAAGTAAAATTCAACAAAGATTTAATTCAGTTGGTCGCAAATAAATTTGAGGTTAGCAAAGATGATGCCTATAGTTATTGTGTACTATTTTTCAGAACTGAAAGTGGTATTAATAGTCTGATTGATATATGTAAACAATATGGTAAATCAGAAAAAGAAATAGAAGGGTTAATGGAGAATGAATAAAATTTATATAGGAGTATCTGGATTTGCTAGAAGTGGCAAGAATTTATTTTGTGATATTGCGCAAAAAGTTTTAAAAGAAAAGTACAACTTGACATCTAAAACATATGCACTTGCATATTTCTTGAAAAAAGATTGTGAACCGTTTATCCAAGAAAAGTTGGGATTAAGTGCTTTTAGTGAAAAGACTGAAGACAAGAATGCTTTTAGAGAAATGTTGGTATGGTATGGTGGTGTAAAACGAAAGCAGACTGAAGGTAAATATTGGACAGGATTATTGTATGAAGAATTAAAGAAAGATACGAATGATGTAAATTTTATCAGTGATATTCGTTATGTAGAATATGCTGATGATGAAGTATTTTGGTTGAAAAAACAATTGGGTGGGAAATTAATTCATGTGAGCAAGTATACTTATGGATTTCCTACGGATGGAAGACATTATAGAATTAATGATAAGAGTAAGAAGATTTATGGAGAAGCTCCTAATCAACATGAAGCATTGAATGATCCTAAGATTAGAATTCTTGCTGATTATAAAGTTGAGTGGGAACAAGTAGTTACTGATAAAAATCAAAGTGATTTGATTAATAATCCAAATTTAAATCTTATTGTAGAAGATTGTCTTAAGACGATACTGAAATAGTTCTAATGTAAGTAGAATTATCATAAAATTCTATTGTTTTATCTTCTGATACTGACAATAGTAAATCTATAGTTTGTTGGTCAATATTATTTATTGTAGAAACATATTTGTTATTACAGTCGAATAATTTTTGACCTTTTTCTTTTGCTTTACAACTGCATATATTTTTAAATTGATCTACACAGGCACACAATTGCATTAAACTTCCATTGGATGTTAATGGTTCTTTAGTTTTGATATAGTTGTATAGTTCATTTAAATTGGCAATTCTCATGGCGATAACTTATTGAATATAAAGTATGTAATTAGTGATGTTACATAAATAGTAGGTATTTCTAGAAACGAGTAACCAAATATAAATTTTCCTATTAAAATCAGCCAAAAATTTAAACAAAATGGACAGGTAATCAATCTAATAAAAAAACTATTATGTTTTTGTAATAGATATGAGTGATATGTAAGGGTAAAATCGGTTTCTTTTGCTATTAAATAATCATTTACTTTAAACCATTTAAATTTTAATGCATGACTATATTCAACAAATGCTTCAGTATTGAACCATATTATTAGTAACATTACAAATAAAAATATTGTGTATATCATCATAATTATATGTATTTTTAAGTGATATTATTGTTTAATTATATTTATGAATAAAAAAAGTAAACTTGCAGTTTTATATTTACATCATTGTAAAAATGATGTTACTCTTTATAATTATGATCGTTTAAAAAAATTTAATCCTGGTGTGGATGTTTATCCTGTTGGATTTGAGTGGCATGATTTGATGGAAGGATCGCATGTGGTACAACGACATGATGAATTGCCAAATAATTATATATTAAATAATATTTTAAAAAATGGAACTTCTTCTGAATCGGATTTGTATCTATATGATTTTTTTCTACACCATCAAGATTATGATTCCTATTTTGTTGTTGAATGGGACACATATTGTAATGCATCAATTGAAGAAGTTTATGGTGAAGCGATGAAACAATATAAAACTTTTTCTGCCAATATATTTACAAACGAAATTACTGAAGTTTCAAAAAAAGAAAAATTTGATTTATGTGTTATTTGTGATGCTGTAACTAATGTAGAAGTAGGAACTAATGTTCATATACGGGATAATTATATTGATGGTGTTGGTCAATTTTGTAAACAGTGTTATGATAAAGTTGACAGAACAAAGTATATTGAAGTAAAACCTAAACGGACATATTTCAAAGAGTGGAGTTGGTATCAATATTTCTTTTCTAAATTGAATGAACCAACCGAACAAAAACAATTATTACCTTATTTAGGTGGAACATATCCTACATCATTATTGTATTATACTAATGAAGTATTGCATAATATGGTAAAATTAGTATTAGAAAACCCTAGACTTTATGATAATATTCAAAATGAAATGAGACTTGGTACATTATTGCAACAAGCAGGATATAGATTGGAATCGTATGGTGCGAATACCAATCAATTTTGTGAAGGATCACATTATCGTTCTGAAATTAAAAATAATGTTAAGGGTTATTATCATCCTATAAAGGTAATCTTATAATAGATTAAATTTATTATAGAAATCTTCATTTTTTATCAAATGTGATTCGTATGATTGTAACGATTTAATTTCTATTTTAAAAATGTCATATTCAAATGTACCTGTTTCTTCGGAAGATTCTATTATTTGAGACAAATTTTTGATGAATTCAAAGTGATTATTGTGTAAATATCTAGCATCAAATTCAACTAAAATATCATTTAGTTTGGTATCATTAATGTTTCTGACTCTAGATTTTATATCAAATTTAGAGATTTTTTGTTCTTTATCTATATAATTTTTTATGAGAGTGTTATTCTCAATATAGATATTATCAGTCCATGGTTCTAAAATGCTTAATATTTGTTCATTAGCATTTTTTATTACGAATCCAATATCGTATCTTTTATATACTATTGGAAGCATATTTTCATCATGCAACACATCACTGTGCCATTTTCTCCACCATTCACGGAATTTTATTTCTCTTAATCTTTTATATTCATCTGAATCTTCTGCTTTTTTCCATACATGTCCATTTCCTAGAGGAATTTCATTTACGATTTTTACACCGTCTTTGAAACGACTTCCTCTACAAGTCATATGATATACCATTGCATCTCTGGATTGTATCAATGTATATCCATTTAATAAAAATCTATTGAATAAATCTGAATCTTCTAATTCCATGGGAGCAAACAATTTTTTGTCATGTCCTTGTATATCAAAAAAGTCAGTTTTATACATCATCCATGGTGCAAATATTCCGCTTGTTGTTTTATCTACATTTTCAGATTCGCATAAAGATGAGAATTTTAAGAATTCTTTTTCTCTAAATTCTTCTGGTTCTAATCCAAAGTCTTGAACATATTTTTCTGGTCCAGGAGGATGTAATGGTGGTTCTATTCTTGTTGCAGATACTACTGTTTTTGGTTTTAAATGTTTCACCATATTTTTAATATAATTTGGTGTTGCAACCATGTCTGCATGAAATATACCAAATATTTCATTGGATGATAGTTCAGCTCCAACATCATATAAAACAGTATGACCTACTCGTTCAGGTCCATTGTTTCGATAAATTTTTACATTGTTATCTGAACCTTTAATTTGATTCATCCATAACCATGTGTCGTCAGTAGACGCATCATCTAATAAGACAATTTCTACATTTGAGGAAATATGTTTTCTTATACTATTGTAAGCAAATTTAACATATTTTAAATTATTTCTAGATGGGATTACTAATGATACATTCATATTATTTGATTGGTAGACAAAGTAAGTTTCCGTGTACTCCTGATTTTATGTCCGTGGATTTAGATATTAACTTTCTTTTTGTATTAGATGATAGTCCTTCATTTACATTACCAATATCATATACTTCATAATTAAGTTTGTGTATTGTAGTTAATAATGCATTAATTTCTTCGTTTGTTAATCCTGAATACATTTCAGTGATGATGGCAGGTTTTATTGAATTTATCAACGGTATAATTGTTTTTAAAATTTCATTATCATGACCTTCAGCATCAATTTTTATTAATGATATATTATCAATATCTTCTTTATGATATGTATTTAAAAAATCTAATAAATTAACTGCATATACATCCATTGGAATGATGTGGCCTGTTACACCGATTCCTTGATTACATCCTTTGGCAAATCCTCCATTACAAAACCCTTCGTCTGAATAATGAAATTCTAGAACATCTTCTTTTGTAGAACATGCTAAATTATAAGGTACAATATTATTATTAATTTCACTGTTTTTATCTAATACTTCAAATGTTGCTGGGTTTGGTTCAAATGAAATTACCTTTTTTGCAAATTGTGCAAATCCTACTGACATTAATCCTATTTGTGCTCCTATATCTAGAACAACACTATTTGGTTGAATTAAACTCTTCAATCCATTCAAGATATCATCTGTAAAAATTTCATTATATTCCCAATTGCCTTGATATGGGTGTTTCCATTTATAATATTTTAGATTATATTCTCCGGATGGAGTACTATATTCAGATAAGACAGATTCATAATGTTTTTTATTTTGTTTTAAAACATTGATAAAATCTGTTCTATATTCTTTAGTGGGATCAAAAAATTCATTCATATAATTTTATTTATTTTAGCATATTCTTGCCATCGATATATGTATTCGTTTATTTTAGATTCGAATACTTGTCTTTGATTTGGAATGTTGTTAAAACATAAATATTTTTTATATGGCGACGGATTTTTTTTATTTTGAAATATTCCTATATCTTTATCAAATACGATTTGATTTCTTAAAACATATTGATTTACATTTGTATTAAAGTTGTATTTTGCTATATTACATACATTTATTCCGAAATAATCCCATGGTCCGTATCCATGCCAATCATCAAACGAGGGCACTAGTTTTTCAAAAAAGTTTTTATTATACAAATCAAACCATCCGGCCCATTTAAATTGATTGATTTTTTCTAAATATGGTTCTTCGTTATTATTTTCGGAGAAATATATCAATTCATTAATATTTTGATTATCCCAATTTGAATATTTTGCATCTTTGAAATTTTTATTCGTTAATACATCCCATGTTTGGTCCCATAACTTTGGTGTTTCAGTAGTGATTACAAAATATTCATCTTTTATGTTTTTTGCGCTTTCTATTAAATAGAATAACGAATGATTGTGGAAATATATATCAGGACATAATGGTATATAATAATCTATAGACGATTCTATTACTTGTCGTTGAAAATCTAAACATCCATGCAATTCATTTCCATCATAAATCGATGATTTTGAATTGAATTCGTATAAAGAATTTTGTATATATTTATATTTATCAATGAAAAATTGTTTGGGTATATTTGAACTTTCCCAATTTATTATATAACTTGATAGATTTAAACTCGTTTCTACACAAATATTATCTGCGGGGTTTAAATACCTTTTAGAAGAGGCTATTTTATCTAATATTTTAGATACATCATCTAATTCCCAAGGCATTAGATGCATAAAAATTTTAACATTCATGATATATTTTTTATTTGATTATCAAAACACTCTTTAATTCCCAATTCAAGGTTTTTTAATTTTAAATTTAACTTGTTTAATAATTCACCATTTCCAGTGTAATTGAATCCTGGATTTTTATTTTCTATGATTATATCTACTTTATGTGAAGATAATTCATTAATTATATTTGCAATGTCACTTAATTTATATTTTTTTAAATATGACATGTTGATATCTTTATATTTTAACTGAGGATTATTTAATAAATGATTTATTACATTTACTAAATCTTCCATATAAAAGAAGTCCATATATTTATCTTGATGTATTATTATTGGTTTATGATTTATATAGTTATTAATATTATTTTTTATAAATCTAGTAGATAATTCATTGTAATAAAAACAACCAAATATTCTAAGATTAATACATCCTAAGTAATTTGTAGATAATTTTGAAATTATATTTTTTGATAGTCCATAGAAATCTGTTGGAATCATATTAAACATATCACATTCATTTACATTTGATATATCATATCTTCTATCAAATTCTGCACCTGAACCAAAATTTATAAAGATTTTATATTTATCATTGAATTTGATTAAATTTTCATACATTAATATATTTTTATAAAACATTTCACATGTATCTTGTTTTAATCTGGTACCACCTTCAATTGCACAATGAATAACTGCGTCTATTTGGTTTGTTTCAATGTATCGTTCAACATCATCTAAAGAAAATAAATCTATTGTATTCCTATCAACTTTAAAAAAATTAAAATTTGTATTATTAGACAATAGTCTAATGATATTAGATCCTATAAATCCATTAGATCCTGTAACCAATATATTCATTTTATTTTTTTCTAAAAACTGCTAGATAGTTAATCTTATTATTATCTAAGACTAATTCAACCAATTCAAATGAATTTTGAATGTCTTGATTTTGTTTATCATTTAAAAAGCTTGAATATAAAACTTTTGAATGTTGAGACATTAAAAGTTCTTCTGCTAGTAGAGAATTATCATATTTAAATTTCCCTCTTGAAAGTAATGGATTTTGTATATCTTCCATAAAGTAATATCCTCCGGTTTTTACTATATCTTTTGATTGCCATAGACTTACCATCATATGATTTGGCCAATGGCTACCATCTTCTATGAAGAAATCAAAATCATTTGGACATTCATTTTTAAGTTCATTCCAATCACAAAAGTTGCCTTGATCTGCATAGATAAAATTTACACCAAGTTCATTTAACATGTTTATGTCATGTTCTTTATCTTTTAGATACGATCCCCAGAAATTATCTACACAATAAATGTCTATGTGTTTAAAAAATGACAACCACATTTTAGGTGATGCATATGGAAATCGTTTATCGCATATACCAATTTCAAATAATTTTATAGGAACATTCCTAAAATCGTTCATATATTTTTCATATGTTTTGGTATATCCCATACATACATGATCAGGCCAATCTTTTCCCCATGATAAAGTAAATTTATCCGCAGTTCCTTTATCAGTTTCAAATTTATTTGCTAATTCTGTCAATGATAATTTATCATTAAACATAGAATTAGAATTTTTCTTAGTAAATAGTTTCATAATCTTATATACCTCTTTCGTTAATAAACTTCTTCATTTTTTCGTTTGTGGAATATTCTGAGTGAATATCGTCGATCATTAGTTTTTCGTCTTTTTTACAGTCTTTTTTTAGTATAAATCCATATTCTCCCAACATTAATTCTCGTACAGAAATCTGTCCTTTATGAACAGGTATAGCTAAATATATGTCGTCGTTTGTGATTTTACTACCAGATTTAATGTCATTTTTAATATAAACTCCTCTAGTATAGTTATCTAAAAAATCTTTTTCTTCTTTGATAGAAATAATTCTTTCTTGACCAGATGTTCCACACATCAATTTCACTTTGTTCCAAGATTTAAACCAACTATCTATTTCTTCTGGAGTAGATGAATATTTTGATATTTCTATTCCTTCTTCTTTTATATCAATATGTTTTTCGAAAGTTCTGGCACCTTTACTATAAGATATTAACATTGAATCATAAGAGTCTCCTTGTTCATGTGTAGAAAATCCTATTACATTATTAGGATATCTATTTTTTAGAAAATCTATTTGATTTAATTGAAGATCTTTTTCTTTATTTGGATATGTGGCAATACAGTGATTCATTGCTAATGGAACATTTCTTCGTTCAAAGAAAGTAACTAAATCATCTATATCTTTAATAGATAATCCACCTAAAGATACAATTGTTGGTTTTCGTAGTTGAACAATTTTATTTAATAAAATCCAATCATTACTGTCTGCACTTGCAACTTTGATGATAGGTAAATTTAATTTATTACAAAAATCAACAGAAACTTCATCAAATGGTGTTGCCATAGGAATTAGTCCACTTCGTCTAATATGAGTTACTAACTTCTCATAATTTTCATCTGATAAATAAGTTTCTTTAGTTCTTTTGATATATCTTATATCAGTTCTGTTTATATAGTCTTTGTGTATAAAATTTTTTACATTACGAAATTGTAATTTTACCGCAACTTTTACATTATTAAAAAGTGCTACTTTTGAAAATTCATCAATTATTTTCATTCCTCGTTCTAAGGAACCCAGATGATTATTGGTCATCTCTAATACAAACAAATCTTTAAAAATGTCATTGTTATTCATAAATTATTCAAAACTTTCAGATATATACATGTCAGTCAAATCACCAGGAATAATTCTCCCATTTTCATCTATTCCTTTCGGAATAACTTTTGGTTCAAAATATTCATTTGGATGGCTAAATATCTCACATATCACTGGTCCTGTCAATTCAAATGTTTTTAGGATACCAGATTCAATTTCAGAGTTGTTTTTTATGCTTACATATTTTATATCGAACCCATTTGCTATTTTATTAAAATTTGGGAACGATACACCAGATTCTTTTCCTGATCCGTGATATTGTTTATTGAAAAAAACATTTTGTGTTTGTTTGATAGATACATATCCATCATTATTAATAATGAATATTTTTATTGGTAAATCATGATGTTTTATTGTTTGTAATTCTTGTAAATTCATCATTATACTTCCATCTCCTTCAATACAAACGACTGGAGAATTATCTATAGAAATACACGCACCGATTGCAGCACTTATTCCATATCCCATTGACGCACATCCAGTATTAGTAAATAACTTTTGTTTTCCTTTTAGACGAATACTTTGTTGTGTAATTACATTAGCTGCTCCGTTGCTGGTAACAATTGGATATGATTCGGGTATTAATTTTGATAATTTTTCAACAAACACATAAATGCTTGTAATATTTTTTAATTCATAATGTTTTTTAAATACAAATGAATCTTCTGATCTTAGTTTTTTACAATAAATTTGCCAATCAGAAATTGAAACATTTATGGTTTTTGCAAGTAACTGATCTAATACTACATTAACATCATTATTGATTGAATAATCAATTTTAAATTTATGTTTTTTAATCTCATTTATATCTACATCAACTACTACTTTTTTTGCATTTTTTGCAAATTCATTGACATTATATCCTGTAGTTTTTAAAATTAATCGACTTCCAAAACACAATAAGAAATCACATTCTTGTATTATTTTATTAGATGATCGTTGTCCTAATATGCCATATCTACCACTATAATACTCATAACTTTCATTAACAGTATCAATTGCAGAATGGCAATTAGTCATCACAGGTATACCTGTTTTTGATAGTAATTGAAGTAATTTAGACTCTGAATTGGATACTTTTATTCCATTACCAACAATTATTAATGGTTTTTTTGATTGACATAAAAGTGATACGATTTCATCAATTGTTTGGTCATCTACTAAAGTTTTATCTTCATTTGGTACATATCCAATTAATTCATTTTCATTTATAATAGAACCTTGTATATCCAAGGGAATATCTATCCAAACTGGTCCTGGCCTACCAGAAGTGGCTTCATAATATGCTTTTTCAAGATGATATCTAATGGTATTTTTATCAGTAATCATTACTGCATATTTTGTCATTGTTTTTGCAGAATCAATTATTGGATATTCTTGATCTCCGTATTGTCTAACATTTGTGTCTCTAATAGTTTGGTTTAGACTTACTTGTCCTGAAATAATAAATGATGGAATAGAATCAGTCCAACATCCAAAAACACCATTTAATGCATTAATACCACCCGGTCCAGTAGTTACAATTGATACTCCGATAATTTTTTTAAGTCTTGTATAACCTTCTGCAGCCATTGTTGCAGATTGTTCATGATGAACACATACAGTTTTTATCTTTTCTGACTTTCTTAAAGAATCGATTAAATGAATACATCCACCACCAGAAACTGTAAAAATATGAGTAACATTTTTTGATTCTAAAAATTTGATAATATAATCTGAAACTTTCATGTTTTACTTTTTTATAAATTTTTTTAAAATATTCCAATTTTTAGAATTGATGTTCTTATCATCAATAAAAATATCATAAACTGGTTTTTTCATTTTTAATTTATGATATTTTACTCCCCATTCTTTAAATTGTTTGATAGTTTGTTTTCTCCAATTTATTTTAGTGGTCATTCCTCTAGCAGTCCAATAAACGATGGTATGACCACTATCATATAATTTGTTTGCAATATCAATATTTTTTTTAATTGGATGACATACTTTGTAATCCGGTGCATAAGGACTATGACAAATTGTTTCGTCGATGTCAATATATATAACCATATTATTTTTGATATTCATTTGTATAAAATTTATTTTGTTTTTAAATAATCTGCATATTCAACCAACATAGTACTTTTACCATCTGTTCTGTTTAATGCTTTTTCATATGCGGGGAAAATATCTTCGGGTTCTTTTAAATCTATTATGTCTAATGTTTTACACATTAATCTAAATGCATCAGAAAAATTGCCTTTATGTTGACATTGTGGGTCAACTGGATGTTCACTTCCTACAGATACTCTTATTATTAATTTAGGATTACATCTGCCGTCTGACATGATTGTGAGTTTATCTAAATGATTAACAATTTGATCGGTTGCCATTAATAGAAAATTCCATCTGGGAAACAATGTAACTACGGTAAATCCTTCTAGTCCCATACCAATACTTGCACCCATTTGTAAATATTCCGCAACTGGCCATTCAATTTTTTTATCATCAGAAACATTTAGTAGGGTATCATATAATCCAGTGCCTCCATATTTTATGGATTGACCAATAAATATAGTTTTATCATTGGATGAAAGTAAATTCATCGATCTGATTATTTCATCTAAATATTTCATAATTTAAAATTGAACTCTTACTCCTGCACCAGCGTGTGGATATTTGTTGTTTTGATATCTATAATAGATTATTTTGTTGTGATTATAAAGTTCGTTCTCTTTGAATTTATTAATATCAATATAATATGGAAGTTTTCTGCCCCATATTTCTGGTGTTGGTGTTAATACAGATTTAAAATTGTCTTCTATAATCCATGTAATTGGCAAATCAAAATTTAAACTGTATTTGTATGATTCATGAAATGCTCCTGTTTCTGCTGACATATCTCCTAAAAAACACCAAACTTTTGATTTAGAATTTTTTAATTTGATTGCCAATGATGTTCCCATAGCAATTGGAGCAATTCCACCTACAATAGAACTACACATAAACTTATAATCGGGTAAATTCATTATCATAGATTTACCCTTTATAATCTGTTCTTTCAATACATGTTCTGGAATACCTTTACATAATGCCTGATAATGGTTTCTCCATGTACAAAATACCCAATCATTTTTAATATCAATTAGATTGAATATCTCTAACATTATATCTTCATTTCCATTATACAGATGAATCGGTGATTTAATCTGTTTTTGATTAAATAAATTGCCAATATCTTCTTCAAATTTAATTAATGATTCTTTTGTTACCATATAAAATTTTTCTTGTAATATTCTACAATTTTACCAATAACATCATCAAAATTAACTTCTGGTTTCCATCCGAGAGATCTTAATTTATTATCATTTAACGCATATCTAACATCTTGTCCTGGTCTTTGGAAAGAAAAATCTAAATATTTTTCTTTGTAATCATCAGGTAAATGACCTATATAATTTGAAATTATTTTTTCTACGGTAATTATATTAGATTGTTCAAATCCACCAGCAATATTAAAAATTTCATTTTTAACTTCAGATTCAATTATTTTTATTACACCTTTTGCAGTATCATTTGCATGTAACCAATTTCTTATTGGAGTACCACCATTGTGTAAAGGAATTTTTCTTCCGATAGTTAAGAATTTACATGTTTTTGGTATTAATTTTTCTACATATTGTCCAATACCATAGTTATTTGTGGGTCTTACTATTAGATATGGAATATTATAAGTTCTTGCCCATGCTAATATTAGCTGATCTGCTGCTGCTTTTGTAGCTGAATATGGATTGCTAGGTTTTAGTATATCTGTTTCAACATGTTCTCCTGTATCTATATCACCATATACTTCATCCGTACTAAAATGTAATAATACAGGACAAATACCCCCTTCTTTTTTACTATGTTGTTTTAACAATTCTAAGATGTTATATACACCATCAATATTTGAATGTAAAAATTCTTCACTGCTTCTTATAGAATTATCAACATGAGATTCTGCAGCAGTATTAATAAAATAATCACATTCAATTAGTCTGTCTAAATCACATATATCTTTTTGTTCAAAACTAAAATTTTCATATTTATTAAATTCTTGGAGTAAATTTGGTTGTGCTGCATAAGTAATTTTATCAATTCCTTTTACATACCATCCTTTGTTTAAACATTCTCTGGTAACATATGATCCTATGAAACCTAAACATCCTGTAATATACACTATTTTTGTCATATGTATTATATATTAATTCAAATTGTCATTAAATTTTTTTAAAAAAGTTTTGAACTGTTGTTTCAACATAATCTAATTGTATAGATGTAATTACTGGACTAGTTCCAAGAAAAAATGTATCAGTAGTAATCTTTCTTGCATTTGGGTATTTTGTAATTACCTCATTTTTATCAATCAATCCATTATATGCTGGTTGTAACATGATATTACCTGCAAAATATGGTCTGGTTTGAATTTTGTTTGATTCCAAACAATCAACAATATCTTTTCTTTTAAATTTAGAATTATCTTTAATTGTTACAGCGAATGCAAACCAACTAGGATCAGATAGAACAGTTGCTTTTGGTAGAATAAAAAACTCTTCATATGGTTTGAAAATGTTAACTAGTCTAGAATGATTTTCTTTTCTTCTACGATGAATTTCAGGCAATTTCTTCATCTGTTCTAATCCAATCGATGCTTGGAGTTCAATTGGTTTCAAATTGTATCCAATTTCATCATATACATACTTATGATCAAAGATTTCATCCGGCAATTCTGGTAACCAATTAGAAAATCTATTGCCACAACTGCCATTTTTAATTAGATTTGCTTTTTTTCCAACACAATAACATCCACGACCCCATTCACGGAAACTACGAGTAACTATTTCTTGAATTTTAGTATTACACGCAACAAATCCGCCTTCACCCATAGTCATATGATGTGCAGGATAAAAACTACAACTTGCTAATTCTCCAAAACTACCTAACGGTTTACCATCATAAGTTGATCCAAGTGCATCACAACAATCTTCTAATAGAATTAGATTGTATTGTTTAACTATTTCCATTAAACGATCCATGTTTGGTGGGTTGCCTAACACATGTGCAAATGTAATGATTTTTGCGCCTTTTTTTGCCTGTTCCTCTACTTGATCTAGGTTTAGATTCAAAGTATCTAAATCAATATCAACAAATACTGGTTCAAATCCTACTTGAAAAATTGGATTTAAAGTAGTAGGAAATCCAGCAATTGGAGTAATTACCTTAGTTCCTTTTGATAGATTATACAATCTTTTTGATGTCATTGCTAACATCATTAATAAATTGGAACTACTACCACTATTAGTTAGTATACCATACTCTTTTCCAAGAAGTCCTGGGAAATTGTTTTCAAATGTAATTGCATCTTGTCCTAATACTAACCATTCATTCAATAATGATTTTATTGCAGCTGTATATTCTTTATCATCAAAAAATGGTCCTGCATATTGTACCCAATCTTTGCCTGCTTCCCAATTTTTTGAAGAGTGTTTTAATTTTATATATGATTCAATGTCGGTTAATATCTTTTCTAGCATAATAATTCGTTTAAATTTTAAGATTCAATTATGTTGTTGTATTTTAATACATCAATAATCTTGGAACAGATTCTGTGTTCGTATTTTTGATATTGATTTACTCTTCTATAATTTTCTTCTATTATCTCCAATCTACTCGTATAATACTCAGGTGTCAAGTTATTACAAATTTGAATGAATTCATCGGCACTTTTGAATGAAATGATTCCTTCAATATTATAGAATTTTTCTATATTTGAACATCCCCAATAAATAGGAATGGTCTTTAACATCATACAATCTGTAATTTTTTCAGTGAAGTAACCATTATGACATGTATTTTCTATTACTGCTGCAAACATTGGTCCACCGAATATTGATTCTTTTTCAATGATTGCTTTTGATACTGGATATCGATTGCCTTTAAATAAGAAATTTTTTGGAATTTTTATTTCATTTTCTCGTTTAAGTATCTCATGTCTGATTTGGTGTCCATATGTTAATAATAATTCCCCACAAAGATGTCCAACAGAAAATGTTTTTGTTCGATCTTTGTTGGCAATTTCATCTGTCATCCATGAAGATCCAAATGGTAAAAATAGAGCATTACTACAATTTGCAAGTACTCTATCATTCCATGTTAGTATAAATGAAAATAAATGTTGATTTTGAATTACCCAATCATGGTGACCAAAATATTCATTTGGTTCTTGTAAAACAATAATATTAACAGAAGATAAATCTTCTGTTTTATTTGGTCTACTATCTATAAATAAACTAAAATCTATATTTTTATATTCAGAAAATATATTTTCAAAAACTGACTTTTCAAAATGATTGATGAATAATTTCATATAGATTTTATTTAGAAGTTATCATTTTCAAATTTGAAATGTACCAATGATATGCTTCTTTCAACCCATCGTATAATTGTGTTTTTGGTTTCCAACCAAGACTGAACAATTTTGAAGAATCTAATAATCGTTTTGGAGTTCCATTTGGTTTTGTAGTATCCCATACAATATTTCCTGTATATCCAACGACATCCTTAATAATTTCTATAATTTCTTTAATTGTATAATCTTCACCACATCCAATATTAATAATTTCAGAAGAATTATAGTGTTCCATTAAAAATAGACAAGCATTAGCCATATCATTAGAATTTAAAAATTCTCTTCTAGCTGAACCATCTCCCCAACACACAACTTCAGTGAGATTGTTAATTTTTGCTTCGTGAAATCTTCTAATCAATGCTGGTAATACATGTGAATTGGTTGGATGAAAATTGTCATTAATACCGTATAAGTTACATGGCATTACACTGATAAAATTATCATTATATTGTCTATTATATGCCTGACATTGAATTATACCTGAAATTTTTGCTATTGCATATGGTTTGTTTGTTGGTTCTAATTCACCAGTTAATAGATATTCTTCCTTTACAGGAACTGGTGCATATTTGGGATAAATACACACGCTTCCTAAAAACATTAACTTTTTAACTTTAAAGTCATGACATGCATGTATTACATTATTCTGAATTGATAGATTGTCATGAATAAATTCAGCAGGATAAACATTGTTTGCATGTATTCCACCTACTTTTGCTGCAGCAAGAAATACATAATCAGGAGAATTATCACTAAACCATTTGTTTACTGATGTTTGGTCTTTAAGATTTACCGTATTTTTATCTACTGTTAATATGTTTGTATATCCTTTATTGGATAATTCTCTAACTAATGCCGATCCAACTAATCCTTTATGACCCGCAATAAAAATTTTATCTGATGTATTCATTTTATTTATTTAAATTGTAAAAGTTTATAGTTTTTAAAAGCCCATCTTCCAATGAAATTTTTGGATTCCATTTTGTAACATTTTTTATTTTTTGATTACTTCCACACATATATTTAGGTTTTAAATTATTTGTATTTAAATTATCGTCAAATGTCAAATGGTTTTCATATTTTAATAATTTACAAATAGTTAAAATTATATCTTTTATTTTATATTGATTGTTGGAACATATGTTATATATTCCTTGAGAATTGGTTGAAATTAATTCTTCAATTGCATCTACAAAATCATCAATATATAAATAATCTATTATAGAATCGCATTTATCAAGTTTTAATTGTTTATTTAACGATATATTATTTATAACCTTGGGAATTAATCTGGTATTAACATCTCCTATTCCATATGTATAAAATGGTCTAACCCAAACCCATTTTATATTGTTATTTTCGCAGAACATTTTTGAATAGTTTTTTAAAAATAGTTTGGATAAACCATATAAATCAACAGGAACTTCAAGATCATTTTCGGTAATTAAAGTATTTTTATTTCCATATTCAAAAACAGTACCAAATCCGATAAATGTATGTTCTTTATTAATACATTTCAATATTTCCAACAGTTTAATACTATTAGGTATATTTTTATTATATTGATCTATATGATATGCATCTGAATAATTGTTTCCTCCGTGCCATCCACAATGAATTGTAAAATCAGGATTAAACTTTAAAATTTCAGTTTTGATGTCTGGAAAATTTTCTCTGTAAGATAATTTATATATATTGTGATTAAATTGTAACTTTTTTACCAAATTACTTCCTATAAAACCATTTGGACCCGTAATTAATATATTCATTGTATTTCTATATTATTATATCTACACCAATTAATCATCCGTTCATATTTAGAATTCATTTCCGCTCTAAATCCACAAAAATGATATAAAATTTTGTCATCTGTATATCTACGAAAAGGGTCATCTGGTCTCATAAGCATTCTATCACTGAAATCAAAGTATTTAAAGTTTGGTAATCGTTTTAATATCCAATAATTAAATGATGTTTGGTCTAGAATACAATCAGACAGTATCATTTCAAATCGTTTATTTTGAGAAATTCCGTCAGGGATTGATGGATTTTGTAACTTTGGTTCTATCAAATTTCGTATATCTGACAAAAATTCTAAATTTTTAAAACCAAAACTTCCTGCACAAAATCCATAATATTTTTTCATTTCATTTTTTTCTTCCTCAGTTGCATATGGATAACAATAATAATCTGAACCAGACATTAATGCATCTTTACTAGAACATATGGATATATCAGATTCATCACATAAATCTTCAAATTTTCCAAAAAACAATATATCGGAATCAAGGTAAAAATATTGATCATACCCTTTTGGAATGAGATCTGTATATTTCCAATTTGCTAATATTTTGCGATTAGGATTATCTTCGACTATTACTGGAAATTTTGACATTTCCGATGTTTTGTTTGATACAATATAAAAATCAAAGTTGGAATTATTAACTGTCAATGATCTATACAATAATTCTGTACAGTTATAAGAATTTGAAGAAAAATCGCAAGTAGTATAAACGAATGTTTTCATAATTAAACTTGTACTAGAGTATATGGATACTTATTTAATTGTATTTTTTTATCCTCGATTGGAATACAAATATGATCGTCTGTTTGATTTGAGTCAATATAAATTTTATATATTAAATATCCTAAATCTTTGGTATATTTTATAAGGTCATTAGAAGTCAAATTAAATAGATTCAATTGTTTTTCTTCTACTTCCATAAACATATAAGGCTTGTATTTTTCAATAGTATTTTTTCCGCCTTTCAATATATTCAATTCACTGCCTTGTACATCCATTTTAATAAAATTTAATTTTGTTAAATTCAAAGAATCTAAGGATATTTGTCGAACTAAAGATCCTACTTTATTTGTATTTATTGATGTATTTCCTATGTTTGTATACATTGGATAAATGTTATGAAAATCTGGACTATTAATGAATACTTCTGATTCTTTTTCTCCCACTGCTAAATTGTAAGTATATACATTATCCAAACCATTTATAAAAACATTACAATTTAGTTGTTGGAATATAATTCTTTGAGGTTCAAATGAATGAACTTTTCCATAATTCCCTACAAATGATGATAGTGTTATTGTATGATATCCTAAATTTGCTCCAAAGTCTATAGCAGTATCTCCTTCATTTATTACTAAATTAGCAAACGCAGTAAAATGTTTTTCATAACTTTGTTCTTTTTCTAATACTATAGTAAAATAATCACCGTCTAAAACCGCTAAATTTCTATTTTCTATTTCTAGAAATTTCACATTTAATGTCATCATACTTTGAATCCTTTATTTTCTTCTTCTGTAAAGATTTTGTTATATTTAATATTTGTTTCGATTTGTTTTTCGATTGTTTTATTATGATGTAATGACAATTCATATACATATGGTAAATGAACATATGTCTTTGCACCTTCTACTTTTTCATGTAATCTTCGTTTCCATTCAATATAAGATAGATTTTTAAATAATCTGCCTTGTGGATCTGGCCAATTAACAATTAATCTATCTTCATATTGAGTTAATCTCCATCCCCATTGTTTAGCATTTTCATGATTTACTCCTTTGAAATCATTTATACGAGGAATCCAAAATAAATCAACATCGTTATTTAACTCGACTAATTCTTTTAACGATTCCAATAATGTTTCCGAGGGCATTTCATCATCATCAATTTGAAAAATATATTCTCCTTGACACTGACTTTTACCATAATTCTTATGTTCACTATAATTTCTATCCAATTTATGTTTATAAACTTTAAAAAAAGTATTATTAGATACATTATCTAAAATTTTTAAAGTATCCAAATTATCGCTATAATCATCAAGAATAATACATTCATTATTCTGTCCATATTTGTATAGTCTTTCTAAGAGAGTTTGAAGTTCAGAGCCTGTATTTTTACAAGTAACTAGATACGATATAAATGGTCGATTCATTTGATTATAACACTTTAATATTAAATAGAATTTTGACAAGTTAAAACATATTTTTAATTAAAAATAAACATTGTATTTTGGAGTAGATATCTATTAGTTGACACAGTAAAAATAAATGTTATTATCGATATATGAATAAAGTTTTTGTTACAGGTGCATGTGGTTTTATTGGAAGTAATTTGGTTGATAGATTATTAAAAGAAGGTTATAAAGTTGTTGGGTGGGATAATTATTCAACTGGTAGAATTGAATTTTTAAATAACGCATTAAATAATCCAAATTTTACACTAATTGAAGGAGACAATCTTAATGTATCTGCATTGTCAGAAGCAATGATTGGATGTGATGTTGTTTTTCATCTTGCAGCTAATGCCGATGTTCGATTTGGATTAAATCATCCTTCCAAAGATTTAAATCAAAATACTATTGCCACATTCAATGTATTACAGGCAATGAAAGAACGGGGAATTAAAAAGATAATATTTAGTTCTACTGGAAGCGTTTATGGAGAATCAATCACGATCCCGACACCAGAAAATGCATCATTTCCTATTCAAACATCATTATATGGTGCATCTAAAGTTGCATGTGAAGCATTGATTCAAGCATATTCAGAAGGATATGGATTTGAATCTTATATTTTTAGATTTGTTTCTATTTTAGGTGAACGATATACACACGGACATATATTTGATTTTTATAAACAACTCATGGAACATCCTGAATATTTAAATGTACTTGGTGACGGTACACAAAGAAAAAGTTACTTGTATGTAAAAGACTGTGTGGATGCAATGTTGCATGTATTAACATTGAATACTGAAACTAAAGTAAATATCTATAAT
>Ga0129333_10001797_pt1 | contig 19696 bp, 3 predicted proteins | sample CPB6_08_DNA_FD_94474 | JGI IMG/M metagenome (GOLD analysis project Ga0129333, IMG submission 94474) | Freshwater to marine salinity gradient microbial communities from Chesapeake Bay, USA - CPBay_Sum_0.6_0.8_DNA | ecosystem: Environmental > Aquatic > Marine > Coastal | place: USA: Chesapeake Bay... | reverse complement strand
CCAATGCCAGTAGCTATGAAGCCTGGAGATGGCGGAATGGTTATGGTTCCGCTCCCACCGGTCAAGTATGAGGGTGGAGAAGAGGCAAAGAAGCCAGAACTTGTTGCCGAAGAACGAGAGCTTGCAGAGTCGCTCGTCCGCATCGCCGGCAAGTACGGAAAGTTTGATGAAGATGGCGATGGTATCTGGGCTGGTTACTATCCACCAGCGGAAAACAAGGTGAAAGATATTGGCGTCAAGTGCTCAAACTGTGTTCTATACCAGGGTAATGGTAAGTGCAAGATTCTTGACATGCAAGTTGAGGACGAGGGCAAGTGCAGATTTGCAATCATTCCAGACGGCGTTGTTGTTGGATTTGGGAAGAAGGAATACAACGACCTTCTTGATGAAGATGAAGTCAAGATGGTCGAGGATATTGAAGCCAAGTATCCAGGTGAGTTCATCCTTGGTGCGTTCCGAAATGTCGTAAAGAAGCGACGCAAGAAGCGCAAGTCTTACAAGACACTCGAGGAGTGGGGTATCGAAGAGCAGGAGCTCGCTGAAAAAGGTCTTGACCCGTTCCTTGCACATGATGCCTCATATGTCATCCCTGTTAATCCAGAAGATGCCTTCACAGTGAAGAGCATTCTCGACCCAGTCTTCGATTACCACAGAATCGATACAGTCGTAAATGAGTACGGAATCGTAATTAACTCCCCGCTCGACCAGGAGTCGAAGGATGCGATTCAAACAGCAGTTTCATCCGCTTACAGTTTTCTAAAAAAAAAATTAGAAACTGAAGGTATTGAGGAAAAGGCACTCGGCCGCAGAATAGCAAGCCGAGCAATTGACCGACCAAGAATCGGCGGTCGACGCAAGCGTGGAGATAGAAATAGAAATACGCTTGGAAGCGGAAGGGTGGATATTCCAACTGGGGGAGTCGCTGGTAGTAGGAAGCCAACTGGAAGCAACCTTGACCCAGATAATGACGGCTGGACCGACGAAGGAACAACAAGACCACGTTTCATAGGGAAAAAACCTAAGAAGTTTGATAAGCCATCTAGACCAAAGCCCTCTAAGGATAGGCCAGCTAGACCGAAGCCTTCTAAAGAGAGGTTCTCATCAGGCAAGCGAAATGAGCGTCGCCATGCAGACCGCTCTGCTGACATGGAAGCGAAGTTCCCAAATCCAGATGAAATGGCAAAACGCAAGCTTCAGGAAGATATTGCCAATTCATGGATTTCACAGGGTCTTGGCTGGGTAGAGGTTCCGCGCTACAACGCAGATAAGGGTAAGAGCTCTGACTACCTCCGTGGTCGTGAGCTTGGCGTAAACCAGTCGCGTTTAATGTGGCAGGGCGATGACAATCGTCGACGCCCAAATAATTTCGATGAGAAAAAGACCTCTTCTACCGACTATGCAAAATGGTATGAGAGCTATGCACAGGCGGTAGCAAATTACCTAGACGCGAATGCAAAAGAAAATGATGACAACTGGAATGGAATTGAAGAGGCTCTTAAGACAGAGGTCTATGAAAAGCGTCCTGACACTACGACATGGAATCGCGAGGATGCTGACCGACTTGGAGAAATGATTAAAAATCTCGGCCTTAGCACTCGCGAACAAAGAGGAGTGCGTTCATCGCTCAAGGACCGAGAACCAGCAGCGCTTTCATCTGGTGAGAGACGTGAACCAAGTACACCAGAGCCGAAGGAGATGCCTTCGGACAAAGATATTTATGACCGCCGTATGCGCACCCAGGAAACCCTCCAGGAGGTTGCTGACGACCTTGGTACAACTCGCGAAGAAGTGCGCAAAGCAGAGCAGCGCCATATGACAAAACTCCGCAAAGAACAAGGCAGTGAGAAGCTTTCATCTGGCAAAAAACCGATGTCATATCTCGACCTCCTTGATGAGACACAGAAACTCCGTGATGCTGATAGAAACGACCCGGATTTCAATGACCGGGTATCGAATCTTCTCAAAGAGGCAACCAGGGCGCAAAGAACTTTCGATGAAGACAGCGATGATTTTGACGATATTGAGGAAATCAAAGATGAGATTCGCCAAATCAAGAAAGGTTCTTCGGCGTCCAACTTCTCATCGGGTCGTGAAGCAATGTCATACCTTGAGCTGCTTGACGAGACGCAGAAACTACGCGACGCTGATAGGAATGACCCAGACTTCAATGACCGGGTATCAAATCTTCTCAAAGAAGCTACTAGGGCACAGAGAAGTCTTCGTGCAGAAGATGAGGACTTTGATGAGACTGACGAATTCGATGACATCGAAGAAATCAAAGATGAAATTCGTCTGATTAAGAAAGGTTCGTCAGCATCGAGCTTCTCGTCAGGCCGCAAGCCAGCATCAGATGAACCTTCAATGTCATATGAAGAGCTCCTTGATGAGACACAGAAACTCCGTGATGCTGATAGAAATAGTCCTGACTTTAATGAACGAGTTTCTAATCTTCTCGATGCAGCAACTAGAGCACAGATAGATTTGCGTGATGAATATGGTGAAGATTACGCAGATACAGACGACTTCGACGACATCCAAGAGATAAAAGATGAACTTCGTCTAATTAAGAGAGACTCTTCTGCTTCGCGCTTTTCATCTGGTCGCACATCAATGTCTGTTGATGAGCTTGATGAACTGAGCAAAGAAATTGATGATAGGCCTTTGCTTGATGCAGAACCAACGGAGCGTGCAAGAAGTCTTGATGTAGCAAAGAAAGACCTTGAGTACGCGATATATCAGGCCGAAATAATAGCTGGGGACCTTGACGAAAACGACCCTGAATACAGCAGGGTCATGGAAATATCTGACGATATGCAATCGCGCCTCGATGATGTTGAATCAATGCTTGGGGACATGGCGGATGAAAAGAGAAAACTTGATGACGAGCAGATATCTTCAGCTCGGGCTCTGGAGGCAGCAGAGGACCTAAGAAGCGACCTGCTCAACCTGTACGAACCAAGTGAAGAAGAAATTTCACAGTATGGCGAAGAGTTTGCAAATTCTGATTGGGTAAATGCTGGAAATAGAATTAACGAAGTTGTCGATGAACACAATCTGGAATCAGTATGGAGCCAAGGTCAGCAAAGCGATTTGGAAAGCGCATTAAGGAATAGCGACTATAGAGAAGCCAAAAACATACTTGATGACGCAACGTCTGAGTTGGTTGATTCAGCAAATGAGAGATATAGAAAAGCAGAAGCTGAATACGATGACTACCCATCCATACCTGGATTTAGCTCAGGAAGAAACAAGAAGATTGATGACTGGGAAAAAGAATTCATAACAGACAGGCTGAGTACGCTTGACGCTGGAAGTGGCGACACTGAAGTCCTATACAAGGCGCGCCAAAGAGGAGGAATTAGCACCTCCGACGTTCAGGAAGCAAGAGACGTTCTTGCTCAGCTTGTAAAAGAACGGAACGACCTCCAGCTGAGAGCTTTTGATGGAACGGTCCCAGAGGGAAGTGGACCTTTCTACATAGATGAGGTAACAAACGACGAAAGCATTACAAGTATTCTTCAGTCATATGAAGATGCAATCGACGACCTATTCCAGGCAATTAACGTACACTCAGAAAGACGTGACAAGACAGACGAAAGAATTGACCTTTACGATTCTGTTTATGACAGCCTAGATGAAGCTGGAACAAACGCATTCACTAAAAATGGTATTGATAATTCTCTTAAGCAAATTGACGAGGATTACACAGATACTGAAACTGGCAACATGCTTGGTTCGGAAGAAGATGTAATTGGTTCAAAACTGGGCTATTTGAGTGAGCTTTCAGACTATCTACTTGATGCCAATAGAAAGTTTGAAGATGGCGGCGAGCAGCCGCTTCTATATGGTTTGAAACTTGATGACCTCGAAGACATAAGCTCCTATCAGTGGGAGCGCTCACCAGAAGAGGCGGCAAAAGTAGTTTCAGACGCCTACAAAGAGCTAAAAAATATTCTTAATACAGATAAGGGAGCTCTCGAGTCAGAGCGACTTGAACAAAATAGGTTGGGCATACCAACTGGTCTCGAGCTGGACCGCTTGAACCAGTATCCACGCAGACCATCTGAAACAGATATCGAAGCGATACGTGACGATGTTGCTGACATGCAAACAGATATGTTGCGCGAGGGAAGATTCTCTTCTGGTCGCAAGATATTTACAGATGAAGAGCTCGACTTGACAGATGCAGAATTTGAGAAACTCTCCGATGCGGACCTTGCTGAATGGCGAGAGTACGGCACCGAGTACGCCGTAGAAAAAGGCATCGACCCAGAAGACCCGGAATTTGAGAAGGTTATTGACTCATACATCCGCGAGGGAATGCTCGAAAACATTAGTGAGCGAAACTGGGCCAGTGAGCAGCAGCGTCTTATGGCACAGGGCGAGAGCGATGTTTCGAGAATATCGGGCAACGCAAGGCGTGGAGAAGAAAGGTCTGGGGTACGCGTCAGGACAACAGGCGGGTTCTCGTCAGGAAAGATTCCTGAGTCTGGACAAATTGGCACGATAGATGGCAGAGAACTTTCATACCGCATTGATGGAAACAAAATAATCATCAGTGGCAAGGGAACCTATAACGCATTTTCTAACGGCGATTACAGAAAGAGCCGAAAAGCCGAACTTGAAAGAAAGCTTGGCAAGAAGTTCAAGTACAACGGTGACGACAAGAGCTGGTCGATTGATGTTTCTGGCGGCCCAGAAGGAATGCGTGAAACCCTCAAGGAACTTGCTGGATTCATTGATTCAGACCCAAGCAAGTTTGACGCCGATGCAAGCCCAGATGCGCCGAATCTTCCAAAACCAAAGGCGGCTCCAAGGACCGGCAAGCGCACCAGACGCCCAATTATAAAACTTGAAGACGTTGAGCCATACGAGTACGAGGGCCAGAAGCCAACACCAGAGCAGGCTGCTGCGATAGATGCAATGATGACTGGTGCCGATGTAAAGGTTCAGGCACTTGCAGCAACTGGAAAAACAACAACATCCATTGCATTCCTAAAGAGACTGCGCAAACAAGACCCAAATTCTCGTGTTGTTTACACTGTTTTCAACAAGAATGCACAGTTGGACTTTGACGCAAGAGCATCAAAAGCAGGACTTGATAAGGGCTTTGTTGAAGCAAGAACAATGGACTCAATTACATTTTCTGGTCTTGCCGGCAAACCAGAAATAAGAGATAAGCGCTATCAGCAGGAAAAAGTTGGTCGTCCAATCCTGTCATTTAAGGACAGAGCAACATACCTTGGCGCAAAGAGCATTGTTGTTAGAGACCGAGAAACTGGTGAGCCGAAAGAAATTCCAGCTTCCGACGTTGTAAAAATTGTTCAGAGAGCATTGAACATATACAGCATTAGTGATGACAAGGAAATAACAAGAGAACACTTTACGAGCCAATTAATGGGCAAGCTCGTTGTTACTGATGAAAGTGCTCTTCCAGAGTTGATGCGCGTCGCCAATCTTTATTGGGAAGACATCAATACTCCACGTGATGTACAAAACAAAAAAGGCATGTTGCCAGTTGAAGGCAATCATTTAACAAAGATTTGGGCTCTTAGTGACCCAAATATAGCTGAAGAGCTCAATACAAACATAATTGTTGTTGATGAGGCGCAGGACATAAATCCTGTTTTTGCGGGAATATTGCGTAACTCAAAAAATATACAGAAGATATTTGTTGGAGATATAAACCAAGCAATCAATGCATGGCGCGGAGCAGATGGTTCGAGCCTTGTTGATATGCCAGCAGAGTATGAAGTTCCGCTTACAGACTCATTCAGATTCGGTGAAAATATTGCAGAAATCGGAAATAGATTCCTCAACCTGCTTGGTTCGCGAGTAAGAATGACAGGAAGAAAGTCGGACAAATCTGGAAGACCTGTTCCTGGCGAAATAGTCACCGAGATGGACAATCCGACAATGGTCCTAACAAGGACTAATGCTGGAGCACTAAATGCAATATTTGCAATGTTTGCTGATGGCAAAAAAGTAAGAGGTTCTGAATCGCTGAAGAAAGACCTTGGTCTTTTTATCGACAACATTGAATGGCTGCAGAAGGGCTTCTACACAAAGCCAGATGGTTCAACATCCTACGGAAAGCCTGAGCCAAGTGCTGACCTTGACGGAATCAACTCACTCGAAGAACTTAAAGAAGAGATTAAGAAGGCGACAAACCCAAGATTAATAATGCTGAATAAGCTTATTAGCGAATACAGCCCACAAGAGTTGCGAGAAGCACTTGGTCGAATTCTCACTTCAAAAGATGGCCAAAAGGCATATGCGCCAGATGTAATCCAAGTGTCTACTGCGCATACGTCAAAGGGTCTCGAATCTCCACGTGTGAAAATTTGGACAGACTTCTACTCCAAGCCAAAAGTTGACCCAGTTACTGGTGAAACGAAGATGCCGTCTGAGGACGAGCTCCGATTGATGTATGTGGCAGTAACAAGAGCAGAAGAACAGCTCGACCTTGGCTCTCTTGACTGGATTGATGGAAAAGGATTTAGTTCTGGGCGTGGCGATAGAGGTATGGATATTGGCCGACGTGGCTCAGCTGCTTCTGGTAGGAACGAACTTGGACCATGGGAGAACCTAGAGGGCTCAGCGGGTGCTGAGGCCCCTGGCATCGATGGGATGTACACCATTGGCGAAGCATCTGACGGAAAATTCTACGTCACGCGGGTATATGACCTATTCCGAGACCGCGGTAGAAACCGAATGGAATTTGAGCATGAAGAAGGCTTTGACTCACTAGAAGAAGCCAAGGCATGGGTAAGTAAGGACTATCCAAAAGCAGAAGCGGCCTGGAACTACGACATGATTTATGGCGCAGATGAGTCTGATTCTGGATTCTCATCTGGCAGAGCTAGAACTGCTGCATCGGTTTTCAATGTTGACCCAGTAGTAAATCCAGACCTAGCAAAAATGCTTGGCAACAGAGACGAAGTTGACGGTGGCGTATCCGGATTCGCCTCTGGAAGAACACGTGGACAAAGGGCTGCAGCAAGACTTCCGAAGACTGGTCCTACAGATAAGGAAATCTTTGAGCGTCGCATGGAAGGTGCCTCGCTAGAGGATGTCGCAAATGAACTTGGAGTGCCGAGAACTGTTGTTAGACAAGCAGAACAGCGTCATATGGCTCGTATGCGCGGAACACTTGATACACCGATTGACTCAAGCACTGTTGGCGACTACCAGGATGTAGAAGAATTTGTCCGCGACATGGCGAAACTCGCAGAGATAGAGGCTGCACAAGAAAGAGCAGACGAGATTTTCTGGGAGAGAGTCACAAGGGGTGATGACGCCAGGGATGTGGCAGAGGAGTTTGGTGTAGACCCCGAGGAGGTACGAGCCGGCGCAGCTAGGCACCAGAGATTCCTTGACGATGCGGACGAGCGAGCAAAAGCAGATATGGCAAGATTCGCCGAGCAGGGATTCATGTCTGGGCGTGCCACAGGGCGAAGAAATCCAATGGAGGGCATGTTCCAAGGAGAAGGTCTTTCTTCTGGGAAACAGGACGAAGTGTACAGAACAGTACAAGAACGTCTTGTCAAAATGCTTGAAAGTGCCGACCCAGATAGCTGGGAATTCCCTTGGCACAAAACAGGGTTTGTACCTAATAACCCAACCAATAAGAAGCGTCCATACACCGGCGTAAACATGCTCATGCTTCTCTTTGCGCAAGAAGACAAGGGTTATTCAACACCAATGTGGGCCGGATTCGAACAGTGGAAGAAGATGGGTGGGTCTGTTCGCAAGGGAGAAAAGGGAACGCAGATATTTATTCCGACCATCGTCCCACCAAAGAAAGATGCGGATGGGACAGTTGTCAAGGATGGATTCACGTTCTTCAAAGTTGGATACGTATTCAACGTCGACCAGGTTGACGGAATCGATGTCGATTCTCTCAAGTCAGTAGAACTTGACCCAGCAGAGCGCGTCCAGGAACTCGAGGATGCTCTTGCTGAGGTGGGCGCAATTATAAAGACGGGGACAGACGGTCGCGCGTTCTACCGTCCGTCGACTGATGAAATTTCAATGCCTCCGTTTGAGTCATTTAAATCACGAGAGGGTTACTACGCCGTCCTCGCTCACGAAATGATGCACTGGACCGGACACCCGTCAAGACTTGACCGTCCAAATATGAATATGTTTGGAGACGAGGCTTATGCACAGGAAGAACTCATTGCAGAAATTGCAGCCGCGTTCTTCCTTGCGGCACTTGGTGTATCAGCGGAGCCGCGTGAAGACCACGCCAAGTACCTCAAGAACTGGCTGCGCACTCTAAAGAATGACCCAAATGCTTTGCAGAACGCTTTTTCGGAAGCACAGAAGGCATCAGACTTCATAATTGGGAAGTCTCCGAAGATGCAGAAACGCCTTGGCAAAAAGGCATCTGAGGCAGAAATCATTGATGGCAACAAGGACCTTGTCCCAAGCATGCCAGAGGTGGCTGAAGGGTTCGCTTCTGGAAGACGTATGGCCCCAGATGGAAGACCATTTGGACCAAGAGCAGTTCGTAATGCGGATGGTGAGTTGCAGTCTCTTGCGGACATACTTGACATGCGTGACAACGAGGTTCTGGGACGCTTCGAAGCATATACATATCCGGAAAACAGGACTGAAACAGATAAAGATTACTTTGCTGCTGATACCGGAGTATTTGGTCCTGCTGGAAGATGGCGTGTTTCAAGAGGCGATGACGGCGGGTTCTTCCTCACTGGGCTCGCATTTGACAACTGGCTTGACCCGTATGACAACAGTAGTGACGATATAGCCATTGAATTTGACTTTGCTGGCGTCGACAGATATTTCGACTCTCCGAAAGAACTTGCTGAGTGGGTCGAGAACTATGAATCAGAGCGCTACGCATTTGATGCCGCATATGAGCAAGCCCGCGAAAATGGTGACAGAAGAAAGATGCGAGAGCTTCTTGAGCAAGAAAATATGAGAATAGATTTTGAGCGAGCTGTCTCGATGAGAGAGTGGGCAGAAAGAACAGAGCGCAAAAAACAGGAAGACATGGCTTGGTCTTGGCAGCAAATATCCAAGGAATTTGATGAGGAAACGGCAAACTGGTCTGCTGAAGATTGGCAAGAATATGCCGATGACCTCAGGATGGAAATTGATAGAGAAGACAGAATAGATGCAGAACGAGGCTTTAGTTCTGGACGTGTTTCTCGATTCAACGACGCTGACCCATCAACGATACCGAGCGTAAAGGGAGCAGCTGGAAGAGACGACGAAATCGGCTCAAATACGCGACATGTCATAAAGAACGCGTACGCCCCAGCAAGCTTGTACGACCTAAATGAAGTCCGCGCCAATGGAAATCCAATCTCGTTCACCTATAAGGGTGAAAAGCGCACTATCTACCCAACTGGAATAAAAGCCAAAAAACAGGGCGGTGTTTACTTCATTGGCGTCGATGAGGCAAGCGGCCAGTACAGAAGCTTCAACATCGAAAAGGTTGAGGGTCTAATCGATGGTGCAGAACTTCCAGTAAATCCACGCCAACCAGGCGTTGCAAAGGGTGATGGCAAGCGTGTATCCGTTCAAAGAGCCGCTACCGATGACGCAAGACGCAATGCTGAAATTCTGTCACGTCTGAGAGAGACCCCAGAGTATGAAGATTGGATTGCGGTCGCAAATCGCATTCAGGGAAACCTTGAGGCAGAGGGAATAGACAGGGTTCCGGGCTCAGAAATTGACCTGAAAGAACGAGAGCTCAACAAGAAGCTCATGGCTCGGCGTCAACAAATTATCGAGGACCTCGATGGATTCGGTTCTGGAAGAAAGCGTCGCTCAGCTGGCTCGAAGCGTCGCCCAATGTCTGACGAGGAAATGCAAGCATTCCGTGATGGTCAGAGACTTCGTGCGCGGACAATTCCAAAGAAGAGAAGAAGTGGTCCAGATGCTTCTGAGTTCTCCTCCGGAAGAGGAAGCAACCTTCCAGTAAGCGACAGTGAAATCACAAAGATGCGCAACTATTTTGGAAAACTAAAGACTCCTGTACAAATCGGACGCGTAGGTGATAACGACATGCGCGGCGATACTGGACAGTGGAATCTTCCGGTATCCAAACTACTAGAGAGACTGGTGGACATAGATGGAAATCCGCTTACTCCGGAAACATTTGGAGAAATGCTGAACCTGAGCCCTGACGATATCGCAAAGCTTTCTCGCCCAGATTCGGCAATAAAAGAAATAGACGCATATGAACTTATCAATGGAATACGCCCAGATGGAGTACCAACAGATAGGTTGATGGAGTCGATTTGGGGGTTTGACAGAGCGCCATACTGGTATGACGTAGATGGGAATCTTCTAAACAGAAGACAGTATGAGGACATTGTTGCTGCTAGAGAAGCATTCCCAGATGACCGCGACTTAGTGCTCAATTACGACCTAACCCCACAAGATGTTGATGTTCCTCTTTTTGACGAAGGTGCAGCATCTATGCCAGATGCTGCCAAAGCTCCGTCAAGACCAATCGCGGATACCGTGAACAGACGAGATTTCGGCATTGACGAGCTTGCAGACTTCCTTGGTGTGGATATTCAAGCAGAAGAAAAAATATGGAGAGTACAGCTGAAAGCAAAGCTCACAGAAGCAACAAACGGAGCGATAAATGTTGATGCTTCAACCCTTAACAGGTGGAGTAACTCTGGTGTTCCAACTTCATACGTAGATGACCTTATAAATCTTGGAGTAATTAAGTCTGCCGAAGAAATTTGGGGCGACGCAGGGCGCTCATTTGACGCGTCAATGCCAAAAGACAGATTCCATGCCGCAATAGACAAGCTACTTAAGGACAATGGAATAAAAATTAGCGACGTATCCCTTAGTTCGCTCTTGGGTGCCGAAGCCATTCGAAGAAGCATCAAAAACGGACGAGAAAAGCCGAAAACCATATCTATAAGCAAAAACAGAGGCAAAGCGCCGCGATATGACGAACCAAAGATGTCTCAATTATTGAATAAAATAAATGAAAATCTCGGGACAAATCTGACAATTGATGATGTAAAAGATGCGGCGGCTACATTTGCCAGTGGGCGCAGTGCTGCAAGAAACGTCGAAAAGGCTGGCCGCGAAGCAGCTCAGAGTCTTTCATCTGGAGCAAGGCCAAATAACGGTGCCCCAGAATTTATAACCCCCCGCATGCAGAACGAACTGATGGATTGGGCAAGCAAGAATAAATGGAGCACCTTTGCTCAGAGTCTTCTGACGCAATTCGAACGCGATGGATATCTCACTGCACGGCAGTGGGAGAAACTTTTGAGATTCGTTGACACTCAAAAAATGAAGCGTTAATCATTTAATTAAATTAGGCTATTTTGATACTTCCCGTATAAAGAGTGCTCTAGGTTATACTCTTATAAAGAATATTCAATAAACAGTTGGCTCCCATGGCCGTCTGTGTACCAATTAGGCGCGAGGAGCTTTGTTTTATGGCTTACGACGAAAAATCGACAGTCAGTATTGATAGCGAGGGTGCTGTCATGAGATGCGCCAAGGGCCTTGCCGGAGATGCATGTGGCTACGTCAAGGGTGCAAAAGTATGTGGCAAATGTGGTGCAATGGCTGTTGAGATGAAGATGGTTCCCGCAGTTGACATGGAAGACGAAGAGTCAGAGATGATGCCAGAAGAGCAAGAGAAGATGTATGGAACCATGATGCCAAAGAAAAAGAAGCGCATGGGCATGATGGCCGAAGGCGAAGAGATGCCAGAGGACGATGAAGAGATGTCCGAGGACGACTCCGAGATGGAACCAGAAATGGAAGAGGACATGGAGGAGCCAGAAGAGGAGATGGAGGACGAAGAGTCCGAAAAGCAGAACCTCATGATGGACAAGTTCAAGAAGCGTAAGTCCCCAATGCCAGCAGAAGAAGACATGGAAGAAGAAGACGATTCCGAGATGGAAGAGGCCATGGAGATGGATGAGAAAGTTAATACTGCGATGGACAAGTTCCGCAAGCGCCGTATTGCTTCGATGGGCATGAAGGCAGCAGACCTGGGTCAGCACGGCTATGTTTGCGCAATCGACAGAAAGGCCTACCCAGGCTCAACATCTGTTTGCGATGACTGCCCAGGCGGCTGCATGTCCGAAAAGGGTCTTCCTGGACTACTTCATGTTGAAGGAATGGCAGAAGAGATGTTCGACGGTCAGGTAATCGACTCTGGCTACTCGTCAGATGCAGACATGTTTGTTGTCGATGTCATGGCCAAGGACGGTAAGCCGTTCGAGGTTTTCATCGATGGAACAACTGCAGAGGTAATGGGCTGGCACAAGCTCGACGACGAGCTCGTTGGTGAGAAAACCGGTATTGATGAGCTCAATCTGGTCAGTTTCACAGAGGCTGCAGAAATCGCAGTAAAGACAATTGATGGCCACGTAGTTGCTGTTGAGCCAGACAACTTCGAGGGAATTGATGCCTATGCCGTAGAGGTAGAGGGCTTCGATGGGAAGTCATACGACGTATACGTCGCTCTGGATGGAGACGTTCTTGGCTACGATAAGTACGAGCCAGAAGAGGCTGAAGAGATTGAGGCTGAGGCTGCAGAGATTGCCCTAAAGCGCGCCTTCTCAGATGACAAGAGAATGGAGCTTGCAAAGGAAGGCATGGCCCTTCCAGATGGCTCCTACCCAATCGTGAGCGAGGAAGACCTTCGTAATGCAATTCAGGCCTATGGCAGAGCCAAGGATAAGGAAGCAGCGAAGGCGCACATCATGAAGCGCGCACGTGCTCTTGGTGCTGAGTCACTGATTCCAGAAAATTGGAAGGCAAAGGCCGGCGAGAAGACAGAGGATGCCTCTGATGCAGAATTCCTTGCGGCTTTAGCAGAGTTCCAGATTCTCGAAGCAGAAACCGACATCATCTAAGGAAGGGAACCCGCCATGACGGGTAACCCGTTCTATAAAACTAGGGTCATACTTTCGGAGGAGCTTGAACTAAAGCTTGCCGGAAGAAGAGATTATGACGCAATTGCAATTGCTTTTAAGCACGCGCTTGTTAATGTCGCTTCACGCCCAACCCTAGACGCCGGTTACTCAATTAAGGCGCTGGCAAATATCACTGGCAGCGAAACATACAAAGATACAGATAATAAAAAAAGAACTAATACCGGAGCCCCAGCAGGTCTTGTTGAGGAGCCCGGCGGCATACGGTACATAGAAAATCAAAAGTGGGAGCCAGGTCGTTCTCTTTATCTGACGCCTTCGAGGAATAACACTAAGAGAAGTCCAAATAAACCGAATTTCGGTTGGCTTGAAGACCCAAAATCTCTAACCCCAACAGAGTATGTACGCGAACTTGCGAATAGACCAAAAATAAGATATCGGAAGTACAAAGTAAATCCGAAAACAAACGAGATAATCCAGGAGTCAGAACAGCAAGTCGACCAATTCAGCCTAAATGGGAATGCCACTAAATATGACATTGAGCAGGAGACAAAAAGGCTTCCTGGTTCCACAATCGGCTCACGTGGGCGCTCGCTTCTTCAGCGTGCAGCTAGCGCATTTGGCGTAATTATCGATGAGGCGAATAAATTTAGATGCCCACCTGGCACACCTGCGGCGAACCAGTTCACAGACAGCATGGGTTCAAATTGTTTCGGAATCTCCGCAAATGAAATGGTCAATCGTGCACTTGATGCCGCAAAAGAAATAGGTGACGACAGTCAATTCAGGAATAACGTAAGGAACTTCTTTAACTTTCTTTCATTCCTTGATAATGGTGGAATACCAGGTCTTGGGAGAACTGTTTGGACGGATGAAAACGGAAAAAGAATACGAAATATAAAGAAGTGGCGCGAAGCATCACGGAATGATGCAAACAGCAGACTTTTCGTAAACGGAATGATTCGTGCACAGGAGCGCCTAAAGCAACAGGACAAAATAGTTTCAGACTTGATGGATGAACTTGAAGTTGTCCGCACGCCAGAGAAGATGAAGACCAACGAAGACCTTTTTGAGGCTCTTGCCAAACTCCGTGCATCTGGAGCATGGACTGTCGATATCACTGGTAGGCCAACAAAAGAAGAAATCGACATGGTGATTGCTGCAAGATTGCAGCATGTTCCAGGTTTCTCAAAGCTGAGTGAAGAAAGAAAAGCCGGACTTATAAAAGCTGATACTGAAAGATATTACGAAACAGAAAGAGCGGTTCTTGAGGCTGCACTCGATTCATTTGTGGCAGACCCGGAGCACATGAGAACAGTAAATGATATCTTCTTTAGATTTTCACACACAGAACCAGATGAGGCGAATTCATCTTTTGAGTTAACCGATGACACAAAGCGCCTTTCGGCAAGACTCACGTTTGATATCCCAAGAATAATGCGCAACCAAGAGGCAATGCTCCCACATCTTGCCCCAAATGAAAGATTGCGCATAGACGTTGTTGGTGCAAAAACTGATTCAGAAGCAGCTTCAGAACTCTCTGATTTTCTAGTCACCGTCGATGGTTCGTCAAAACAACTTGCTGCAATGGTTGAGCCAAGAGCATTTGCTCGGCATATTTCAAAACACGAAATAGCACATACCATTCAAATGGCAGCATTCACAAATGAGATTAAAAGACAGATTGAAACAAATGGCTTCATTCAGATAACACGCCCAGACGGACAGATTTCTCGCGTAACAGACATCAAAGATTTGAATAGCGGAATGATTATGTACATGATGAAACATTCCGGTGAGGGAATCGATGTTGAATCGATGAAGAATGCTCTTTCGAGAACGGATGTTGTTGCATTCTTGGCAGGCGATTATCCAAAACAGTTTTTCTTCGACCCAAATCCAGGCGAAGGTGGCGTCGAGCTATGGGTCCTTGAGGCTGCAGCAGAACTGCATGCACTTCGTGACCTCGGCCTCATATATGGAGACGATATAGATGCAGCTCTTGAATGGATGGACGACGTATCTGACGGAAAATATCTTGTTGAGCGGGTTTCAGCTGTCGAGGAGGGGATGGAGAAAATTAAGGAAAGCTATTACCTAAATCTTGGTCCAGATAAAGAAATTCTTGGAGAAACCGTAGCTGTAATCAAAAAGAGGGAAATAGAAGAGCGAAAAGATAGAAAAAAGAGACTTGAACAATTCTCTCTAGACGCTTCTACATCTGAAGAAAAAATTGTAAAAGAGCTTTCAATCAATCAAGAAGAAAGAGAACTACTTAAATCCCAGCTTGACGCAATGGAGTCAGCCGGTATTGCGGATAGCGACCCTGATTACAGGTCAAAGAGGGACAGGGTAAAGCAAATCGATGAGGATGACTCGATACTCAAACGAGCATGGAATGATAGGTTCGGTTCACCAGCAAAAGAAGATTCTGGGAAAAATAAGCGCAAATTAGAAAAACTAATTGACGATGCACGCGAGACAGCTGGAACTCTCGATAAAGAAAAACTCAAGACTCGTGTGGAGGAAAGAGAAAAGAAAGCTTCAAAAGAGCTTGCCGACAGCCTTGACGCAGATGGAATCATAAGAAAACTTGCCGACCAAGAGATTCTGCTCAAAGACCCATCTACCTCAAAAGAAGAAAGAGAAAAGATAAAAAGAGACCAAAAGATTTTCAGAGAAGCGTATAAAAAGCTTCTTTCCGATTCTGGTGACGACAGAACGTGGGCTCAACAGCGTAGAGAACTTGAGAAAAAAATATACGACATTGTCGTTCCTGAAACAGAGCGTGTTATAGGCAAACCTAAAAAATTCAAGACAGAACGCTCATCTGGAAATTTTGCATCAAAAAAACGTGAAGAGCTTGAATCATCGCTTACTGAAAAACAAGTAAACGCGCTTGCGGAACTAGAAAAAGCGCCAAGCGATGAGAGCGCAAAAATGGCTGAGATATCCATGCTTCTCGACCCGAAGGAGCAGGTATACGTAGCAAAGCAGATAAATCGCCGTCACAGGAAAGCACAAAGAGGAGCAGCAGAAATCGATGGCGATAAGACCGATAATGCGTCTCTTGAACAACAGATAGAAAATGTCCTCATACCCGCCTTGGAGGCATTTGAGACATCACGGGCAGGAGAGGACTTCGAAGTTGATATCTTCGTGGACCCATCAACTATGGGCGATGTCCAAGACAGGGTATTCATACCAGAGATAACAAAATACAAACTTTCTAGCGAAGACGTAACCGGCTCAAAAGAAATGACACGAGTAAAAATACAGGTTGCCAAAAATGATAAGGTCGTATTAACTCGTGGTGATGCAATTACAAAAGACCCATTGAGTGGACACGCAATATTCCCTCCTGGAATGACGCTTAGAGTTGTTGACCGTCAGGAAGATGGAACAATCATCGCAAGAATAGAAAAGCAAGAAAATATGGCAGACACCTTGCAACGACTTTCTAATTCATTCGACGAAACCATGGAAGGACCTAGCCCGTCTCAGCATGCAAAGGGAACAAAGAAAAAAGTCGACAAAGTTATAAATAAATATGTTGCGCAGAGAAAACAAAACGGTTTTGACACAACGCCATCACAGCCAAAACCATCTCCGGCTATTGAGTCACGAAATAATACTGCAGTAAGAACAGTAAAAGAAGCAGGAGGCTCATTTGGTGAACCACCACTCGATGACTATGTTGCTGAAGTAACAAAGACGCCGCTTGTCCAGCCAGCAGAAAAAGATATCAAGCCAGACCCTATAGACGCGCGAACCGGAAGACCAGTAATTAAATCGGTTGGTTCAATGAGCGTTGAGGAAATCCTCAATAGAAGAGCCGCTACATACTCAAGACTTCTTGACCCTGATTATGCAAATGATGCAGCAGGATTCCAAAATGTTGATAGAGGCACGCTTAAGTCGCTAGATGCAGAGCTCGTTAAGCGGGGTGAGATTGTATCCAGTCTCCCACAGCCACCTGAATTCAAACCAGACCATGTGCCAGGCTCAAAAAAACGTTCTCCGTACAAGACGTCCTCAGGGAACCTCCCAGAAGATATGAATTCTGGAGCAGAAGCAATTGGAAAAGCCCAGACACGAGAGCAAAGGGCATCGCAAAGGCGAAAGAAAGTTGAGTCTACGGTAGATGCCGTAAAAGATGTTCTCACAAATAAGAGTTCAGATGAAATTCTCCCTGCTGCAACAAAGGAATCGGTTGACCCTGCTGTAGCAAGGATGATATTTGAAACACCACTCGAAAAAATTGCTGAGCAAATAGAGAAATCAGCGGTTGAGTTCCATGAAGGAATAGACAAGCGACCACGCGTGAGAATGACAGAGTCTCAGCTTGATTCGTTTATTGAAAGTGGCGAATTCTTACCCGATGACCCAGATGATGCGCCATTGAGAAGTGGGGCAATCGGGAGAAGATTAGAACGACGAATTAATCCAAAACAGAGATTTACGGATGCATCATTTGCATCAAGAGATTCGGGGACGCTTTCGTCTGGCCGTGTTTCCGGCAGGCGTGGAGGAAAAGTATCTGGAATGCTAAGTTCTAGAATTACCGACAAAATAGTCGATGCTGCATTAAAGCGCTCTGGTGCCGATGAACAAACAAAAGAACGAGTTAAATATGGAATGCAGTTTGCTGCAGCACTAGCTGCTGGTGGACCTGCTGGATTTGCGGCAGCACTTGCCCAAGATGTTGCGAGGCGGGCAGGAAGAGAAATTGCGGAACGTGCGCTTGAAGAGGCCGTTGAGCGCGGGCATATAACTGCAGAAATGGCAGAAATGGCGATGCGTCAAGTCGACAGGGTAGCCCCAAATGGCTTGCCGGATGAAGTAGTTGACAAACTTGCAGACGCATGGAGTATCGGTTCTGAATTCTTGGACGAGCGAGTATTCACAGAAGAAAATGCCGCGCGTGCACGCGAAATTGTTGGCAGGGTGTCTGAAAATGCACCTGGCTCAGTTGTTCAGGCTACTGATAAGGCCAGAGATGCGGTCCAGTCGGCGGCATCAAGGGTCCGTGGAAGATTTGGAAGGAGAAGAAGAAACTCCTCCGATGTTGACTTATTTGAATCAGACCCATTTAATGACACACAGATTCAGGAACCACGAGCCCCATCTACGCAGATATCCACAGAATATGACGACCCTTTCGCTGACTACAACCCATCAACCGAACAGTCATCTACTACAGAATACGACGACCCGTTTGCCGATACCCAAACTGCTTCTACCCAACAATCTTCGACCGAATATGACGACCCATTTGCTGACCTGTATACAACACCACAAACCTCGGCAAAAATGGAATTTGATAGTACGGATGACTTCTTTTCATCTGGTAGAAAGTCTGGAAGAGCAGCAAGTTACTACAACAAGGAGTACCAGTCGAGAATCGGCATTGGAAGGAATATGCCGTCATCCAATAGGCCGGTATCCGGATATGTTGTTCATCGCTCACATGACGAGGAAAAGAAGAGGCGTGTAGTAGCGAAAGGGAAAGGCAACATTGGCCCTGACGCAATTTTTGAAATTGGCGACAATGACATAGTTGGAGATGGACTTACTGCCTTTGGAGAAATTGAACTTATTCTAAGACCGGATGTATCGCAAAGAACTGCTTATGGACGCGGCGATTCACTTGCGTCTGCACATAGACCAGTAATGATGAATTCCATGGATTCAGAAGATATAGCTGATGCCCTCGTAAATACAGATGGCCTTAGAAGTAGTGCTAAAGACGCCGAAGCAATGCTTCATTTGCTACAAGCATCAATAGACAAAAACTTTTCTTCAATAAATGCTGGACGTGATGAAAAGGGCAGAATGGTTCCGGTTGGAAAAATTGACCCAAGCGAAAGGTCGCACGACCCATTTGAAGCACATATTCTCGGGGGGTTCAAAAAAGACGAAGTTGAGGGAATTCACTACCCATACACACGGGTTCAAAAGCTTGCAGATGATGAAGATATATCAGATGTGGTTAATGAAATATCGATTAAAGGACGTCTAGAAAAACTTGGTTTCACACCAGAAGAAATTGCATATTTTTACTCTGTTTCAGATAGTTCGATGATTAATACTCCATCAATGCAAAAACTTAGAGAGTATAGAGCTGCTAAGAAAATCAAAGAGAAGTACGAAGGTATGGGAATCGACTATGTACGATTTGCACACCCAGATGGTATAAATATCGAAAACCCAAGAACGTATGACAAGTCTGCAATCGGCAATGAAAATGTTGGTCGCATACTTCAGAATCAAATAATGTCTGAAATGGATAGTGAGTTTCAGAATGCTCTCAAGAAGATGCGTAAGCCCGGCGCGAGGGATGTGATTTCTTGATATGAAAGCTGTACTTGTCGGAACACACGAGGGAAATCGCGTTTATTATGACTTCGATGCTGCACCCGGGAGCAGGGATGGGGTAATAGTTCGCGAAGATGGCTCTACTGTAAAGGTTTACCTAATTTCTTGGGCCGCAAAAGTCAAAGGGCTGACCCAAATCCGAAACACTCCTTTCCATAGATTTTTTTGGGATGCACCGAAGATTCCAACACAGGGCAAATGGTTTGAGATGTTTATTAAAAAAAGCATAAAGGTAGACAAAGAGGTGCTCGACAAACTGGTGATAGAGACAAGCCTTGGCAAGACTAAGAAAAAAATTGAGCAAAAAAACTCAAGAGCTATTAAATTCATGAATTATAAGACTTCTGACGGAATGGTAGATTATAAGGTAGCCATTCCGCTCAATAACGAAGAAAGCAGTAATGACAATGTCTGAAAAT
>Ga0129333_10001795_pt1 | contig 19698 bp, 10 predicted proteins | sample CPB6_08_DNA_FD_94474 | JGI IMG/M metagenome (GOLD analysis project Ga0129333, IMG submission 94474) | Freshwater to marine salinity gradient microbial communities from Chesapeake Bay, USA - CPBay_Sum_0.6_0.8_DNA | ecosystem: Environmental > Aquatic > Marine > Coastal | place: USA: Chesapeake... | reverse complement strand
CCGCGAGCCGCTGCCCGCCCCGCTGAACGGTGAGGAGAGCGGCCTGTTCCGCGGCACCGGCGTCGCGCTCCGCACGGCGCTCGAAGGCATCGTGCAGAGCGTGCGGAGGGACAGGGGCGTGTGGACGCTCGCCGTCGACGTCAATGGCCGCCGGATCAACGTTCGGAGCGCCCGACCGCCGGCCCCGGGCACCGCTGACCGGCTGATCGACGCCCACGTCAGGCTCAGCGGAGTCGCCGCATCTATCCGCAACAGCCGTGGCCAGTTCCTCGGGCCGGTGCTCGTGATCAACGGCTTCGACGATGTCGAACGGCTGGCGGCCCCGCCATCGTCCGCCTTCGACTCCCCGTGCGTGCCGCTCGAGCAGATCGCCCGCTTCGGCACGCCGACGCTCGATTGCCATCGCTTCCAGACCGAGGGTATCGTCACCCGGGCGGTGGCCACGCGGTATCTCTATCTTCAGGATGGCACCGTCGGCATCCGCGTCGAGACGGGCGACCGCGAGGTCTACCGGCCCGGCGACCGGGTTCGTGTGGCCGGGTTCATCGACACGGGCCGGCAGTTGCGGGGCGTCACCGGGGCGATCACGCGCCGGGTGTCGACCGGACCTCCGCCCCAGCCGCTCGTGGTTACGGCGGACGCGATCGTCGAACCGGCTGCCGCCGCCGGCCGGGAATCAGCTCAAAACCGCAGGACTGACTATGGTGGACGCCTCGTGAAGGTGGCCGCCACGATTGCCGACGCCGGATCGACCCGCGACGGCGGCGTGCTGCGGCTGGCCAGCGGCAAGACGATCCTCGAAGCCACGTTGCTTCCGGAGGCCTACGAGGCCGTGGCTCGGCTCGAGCCCGGCAGCGAGATCGCGGTGACGGGGGTCGTGCAGTACGACGTCGCCAGAAGCCATGAAGAACTGGTGGATGGCCGGCTGACGCCCTTCGAGCGATTCACGCTCGTCGTCCACGGAGCCGACGACATCCAGGTGCTCAGGGCGGCGCCCTGGTGGACTCCTGTACGACTCACCGCCGCCCTCGTCGCCGTACTGACGGTGCTCGCGGCCGCGCTCGCGTGGGCCTGGTCGCTGCGGCGACAGGTGGCCCTCCAAGCCGCCGCCATCGGCAAGGAGATGCGGGCGCGCCGCGAGGCTGCGGTGGAGTTTCAGGCCACGCTCCGCGAACGCACGCGACTGGCCGCCAACCTCCACGACACGCTGCTCCAAACGCTCGCCGGCATCGGCTTTCAGCTCGAGGCCTGCCAGATGTCGGCCGAGCGCCAGGAAGCCCACCGTCCGGGAGAGTCGGCCGAGCATCTCGACGTGGCCCGCCGGATGGTCGATCACGCCGTGGACGACATCCGCGGCTCCGTCTGGGCGCTTCGCAGCGTCGCCGTGCACGGCCAGTCGCTCACCGAGGCGATCGATTCAGCGATCAGCCGAGTGGGGCCCGGGCATCGCGCTCGGATCACGACGCGGGCCACCGGCCAGCCCTTCGAACTGCCGAACTTCGTGACGGGAAACCTGCTGCTGATCGTGCAGGAAGCGATCTTCAACGCACTCCGGCATGGCGACCCCGAGTCGATCGACGTGGTCGTGTCGTTCGATGCGGCCCATGCGGCGGTCGAAGTCTCGATTCGCGACGACGGCGCCGGCTTCACGGTGGGCGAGCACGTCGGCCCTGCCGACGGTCACTTCGGCCTCCAGGGGATGCGGGAACGCGCCGAGCGGCTCGGCGGCCGGCTCACGGTCGAGAGCAGGCCTGGGAGCGGCACCATCGTTCGCTGCCACGTCCGCTGCCGCGAATACGATCCCGACATGGAACACGACGCCCAACCTCCCGCCGCCCCCTCACCCGTCTCGACGCCCGTATGAAACCCTCGCCATCCACACCGTCCGCCTTCCCGTCCACGCTCTCCGGCCGACCCGCCCAGCCGCCAATCCGGCTGCTGCTCGTCGACGACCATCCCGTCATGCGGGCCGGGCTGGCCAACCTGCTGGCCATGAGCAGCGATTTCGCCGTGGTCGGGCAGGCCGACGACGGCACGTCCGCCCTCGAACTGTGGGGCACGCTCTCTCCGGACGTCTGCCTGCTCGACGTCAGCATGTCAGGAATGGACGGCATCGAGACGCTCCGCCGGCTCAAGACCATCGATCCAGCAGCGCGGGTGCTGATGCTCACCAGTTCGGAGGCCGCGGAAGACCTGCATTACGCCCTCGACGCCGGCGCCTCGGGATACGTGACCAAGACCGTCCGCCACGACGAACTCACCGCGGCGATTCGCGAGGTGCACGCGGGCGGGCGGGCCATCGGCCGAGCCGTGCAGCGGCACGCGATCGGCGGCCGACCATCGACCGGGCTGCTCTCGCCACGGGAGATGGAGGTGCTGGGCTTCCTCCGCCACGGCTACACCAACGCGGAGATCGGCCGGTTTCTCGGGATCTCCGAACGGACCGCCAGGGCGCACGTGGCGGCGATCATGGCGGCGCTCGACGCCCCCGATCGGGCTGGCGCCGTGGCCAAGGGATTCGACCTCGGGTTGCTCAAGGTCGGTTCGCCTTCGACGCCCGTCGGCACTCGGCTCCGTGACGCCTGATGCGTCAGCCGCCGAGCACGTTTTCCAGCACCTCTTCGGCGACGTAGATCGGGAGGTTAGGCTCGCTGGTCACCGCCACCGCGATCGCGTCGGAGGGCCGCGAGTCGATCTCGACCACTTCGCCGTCCTTGAGTACGCGGATCACGGCGTAGTAGGTGTGGTCCTTCAGTTCGGAGATCACCACGTCCTGAAACTCGCCGCCGAGCAACTCCACCGCCGCGACCAGCAGGTCATGGGTGAGTGGCCGCGGCGACTGATGATGCTTGACCCGCCGATCGATGCTCGTGGCCTCGAAGAGCCCGATCAGGATCGGGAACGTCCGGTCGCCCTCGACCTCCTTGAGGTAGACGACCTGCTGGTCGTTGATCTCGCTGATGATGATCCGCGAGAGTTCCATCTGGACGCTCATGGGACATTGCTCCTCAACGGACACGGGCCGCGACGGGGCGGCACTGGGGCCCGCCCGGACGTGGAGTCTACCCGACGGAAACCGGCGGCCAGAGGGGTTATCCGGGACAGACGCGATCCAGAGGCGTTTGCGGCACGCGGAGCCCGCGCCCGTCGCCGAGTTCGTGCGTCAGGAAGCCCAATCGCGTAAGCGATGGGGACAGGCCCCTGCGTGAGGCGATCGTTAGCGCTCACGCGGTTCCGCTTCCGGATCCTCAGGAAGCCCAATCGCGTAAGCGATGGGGATCCGGGCTCGCGCCACGAATCTCTTGCGGGCTCTTTGTGGAACGGCAGGTGCGGGCGACTCGCTCAGGCTGAAGCCTGCCGGCGCCGCAGGTCGTCGAGCGCCGCCAGCCCCTTGGACAGTTTGTCCTCGAGTTCGGCCAGCTGCGCCCGCTCCTTGGCGATCACGGCCTCCGGAGCCCGGGAGACGAACGATTCGTTCGCAAGCTTCGCCCGCTTCGCGGTGAGGAAGCCCTCAGTCTTCTCGTTCTCCTTGAGCAGCCGCGCGATCTCCGCAGCCACATCCACAATCCCCGCCAGATCGACGAACACCTCGCACCCCGCCGCCATCGCAGTGGCCGCCGACGGCGGGGCCGACGCCGCGGGCCCAATCGCTGTCAGATCGGCGACCGCCATCGACTCGATCGCCGCCCGCATCGGCTCGAGGAGCGCGGCGGTCTCCGCCGGCGCCCGCACCGCGGCGGTCAGGCAGGTCTTCGGCGGCACGTTCTGCCTGGCGCGGATCTCGCGGATCGCCGACACGACGGCGAGGAACGTGCCGAATCGGGTCTCCGTCGTCTCGTCGATCCACGCCTCCGGCGGGCTCGGCCAGCGGGCCACCATCAGCGACTCCGCCAGCGGAGCCGCCGGGTCGTCCCACGGCATCCGCCGGCCGCCGGCCGCGGCATGGAGATGCTGCCAGATCTCCTCCGTCACGAACGGCATGATCGGGTGAAGCAGGCGGAGGATCGTGTCCAAGCCGAGGAGCAGCATCGATTGCGCCTGCTCGCGGCGCGCTGGATCGGCGAGCCGCGACTTGCAGAGCTCGAGGTACGCGCTGCAGTACTCGTCCCACGCGAACGCATACAGGACGCGGGAAAGCTCCGCGAACTTGTACTGGTCGATCGCCCGGGTGGCGTCGCGGGTCACGCTCGCCAGGCGCGACAGCAGCCAGCGGTCTTCCAGCGGCATCGCGGTTCTATCCAGCGGCAGTGCGGCGACGTCGCCCAAGCCCGCCAGCGGGCCGGCAGTGAAGCCCTCGAGGTTCATGAGCACGAACCGGGTGGCGTTCCAGAGCTTGTTGGAGAAGTTGCGGCCGGCCTCGAACTTCTCGCTCACGGCGGGCCCGCGGGGCAGGTCGAGGTCGGCGGCAGCGCTGGCCCATTGCGTGCGGAACGGCTTGCTGCACTTCGGGCAGTCGATCCGCGGCTTCACGCGATTCTGCACCGTCTGCTCGACGAGGTGCCCGCAGGCGGGGCATTGGAAATCGACCGGCATCCGCACGTCCTGCGTCTCGGTAGCCATGCCGGTCAGGGCAAACCTCAGCGCGTCGGCGCCGAGCGAATCGATCACGTCCACGGGGTCCACCCCGTTCCCCTTGCTCTTGCTCATCGTCTCGCCGTAGCGGTCGAGAATCTTGGGGTGGATGTAGACCTCGTGGAACGGAATCTCGCCGGTGTCGAACACCCCCATGATCACCATCCGCGCCACCCAGAGCGTGAGGATGTCGCGGCTCGTGACGAGCGCGGCCGTGGGATAAAAAGTTGCAAGCTCCGCCGTGGCGGCGGGCCAGCCGAGCGTGGAGTGCGGCCAGAGGGCCGACGAGAACCAGGTGTCGAGGACGTCGGGGTCGCGCATGAGCTTCTGCCCGGCGACGACTTCCGTGCCGAGCGACTCCTCCGACGAGCAGACGAACCAGCCTCCCGCCTCGTCGCTCCGCCAGGCGACCGTGTCGCGACCGCCAAAGGCCTTCGCCAGGTCGGCCTCGCTCACGCCTCCCACGTGCCAGATCGGAATCCGGTGGCCCCACCAGAGCTGCCGGCTCACCGGCCAGTCGCGCTTCTCGGAAAGCCAGTCGAGGTAGCTCTTCGCGTATCGCTCCGGCGCGATGCGGACCCGACCCTGCGCCACTGCGTCGAGCGCCGGCTGGGCGAGTTCGTCCATGCGGATGAACCACTGGTCGGCCAGGTAGGGCTCAATCGGCGTCTTGGAGCGGTCGGAATGGGCCAGGTCGATCACCCGGTCTTCAACCTGCTCGAGCTGCCCGGCCGCCTCGAGATCGGCCACCACCTTCTCGCGAGCTTTCCTCATCGTGAGCCCCTCGTAGGGGCCCGCTTCGGCGTTCAGCGTGCCCTCGGGATTGAGGATGTTGAGCATCGGCAGACCGCAGCGGCGACCCACGTCGTAGTCGTTGGGGTCGTGCGCGGGCGTGATCTTCACGCAGCCCGACCCCAGCTCCGGCTTGGCCCACTCGTCGGCCACCAGCGGGATCGCCCGACCGAGCAGGGGCAGGCTGACGTGCCGGCCGGCCTTCGCCATCGCGGCGAGGGTCTCGAGGTGCGGGAGCAGGTCGCGGCGGCGGGCCGCGAGATCGTCGATGGCGGCGTCGATCTCCGGCTGCTCCTTCGTCGCGGCTGCCGACCGCTTCTCGCGGAGCGCCGCCTCGGCGGCGTCGAGGGCGACGGCGGGGGAGGGGTGGACGGCCACGGCCGTGTCGCCAAGGAGCGTCTCGGGCCGGGTGGTCGCCACGGTCACGCTCGCCGGTTCGCCCGGCTGCGGGTCGATCACGTCGTAGCGGATGTGCCAGAAGTGACCCTTCACCTGCTCGTGAAACACCTCGTCGTCGCTGACGGCGGTCTGCAGGAACGTGTCCCAGTTGACGAGCCGCTTGCCGCGGCGGACGAGCCCCTTCTGAAAGAGCCTGAGGAACGCCTCGCGGACGGCCGTCGCGCAGCGGTCATCGAGCGTGAACCGCGTGCGGTCCCAGTCGCAGCTCGCGCCCAGGTCGCGGAGCTGGCCGAGGATCCGCTTCTCGTACTGCTCCTTCCAGGCCCAGATTCGCTCGACGAGCTTGTCGCGGCCGAGGTCGTGTCGGGAGAGTTTCTCCTCTTCGAGCAGCCGTCGCTCGACCACGGCCTGCGTCGCGATGCCCGCGTGATCGGTGCCGGGCATCCAGAGCGTGAGGAAGCCCTGCATCCGTCGCGTGCGGACGAGGACGTCCTGGAGCGTGTTGTTGAGGGCGTGGCCGAGATGGAGCGCGCCGGTGACGTTCGGCGGCGGGATCACGATGGAGTAGGTGCGGCGGCCCGCCTCGGGCTCCGCGTGCCACCAACGGCCCGTGTCCCAGAGGGTGCGGCAGCGGGCCTGGGCGGCCCGATGGTCGTATTGCTTCGGCAGTTCGTGCATGAGGATCCTCGTAGCGGGCCCACATTCTGCCGATGCCGTCCGAATCCCGCCACCGCGGGTCGGCCGATCCCCATCGCTCACGCGATTGGGCTTCCTGACGAATGGACTTGGCGAGAGGCTGCCCGTGGCCGGGAGCCGGGCTGTGGAAGCAAGCGAAGCCATGGATGGCGAAGCGCAGCGGACACGCAGTGAACGGAGGCCCGGAGGGCCGACGCGAACGTCCGGCGACGGGCATGAGCAGCCCCGAGCCGCGCGGCGGGTCGCCCGCATCCCCTTCGCTCACGCGACTGGGGTTCCGCCATTCACTTCGTCGCGGCCGGAACGAGCTTGAACACGCCCTGGCCGGTGGGCGACGACGTGCACACGTAGAGTTCGCCATCGGCATCCTCGCCAAAGCCGAAGATCGGCAGACCGTTCCACGGGATCGACCTATTCGTCGTCGCGCGGCCCGCGTCATCGACCGCCAGCGCCCACATCCTGCCCGTGACATGATCGCCATAGACGTAGCAGCCGACGAGGCCCGGGATCGCCCGGCCGCGATAGACGCGGCCACCGGTCACCGACTTGCCGAGCTGATGGTCGTATTCCCACACGGGATCGATCAGCGGCCCGGCGACGGCCTGCGAGCCGAAGGGCTTCGTGCCCTCCATCGCGTTCCAGCCATAGTTGCCACCCTTCACGATCAGGTCGATCTCCTCCCAGACGTCCTGGCCGACATCCGCCGCCCAGAGCCGGCCGGTGGGCCGGTCGAACGCCATCTGCCAGGGGTTCCGCAGGCCGGAGGCGTAGATCTCGCCGCGGGCTCCCTCGCGGCCGACGAACGGATTGTCGGACGGGATCGCGTAGGCGAGGCCCGCGTCGCGGCGATCGACGTCGATCCGCAGGATCTTGCCGAAGAGAACGTCGAGCCGCTGGCCGTGGCCGAAGGGGTCGTTGCGGCTGCCACCGTCGCCAAGCCCCACATACAGGTAGCCGTCCGGACCGAACGCGATCGAGCCGCCATTGTGGTTCCAGAACGGCTGCTCGATCGCCAGCACGACCTCGCCGCTCTGCGGATCAGCCCGGTCGGGATCGTCCTTCGACGCGCGAAACCGCGTCACGTGCTGCATCCGCTTCACGCCCGCCGCATCGTCGCCCTTCATCGTCTGGCAGACGAAGAACTCACCGTTCTCCCTGAACCGTGGATGAACCGCGAGCCCGAGCAAGCCCTCCTCGTTCCACTTCGTCCAGGGAGCCGTGCTGCCACGGAGGTCGAGAAAGAGCTTCGCGTCGGTCGCGCCCGGCCGTATCACGTGGATCATGCCGCCCTGGTCGGGCACGAGCAGCCGGCCAGAGCCGTCGCCGGCATCGGCCACGAGCAGCGGCCGCAGGGGCTGAGCCGGCTTGCCGTCTTCGGCCTCCTGCTGCCAGCCGTCCCACCTCATCTCGGGGAACGCCGGCACCGCGGCAGCGGCGATCGTGCCGTCCTCCGCCCCGCCCACCGGCGGGCCCGGCGTCAGTTCGCGGATCTTGATCGACCGGAAGGCCACCTCGTCGCCGTGATCCTGGAGGCAGACATGGCCCTTCTCGGCCTTGCCGAACCCGGGAAACGCGGCGAACTTGCTCTTTGCCACCCGCTCGTTCCACTCCTTCGATCCGACGCGAAAGTGGTAGTAGCTGACGCCGTTGAGGCAGACCTCGCCGCTGCCCGGCGCGACGCGAAGGTAGAGGTGGTTCCAGTCGCCGGCCGGCCGCGCGGCATCGACGATCTCGGGCGGGTTCAGGCCGGCCGCCTGCTCCATGCGGCGTGCCCAGCCTGGATTGAGCGGCTCATAGAGCTGGTAGAGCCAGCCGGCGTGCTGCGCATCCTTGCCCTTCGCGTTGTCGATGATCTGCACCTCGGGCCCCGAGTGCCAGGGCTTCGCCGAGTCTTCCGTCACGTGGAACATCACCCCGCTGTTGCCACCGGGGCTGATGCGGTAGTCGAGCTGCAGTTCGAAGCTCCCGTACTCGCCGGTAGTCACGAGATCGCCGGCTCCCGTGCCGCTGCGGACGAGCGCCCCATCCTCGACGACCCAGCCGGGCGAAATGCCCTCCGTACCGTAGTTGCGAAATCCCTCGGTCGAACGGCCGTCGAAGAGCAGCCGCCAGCCGCCCCGCCGCTCGGCCTCGGAGAGCGTGTTCGGTGGCGTGTCGGCAATCGCCGTGCGAGCCCCGAGCGCCGGCGTCATCACCAACAGGATCGCGGGCAGAATCGCGCGACGCAGCGTCATACGGCGAGTCATCTCCGGGACAGGAAGTAGTGGAAGGAGTCGGCGAGCGCCAGCCAGCTCGCCTCGATCACGTTCTCGCTCACGCCCACCGTGCCCCACACGTTTTCGCCGTCGGTGCTCTCGATCGAGACGCGGACCTTCGCCGCCGTCCCCTCCTGGGCGTTGATCACGCGGACCTTGTAATCGAGGAGATGCATCCGGTCGAGCACGGGGTAGACGGATGCCAGCGCCTTGCGGAGCGCGGCGTCGAGGGCGTTGACCGGCCCGTCTCCCTCGGCCACCTCGTGCCGCAGCTCGCCGGCCACGCTGAGCTTCACCGTCGCCTCGGTCCGCACCTCGTCCGAGCCGGCGGCACGGCTCTCGACCGCCACGTTGTAAGACTGTTTCTCGAAGGCGGGCCTGAACGTGCCGGCGCAGCGATCGACGAGCAGGTCAAACGAGGCGCCGGCGGCCTCGAACTGCCAGCCCTCGTTTTCCAGTCTGCAGACCTCGGCAAGGACCGTGTCGAGTAGCCTCCGGTCGTTCTTGACGTCGGGCCGCGTGACCATGGCGGCGATGTTGGAGCGGCCGGAGAGTTCGCTCACGAGGATCCGCCGCGAGTTGCCCACCGCCTCGGGTGCGATGTGCTCGTAGGATTCGGTCGCCTTGGCGATCGCGTGGACGTGCATGCCGCCCTTGTGGGCGAAGGCGCTCGTGCCCACGAACGGCTGGCCCGGCCGGTAGGTCATGTTGGCCGTCTCGTAGACGAACCGCGAGAGTTCGGTGAGGTGCGCCGTGCCGGTGCCGCCGAGCACCTCGTGGCCAGGCAGTTTGAGGGCGAGATTGGCGACCACCGAGATCAGGTCGGCGTTGCCGCACCGCTCGCCGAGGCCGTTGATCGTGCCCTGCACCTGCAACGCCCCGGCCTGCACGGCCGCCAGGGAGTTGGCCACCGCGAGGTCGCAGTCGTTGTGGCAGTGGATGGCCAGGGCCGTGGGCACGCCGGCCGCCGCGAGCGCCGCGGCCGCCTCGCGAACTAGCCGCGCGACCTCGTCGGGCAGCGTGCCGCCGTTGGTGTCGCAGAGCACGATCCTCGCGGCCCCGGCCCGCGCCGCGGCAAGAATCGTCTCGGTCGCGTAGGCGGCGTCGAGCTTCCAGCCGTCGAAGAAGTGCTCGGCGTCGTAGAAGACCTCGCGGCCGGAGTCCTTCAGATGCGCCACCGTGTCGGAGATCATCGCGAGGTTTTCCTCGCGGCTCACACCCAGCACCTCGGCCACGTGGAATGCCGATGTCTTGCCGACGATCGTGACCACGGGCGTGCCCGCGTCGAGCAGCGCCTTCATGCCCGGGTCCTGCGCCGCGGCCATGCCGCGGCGACGGGTCATCCCGAAGGCGCAGATCCTCGACCGCTTCAGGCTCAAGCGACGGGCCTGCTCGAAATACTGGGCGTCCTTCGGGTTGGAAAGCGGATAGCCACCCTCGATGTAGTCGACGCCCGCCTCGTCGAGCCGCCGGGTGATCGCAAGCTTGTCCTCCAGGGAGAAGTTCACGCCTTCGCCCTGCGAGCCGTCGCGGAGGGTGGTGTCGTAGATTTCGATCGTGCGCACGGAAAAACCAGGGGCGAGGGGATCCGGCAGGTGCCGTCAGGCGTGGTCCAGTAGCCTAGTCTGCCACCGCGTGCGCCGGAACGGGAGGGCGTTCGAGACCGCGGTGACCGCGATTGACGAGCCTCCGTACACTCGGGATTTCATGCCGCGGCCCGGCCGCCGCGTTGCCAGCAACTGCCGGCGTTGATCCTCTCACCTCCGCCTTGCCTCATGGCCTCACTCCGAACTCGTCTCTGTGCTGCAGTGCTTCTGGCGGCACCCGCAGTCATCGCGTCTGCCGTGCCGGGCGTCGATCCTGCCGCCGCGCCGGCACCGCCGGCCGTCGCCGCCAGGTCGGACGATCCCCTCCACGCAGCCGCCGCGTTCGGGCTCCCCGACGGCTTCATCGTCGAACTCTTCGCGGCGGAGCCGGATGTCGCCAATCCGGTCGCCTTCTCCGTGGACGAGCGGGGAGATGCCTACGTCTGCGAGAGCTTCCGCCAGAACCGCGGCGTGACCGACAACCGCGGGCATGACCGCACGTGGGTCGAGGCCGACCTCGCCTCGCGGACGGTCGAGGACCGGATCGCCTACCACAACCGGTTGCTCGGGGCGAAGGCAGCCGAGTACGAGCACGAGGACGACCGCGTCCGACGGCTTTGCGACACCGACGGTGACGGCCGAGCCGACCGCGTGGAGGTGTTCGCCAATGGCTTCAACCGTCTGCAGGATGGCACCGCCGCCGGCGTCCTCGTTCGCCGCGGCGACGCCTGGCTCACGTGCATCCCGAGCCTCTACCTGCTTCGCGACCTCGACGGCGACAGCCGCATCGACCGCTCGCCGGCGGAGCGAAAGGTGCTCTCGACAGGCTACGGCGTCCGCGTCGCGTATCGCGGCCACGACCTCCACGGCCTCACGCTCGGCCCCGACGGCCGGATCTACTTCTCGGTCGGCGACCGCGGGTTTCACGTCGAGCACGAGGGCCGAGTCGCCGACGACCCGGGCCGCGGCGGCGTCTTCCGCTGCGATCCCGACGGACGAAACCTCGAGGTGGTGGCGATCGGGCTCCGCAACCCCCAGGAACTCGCCTTCGACGACCTCGGCAACCTCTTCACCGTGGACAACAACTCCGACGCCGGCGACAAGGCGCGGCTCGTGCACCTGCCCTACGGGGCCGACGGCGGCTGGCGGATGGAGTATCAGTACCTCGACGACCGGGGCCCCTGGCACCGTGAGAAGATCTGGCACACCGAGTGCGAGGGCCAACCCGCCTTCTGCCTGCCCCCCGTCGCCCATCTCGGTTCGGGACCGTCGGGCTTCGCGGCCTGCCCCGGCACCGGGCTCACGCCGCACTTCGCCAGCCGCTTTCTGCTCGCCGACTTTCGGGGCACCTCGGCCACGAGTTCCGTGCGGAGTTTCCGCGTCCAGCCCCGCGGCGGTTCGTTCGCCGTCGCCGATGACGAGGAGACGCTCCGCAACGTGCTGGCGACCGACGTCGAGGTCGGTCCGGACGGTGCGATCTGGGTCAGCGACTGGGTCCAGACCTGGGACGGCGAGGGCAAAGGTCGCCTCTGGCGGTTCCTGCCTCGCGAACGCACCGCCGAGGAGGCTCGACTCGTCGCCGAGGTCCGCGACCTGCTCGCCGGCGACTGGCGGTCACTCGACGACGCGCGGCTGGCCGGCATGCTCGCCCATGCCGACCGCCGCATCCGGCTCGAGGCGCAATGGGAACTCGCCCGCCGCGGCGCGACGTCGCGGCTCGCCGAACTGCTCGCCGAGGGCGCGGCCGCGCCGCTCACCCGCATTCACGCCGCCCAGGGCCTCGCCCAACTGCTGCGTGGCGGCGACACCGCTGCAGGAACCGGGCTCGTCGCCGCCGCAGCCGCTCCACGTGCCGACCTGCGGATGGTGATCGCCCGCGGGCTTGGCGACTGCCCGCCCGGTGTCGCCTGCCGGCGCGATGTGCGGTCCGCGCTGCGCCAGCGGCTCGTGGACGACGACCCGCACGTGGTCGGCGCCGCCGCCGTCAGCCTCGGCCGCCTCGGTCGGCACGACGGCGACGACCCGGCGGTTGCCGACGCAGTGGTGGCTCTGGCCGGCTCATCGAAAACCAGCGACCGCACCGTACGGCATGCGGCGGCGTTTGCGATCGCAGGAACGGCCACTCCGGCACGGCTCGACGCGTTGCTCGGCGATCCGTCACCCCAGGTCAGGCTCGTGACCTGCGTCGCCCTCCGCCGACTTCGCGACGATCGGCTCGCAAGGATGCTCGACGACGATTCCGAGGCCGTCGTCGTGGAGGCGGCCCGGGCGATCCACGACCTGCCGCTCGACCACCTGCTCGCGGCGCTTGCCGCGCGGGCGGCGACCGGCCCCGCCGATGACGCCTTCATGCGTCGGGCGGTGTCGGCCGCCGAGCAAGTGGGAACGCCGGATGCGGCGCGGGCATTACTGGCTGTCGTGGCACGTCGAGTGGCTCCGACCGAGGCCCGCATCGAGGCGATCGACGCCCTGCGATCGTGGGCGGCTCCGCCGAGGGTCAACCGGGTGACTGGCGCCTGGATGCCGCGGGCCGTACCCCGCGAGGCCACGGTGGCCCGCGACGCGCTCGCCGCAGCGCTCGGCGACCTGATGCGCGCCGACGCCACGACGCTCGACGACTCCCAGCGGTCGTCGCTCCTTGCGGCGGCCAGCGGACTCGGCGTGGCGACTGTGGCGCCGCTGTTGCGTCAGTGGTGCACCGATGGATCGATGACGCCGGCCTCCCGAAGTAGTGCGCTCGACGCCTTGCTCGAGGCCGGCGACCCCGAGGCCGCCGTGCTCGCCGACCGGCTCGTGAGCGACCGCGAGTCGCTGGTGCGCATGGCCGCGCGGCGGGTGCGGGCCACCTGCGCACCCACCGCGGCGATCGTCGCCGACCTCGTCTCGGCATGCGACGGCCCTGACCTCGCCGAGCGGCAGCAGGCGGTCGGCCTGCTCGCGGCGATCTCAGGGCCCACGGCGACCGCCGCGGTGGCGACCCTGGCGACCCGCCTCCGCGACGGCACCCTCGACCCAGGCATCGCGCTGGAGGTCGGCGAGGCCGCCCAGGTACGGCTTGGCGCGACTCCTGACACAGTCCATGCCACCGATCCGCTCTCCGCCTGGAACGACGTGCTCGCGGGGGGCGACGCCTCCCGTGGCCGCCACGTGTTCTTCGCCAAGGAGGAGGTGTCGTGCGTCCGATGCCACCAGGCGGAGGGCAGGGGGGGCGACGTCGGCCCGCGACTCGACGGGATCGCGAAGACCCGCGACCCACGGCACCTGCTCGAGGCGATCGTGCACCCAGGCGCCCGTGTGACCGACGGCTATGCCACGGTCGTAGTCGTGACCGACGAGGGCACCACGTTCTCGGGAGTGGTCGCCGAGGAGACTCCCGATGTGCTGACGCTGAAGCTCGCCGACGGTCGCGTGCAGCGAGTCGCGGTCTCTTCGATCGAGGAGCGGGCGAGCGGCCCCAGTGCGATGCCCGCCGATCTCGCCGCCAAGCTCAGCCGACGTGAACTCCGCGACCTCCTCGCCTGGCTGCAGGCGCTGCGGTAGACCCGCGTCCGCCGCTCGGCGGACGCGTCATCGGCCTGCGCGTCGACGTCCCGCGGCTCGTGCTGCCAGCGTTCCCAGCGCCACAGCAACCATCGCCACCGTCGACGGCTCCGGCACGATCGTCACGATCTCCGAACGGTAGAACGAAAGGTCGGCCGCGTAGGTGAGGTTCCCGAAGACCGCGTTGGCCCCCGGATCGGGCTGGCCCGAATAGCCGGCCACCGTGAGCATGATGCCCGAGAGTTCCCAGGCCGATCCGTTCTTGTGAAACACCGCGCCGCCGGAGTCGCCATAGGCGGCCTGTGCTTGGTTCGACGGCGTGCCCGAATAGGTAAAGTCGGTCGCGAGCATGTTCACGTCTCCGAAGCCGTCCGCGACCCAGACGCCCGACGCGTTCACGGTGTTCTCGCCCCAGCGCATCGCCCTGCTCGAGATCGTCTTATAGCCCGCGGCGTTGCCCCCCGACGACACCTCGGTCCAGGCCCAGGGCGTGGTCCCGGTGTTGACGCTCCACTGCGTGAACGCCCCCCGATCGCGGCCCGAGCCGATCATCGTCACCGCTGCCCCTGGAGCCGCCGAACTCGACGCGATCGTGACGCCGGAGAGCCCCGGCGGCGTGGTGGCCAGCTGAAACATGTAGAGGTCTGTGGTGGCGCTCTTCCCTGGAGCCCCGTTGTTGGTCAGCGTGGTGCCCGATCCGGCGAGCATGGCGTAGGTGCCACCGTTGAGCACGATGCTGCCGCCCCCGACGTGCGCGGCGGTGAGCACCCAGTTGTTGCCGAGATAGACGCCGGTGCCCACACCGAGCACACCGACGTTGGCCCAGCCGGGATCGTCGGCCGGTGCGGAGGTGTTGCCCAGCCCCGTGAGCGTGTCGATCACGACGGCATGCGCCCGCCCCCGCGCCAGGAAGGCCGACAGGGCGATGGCGAACACCACCCGCAGCACCCCCGAGATCCGAACCTTCCCGCAACAGTGTGATCGCTCAATCGCCCGCATCGTGCACGACTCCATGCGACAGAAACAAAGGCCTCTGTCTGCATGATTCAGCGTTCCACGTGACCGGGAAAGGTCTCGGACCGAAAAAGGGACGAATCGGGCACGGGGAGGGACGAATCGGGCAGGGCGGGCAGGAACAGAGAAAAAAACACCCCTCGCGAGGAGGTCCCGCGGGCCTGCGGCTCACCGACCCGCGTCACGCGGGGGACAGGCCGCGAAGCGACTCGCGGACCTGCCGCAGCGTGTCGTTGCCGAGAACGCCCGCCGCATCGGCACTGAACTCCGGCTTGAGCCGCTCGAGAAAGAACATCTCCACCTCGCCCTTGCCCTTGACCTCGATCCGGCCGCGAGGAATGCACTCGAACCACGTCGCGATGATCGCGTGCGTGGCCGCCGAGACGTTGATCTTCCCCGGCTCGCCCTTGCTCTCCATCCGGCTGGCGGTGTTCACCGTGTCGCCCCACAGGTCGTAGAGAAACCGCTGCTCGCCGATCACGCCGGCCACGAGCGGACCGGTGTGAAGTCCGATGCGGATCGGGAAGATCGGCAGGCCCTTCGCCTGCTGCTCGCGACCGATCTCCGCCACCGACTCGCGCAGGCCCAGGGCATAGAGCGCGGCGTCGAGGGCGTGGGAGCCCGTCGGCTCCGGCACGCCGGAGGCGGCCATGTAGGCGTCGCCGATCGTCTTGAGCTTCTCCATGCCGAAGTCGGCGAGCAGCTGGTCGAAGCGGAGGAAATAGCGGTCGAGGTTGGCGATCAGCTGCCGGGGCGAGAGGGTCTCGGCCGTCTTCGTGAAGCCGACGAAATCGGTGAACAGCACCGTCACGAAATCGAAGTGGCGCGGCTCGCTCTGGCCGGTGTCCGCGAGTTCGTCGGCAATCCGCCGCGGAAACACCTTGTAGAGCAGCTCGCGGGTTTTTCGCAGGCTTTCCTCCACCTGCCGGTTGGCCTCGCCCAACTCGCGGTGCATCTCGGCGAGCTTCGAGTTCTGCTGGAGGATGTTCTCGTAGGTCGAAAGCAGGAGGTTGAGAAGCTGCCGGCGGGTGACGTCCAGCCGCAGCACGTCGCCGCCATACTCGAGTTCCAACGGCTCACCGGGCCGATCCGAGCCCGGATCCTGGGCGAGCAGATGATCGATGCGCTCGAGGATGTGGGCCGGCTCGTAGGGCTTCGTGACGTAGGCATCGGCTCCCTGACGCAACCCCGCGAGAATGTCGCTCGTCGCGGCGAGTGACGTGAGCAACAGGACCGGGATCGCGCGGAGCTCCGGATCGGACTTCACCGCCCGACAGAGGGCGTGTCCGTCCATCTCCGGCATTTCGACGTCGGAGATCAGGATCGCTGGTCGGTGCTCCCGGACGAGCGCCAGCGCCAGCGCCCCGTTGGCGCCCCAGTGCACGGTGTGCCCCCGCGACTCCAGGGCCTTCTTGAGGATCATCGCCGGCACCCGGCTATCCTCGGCGATCACGATCGTGCGGGCTGTGGGCTGCGACATGGCGACGAGGATACCGCACGCCGTCCTCCACTGGGAACCGCACGCCTTCGGCCGGCGGCGGACGAACCACGCTCGAAGTTGTGTGTCGTGGCCGGTCACCCCACGCCTCATGGCGTCGGGCTTGCAGAGACCGCCGAGCACGGTTCATGCAGACCCCTTGCATACGACTCTCACTTGATCCTGAGGCGTTCCTGAGGCTCGGGGCTACCCACGCCCTCTCGCCGGACGTTCGTCTCGCCCGTGTAGATCAGGATCAGCATGCAGACGATCATGGCAAGGGAGGCCTGGATCTCCACGCCGTTGTGATCGCAGGAGAACAGATGCCGGCAGCCGAGGAGCTGCTACCTGCTGCGTTGATCGCGTTCCAGAGCCGCGATCGAGGATGTAGCAGCGGTCGGCATCGATCGTCCGCCGTAAGACAGCCCGCCACGAGAGCTCCGCCGCGATCTCCTTGAGCGGAGCAGGGTCGAAGATCGCCACCGACTCTGGCAGAGACCCAAGGGATGCGCGGTTCACGCCAAGTCGCTTGCGGACCTTGTCGAGCGTGCATGCTCGCTGGAGGTCACGAAGACTCTCGATCGCCGGGCTGAAGAGTGCCGTCAGGATCAGGTCACAGGAGTGATCCATGAACGGCCGGCGATTGCCAGCTCGGTCGCGTTCGGTGCCCACCTTCCGCTGTGTGATCACCGGGTATCCCGAGACGTCTTCCAGCTGGCGTGGCATCGTGCTCACCCCGTCGAAATCCGAACCGAGCCCCACATGATCGATCTCGGCGACCCGCACGATGTGATCGATGTGGTCGACGACGTCGTGGACCGTTCCGCGGGCGATCGGCCGCACGATCGAAAGAGCGTCGCTACGACGGCTCGACGTGGCCGAACGTCACGATGATCGCGGAGCCGATGAAGATGAAGATCCCGCCCACGATCACCGGCCATGGTATCGGCTGCCGGTAGAGCAGCCAGGCGAAGATCGCCACGAACAGCGGATAGGAAATCTCGAGCACCGCCGCCCGCGACGCCCCGAGTACCTGGATCGACGAGAAGATCGCCAGGCAGGCGAGCGCGACGACCGCCATCGTGGCCAGCACGAGCGGGAAGCCGATGCCCGGCCACGAGAACCGCAGCAGGGACGCCGGCGACTCGCCCTGGGCCAGGAGCACGCCTCCGGCCACGGCCACGCCCGCGACCGAGTGCAGGAAGTAGAGGCGGTAGATCGACATCCCCGCCAGCAGCCGCTCGTCGAGCACGTAGAGCAGGCCCCAGAGGACGGCGGCAGCGACGGCGAGCAGGTATCCGGTGCCTGGCATGGAAGCGTGGCTCACCCGCGATCCTCGTCGTCTTCCTGATCCTCATCCCGATCGACGTCGGCGAAGGCGTCGTCCGAGTCGTCGTCAAGCGCCCCGTCATCGGCGTCGTCGATGTCGTCCTCGCCATCGATGTGGTCGGCGTCATCGTCGTCCTCGTGCTCGTCGATCACGACGGGCGCCGCGTGTGGCTGAATCTTCAGCTTTCGCGGGGCGGGGTCGGGGGGCAGGGGGGCGGTGCCGTTGCGGGCGGCCCACTGCTCGAGCGTGATCAGCACCTCGCGGGCCTGGCTGCCGGCGTACTGGCCGACCACGCCGTCCTCGGCCATGAAGTCGATCAGGCGGGCCCCGCGGCCGTAGCCCACACCAAGCGCTCGCTGCAGGAGCGACACGCTGCCACGGCCCTCGCGGATCACCACCTCGACGGCGGCCTCATAGAGTTCGTCCTTGTCCTTGGGGCTGGCCCCGCCGGCCTTGTCGGCATCCTCGGCCCCGGCAGGCTTCAGGTTCACCAGTTCCGCCGCATACTGCGGCTCGCTCGTACCGATGGCCGCCATCACGCGACCGATCTCGTCATCGCTGAGATACGTGCCCTGACCGCGGAGGATCTGACTGGTACCGGGCGACAGGAAGAGCATGTCGCCGTTGCCGAGCAGCCGCTCCGCTCCCATCTCGTCGAGCACCACGCGGCTGTCGGTGCGGCTCGCCACCTGGAAGGCGATTCGCGCCGGCAGGTTGCTCTTGATGAGGCCGGTGATCACGTCCACCGTCGGCTTCTGCGTCGCGAGGATCAGGTGGATACCCACCGCCCGGCTCTTCTGGGCGAGCCGGATGATGTGGGCTTCGATCTCCTTGCCCGCGGTCATCATCATGTCGGCGATCTCGTCGGCGATCATCACGATGAAGGGCATCGTGGTGGGGATGGCGGCGGCCTCCTCCTCGGTTTCCGGTTTCATCCGCTCGAGAATCGTCTCGCGGCCCAAGGCGTTGTACTGCGTGAGGTGACGGACGCCGACTTTCGCGAGCAGCGCGTATCGCTGCTCCATCTTCTCCACCGCCCAGGCGAGGATCGCCTCGGCCTTCTTCATGTCGGTGACCACCGGATGCATGAGGTGCGGCAGCGACTTGTAGGGCGTCAGTTCGACCATCTTCGGATCGATCATCAGCATCCGCACCTCGTCGGGTCGCCGCGTCATCAGCATCGAGACAATGATGGAGTTCAAGCAGACCGACTTTCCGGTGCCCGTACGACCGGCGATCAGGAGGTGGGGCATGCTCGCCATGTCGACCACCATCGGATTGCCCGCCACGTCCTTGCCCAGGAAGATCGGGATCTTCATGGTGCGGCTCTTGGCCTGCGTTTCCTCGATCACCTCGCGGAGGCGGACCATCTGTCGGGTGGTGTTGGGAACCTCGATGCCGACGGAGTTCTTGCCGGGGATGGGGGCCACGATGCGGACGCTCGGCACGCGGAGCGCGATTGCCAGGTCGTCGGCGAGATTGGTGATCTTGGAGAGCCGTAGGCCGGCCTCGAGTTCGATCTCGTACTGCGAGATCACCGGGCCCGTCTCGATCTCGACCACCTTCACCTTGAAGCCGAACTCGCCGAACGTCTTCTCGAGCACCTTGGCCCGGTCGCGGACCTCCTGCTCCTGCTGGTCGAGCTCCAAATACTCGGTGGCCAGCAGCAAGTCGAGGCTTGGCAGTTCGTAGTCGGCGGCCGGATCGGGCGAGAGTTCCAGCGTGGCCTGCGGCTTGCGGCGGCTGGAGAGCGAGCGAATCGGCACCAGGGGCTGAGCCGCCGTCGGTGCGGCACCCGGTTCGTCGTCGGCTCCATCGACCTCGACCGCATCGGCCGTTTCGTCGGCCTCCCCGTCCACGCCCGCCTCGTCGGTCGCGAGCGTCTCGCGGCGCTTCACGCGAATGGTCGGCTCGTCGTCCTCGGCGGGCTGATCGCCCTCGTCGTCGCGATCGGCAGCATTCCCGAATCGGCCACGGAGGCCCGGGAACCGTGCGGCGATGTCGGCGGCGTCGAGCGAGTCCGGATCGGCCGCCCTG
>Ga0129333_10001794_pt1 | contig 19698 bp, 22 predicted proteins | sample CPB6_08_DNA_FD_94474 | JGI IMG/M metagenome (GOLD analysis project Ga0129333, IMG submission 94474) | Freshwater to marine salinity gradient microbial communities from Chesapeake Bay, USA - CPBay_Sum_0.6_0.8_DNA | ecosystem: Environmental > Aquatic > Marine > Coastal | place: USA: Chesapeake... | reverse complement strand
CGTCGACCGGCGGCATCCCGGGAAGGTACAAATGACGCGCGATGTCGGCCGGCGTGACGGGTCCGGCCGCCTCGGCGGTCGACTGTCGGGCGGCCCGAAGGATCTCGGCCCGGCTCCCGTAGTCGAACGCGACCGTGAGGGTCATTCGCTCGTTGCCGCTGGTGTCGGCGATGGCCTTGGCGATGGCTCGCTGAACGAAACGAGGGGTTCTCGCCCCGGGTTCGTCGAAGGGGCGCCCGATCCACTGGACGCGGACCCCCAGCTCGTTCAACTCGGCCACGCGACCGAACAGCCGCTCGTGGAGGCCGAGGATGTGACGAACCTCCCGCCGTGGTCGAACCCAGTTCTCGGTCGAGAAGCCGAACACGGTGAGCCAATCGACGTCGCGGCGCACACACGCTCGCACCACCGCGGCCAGGTTCTCCTCGCCCGCGGTGTGTCCGGCGGTGCGCGGAAGGCCCCGAGTCGTGGCCCACCTCCCGTTGCCGTCCATGATGCAGGCCAGATGCACCGCCGAAGAGTACCGGCGGGAGGCCGCGAAAGGAGAGCGCCGGTCCGCTCGAACCGGTTCCAGAGGTCAGAATGGCGGTGTGGCATTCCTGCGTCGCGGTCGTCGTTCCGAATCGTTCGACCGTGCCCGACACGTGGTGCTCGTGGCGGGAACCGTCGCCGAGTGGAGGGATCTCGGCGAGGGCGAGTGGGATCGTCGTCGTCACCTGCTGGACGAGATGGCGGAACGAGGTTCGCTCCGGCGTCTCACGTTGGTGCCGAACGACTCGATCGACACCGATCCCGCTCCCGAGTTCTCTCACCGGACCGATCGCGTGGTGATCGATCCCGAGACGGACGGTCGGCGACGGATCTCGCGAGCCGTCGGATCGACGCAACCGGTCGACGAGGCCGATCTCGGACGAATGTTGCACGGGGAGGCCGGTGAGCCGGACATCGTCGTGATCGTGGGTCGACCGAACGTCCTGCCGGCCTCGTTGGTCTGGGAGTTGGCGTACTCCGAACTCGTGTGGGTCGATTCGGATTGGCGTTCGCTCGACGTCGGTGTCCTCGACCGCGCGCTCGAAGTGTTCGCCGGTCGGGAACGGCGCTTCGGTGGTGTCGAACCGTGACCGATCGCCTCTACGGTGACGAGGCACTGGTTCTGCGGTCGTACAAGTTCGGCGAGGCCGATCGAGTCGTGGTGCTGCTCACGGCGAACCACGGCAAGGTGCGCGCGGTGGCCAAGGGCGTGCGCAAGACCAAGTCGCGCATCGGCGGTCGTCTCGAGTTGCTCGGACTGGTGAGGGTGCAACTCCGTCGAGGCTCGAATCTCGATCATGTCGACCAAGTCGAGTCGCTCGACTCGAGCGCCGCGTTGCTCGCCGACCTCGATGTCTGCACGGCGGCGCAGACCGCGGCCGAGGCGGTGGATCTCCTCGTTCCCGAGGGCGAACCGGTGGGCGAGACCTACCGCATGCTTCTCGGCGTCCGACGGGCGCTACTCGATCGACCATCGTCGCTCGTGTTGCCGGCTTTCCTGTGGCGACTCCTCGCGGCCGAGGGTCTGCGCCCCGAACTCGATCGTTGCGCAACCTGCGGAACGACCGACGAGGAGATGGTGTCGCTCGATCTGCGCGCGGGAGGGGGAGTCTGCCGCGCCTGTCGTCGTGGAACGGCCGTCTCCCCGGCGGCGTTCGGTCTGCTCCGCGAGGTCTTCTCGCCCGGTCTCGGGTCGGTGCTCGACCGTTTCCACCGACCCGGTGGCATGGTGCTGGACGATCCGGTGCTGAACGAGGTCTCGCGTCTCGCGGTGGATGCCTTCGAGCATCACGTCGAGCGTCGTCTCCGCAGCCCGGCCGCGTTCGGAGCCGACGGCCCCGGTCGCCCCTGACGACCCGGACGACGTTCGACGGCGGAAGTGGGGTCGTCGGCGCGGCGACCGTAGCCTCTGGAAGCCATGCCCGCATCCGACCTCGAACAGATCGTCAATCTCTGCAAGCGTCGCGGGTTCGTCTACCCCTCGGCCGAGATCTACGGCGGCTTCCGGTCCAGTTACGACTACGGCCCGCTCGGTTCGCTGATGTTGCGCAACGTCCGCGAGTCGTGGGTTCGCGAGATGGTGCAGAAACGCGACGACGTCGTCCTGATCGACGCGGCGATTCTCGGCCCCCCGCAGGTGTTCGAGGCCAGCGGCCATCTTGCCAACTTCAGCGATCCGCTCGTCGACTGCAAGTCGTGCAAGCAGAGGTTCCGGGCCGATCATCTCGACGATCCCGACGTCTGTCCCGGTTGCGGACAGCGCGGCACACTCACCGAGGCGCGCGCGTTCAACCTCATGTTCAAGACTTTCGCCGGTCCGGTCGAGGGCTCCGGCGCCGAGGTGTACCTGCGTCCCGAAACCGCGCAGGGAATGTTCGTCAACTTCTCGAACGTCCTCCAGACCAGTCGCAAGAAGCCGCCGTTCGGTATCGCCCAGGTCGGCAAGAGCTTCCGCAACGAGATCACCCCCGGCAACTTCATCTTTCGGACCCGCGAGTTCGAGCAGATGGAACTGGAGTTCTTCGTTCCGCCGGCCGAGGGCCCGCGTTGGTACGAATACTGGTGCGCCACCCGTCTGCAGTGGTACGTCGACCTCGGAATTCCGGTCGAAATGCTTCGCGTGCGCGCCCACGACGCCGACGAACTGAGTCACTACTCGGCTGGCACGTCCGACGTGGAGTTCATGTACCCGTGGGGCTGGGGCGAACTGGAGGGCATCGCGCAGCGGACCGACTTCGATCTCACCCAGCACGCCAACCACTCCGGACAGCGCCTCGACTTCTTCGACCAGTCCACCAACGAGCGGTACATCCCGTACGTGATCGAGCCAGCGGCCGGTGTGAACCGGGCGATGGCGGCGTTCCTTCTGGCCGCGTACCACGAGGACGAGGTGGGGGGAGAAGCGAGAACCGTGTTGCGGTTGCACCCGCGTCTCGCTCCCTACAAGGTGGCGGTGCTGCCCCTCAGCAAGAAGGACACGCTGGTCCCTCTGGCCCGACGGGTGCTGGCCACGCTGGCCGATCGGTACATGGTCGACTACGACGACACCCAGTCGATCGGAAAGCGTTACCGCCGTCAGGACGAGATCGGAACTCCGGTGTGCGTCACGGTCGACTTCGATTCGCTCGACGACGACGCGGTCACCATTCGCGACCGGGACACCACCGAACAGGTGCGGGTTCCGCTCGCGTCCCTCGAGTCGACGTTGCGCGAACGCCTCGGGTTCTGACCCGGGCGACCCGGACGCTACGGTTCGGGTCGTGGGCCGTCGGCCCGAGACGAGGGAGCGAGACATGTCGGATTCCAACAGCGGCAAGGTGGCGGTCTTCGCCAAGATCCCGGCCAAGCCGGGGCAGCGCGACGATCTGGCCAAGGCCCTCTCGACCGCCCTCGAGACGGCCAAGGGCGAGCACGGCACGATCTATTACATCCTGCACACCGACGACAAGGACGCCGATGTTCTGTGGATGTACGAGCTCTACGAGAGTCAGGCCGCCCTCGGCGAGCACATGGGTTCGCCGGCGTTCAAGGCTCTCGGCCCGGCGATCGGTGGCTTCCTCGGCGGCGCACCCGAGTTGATCTTCACCAAGCCGGTCGGCGGCAAGGGACTCTGAGCGGCATCGTGCCGTGACCGGTCGAATCACTTATCTCGATCGGATCGTCGAGCACCACCGGGCCCGGGCGGCGGCCGATGCGCGTCGTCCGGTCGACCTTCGAGCGCGCGCACTCGCGAACGAGCCGCGACGGGGTTTCGAACGGCGTCTGCGCGACTCGTCGGGATTGGCGGTGATCGCCGAGATCAAGCGACGGTCACCCTCGAAGGGTGATCTCGCGGCCGGTCTGGATCCGGTCGACCTCGCTCGGTCCTATCAGTCGGGTGGAGCGGTGTGTCTGTCGGTGCTCACCGACGGATCGCACTTCGGTGGGTCGGCCGCTGATCTGCGGGCGGCCCGCGATGCCACCGACTTGCCGGTGCTTCGCAAGGACTTCACGGTCGACGTCCGCGACGTGTACGACGCCGTGCTCATGGGCGCCGACTGTGTCCTGCTCATCGCGGCGGCCCTCGACTCGTCGGAACTCGACGACTTCCATGGTGCGGCCCGTGAGGTCGGCATCGACGCTTTGGTGGAGGTGCACGACGACGAGGAGCTCGCCCGCGCGCTGGCGGTGGGGGCCACGCTGGTCGGGGTCAACCAGCGCGATCTCGTCACCTTCGAGGTCGACCATCGACGCGCCGAACGCATGGGATCTCTGGTGCCGGATGCTGTTCTGGCGGTGGCCGAGAGCGGTGTTCGAGGTCCCGACGACGCGTCGAGGCTGAAGCGGTCCGGCTACCGGGCAGTTCTGGTGGGGGAGTCGCTCGTCACCGCGGGAGACCCGACTGCCGCGGTGAGAGCTCTGCGCTCGGTGTGATTCGCGACGGGTCGATTCCTCACCCCGTCGCCCCGACATCGGTACCTTGAGAGCGTGTTCGTCAAGATCTGCGGAATCACGAACGAGGACGATGCGCTCTACTCGGTGGCCATGGGAGCCGATGCGGTGGGTTTCGTCTTCGCTCCGTCGCCCCGACAAGTGAGCCCGCAGGTCGTCTACGACATCACCCGTCGATTGCCTCCGGAGATCCTGACGGTCGGCGTGTTCCGCGACGAATTGCCGGAACGAATCTTCGACGTCGTGACTCGCTCGGGCGTGAAAGCCGTGCAGTTGCACGGACAGGAGCCTCCCTCCACCGTGGCCGCTCTCTCCGACAGTGTGCGCTGGATCATCAAGGGCGTGGTGGCGGGGTCGCGGGAGGCCACGAGAGCCAACCGTTACGGCACCGATCTGATTCTGGTCGACTCCCCGAATCCGGGTTCGGGTCGCACGTGGGACTGGTCGCTCGCCAACAAGTTGCCGGGGGGACTGCGCGTGATCCTGGCCGGTGGATTGAATCCCGAGAACGTGGGCGAGGCGGTGGCCGCCGTGCAACCGTGGGGGGTCGACGTGTCATCGGGTGTGGAGGCGCAGGCCGGCAAGAAGGACCCGGTGAAGGTGCGGCGCTTCATTCAGGCCGCCCGCGCCGCGTCTCCCGATCTCTACGTCTCCGACGATTTCCCGTACGACTGGTCGGACGAGTAGGCCGACCGGTTGTCACGTCGGACGAGTAGGCCGACCGGTTGTCACGTCGGACGAGTAGGCCGACCGGTTGTCACGTCGGACGAGTAGGCCGACCGGTCGTCGCATAGTTCACGCTCGATCCGGGCAATCGACTGTGGAAGCGGTCGTTCGGGATGCGAACATGACGGGGTGAATCCACCCACCGTGACGAGTTCCGACCGACCCTCCGTTATGGCCGAGCCGAGCCTCGAGGGTCGGTTCGGTGAGTTCGGCGGTCGGTTCATTCCGGAAACTCTCTTCACGGCCTGCGAACAACTCGAGGTCGCCTTCCGCGAGGCATGGGCCGATCCTTCGTTCCGCAGTGATCTCGACGCCATCCTCCGCGAGTACGCGGGCCGTCCGTCGATCCTCACCGAGTGTCGCCAGTTGGGGGCCAAGCTCGGTCTCCGGTTGGTGCTGAAGAGGGAGGACCTCAACCACACCGGGTCCCACAAGATCAACAACGTCCTCGGTCAGGCTCTCCTGGCCAAGCGCATGGGAAAGACGCGTTTGGTGGCCGAGACCGGAGCCGGACAGCACGGCGTCGCGTCGGCCACGGCGGCCGCCCTTCTCGGTCTCGAGTGCAAGGTGTACATGGGTGCCGTCGACGTCGAACGTCAAGCACTGAACGTGTTCCGCATGAAGTTGCTCGGCGCCGAGGTCGAGGCCGTGCACAGCGGCAGTCGAACCCTGAAAGACGCCGTGAACGAAGCCATGCGCGACTGGGTGGCCACGGTCGAGAACACCCACTACTGCCTCGGTTCTGTGATGGGTCCTCACCCGTATCCGTGGATGGTGCGCGAGTTCCACCGCGTGATCGGAGACGAAGCCCGCGAACAGTGCCGGGCCCTCCTCGGCGATGACCCCGATGTGGTGGTGGCGTGCGTCGGTGGTGGCTCGAACGCACTCGGAATCTTCTCCGGGTTCGTCGACGGTCGGGCCCGATTGATCGGGGTCGAACCAGCCGGTGGTGCCGCCGTCGGACGCGGTCAGCCCGGCGTCGTGCACGGCATGCGTTCGTACTTGTTGCAGGACGAGCACGGTCAGGTCGAGGAGGCCCACTCGGTGTCGGCGGGCCTCGACTACCCGGGCGTGGGTCCGGAACACTCGTATCTGGCTTCGATCGGTCGAGCGGAGTATCCGTCGGTCGACGACGCCGAGGTCATCGAAGCCTTCCAGTTGATGGCGCGCACGGAGGGAATCATTCCGGCTCTCGAATGCGCCCACGCGCTGGCGTGGATCGTCCGTGAGGCTCCCTCGTTGAGCGGTCGCACGGTTCTCATGAACCTCTCGGGTCGCGGCGACAAGGACGTCGGTCAGATGATGGAGATCCTGTCGAAGTGACCAGGGTCGATCTGGAGGGAGCGCTGCGGTCGTCCCGTGCGAAGGGCCGCAAGTTGCTGGTTCCGTACCTCACCGGCGGATTGGGTGATTGGACGAGGGCGGTCGAAGCAGCCGTCGCCGCTGGTGCCGATGCCGTGGAGATCGGCATTCCGTTTTCCGACCCGGCCATGGATGGTCCGGTGATCCAAGAGTCGAGTCAGCGGGCGCTCGACGCCGGCGCCACTCCGTCGGCGATCCTCGACGAGTTGGCCCGTCTCGACGTCGACGTTCCGATGGTGGTGATGTGCTACTACAACACGATTCATCATGCGGGTCTCGAGCGCTTCGCGGCCTCCCTCGCGCGAGCCGGTGTGGCCGGGGCGATCGTGCCCGACCTGCCCCTCGAGGAGAGTGGACCGTGGACGCGAGCCGCCGACGCGGAGTCGATCGACACGGTGATGTTGGCGTCGCCGATCACTCCCGACGAGAGATTGCCGCGGATCTGCGAGAGAGCACGCGGCTTCGTGTACTCGGTCGGATTGCTCGGGGTCACGGGTGAGCGCGTGGAGTTGGCAGCCACCGCGACCGTTCTGGCCGCACGTCTGAAAAAGGTGACCGATCGTCCGGTGCTGATCGGCGTCGGTGTGTCGAGCCCCGATCAAGCGGTGGAAGCGTGCTCGGTGGCCGACGGCGTCGTGATGGGAGCCTCGGTCGTGCGCCGCTTCCTGGAGGGTGGACCGGACGGGGTCGGCGCGTTCGTCGGAGCGGTTCGCTCCTCGCTCGACGCGATCTGACCCCCCAACAGGGACTTTCGTCATTTTTCCTTCAAGTGTGACGCAAATTTAGTGCTAAATGATGCTCTTCGACCTTGGCATGGGGCAGAGTGTTGCCGTCGGCTCAGCCCGACGGGTCGGTTTCGCCGAAGCCACCCACACCCCCACACAGGGCCACGGCCCGGAAAGAGTTCCCATGCGCAAGTCCATCCTGGTGGCCGTCGCCGCCTCGCTCGTCCTCGTGGCCTGCGGCAGCGACGACGACAACACCGCTCCCGCCACCGAGGCTCCGGCCGCCACCGAGGCTCCGGCCGCCACCGAGGCTCCGGCTGCCACCGAGGCTCCGGCCGAGCCCGGTGACATCGTCGCCGTGGCCGTTGGTGCCGGCAGCTTCTCGACTCTGGTCGCCGCCGTCGAGGCCGCCGGCCTGGTCGAGACCCTGCAGGGCGAGGGTCCCTTCACCGTGTTCGCTCCGACCGACGATGCGTTCGCGGCGCTCCCGGCCGGTTTGGTCGACAAGCTTCTCCTTCCGGAGAACAAGGATCTTCTCGTGAAGATCCTCACCTACCACGTGGTGGCCGGCAAGGTTCTCGCCGCTGACGTGACCGCTGGTGAGGTTCCGACCGTCGAGGGTCAGAACATCACGCTCGCCGTCGACGGTGGCGTGACCGTGAACCAGGCCAACGTGGTGGCCACCGACGTGCTCGCGAGCAACGGCGTGATCCACGTGATCGACGCGGTCATCCTCCCGCCGGACGTCGACCCCGCGGCTCTCTGAGTCGAACAGAATCAGCGGCGCCGTCGGGCGCCGGAATCGACGGAGCCCGGGGTTCGCCCCGGGCTCTTGTCGTTGGTGATCGCGTTGGTGATCGCGTTGCTGATCGTGCTCTTCATCGCGTTGTCGGGTCGGGGCGTGGCAGAGTCGGGGGCATGGAAGGTTGCGAACTCTGCGAGGCGGCGCCCGTCACGGAGCGTTATCACGAGGATGACATCTGCTGGATCGCCGAGTGCGAATCCTGTTGGGTGCCGATGATCGTGTGGAAGGTTCACGCCGCGCGTCCCGACGAGTCGACGCGAGCCGTTCTGCACGCAACTTTGCGCGACGTGGTCGGACGACTCTTCGTCGAGGAGATCCGTATCGACGACGACATGCGACAGATTCCGGACCACTATCACGCGCACGCGCGAATGGCCGGTGCCTGGGGACGACGTCCGCTCACCCGACGCGACACCTGACGCGAAAAGTGGCGCGACACACCGTCGAGAACCACCGAGGGTGGTGGTCGACTCAGCAGGGGCGCTTGATGGGGCGACCGCTCATGTCCAGTCCTTTCGTCGTGAAACCCGCCAGGGGCTGATGCAACGGCTTGTAGACAAACAGCGGACCGACCGGGAAGCAGTAGGTCATTCGGACCATTCGGGAGAGGTTCACCACTCAGAGTGGTCAGAAAGTCACTCCATGTGGATGTCCGAGGGGGAGACCCACCAGCGGCTGGGCGGGTCTCGGTGGCGGACGCGCCCGAGCCCTCCGGGTGTGGGACGGCTCCGCCTGGGGACGCCAACTACCTTGACGGCATGACAGCGAGTACGACCCCCCTCGAAGGTGGAGCGAAGGCGCCCGCCATTTCGTTGCCCGACCAGAACGGCCAGACCGTGAAACTGTCGTCGTTCAAGGGGCGTCGGGTGCTCGTGTACTTCTACCCGAAGGCCGACACGCCGGGCTGCACCCAGCAGTCGTGCGGACTGCGCGACATCGCCAAGAAGATCGGTGACACCGTCATCCTCGGCATCTCTCCGGATTCGCCGAGCAGGCAGAAGAAGTTCGCCGACAAGTACTCCCTTCCGTTCCCTCTGTTGGCCGACGAGGAGCACGCCGTCGCAGAGGCGTGGGGAGTGTGGAAGGAGAAGTCGATGTACGGGCGCAAGTACATGGGCATCGAACGCTCGGCATTCCTCGTGTCACCGACCGGTCGCATCGAAAAGGCGTGGTACAAGGTGAGTCCGAAGGACACGCCGACGAATCTCCTCGCGGCACTGAAGGAGTCGAAGGGGTGACCGGTCTTCCGAGGCCGATCGACCTTCTCGCCCATCGACCGCCTTTCCTCTTCGTCGACGAGGTGACAGCGCTCGATCCGGGCGTGTCGGCCGCGGGCTTCTGGAGGCTCACCGGCGACGAGTGGTTCTTCGCGGGACACTTCCCGGGCCGACCGACCCTGCCCGGTGTTCTGATGTGCGAGGCAATCGCTCAACTCGGCGCGATCGCCGTCTTGTCGACGGGCGTGGTGGGCAAGTTGCCGCTGTTCGGTGGCCTCGACGGTGCTCGGTTCCGTCGACAGGTGGTGCCGGGTGACGTTCTCGACTTGCGCGTCGAACTCACGCGCATGTCGGCGCGGGCCGGGAAGGGCCGTGGCACCGCTTCGGTGGCCGGCGAGACCTCCTGCGAGTGCGAGTTGATGTTCGTTCTGGTCGACGCCGCGACCTGACCCTTGCGGGTCAGGCGGGTGCGAGAATCAACGAACCGTTGTGACCGCCGAAGCCGAAGTTGTTCGAGATCGACGGGCCCGGTGTCCAGGGTCTCGGTTCACCCACGACGAGATCGATCGACATCTCGGGGTCGGGTCGTGAGGTGCCCGCGGTGGGAGGTATCAGGCGATGCTCGAAAGAGAGCAGGACGGCGGCCGCCTCGAGCGCACCAGCCGCTCCGAGGGCGTGTCCGGTGACTCCCTTCGTGGAGGTGACGGGAACGGCGCGTTCGCCGAAGACGACACTGACCGCGGCGGCCTCGGCGGCATCGTTGAGCGGAGTGGACGTCCCGTGGGCGTTCACTTGAGCGATGTCGGACGGGCGCAGCCCGGCGTCGGCGAGAGCCAACTTCATGCACGCGATGGCACCGCGGCCACCAGGAGACGGAGCGGTGATGTGGTGCGCGTCGGCGTTGCTCGCCGAACCGATGATCTCGCCCAGAATCGTCGCGCCTCGCGACCGCGCGTGTTCCCACTCCTCGAGAACGAAGATCGCGGCCCCTTCGCCCATCACGAAGCCGTCGCGGTCGACGGCGAAGGGTCGGCTGCGACCCTCAGTGGACAGAGCCGTCATGTTGCCGAAGCCGGCCAGCGACGTTGGTGTCGCCGCCGCCTCGCTGCCGCCGCTCACCATGGCGTCGACGCGACCCATCATGATGAGCCGAGCCGCATACCCGAGAGCGTGCGTCGAAGCCGCGCACGCGGTGCAGATCGTCTCGTTGGGGCCCTGGAGTCCGTACCTCATGGAGATGGCGGCCCCGGTGGCGTTGGCCATCATCATCGGCACGAGAAAGGGCGACACTCGTCGCTCGCCCTTCTCGAGTCGGTTCTGGATCTGCTCCTCCAGCGTGCCGAGTCCGCCCACTCCGGTGCCCACGACGACCCCGAAGCGTTCGGGATCGACCCCGAGATCACCCGCCTGAGCGAACGCCTCGGCCGCCGCGGCGATACCGAACTGTTCGACGCGATCGGCGCGCCGCGCCTCCTTCGGGTTCTCGAACCAAGGAAGCGGATCCCAATCGACGATGGAGGTGGTGCGCCCTCCCGAGGCCGCGGGACCGAGTAGACCGCGCCAGTACGCGTCGCGACCGATACCGCAGGGTGCGACGACTCCGTAGCCGGTGACGGCGACGCGCCGCCCCGTCATCCGAGCTTTCCGACGATCAGTTCGTAGGCCTGGCCGACGGTCTTGATGTTCTCGACCTCGGACTCGGGAACCGAGATCTCGAACTCCTCCTCGAGAGCCATGATCAGCTCGACCAGGTCGAGGCTGTCGGCTTCGAGGTCGTCGCCGAAGGATGCCTCGGGGATCACCTTGTCGGCATCCACCGACAGCACGTCGACGGCGCATTTGCGAAAGCGGGCGAACAGTTCCTGATCCATCGGGGCTCCTTGATGTGGCGGTGATGACGTGTGTCGTGTGTGTCGCGAGTCGATCGACGCGTCTCGAGTCGTTCGGACGGTTGTTCCGAGCGACCCACGACGATCCGTCGTGACGGAGGCAACCTTAGGTGCTGGACGTCGCCGGTTCGGGAACTCAATGGCCCATGCCGAGCCCGCCGTCGACGGGTACCACCGCGCCGGTGACGTAGGCGGCGTCGGGAGAAGCCAGAAAAGCGATCACACCCGCGACCTCGTCGGCCTCGGCCATACGCCCGAGCGGAACCGCCTCGGTGATGGCGGCCAGTCGCTCGGCGCCGAGCGCGGCCGTCATGTCGGTGACGACCGGACCGGGGGCGACGACGTTCGCCGTGATCGAACGCGATCCGAGCTCCCGAGCCAGGGAACGGGCCAGGCCCACGAGCCCGGCCTTCGAGGCGGCGTAGTTGGCCTGACCCGCCTGGCCGAGCAGACCCACCACCGACGACACGAACACGATGCGGCCCTTGCGTTGGCGCAACATGCCTTGCGCCGCGCGCTTGGCGACTCGGTACGCGGCCGTGAGGTTGGCGTCGACGACGTCGACGAAGTCGGACTCGCTCATTCGCAAAAGCAGGCCGTCGCGAGTGATGCCGGCGTTCGACACGAGAACCTCGACCGGTCCCCACTCCTTCTCGACCGCCGCGAAAGCGAGGTCGACGTCGGAGGTCGACGTGACGTCGCATTTCAGGCACAGGAGGCCCTCGTCGGACGGGGGTGGGGAACTGTTGTAGGTGACGGCCACGCGGTCTCCGAGAGCAAGAAATCGACGCGCCGTGGCGAGCCCGATTCCGCGCGAACCGCCCGTGACGAGAACGACCCGACCGCTCACGACACCGACCCCCACCGCAACAACGCGCTCGCCGCGGTCATTCCGCCGCCGAACCCGACCAGGAGAACCAGATCACCGGGAGCGATTCGTCCCTTGTCGAGAGCGTCGGCGAGAGCGAGCGGAATCGACGCAGCCGATGTGTTCCCCGTGCGGTCGAGGACAACCGAGGTTCGGTCGAGCGGTATTCCGAGACGCTCGCAGGCGGCTTGGATGATTCGCACATTGGCTTGGTGCGGAACCACGAGAGCCACCTGGTCGCCGGTGACGCCCGCCTGCCGCATCGACTTGGTGGCCGAGTCGACCATGATTCTCACCGCCCGCCGGAAGACCTCCTTGCCCTCCATGTTGATGAAGCCCCCGACATGGGCCCACAGCAGTTCGGACGCCGATCCGTCCGCATCGATGTCCCAGGCGACCAGTTGTCCGTCGCCCTCGACGGCCCGCAACACCACGGCTCCCGCTCCGTCACCGAACAGGACGGCGGTGTTCCTGTCCGACCAGTCGGTGATCTTCGAGAGACTGTCGGCACCGATCAGGAGAACCGTCTCGAGACCGGTGGCGATCATGCCGTGGGCGACGGCGAGTCCGTAGACGAAACCGCTACAGGCGGCGTTCAACTCGAATGCCCCACATCGAAGCCCGAGGCGATCCTGAACGATCGGTGCGTTGCCCCACTGGCGATCGGGCGTGGTGGTCGCGACGATGAGCGCGTCGACCTGGTCGAGACCGGCTCGTTCGAGTGCCCGTCGACCGGCGCCGACCGACATCTCGATGGTGGTTCCGTCGACGTGGCGCTCGCGGATCCCGGAGCGCTCGACGATCCATTCGTCGCTCGTGTCGAGCATCTTCTCGAGATCGTGGTTGGTGAGCACCTTTTCGGGAAGGTCGGTGCCCCAACCGATGATCTCGGCACCGCGGACTCCATCGGGAACCCGGGGCATCAGTTGGTCCTCAACCAGGCGACCGGTTGCCGTGGGGTGATCCGTTCTCCCTCCACGGCGATGAAGGCCTGCAACACACCGTCGAAGGCCGACCGGACCTCGGTGTCGCCCACCCGACCGATGGTCTCGCCGACCGCGATGCGCGTGCCGGCGATCAGATTCTCGCGAGGAGCGAAGACTCCGGCCGTCGGGCTCACGACGAGTCGCTCGACGGCGAAGAGGTGTTCGCCCTCGTGTTGCGCCGCTCCGGTGGGCGATCCGGCGGTCACCCATTCGATGAACTTGTCGAGGTCGTCGGGAGTGGCGACCGAGATGGTGCGCGCGCCATCCAGGGTTCGCTTGGTCATCCCGGTGAGAACCCCGCCCGGTCCGAGCTCGGCGAACGAGGTCGCGCCCAGTTCCGACAGCGTGAGGAGGGAGTGCTTCCACCGCACCGGGCTGGTGAGTTGGGCCGACAGGAGCGATGCCCACTCGGAGCCGGAGTCGTGGGCCAGCGCATCGACGTTGCTCACCACCGGGACTTCGGTGTCGCGCGGTGTGGCGTCGGCGATGGCGGCTCGCAGTCGCTCGCGAGCCCCGGCCATGAACGGTGTGTGGAAGGCTCCCGACACCGGAAGTGGCATCGCCTTCTTCGCGCCGAGTTCCTTGGCGTGACCGATGGCGGCCTCGACTCCCGCCGGAGAACCGGCGATCACGATCTGACCCGGTGCGTTGAAGTTCGCCACCCACACGTCGGCGTCGGCGCGGCGACAGGCGATCTCGACCGCGTCGTCGTCGAGCCCGAGAATGGCCGACATGGTGCCGGGGTTCTCGCTGCCCGCCTCGTGCATGGCCGCGGCCCGCTCGGACACCAGACGAATTCCCTCGTCGAAGCCGAGTGCGCCGCTCGCCGTGAGGGCGGTGTACTCACCGAGACTGTGTCCGGCGCAAAAGGAGGGTTCGAGACCGAGGCGCTCGACCGCGTCGAGCACCATGAGGCTGGAGACGAAGGTGGTGAGTTGGGCGTTTCGCGTGTCCTTCAGTTCGTCGGCGTCGGCATCGAGCAACAGTCGTCCGACGTCGCGTCCGACGATCGTCGAGGCCTCGTCGACGAGCTCCCAACTCTCGTGCTCGACCCAGGGTCGACCCATTCCGGGCCGTTGCGAGCCCTGACCGGGGAACGTGAAGACGAGCACGGCGGAAACTTAGACGCTGTCGCGGACCCCGGAACGTGATTCGTCGCGCGGGACCGATGCGCCACGACGATGCGACGTCGCGGTCGAACACAAGTGACCGACCGGTAACTCGTCCCCGGTAACCTCGGTCTCGGCCCCGGTAGCCCAACGGCAGAGGCAGCGGCTTCAAACTCCGTACGGTGTGGGTTCGAATCCCACCCGGGGCACGCAACTTCGTCCGCCGAGTTCGACCGGTCGGATTCGACCGGTCGCGGTGGAACGCGCGACCGTCGTCGGTCGGCGAACACGGCACGTCATCCGAGAGGGGGTAACGGTGGGAGTCCGGGATCGACTCATCGAGAGACGGTTGGACGACCTGACTCGGCGTCTCCGCAAACTTCGGGAGGAACTCCGGATCGTGGAGGAGCAACTCGAGCATCTGGTGAGCGAAGCCGACGACACCGGACTGCGGGCGATGGTGTCGGAGACCCCCATGGCCGAGTCGGAACACCGCGAAGCCAGACGTCACGCCGACGCGATGGTCGCGCACCGTCGGGAGATCCTCGCGACGATCGGTGATCTCGAACGTCGACAGGACGAACTTCTCGACCGCTATCGGCACTGACCGAAGTGGTTGAATGGCGACGTGAGCATCCGCGTCGTGATCGCCGAGGACGAGGCCATCATTCGCCTCGACCTGAAAGAGACCCTCGAGGAGGAGGGTTACCAGGTGATCGGAGAGACCGGCCGCGGGGACCAGGCCCTCGACCTCGTTCGCGAACTTCGCCCCGACCTGGCGATTCTCGACGTCAAGATGCCGGGCATGGACGGCCTCGAAGTGGCCCGTCACATCGGGGACGAGAGGATCTGCGGTGTCCTCGTGCTGACGGCCTTCAGCCAGCGCGAGATCATCGAACAGGCCCGGGATGCCGGAGCGCTGGCCTATCTGGTGAAGCCGTTCCAGAAGAGCGATCTCGTGCCGGCCATCGAGGTGGCCATCGGACGCTTCCGTGAGTTGCAGGCGCTGAGCGGCCATGTCGACGCTCTCGGCGAACAGTTGGAGGCGCGCAAGCTCATCGATCGCGCGAAGGGTCACCTCATCGACGTCCACGGGCTGAAAGAGCAGGAGGCGTTCTCGTTCATCCAGCGCATGGCCATGAAGGATCGCACGCGGATGCGCGACGTCGCCGATCGCATCCTCGCCGGCGATCTCGTTCCCTGATCCGATGTCGAACCGCGCCGCCGCCGAATCTCGCCGACTGCTGGTGCTCGACGGCAACTCCTTGGCCTACCGGGCCTTCTTCGCGGTGCCCGACACCATGGCCACCTCGAGCGGTCAGGTCACCAACGCCGTGTACGGGTTCGCCAACATGTTGGTGTCACTGTTGAAGGATCTCCGTCCCGGGGGGCTGGCGGTTGCTTTCGACCGTCCCGAACCGACCTTTCGCCACGAGGCCGAACCCACCTACAAGGCCCAGCGCGAGTCGGCGCCCGACATCCTGCGTCAGCAGATGGGAATCGTGCGCGAGTTGCTCGTGGCGGCCGGGGTTCCGGTGCTCGAACTGCCCGGCTTCGAGGCCGACGACATCATCGCCACCATGGCCGACCGGGCGGTCGTGGAGGGCTGGGACGTCGTGGTCGTCACCGGCGACCGGGACAGTTTCCAGTTGGTCCGCGACCCGCACGTGCGCGTCCTGTACAACAAGCGCGGTGTCAGCGACGTCGAGATGTACGACGAGGCCGGAATCCTCGGACGTACCGGTGTCACCCCGTCGCAGTATCCGATGTACGCGGCCCTGCGCGGCGACCCGAGCGACAATCTGCCCGGTGTGCCCGGTGTGGGGGAGAAGACGGCCGCGAAACTGATCTCCCAGTACGGAGGCCTCGACGGCATCTACGAGCATCTCGGCGAACTCACGCCGAAGTTGCGCGAGTCGTTGGCGGCCAACGAGGAGAGGGCCCGCAAGAACGCGGAGCTGATGACCCTCCGGCACGACGCTCCGATCTCCGTCGATCCCGACGATCTGCATCTCACACCGAACGGGAACGAACTCCGTCGGATGTGCGACTTCCTCGAGTTCAAGAACATGTTCCAGCGGTTCGCGTCGGCGTTCGGCGCCCTCGGCGTCGAGTTGTCGGCCGGGGACGAACCGGTCGACGGTCGTTCCGGCGAGTCCGACACCCCCGAACTGTCCGCGGACTTCTCGTCGTGTGTCGACGCGGCAGCGGTGCGGGCACTTGTCGATGCCCTGTCGTCGCACGAGGTTCTGGACGTGGCGCCGTGCTGGACCGGAGAGCCCGGACGGTCGCCGCTGCGGGGCCTGGTCGTCGGCACCCCGTCGACGTCGTATTGGATCGAGGCGTCGTTGCTCTCCGGGCTTCGTGAGGTGCTCGACCGTCCGTTCCGGGCCCTCGACGCCAAGCCCCTCCTGAGGTCCCTGCTGGCGGCCGGGATCGACGCCCGGGGTCTCGTGCTCGACGTCGCGATCGGCGCTTATCTGCTCGACCCTTCGTCGGCTCGGTACGGTCTGCCCGAGATCGTCGATCGCTACGGGGATTTCCGTTTGCCGGCACGACGGGTGCCCGAGGGTCAGCTCGACCTCGATGGCGCGGGTGACGACGACGACATCCGGATGGCCGCGGTGGAGGCCCGTGCCATCGGACTGATCGCGCCGGGCTTGCGTGCTCGACTGTCGAACGACGGAATGGCCGACCTCTACGACGAGATCGAGAACCCGCTCGTTCGCGTGCTGGCCCGCATGGAGCACGTGGGCATCGCGGTCGACGTGGCTGCTCTGCGAACGATCGCCCGTCGACTCACCGAGGAGGTCGAAGCCCTCTCGGCGTCGCTGAAAACACTGGCCGGGTCCGCGTTCAACCCGAACTCGCCGGTGCAGTTGTCGAAGATCCTCTTCGAGGAACGAGGACTCACCCCGCCGAAGAAGACCAAGACCGGCTTCTCAACCGACGCCGCGACCCTGGAGAAGTTGCGCGACGAATGGCCCGAGTTCATCGATCCGCTGTTGCGCTACCGCGAGGTCGAGAAATTGCGGGGCACCTACGGAGAGGGATTGCTCGACGCGGTCGCCGCCGACGGGAGGATTCACGCGACCTTCAACCAGACCGTGGCACGGACCGGGCGTCTCTCCAGCGACCAGCCGAACCTGCACAACATTCCGGTGCGCACCGAAGAGGGCCGGGTTTTTCGCACCGCCTTCGTGCCGCGCGAGGGATGCTCGCTTCTCGTCGCCGACTACAACCAGATCGAGCTGCGGTGCATTGCCCACCTCGCCGACGATCCCGGACTCATCGCGGCTTTCACGAGCGGACAGGACGTTCACCGTGCGACGGCGGCTCGGGTCTTCGGCGTCGATCCGGCCGACGTCGACATCGAGCAGCGATCGAAGGCGAAGATGGTCTCCTACGGTTTGGCGTACGGGATGGAGGCCTACGGTCTCGGTCAACGTCTCGCGATTCCCGTCGGCGAGGCTCAGGAGATTCTCGACGCCTACTTCGCGGCGTTTCCCAACGTTCAGTCGTACATGGACGCCACGGTCGACGAGGCACGACGCAAGGGCTACACCGAGACGGTCTTCGGACGTCGGCGTCCCATTCCCGAACTCGCCAGTAGCAACTTCCGACTCAAACAGGCGGGCGAGCGCCAAGCCATGAACGCCGGCATCCAGGGCTTGGCCGCCGACATCTTCAAGATCGCCCTCGTCCGCATCGATGCCGCGCTCGAGAACGCTCGTCACGAGAGTCGCTTGGTCCTGCAAGTTCACGACGAGGTGGTGGTCGAGGTGCCCGAGCACGAAAGGGGCGCGGTCGGGCCGTTGGTCATCGGCATCATGGAGAACGCCGCCGAACTACGGGTGCCACTCGCCGTGAACGTCGCGTGGGGAGCGACCTGGGCCGACGCCAAGTCGTGAGGACCGCGGGGATGTCCGGCGACGAACAACGATCCGGAAGCGGGGGCCGACACTGGTTCGAGGATCTCGCCGATCACATGGGAGAGGCCTACCTGAGGTACTCGTTCACCAAGGGCACGGTGCAGGAGGTCGACTTCGTGGTGGATCGACTCGGTCTCAGGCCCGGACGAACGGTGCTCGACGTCGGGTGTGGTCCGGGGCGGCACAGCCTCGAGTTGGCCCGCCGAGGGATCACGGTGCACGGAGTCGACGTCTCGGCCACCTTCGTCGACCTGGCCCGAGCCGCCGCCGTCGATCTGCCGACCGCCACCTTCGAGAGGATCGACGCTCGCCGCCTGACGGATCGGGCCGACCTGACCGGTCGCTTCGACGCCGTCATCTGTTTGTGTCAGGGGGCCTTCGGTCTCATGACCGCCGACGGCGACGACGAGTCGGTGCTGAGGGGCATGGCGAGCGTCCTGCGACCGGGTGGTTCGCTGTTGTTGTCGGCCTTCAGTGCCTACTTCGCGGTGAAGTACCACCTCGAGGCCACCTTCGACGCCGACCGGGGGCTCTCCCACGAGGTCACCGAGATCCGTTCACCGAGCGGTGAGACGCGGTCGGCCGATCTCTGGACCGGTTGCTACACCCCCCGCGAACTGCGCTTGCTCCTCGGTCGGGCCGGTTTTGAAACCGTGGCGGTGTGGTCATCGGAGCCGGGACGGTTCGGCACCGACCCGGCCGGAACGGAGACCCCGGAGTTCCTCGTGCTCGCCACCCGAGTGGACTGACCGAAGGAACCTCGACCGGTCGTGCCGACCCGGCCGGGGGAGACGCCCCGATCCGCTGGTAACTTTGCCCGGCCTCTCCGAGGTCGCCCGCCGGTGGTGTCCCACCACCTCGCGGACGTGTCCCATCCCTACTAGTCCCTGTCCGAAAGCGATCATCCCTTGTCCGACCTCCTCACTTCCGCCGCACCGATGGGCACCCACGATGCCGACGGCAACTACATCCCCCGCCAGATCACCGAGAACGATCTCGACAAGCCCTTCGGCGAAGCCATCGAGGGAACCCTCGTCGAAGTGGAGGACGGTCAGGTCGTTTCCGGAAGCGTCGTGAAGATCGACAAGGACGAGGTTCTGGTCGACATCGGCTACAAGAGCGAGGGTGTGATCCCGGCCCGCGAACTGAGCATCCGTCACGACGTCGACCCGAGTCAGGTCGTGAAAATGGAGGACAAGGTCGAGTGCCTGGTCCTCCAGAAGGAGGACAAGGACGGTCGTCTGATCCTGTCGATGAAGCGCGCCAAGTACGAGCGCGCCTGGGGCACGATCGAGAAGAAGAAAGAGAACGACGAGGTCGTCGAGGGACAGGTGATCGAGGTCGTCAAGGGTGGTCTCATCGTCGACATCGGTCTGCGCGGATTCCTTCCCGCGTCGCTCGTCGAACTGCGCCGCGTGCGCGACCTCCAGCCCTACGTCGGCCAGACGCTGCAGGCCAAGATCATCGAACTCGACAAGAACCGCAACAACGTCGTGCTGTCGCGTCGCGCGTTCCTCGAGGCCACCCAGAAAGAGGCCCGCGACGGCTTCTTGTCGAACCTCAAGGTGGGCGACATCCGCGAGGGTCGCATCTCCAGCGTCGTGGCGTTCGGAGCCTT
>Ga0129333_10001793_pt1 | contig 19698 bp, 19 predicted proteins | sample CPB6_08_DNA_FD_94474 | JGI IMG/M metagenome (GOLD analysis project Ga0129333, IMG submission 94474) | Freshwater to marine salinity gradient microbial communities from Chesapeake Bay, USA - CPBay_Sum_0.6_0.8_DNA | ecosystem: Environmental > Aquatic > Marine > Coastal | place: USA: Chesapeake... | reverse complement strand
GCGCGAATGTCCGTCGCTCTCTCAATGGCATACGTGCCTCATGCGTGCGGTTCAGCGGTGCAGGTACTCACGGATGCAGAGCGCGCGTCAGCGCCGAGAAACGGGCCGCCCAGATCCGTTGGCTGAGTGGGGCCTCGGGCGCGAAGACCTCCGACGCGTGATAGGCCCCGGGGTAGATATGGAACTCAGTCGGCACACCCGCCTGCAGGAGGCGGGAGACGAAGGCGATGTCCTCATCGCGGAAGAGATCCATCTCGCCTACGTCGATGAATGTCGGCGGCAGTCCGGAGAGATCCGTTGCGCGCGCCGGGGCGGCGTAGTCGTCGGCTGGCTGCCCACCGAGGAACCAGTCCCAGGCCTCGATGTTGCCGGCGCGGTCCCAGATGCCGACCTCGGTCACCTCCTGGCTTGAGGCGGTCTCGTTGCGGTCGTCGAGCATGGGGTACGGCGCCATGAGGAACGAGATAGCCGGCCCGCCCTTGTCGCGCGCCATCATCGTGGTGGCGATGGCGAGATTGCCGCCGGCGCTGCCGCCGTAGACGGCCATGCGTGCGGGGTCGATGTCGAGCTCTCCGACGTGGGCCGCCATCCAGGTGAGCGCGGCGTAGCAGTCGTTGACCTGCGCGGGATGGGGGTGCTCCGGCGCCTTGCGGTAGTCCGTCGACACGACCACGGTGTTGGTGAGTTGGCAGAGCATCTCGGCACGCAGGTGCTCCCCGTCGAGGTCGCCGATGATCATCCCTCCACCGTGGATGTAGAGGATCCCCGGAAGGAGTGTCCCGGTGGCCTGCGCGGGCGTGTAGATGCGAACGGCAACGTCGGGCTCGCCCGGTGCCCCGGGGATGGTGCGCTCTTCGGTGACCACCTGGTCGTTGGGCGGGATGTCGGCCGTCATGGTCTGCAGCAGTTGCCGGACGAAAGCCCGTCGTTCGACGATGTCGGGGATGGCGTTGAAGCCTCCGGGCACGGCGGCAAGGAGTTGCTCGAGGGGCTCCCGCGAGGCGGGGTCGAGGCGGTCACGCTGGGCCGACATGGCGAGCCTTCCTTTCGGCGGGGGTTCGTGAGGCCGACGGTATTGCTTCTGCGGCCGCCCTGTCCGGCCTTCGGTCAGGTGTCGTGGGCTGCGGCGGCCCTTAACGGGCGTCGGCCTCGGCTCCAAGGACGTCTTCGGCTTGCGCGCGACGCACGTATCGGGGGAAGACCACGATCACGGGGATGAGCAGCAGCGAGATGCCGATGAGCACAAATGCCGGCACCAGGATGCTGTCGGTGGAGCCGAGGAGGGCCTCCTCGATGGCCGGCGTGAAGCTGCCGATGATCATGCCGATGCTGTAGGTCAGTGCCAGGCCGGTGTAGCGGACCTTGGTCGGCACCAGCTGGGTCATCTCGGTCGTGGTGGTCGAGTCCACGAATGTCTGAAGGGTGGCGAGGATGAGGATCGACAGCAGTACGCCCGCGACGACACCGGAGTTGAGAAGCAGGATTGACGGGATCGCGAGGACGGCGTACGCGATGACGGACGCGATCATGAGTGGGCGTCGGCCTCGTCGATCGCCCAGGATCGCCACGGGCACGATGAGCACGATGTAGATGGCCGAGATCAGTGCTGAGACGAGGTCAGCGCGAGCATCGCTGATGCCGACGACGGTCTCGAGGTACGACGGCATCCACGAGATGAGCGTGTAGACAGTGACTCCGCTCCATGTGGCGAGGGCGAGCATGAGGAAGGTCGCGCCGGGGTAAATGCGCATCAGGTAGCGCACCGGCGTGCCGGTGTCGCCAGCCTCGACCGCCTGCTCGAACGACGCCGTCTCGCGCATCTTGCGGAGCATGAGCACCGCGACGACCGCGAGCACGAAGCCGATGGCGTAGGGCACGCGCCAGGTCCCCTCGACCAGCGCCTCCTGGCCCCAGATGACGGTGGTGACGAAGACGACGAGGGACGCGAGCAGGTTGCCGCCCATGGCGGTCGCGAGCCCGAGCGAGACGCTGCGTCCTCGCCCTGACTGTCCGGCCGACTCACTCAGCGCGGTAAGCGCGCCCGAGTACTCGCCGCCTACGGAGAAGCCCTGCATGAGGCGCATCAGGGTGAGGAGAATCGGGGCGAGGATCCCGATCTGGTCGTACGTAGGCAGGATCGTGGTGATGGCGAGCGGGATGAGCATGAGGGTGGTCGAGAGCACGAGTGCGAATCGGCGTCCCCGGGTGTCGCCGAGACGCCCGATGACTAGGCCACCGATGGGGCGAGCGATGTAGCCCACCGCAAATGTCGCGAACGTGAGGATGAGGCCGACCGTCGCGTTGTCAGTGGGGTAGAAGACCTGCTGCAGCGTCGTGGCCAGGAGGCCGTAGACCATGAAGTCGTACCACTCGATCACCACGCCGCTCGTGGTGAAGAGGCGGTTGCGCCTGAGCTCGCGGTCGGTCAAGGGAGGCTTGTCCACGGGCGGAGCCTAGGGCTTGGGGCTGCGCAGTTGCGCCCCCGGCAGGATTCGAACCTGCGACCTTCGGTACCGGAAACCGGCGCTCTATCCCCTGAGCTACGGGGGCTGGGGAGGTCCGAGGGTAACAGTCGCGACTACGAGGAGAACCAGCGCGGCGGCCCTGCCAGCAGCGCAGTGGCAAACGAGCCGAGCGCGGCTCCCACGCCCATGGACGTTCCGGTGAGCACGAAGGGCGTGAAGAGCCAGCCGACGATGAAGGCGATCGCGCCGAAGACGACGGCAGTAATGACGGCGAAGGCGAATCGTCCGCCGGGCTTGTCCGACCCCTGCTTGGCTACCTCACCTTTTCCCCTCTTGGCGGGTGCCTTCGAAGGCTTCGCTGTGGGTTGGGTTGACTGGGAGACCTCGGCAAGCAGCTTCTCGATGTCGTCGCTCATGTATCCATCCTCACCCGGCCGGGCTGCTGCGTCCAGCCGGGACGTGGCGATCGCTGCACCCTTGTGCACATGCGTGAGGCCCGTCCCCCCGAGGGGACGGGCCTCACGCGATGACGGTGTGCGTCAGATGATGCGAACGTTGTCGGCCTGGGGGCCCTTGGGGCCCTGGACGATGTCGAACTCGACCGTCTGGTTCTCGTCGAGGCTGCGGTAGCCGTCGGCCTGGATGGCGGTGAAGTGCACGAAAACGTCGGCACCCCCGTCAGCCTGAGCGATGAAGCCGAAGCCCTTCTCGGCGTTGAACCATTTGACAGTTCCCTGTGCCATGCGGGGTAACTCCTACTGCTAGATCCCAAATGCGGATACGTGGTCGCCGGGCACCTCGCCCGGCGGGCTGATAATGCGAGCCGACGTCCCGCCCTCAGGTAGCCCCTCGGAACTGAGCATCGTGGCCGATGGTCACCCACCGACGCCGACACCCACGAACGGTGGTTCATGTGCAGCACAGCCACCGTGACCGTAGCACGCGGCCGGTGAGGCTCGTAGCGATATCCACCGGGCAGTGCCCGAAGGCTGGACGATTACGCTCCGCCCATGACTCCCGAGGACCTTGCCACCGCGGTGCAGGAGTGCATCGTGGCCCTGCAGGCCGAGGGCACCCTGGCGGGCCAGCCGCCTGACGACGTGGTCATCGAGCGGCCCAGGAGCAAGGAGCACGGCGACTATGCGACCCCTGTCGCACTGACCCTGGCCAAGACTGCCGGCCGCCCGCCTCGGGAGATCGCCGATCTCGTGGCCGCGCGCCTGGCTCAGGTCAGCGGGGTTGCGGAGACCGAAGTGGCAGGCCCAGGCTTCATCAATATCCGCTTGGCGACGGACGCCCAGGGCGCCGTCGCGCGTGCCGTCGTCGAGGCAGGGGATGGGTACGGGAACGTCGACCTGCTGGTGGGCCGCCGATTCAACGTCGAGTTCATCTCCGCGAATCCGACCGGTCCGATCCATCTTGGGCACACGCGGTGGGCAGCGGTCGGCGATGCGATCGCGCGCGTGCTCGCTGCGGCCGGAGCGGACGTCGCGACGGAGTTCTACATCAACGACCGTGGTGTGCAGATGGACCGCTTCGGTGCCTCCGTCATGGCAGTTGCTCACGGCCGACCGGTGCCGGAGGACGGCTATCACGGCGCCTACATCGCCGACCTGGCGGCGCGTATCGTCGCTGAGCATCCCGACTTCCTCACGCTGCCCGACGACGAGCAACTCGTCGCCTTCCGCGAGGCCGCCTACGCCCTGCAGCTCGAGCAGCAGCAGCAGGTGCTCGAGCTCTTCCGCACGCACTTCGACGTCTGGTATTCCGAGCGCTCACTGCATGACTCCGGTGCGGTCGAGCGGGGCATGGCCCGGCTGCGCGAGCAGGGCCATGTCTTCGACGAGGACGGCGCCACCTGGTTGCGCACCACGGACTTCGGCGACGACAAGGATCGTGTCCTTGTCAAGGCCGACGGGGAGCTCACCTACTTCGCCTCGGATACCGCCTACTACGTCGATAAGCGCACGCGTGGCTTCGACACCGCCATCTATCTCCTCGGCGCCGACCACCACGGCTACGTGAACCGGCTGCGAGCGGTGGCTGCCTGCGCCGGCGACGACATGGACTCGAGCGTCGAGGTGCTCATCGGCCAGCTCGTCAAGATGATGCGCGACGGTCAGGAGATCAAGCTCTCCAAGCGAGCCGGCACCTTGATCACGCTGGAGGAGCTCATCGAAGAGGTCGGTGTCGATGCTGCCCGCTACTCGCTCATCCGCTACCCGGTCGACTCACCCTTGACGTTGGATCTGGACGTCATCATCCAGCGCACCAACGACAATCCTGTCTACTACGTGCAGTACGCCCATGCCCGAGTCAGTTCGGTCCTGCGCAATGCGGCTGATCTCGGCATCGACTGGCGTGAGGCTCCCTTCGATCCCGCTCTGCTGGCCGACGAGCGCGAGGGCGATCTCCTGCGTGCGCTCGCCGAGTTCCCCGCGATCGTCGCGTCGGCGGCCGAACTCCGCGAGCCGCACCGGATCCCGCGCTACCTGGAGTCGCTGGCCACGGCCTATCACCGCTTCTACGACGTCTGCCGCGTCCTGCCGCGTGGCGATGAGCCCGTGGAGGGCATCCACATCGCTCGGCTGTGGCTGTGCGCGGCTACGCGTCAGGTGCTGGCCAACGGTCTCGCGCTGTGCGGGGTCACGGCGCCGGAGCGGATGTAGTCTCGGGCTCAGCCTCCTGGGGCGCGTGGGTCGAGCCTCGACGCCCCCGGGCGACGAGGAGCACGCCGCTCACTGCCAGCAGGATGATGCCCGCCACGAAGAGCCCGGCGATCAGCCCGAAGGTCTGACCGGCGATCGACAGGGCGCCTGCGCCCGCCGCGACCACACCTCCGGCCGCCCACACCCACGAGGCGCCCCGAGCGAAGAGGATGAGTGCGACGGTCGCGAAGACCAGCAGGGCGATCCGAGAGAACCACATGGCCCACGTCAACCGCTGCTCCGCGAGTTCGTCCAGGAAGGGCGGGAAGTCCAGGGCCATGAAGGCGTGCTCCACCTGGAGGATGATGAAGCCAGCGACACCCAGCGCTTCGGTGAGGATGCGCGGGGGCAGGAGCCTGGGCGCGATGATGAGCCAGCCGACCGTCGCGACCGCACTCACGGCGGCGATGACGACAGGCTGCTCAAGCGGTCCCAGCGTCGTGCCGATGAAGATCTGAAGCCAGATGAAACTTGAGATGGCCACGGCCAGCGTCGGCACAACTCCGGGCGCCCACCACGCTGCGACGAGAGTGCCCACGACGGCACCGGAGATCATTACCAAGGGCCAGTAGTTGCCCTCGCCCTCGAGCGAGATCCCAGCCCAATCGAGGCCAACGGCGATGCTGGCAGCGATGAGCGGAGCCGCAACGGCGAGCAAGACCCCCACGAGCCGTCGACGGATCACGTGATCGCGTAGGGCAGCGAACCCGCCGACCGTGGCTGTGACGACTGCCGAGGCAACGTAGAGGGCGACGGCGCCGGTAACAACGACAGCCAACTGAATGGCCTTCGGCCAAGAGTCCCATGTTTGCCCAATGAGATTGAGGCCCGCGCTCACGACAAGCGCTGCGCCGACGTACCCGATGATCTCCGGCAGTGGACCCTGCCGCCAGTGATGCGGGGAGACTGCCTGGACCTGCTCGTGAGTCCTTGCCTGGGTCGATGTCATGGGAGTACCTCCTTTGATTCCATGGTGAGCGCATGGGTTCGCTCCGCATAGGGACCTCAGTCCCGCGCGTACCTGCTGACCGGTCAGGGACCGTTACGCTGACCGCATGCGCGCACATCCCGCCGGTCCGCGGCACGGCGAGGTCATGGCCTCGAGTGCTGCGCCCCTGCCGCCGTCGGGTGATCCGGGTTCTATCGATCCGGCGGTGTGGCCGGCTGACGCTCATCGCGGAGAGGGTGGCGCTCTCGTCGTCGGCGGAGCCGACGTGCGCGAACTCGCAGCCAGGTTCGGCACGCCGCTCTACGTCCTCGACGAGGCCGACTTCCGGAATCGCGCTGCCGCCTTCCGTGCGGCGTACGACCCATCAGGCTCGGATGTCTACTACGCCGCCAAGGCCTTCCTCGCCACCGCCGTTGCCCGATGGGCCGTGCAGGAGGGCCTGGGGATCGACGTCGCCTCTGGTGGGGAGCTCGCCGTCGCGCTCGCGGCGGGGGTGCCCGGCGAGCGACTGCTCCTGCACGGCAACAACAAGTCGGCTGCCGAGATCAGGCGCGCCCTCGAATCGGGTGTAGGGCGCATCGTCGTCGACTCCCTGATCGAGATCGAGCGGATCGCGCAGGTGGCGCGAGAGCTCGATGTGCGGGCCGGAGTCCTCGTGCGCGTCACCGTGGGCGTCGAGGCCCACACTCACGAGTTCATCGCCACCGCCCACGAGGACCAGAAGTTCGGGCTCTCCCTGGCGGCAGGCGACGCGCGCGAGGCTGTCGAGGTCGTCGTGGCCGACGCCCACCTGGACTTCCGCGGCCTGCACTCGCACATCGGGTCGCAGATCTTCGACCCCGCCGGCTTCGAGGTCGCGGCATCGCGCCTGACGGGCCTCATGGTGGAGTTGCAGGCCGAGGGGATCGCTGTCGACGAACTCAATCTCGGCGGAGGCATGGGCATCGCCTACGTCTCCGACGACGATCCGCTCGACGTCGAATCCATGGCCAAGGCGATCCAGGCGATCGTCGTCGACGCATGTGCCCGCGCCAAGGTGCCCACGCCGCGCCTGGCCTTCGAACCCGGACGGGCGATCGTGGGCCCCGCGGGTATCACCGTCTACGAAGTAGGCACCGTCAAGCCCGTCAGGCTCGACCACGGCCATGAGCGCGTCTACGTCTCGGTGGACGGCGGTATGAGTGACAACATCCGCACAGCGCTCTATGACGCCGACTACACCGTGGTCCTCGCATCCCGCGTCTCGGATTCCGAGCCGGTTCTGTGCCGTGTCGTGGGCAAGCACTGCGAGAGCGGCGACGTCATCGTGCGAGACGCCTGGCTGCCCGCCGATCTCGCTCCGGGAGATCTCCTCGCGGTGGCCGCGACCGGGGCCTACTGCCGCTCGATGGCCTCGCAGTACAACTACCTGCCCCGCCCGGCGGTCGTGTCTGTCCGGGACGGAGCCGCCACGGTGGTGCTCCGCCGCGAGAGCGAGCGGGATCTGCTCGCCCTGGACCCGGGCGCGGACTCCTGATCGAGCGGCCCATCTGAGAGGCTAGGTCCGCTCATCCCCGTCGACTGACCCGAGGAGTTGGCCATGTCCGCCCCCATCACCGTCGCGCTCCTGGGCGGGGGCACCGTCGGCGCTCAGGTCGCCCGGCTCATCCAGGAGCAGTCCGACGACCTCGCCGCGCGCGTGGGTGCGCCTCTGGAACTCGTGGGCGTCGCCGTACGGGATGCGTCGAAGGTTCGCGACGGGATCCCCGCCGACCTGATCACCGACGACCCCTCCGCGCTGGTCGCGCGCGGCAGCGACATCGTGGTGGAGGTGATGGGCGGCATCGAGCCGGCGCGGACGCTCATCCTCGAGGCGATGGCCCAGGGCTCTTCGGTCGTCACGGCAAACAAGGCCCTGCTCGCTGCGGACGGCGGGACGCTCTACCGCGCCGCCGCTGAGCACGGCGTCGATTTGTACTTCGAAGCCTCCGTGGCTGGTGCCATTCCGCTCCTGCGGCCTCTGCGCGAATCCCTGGCCGGGGATCGCGTCACCAAGGTGCTCGGCATCGTCAACGGCACGACCAACTTCATCCTCAGCAAGATGGACGACGAGGGTGCCGATTATGGAGATGTCCTTGCCGAGGCGCAGGCCCTGGGCTACGCCGAGGCTGATCCCACCGCGGACGTGGGTGGCCTCGATGCCGCGGCCAAGGCCGCCATCCTCGCCGAACTCGCCTTCCACACCCGGGTGACCTTCGACGATGTTCACTGCGAGGGCATCACCGAGGTGTCGGCTGCCGACGTCGCCGCGGCGCGGGAGATGGGCTTCGTCATCAAGCTGCTGGCCGTGGCCGAGCGCACGGAGGATCGAGGCGGCGTCATCGTTCGCGTGCACCCCACGATGGTGCCTCGGGACCACCCGCTCGCGGCGGTGCGCGACGCCTTCAACGCCGTGTTCATCGAGGCGGAGAACGCCGGGGAGATGATGTTCTACGGTCGCGGGGCTGGCGGGGCGCCTACCGCGAGCGCGGTCCTCGGCGACGTCGTCGCGGTGGCCCGCAATCTGCGAGCAGGCGGCAGGGGCCCCGGCGAATCGACGTACGCCGGCCTCGAGGTGAGGGGAGTGGAGCGGGCCCGCACCCGCTACTACGTCAATCTCGATGTCGCGGATCGTCCGGGCGTGCTGGCCACCGTCGCGCGGACGTTCTCGGACAACGACGTGAGCATCCAGGTCGTGCGCCAGGAGGGCCACGGTGATGATGCGGGCCTCGTCGTGCGGACTCACGTCGCCACGGATGGCGACCTGCGACGCACGATCGAGCAGTTGCGCAGCCTCGACGTCGTCAAGGCGATCCTCGGTGTCATGCGGGTCGAAGGCGAGGCAGGCACGTGATCCCGGGCGCACCGCAGTGGCGTGGGCTCATCGAGGAATACCGCTCGTGGCTACCCGTCGACGACGCGACCCCCGTGGTCACCTTGCGCGAGGGGGGTACGCCACTGGTCTACGCGTGCACGTTGAGCGAGATGACCGGATGCCAGGTCTGGCTGAAATACGACGGTGCCAACCCCACCGGATCGTTCAAGGACCGCGGCATGACGATGGCCATCAGCAAGGCCGCGCAAGACGGTGCTCGTGCCGTCATCTGCGCGTCGACCGGCAACACGTCTGCGAGCGCCGCCGCCTATGCGGTCAAGGCCGGCATGGTGTGCGCCGTGCTCGTGCCCGAGGGCAAGATCGCGATGGGCAAGCTTGCCCAGGCGATCATTCATGGTGCCACGCTGCTGCAGGTCGAAGGCAACTTCGACGACTGCCTCACCCTGGCCCGTGGGCTGGCCGACGACTATCCGGTGTCCCTGGTCAACAGCGTCAACCCTGATCGCATCGAGGGACAGAAGACCGCGAGCTTCGAGATCGTCGACCTCCTCGGCAACGCCCCTGACATCCACTGCTTGCCAGTCGGCAACGCGGGCAACATCACGGCGTATTGGAAAGGCTACGGAGAGTACGCCGAGGCGGGGCACTCGACCCAGCGGCCACGCATGTGGGGCTTCCAGGCTGCGGGGGCCGCGCCGATCGTCGCAGGGGCGCCCGTATCCAAGCCCGAGACCATCGCGACCGCGATCCGCATCGGCAACCCAGCGTCGTGGCAGCAGGCTGAAGCAGCGCGCGACGAGTCGGGCGGGATGATCGACTCGGTCACTGACGAGCAGATCCTCGCGGCGTACCGCCTGCTGGCGGCCAAGGAGGGGCTCTTCTGTGAGCCGGCCAGTGCGGCGAGTGTCGCGGGCCTGCTACAGGCGCATGAACGCGGTCAACTCGACGCGGGCCAGACGGTCGTGTGCACGCTGACCGGCAATGGTCTGAAGGATCCGCAGTGGGCGCTCGAGGCCGCGCCTGAGCCGATCGTCGTGCCGGTGGATGCGGCTGTGGCCGCCGTGGCACTCGGGTTGCGGGGCTAGATCCGTGTCGGCCTTCCGCTCCGTCGGCGTCGAGGTCGTCGTACCGGCGACGAGCGCCAATCTCGGCCCTGGATTCGATTCCCTCGGCCTGGCGCTGGCGATCCACGATCACCTCGTGGCGATGGTTACCGAGGACCCCGGTGTCCTCGTCACGGTCGAGGGGGAGGGGGCTGACGTGCTCCCCACAGACGAGACCCACCTCGTCGCGAAGGCCATGGCGACTGCGTGGGAGGCGATGGACCTCACCGCCCCCGGGGTCGTCATTCGCTGTCGCAATGGTGTGCCTCAGGGGCGCGGTCTGGGCTCGTCAGCCGCGGCGATCGTCGCGGGCCTGCTCCTCGCCCGGGGATTGGTTGAGGACGGCGACGAGCGTCTCGCCGACGACGAACTCCTCGGCCTGGCGACTCGTATGGAGGGACATCCGGACAACGTGGCTGCTGCTCTCATGGGCAACTTCACGACGGCATGGATTGACTCCAGCGATGACACGCATGCGAGCGCTGTCACTCGAGCGGTGCACGAGTCCATCACCCCCATGGTCTTCGTGCCTACTGACTCGATGCCCACATCCGAGGCCCGCATGATGCTCTCCGATGTCGTCGATCGCGCCGATGCGGTCTTCAATGTGGGTCGCGCAGCTCTGCTTGCGCATGCCCTGGTCGATGATCCGACCATGCTGTTCCCGGCGACAGAGGATCGACTTCACCAGGACGCGAGGGCGCTGGCATACCCCGCATCACACCGACTTGTCGCGACGCTGCGCGAGTCGTCGATCCCCGCGGTGATCTCCGGTGCCGGACCGACCGTGCTCGCATTCACGACAGACGATGAGGAGCGCTCGGTCGCATCTGCCGCCGCTCCGCCCGGATGGCAGGTCATCGCAGTGCCGGTCGATATCCAGGGGGCACGGGTCCACATCCGGGGGTCGTGAGGCATCCGGTGCCGTGCGGATGCTAGCCTTTGGGTGTCCGTTCGGGACGCACTCCGTATCCCCCCGTTTTTTCCGGGAATGCCCCATAGGTACGACGGACATCGCGCGGCCATGACATGCCCGTGCGCAACCACCCGCTTCCACCCTGGAGTCGGGATGACGAAGGACACCACGTGAGCGATACCGCTACCGCCCCCGCCAGCAAGTCCGGGCTTTCCGGCATGCTCCTGCCCGAGCTCAAGCAGCTCGCGCAGTCGCTTGGCATCACCGGGGCAAGCACGATGCGCAAGAGCGCCCTCATCGAGGCGATCAGCGACAAGCAGTCGTCGGGCCGCAATGGCTCGTCAGGCAATCAGCGCCAGCGCAAGGGCAGCGCCCCGGCAACGGAGAGTGCTTCCACCACTGAGACCGAGAGCTCCGCCCCTGAGGCCCGCGAGTCCGGTCGAAATGACAACCGCAATGACAACCGCAATGACAACCGCAACAGCACTCGCGGTGATCAGCGCAACGACAACCGCCAGGACAACTACGACGACGACGGTGAGGGTGGCTCACGGCGCCGTCGCCGCCGCGGCCGCGACCGATTCCGGGACCGCCGCGATCGTCGCCCCGGCGGCTTCAACGACCAGGAGGTCGAGGTTTCCGAGGACGACGTGCTCGTACCCGTCGCCGGCATCCTCGACATCCTCGACAACTACGCCTTCGTGCGGACGGCCGGCTATCTGCCCAGCCCCAACGACGTCTACGTCTCACTCTCGATGGTCAAGAAGAACGGCCTTCGCAAGGGCGATGCCATCACCGGCGCGGTGCGCCAGCCGCGCGACGGCGAGCGCCGCGAGAAGTTCAACCCCCTCGTGCGCATCGACACGGTGAACGGCAGCGAGATCGATCAGGCGCGCCAGCGGCCCGACTTCAGCAAGCTCACGCCCCTCTATCCGCAGGAGCGCCTGCGTCTAGAGACTGAGCCGGGCAACCTGACCACCCGCGTCATCGATCTGGTGTCGCCCATCGGCAAGGGGCAGCGCGGCCTCATCGTGTCGCCGCCCAAGGCCGGCAAGACGATGGTGCTGCAGTCGATCGCCAATGCGATCACCGAGAACAATCCCGAGTGTCACCTCATGGTCGTGCTCGTCGACGAGCGCCCCGAGGAAGTCACCGACATGCAGCGCTCGGTCAAGGGCGAGGTCATCGCCTCGACCTTCGATCGTCCGGCGGAGGACCACACGATCGTCGCGGAGCTCGCCATCGAGCGTGCGAAGCGCCTGGTGGAGCTCGGTCACGACGTCGTCGTGCTGCTCGACTCCATGACACGACTGGGTCGCGCCTACAACCTTGCCGCCCCGGCCTCGGGACGCATCCTGTCGGGTGGCGTGGACTCCACCGCGCTGTACCCGCCGAAGAAGTTCTTCGGTGCGGCGCGCAACATCGAGCATGGCGGTTCGCTGACGATCCTCGCCACCGCCCTGGTCGAGACCGGCTCGCGCATGGACGAAGTGATCTTCGAGGAGTTCAAGGGCACCGGCAACATGGAGCTCAAACTCGATCGCAAGCTCGCCGACAAGCGCATTTTCCCGAGCGTCGACGTCGATGCCTCGGGCACGCGCAAGGAGGAGCTGCTCATGGCTCCGGACGAGCTCAAGATCGTGTGGAAGCTCCGTCGCGTGCTGCATGCGCTTGACCAGCAGCAAGCCATCGAGCTGCTGCTCACCAAGCTTCGCGACACCAAGAGCAATCTGGAGTTCCTGCTGCAGGTGCAGAAGACGACACCGGCCGTCACCGGCTCCAGCGACTCCGACGACGCCTAGTTCGCAGGAGCGCTGGCGGGGCGTCCTTGCCCCCTGGGACCGATTCGTCTATCTCGGAGCCCATGGCGTACCCTGTCCCGGTCCGGTTCACCGCATTGCGGACCCGGGCACGCCCGCAGGATTCGCCGGCCCAGCCGGGGACGAAGCGGGCTCGAATGGAGGACATCATGAAGTCGGGCATCCACCCCGAGTACGTCGAGACCCAGGTCACGTGCACCTGCGGATCGACGTTCACCACGCGCAGCACGGCGAAGAACGGCGTCATCCACGCCGATGTCTGCTCGCAGTGCCACCCCTTCTACACCGGTCGTCAGAAGATCCTCGACTCCGGCGGTCGCGTCGCGAAGTTCGAGAAGCGCTTCGGCGGCAAGGACAAGGCCTCCGCATCCGAGTGACGCGAACGTCGTCGAGTTCCGTCCCCGCTCATCGCCGATAGGTAGGTCCCGTGTTCGACGCCTGCGTCGAGTTGGCCGCCGAGTACTCCGCGATCGAGGAGCGCCTGGCTGATCCGGCCGTGCACGCTGATCCTGCTGAGGCTCGGCGTCTGGCGCGCCGGCACGCTGAACTTCGCCCGACGATCGAGGCCTACCGGACGTGGGTCACGCTCGGTGACGACATCTCAGCCGCGCGCGAACTCGCCGACGTCGATCCGGCCTTCGCCGAGGAGGCTACGGGGCTCGAGGCGCAGCGTGCCGAGGTCGCTGAGCGTCTGCGCGAACTCCTCGTGCCCCGCGACCCCCTGGACGGCAAGGACGTCATCCTCGAGATCAAAGCGGGGGAGGGCGGCGAGGAGTCAGCGCTCTTCGCCGGTGACCTGCTGCGGATGTACCTGCGCTACGCCGACCAGCGGGGCTGGAGCGCTGAGGTTCTCGAGGCCGAGGAGTCCGACCTGGGTGGCTACCGTGACGTGGCCGTGGCAGTGAAGGCGAAGGGCGTCCCCGAGCCCGGAGAGGCGCCCTACGCGCGATTGAAGTTTGAGGGCGGCGTTCACCGCGTGCAGCGGGTGCCGGTCACCGAGTCGCAGGGCCGCATCCACACCTCCGCTGCGGGCGTGCTCGTGCTCCCGGAGGCTGAGGAAGTCGATGTGACGATTGACCCCAACGACCTGCGCATCGATGTCTTCCGCTCATCCGGTCCCGGCGGACAGAGCGTCAACACGACCGACTCCGCCGTACGCATCACGCATGTGCCGACCGGCACCGTGGTGTCGTGCCAGAACGAGAAGAGCCAACTGCAGAACCGCGAGCAGGCTCTGCGCATTCTGCGCGCGCGGCTGCTCGCCATTGCTCAGGAGCAGGCCGAGCAGGAGGCGTCGGATTCCCGTCGCGCGCAGGTGCGCACCGTCGATAGAAGTGAGCGCATCCGCACGTACAACTTCCCCGAAAACCGCCTTAGCGATCACCGCTCGGGATACAAGGCCTACAACCTCGACCAGGTGCTCAGTGGCGAGCTCGATGCAGTGATCCAGTCGTGCATCGACTCCGCTGCTGCGGCCGCGCTGACGGATGGAGCATGAGCCATCCTGGGCAGGGGCCGACTCCCCGGGTCATGGAGGGATGGGTCTCGCTCCGCGATGTCATTGCCGACGGCCAGCGCCGATTGACGGCGGCGGGGGTGCCTTCGCCCGACACCGACGCGATGCTCCTCGCCGCTCACGTCATGGGCGTGCCTCGGGGGCGCCTACTCCTGCACGATCGGATGGATCCGACCCAGCGCACAGCCTACGAGCGTCTGCTCACGCGTCGGGTCGCGCGAGTGCCGCTGCAGCACCTCGTCGGATCCGCGGCCTTCCGCACCCTGGAGCTCCAGGTTGGCCCAGGTGTCTTCATCCCCAGGCCGGAGACTGAACTCGTCGCGCAGGCGGCGATCGACGTGCTGCGAGCTCTCCCACCGGGCGAGCGTCGCGCCGTTGACCTATGCACTGGATCAGGTGCCGTTGCCTTTGCGCTCGCCGTCGAGGCCGCTCCGGCTCATGTCACCGCTGTCGAGGTCGATTCCGCCGCGGTGGAGTGGACTCGGCGCAATGCCGCTGCGCTAGCAGGAACGCTGCGAGACGCTGGGAGCCGCGTTGACGTGGTTCAGGCCGATGCGCGCATCTGCGCGGCGGCTGGTGGTCCGCTCGCTGGCCTGCGCGGCGATATGGCCGTGGTCACGATGAATCCCCCGTATGTCCCATCCGGCGCTCGCGTGCGGGATCCCGAGGTGCGCGAGCACGATCCGGCTCTCGCGCTTTATGGCGGTGAGGATGGGCTCGATGTCATCCGCGGTGCCATCGACACTGCTGCGGCGCTCCTGCAGCCCGGTGGCCTGGTGGTCATCGAGCACTCCGACGAGCAGGGCGATGAGGCCGAGGAGGGCGTCCCGTCGCTTCTCGAAGCTGACGGACGTTGGCGTGAGGTGATCGATCATCGCGATCTGGCGCGCCGCCCACGCTTCACGACGGCGATACGTGCCTTCGATGCGGAGCCCGCATGAGCCTGGTCATCGACGTCGGCGACCGTCCGGGCCCGGGCCGAGATCGCGGCATCAGCGCGGCAGCGGCCGCGATTCGCCGCGGTGAACTTGTCGTCCTGCCCACCGAATCCGCATACGGCCTGGCGGCCGATCCCTTCTCGGCCAAGGCCATGCGCGCCCTGCGTGCCGCGAAGGGCCGTGGCGACGACCTGCCGGTAGGTGTGCTCGTGGGCGCCGTACGAACGGTCGATGGACTCGCGAGCGGCATCACGGCGGACGGACGGGCGCTCATCGAGGCGTTCTGGCCGGGACCTCTCACCCTCGTCGTACGCGAGCAGCCGACGCTGGCGTGGGACAACCCCGGTGGTCACGTGTCGCTGCGCATGCCGCTGCATCCGGTGACCCTCGCAGTTCTCACGGCGACCGGCCCGCTCGCCGTGACGTCAGCGCAACGGGCCGGCAGCGTGCCCCCACGCACCTGCGCGGAGGCCGAGTCGCAGATGGGCGATGAGATCGCGCTGTATCTCGATGCGGGTCCGACAACCGACGAAGTGCCCAGCAGCATTGTCGACCTCACGGCGGAGCCGCCGGTGCTCTTGCGTGAGGGTGCCTACCCTCTGCAGGTCCTACGGGAGGTATCCCCAGATCTCGTCGGGCCCGAGGCCCCGGGCTGACCCGCGGAGCGGTCAACGGGTCGGAGCGCCGCGGCGCACGTACACTCGCCCTCGGCGGTGGGAATCCGCCGCCGTGAGGGGAGTGTGCCGTGAGCGAGACATTCTGGGGCCCGGACTTCGGGCAGTTGCAGGCCGAGGATCCGGAGATCGCCGGCATCCTGCTGTCCGAGCTCGACCGGGCCCGCGGTGGCCTGCAGCTCATCGCCAGCGAAAACTTCACCTCCCCTGCGGTTCTCGCCGCACTCGGCTCGACGCTGAGCAACAAGTACGCCGAGGGCTACCCAGGCAAGCGCTACTACGGCGGATGCTCCGAGGTCGACAAGGCGGAGATCATCGGAATCGAGCGCGCTAAGGAACTCTTCGGCGCCGAGCACGCCAATCTCCAGCCCCACAGCGGCGCGAGCGCCAACCTCGCTGCATACGGCGCCTTCGTCAAGCCCGGCGAGACTGTCCTCGCGATGAGCCTGCCGCACGGCGGTCACCTCACCCATGGCTCCAAGGTCAACTTCTCGGGCAAGTGGTTCGAAGTCGTCTCCTACGGCGTCCGCGAGGACACCGAACTCATCGACTTCGACGAGGTCCGCTCGATCGCCAAGCAGCACAAGCCGCGGATGATCATTGCCGGTGCCACGGCGTACCCTCGCCTCATCGACTTCGCCGCCTTCCGCGAGATCGCCGACGAGGTGGGCGCCATCCTCATGGTCGACGCGGCCCACTTCGTCGGTCTCGTGGCGGGCAAGGCGATTCCCAGCCCCGTCCCCTACGCCGATGTCGTCACCTTCACCACTCACAAGGTCCTGCGCGGACCGCGCGGCGGCATGATCCTCGCGAAGGCTGAGCACGCCGCCGCGATTGACAAGGCGGTCTTCCCGATGATGCAGGGCGGCCCGTTGATGCATTCGGTGGCGGCCAAGGCGGTCGCTCTCAAGGAGGCGATGTCGCCGGAGTACCAGGCGTACGCCGCCCAGGTCATCCGCAACGCCCAGGCGCTCACCGCGTCCCTCGCAGATGAGGGCATGCGCCCGGTGAGCGGTGGCACGGACACCCATCTCGCGCTCATCGACCTGCGTGGTGTGGGAGTCACGGGTGCCGATGCCGAAGCACGCTGCGATGACGCCCGCATCACCCTCAACAAGAACGCCATCCCCTACGACCCGCAGCCACCCGCGGTGGCCTCGGGCATCCGTGTCGGCACGCCCTCGGTCACGACCCAGGGGATGGGGGAGGCGGAGATGGCAGAGATCGGCCAGCTCATCGCGCGAGCGGTCAAGGACCCATCCCGCGCCCGTGAGGTTGCGGATCAGGTCGGTGCCCTCGTTCGGCGATTCCCCGCTTACGCCGAGGCCCCGGTCGGGGTCTAGGCAGCTCGTGCGCGAATACCTCCTCTGCATCGTCGCGGCCGCGGCCGTGACGTACCTCGTGACGCCGCTCGTGCGCGCGTTCGCGGTGCGGTGGGGGGCCATGGCCGAGGTCCGGGATCGTGACGTCCACGATGAGCCGACACCTCGCCTTGGGGGCTTGGCGATGCTGGCTGGCCTCTGCGCGGGGCTGCTGCTTGCCAGCAAGCTGCCGCAGATGAGTTCTGTGTTCCAGGTGGGCGAGAGCCCAACCCTGGCGCTGCTGAGCGGTGCAGCGATCATCGTCGTCCTCGGGATGATCGACGACCGGTGGGGCCTCGCCGCTCCCACCAAACTGGCCGGGCAGGTCCTCGCGGCGGCGGTCATGGCGCTCCAGGGGATCTCGATCATCTGGCTACCCTTCGGCGGCACGCTGGTCCTGGACCCCGTGACGAGTGTCCTTCTCACGGTCCTCGTCGTGCTGGTCTGCATCAACGCGATCAACATGGTGGACGGCCTCGACGGACTTGCCGCGGGCATCGTCGGAGTGGCTGCCCTCGCCTTCTTTGCCTACTCCTACCTGCTGTCCGTCGAGGTGGGGTTCGAGCGCGCGACGATGGCAACTCTCGTCTCCGCGCTCCTCGTCGGCATGTGCGCAGGCTTCCTGCCGTACAACGTCTACCCGGCCCGGATATTCATGGGCGACACCGGTTCGATGCTGCTGGGTTTCCTACTCGCCGCCAGCATCATCACGCTCTCGGGTCAGATCGACCCTGCCGCGATCGAAGGCGGCACGCTGCTGCCCGCTCTGCTGCCCATCCTGCTGCCGCTGGCGGTCCTCGTTCTGCCACTGCTCGACCTCGGTTTGGCCGTGCTGCGTCGTACCCGCCAGGGGCGCTCGCCGTTCGCACCCGACAAGCAGCACGTGCACCACCGCCTGCTCGAGATGGGTCACTCGCAGCGACGGACCGTGCTGCTCATGTATGCCTGGACCGCGGTCGTCGCGGGCACGGCGGTGGCCCTGGCCTTCATCCCCGTCGCCTACGCACTCCTGCTGCTCATCGCGGGGACCCTGCTTGTCGCCTTCGCTGCGCTGCGACCCGACGGGTCGAGACCCGTGCCCGCGACGAAGCGCACGGGCACCCACGGCTGAGGCGACGCGACCCAGACCCCCGGATGCGCCTCCTGGGGGAGTCGATAGCGTGAGGGGAGCCGACCTAGGGAGGGGTGCATGCCGTCGATCGACCGGCTCGTCCTGCGCGTCTCCATCCCTGTCACGGTCCTCGTGGGGGCGATTGCGGCCCTCATCGCCTTCTTCGTCACGTCGGACCCGGGCAAGGGGGTCCTCGGAGCCCTCATCGGCACCGCCATCGTGGTCGTGTTCTTTACGGTGGGGCAGCTCGTGGTGGGGGCCGTGCTCCGGAGCAATCCGCAGATGGCCATGACGGTGGCCCTCATGGTCTATCTGCTCAAGATCGGCGCGCTGCTCATCTTTATCGTCCTCTTCCAGGGCACGACCGCCTTTGACACCAAGGCCATGGCCCTGACCGTGCTCGCGTGCACGCTGGCCTGGACCGCAGCCGAACTGTGGGTCTTCACGCGCACCAAGGTGCTCTACGTCGATCCCTCGCAGGGGGGCATGCCGTGAGGTGGCTGGGCACCAAAGTGACGGATGAGAACGTGCACAAGGAGGGCTGGGATACCGCCAATACCGGCTGGATCATCGTCAGTCACCTCATCACCGGCATCGGGATGTACGCGGGCATCGGAGCCTTGCTGTCGCTCTGGTTCGGGAGGGCACCCCTCCTGATCGGGGCCGGTGCCCTCATCGGTATGTTCCTATCGCTCTACCTCATCCATCGACGCCTTGAGGCGACAGCGCCGGGGAAGGATCGTTCAGTGCCAGACCGCTCGACCCGCATCCTGCGTGGCCACCGAGGGGGCGCCCTGTGAGCCTCATCGCCTCGGGCAGTCTGCAGTGCAAGTTCGAAAATGCCGCCAATCCGTGCGGTTTCCCGGCAGCCGGATCGGAGATCTTCTTCTTCGACGACATCGCCAGTTGGGAGATTGCCGGCACCCAGGTTGGCATCAACAAGGTGACGATCCTCATCGCGGTCGCGGTGATCCTCGTCCTCGGCTTCTTCCTCTACGCATTCCGCAGGCCTCAACTGGTCCCCAAGGGAGCGCAGAACGTCGGCGAGACGGGATACCTCTTCATCCGTGACGGCATCGCCCGCGACGTCATCGGCAAGGAGGGCGACAAGTTCGTCCCCTTCCTTTTCTCCTTCTTCTTCCTCGTGTGGGTGTTCAACGTCCTGGGCATCATCCCCTTCGCCCAGTTCCCCATCACGAGCGTCTTCGCCATCCCGGTCGCCTTCGCACTGATCGTCTACTTCACGTGGGTGCCCCTGGGCATCTACCGCCAGGGTTTCGGAG
>Ga0129333_10001792_pt1 | contig 19700 bp, 15 predicted proteins | sample CPB6_08_DNA_FD_94474 | JGI IMG/M metagenome (GOLD analysis project Ga0129333, IMG submission 94474) | Freshwater to marine salinity gradient microbial communities from Chesapeake Bay, USA - CPBay_Sum_0.6_0.8_DNA | ecosystem: Environmental > Aquatic > Marine > Coastal | place: USA: Chesapeake... | reverse complement strand
CTGCCGATGCCATCGGCAGCGGAGGGCCGGCGATGACGAAGCTCGACCACGTAAGCCGCTTCGTGCTCATCGTGGGAAACGCCCGCAGCGGCTCCACGCTGCTCGGAGCGGTTCTCGACGGTCATCCCCGGGTGGTGATCGCCAACGAATCGGCCTCGTCGATGGCGCTGTGGCGCGACCTGTCGGGGGAGCAGATTCTCGCTGACGTTCTCGCCAACGCCACGCTCAACGCTGCGAGCGGACGCCCATCCGAAGGCTACTCCTACCAGATCGGTCCGCCGCCGGCCGCCAAGCCGGCGCTGAGCGTGGCCGGCGACAAGGTGTGGAATCCCGCCACGCTCCTCCTCCACGGCAATCACGAGCTCATTCCCTCGCTCGAGGCTCGGCTCGGCGTGCCCCTCGCCATCATCCATGCCGTCCGCGATCCGTTCGACGTGATCGCCACGATGCACGCCCGCAGCGGCGCCCCGGTGGCCGACAGGGTGCGCTGGTATTTCATGCACTGCGAAGCGGCGGCGGCGATTCAGGAGCGGCTGCCCCCCGACTGCTTCCTCGTCAGCCACCACGAAGACCTCCTCGCCGATCCGCCGGCGGCGCTGGCCAGGCTCTGCGGATTCATGCAACTGCCGGTCGATCCCGGCCACGTCGCCGCGGTGCAGAGCCGGCTCTTCGCACGTCCGCGCCGCACCCGGGACGGTGTTGCCTGGCACGCCGCCGACGTGGCGGCGATCCGTGAAGGCATCGCCCGTTTCGACTTCCTCGCCCGCTATGCCGCCGGCCCCGGCGGCTGATGGCGGGTCTCAGGGCCCGGCGCGACGGAGTTGATCGAGCAGGTTGCCGACGTCGTCGTGCACCTGCTCCGTGCCCAGCACCACGAGGCCGCGGCCCTGCTCGAAGTAGGCGATCCTGCCCGGGCCACCGTGCACGTCCCAGAAATCCGGATGGACGGTCTGCTGGATGATGTCGACGAGAGCCAGCGCCTGCGTCGCACCACCACCCGCGGCATCCGCTCGGCCGCCGTAGTCCCGGAGGAGAGCCCGACGGGAAGCCGCCAGGCGGATGCTCACCTGCCGCTGTATGCCCTGCAACACGCCGCTGGACGTGACGCCGGGGTGAGCGGCGATCTCGCCGTGCAGGTCGAGCAGCTGTCGCACGGCGGCCGCCCGCTCGTCGAGCGTGCGGGCACGGGCTTCGGCACGCACGGCCGTTCCGAGTCGCTCTCGCAGCGAGGTGAGCGGCGGACCGGCGTTGCCGGCGCAGGCCTGCAGGGCGAAACAGGCCGCGATGATTCCCACCACGCCGCGCCATCCCGCCGCCACGGAGGCGTCGCGCCCTAGCTGGACCGCGTCATGGGCGATCATGGCAGATTTCCGAGAGCGGTTCTCGCGACGACGATTCGCGACCTTCGGCATTCTAACGTCGCTGGTCCCGGATTGCCTGCGCTTGGTCGGCAGCCGGGCTCGACCTGCCTGGGCCGGCGGCCGCATCGGCCTCAGAGCTTGCGGACCGCATCGTCCGGACGGGCCGCCACCTCCGCCGCACCCCCACGCATGTCGCCGGCCAACTCCACGAGGTCGTCCGGCTTGACGGCGAACTGCCCGATGTAGGGCCTCGTGTAGGCCATCAGGATCACGAAGCAGCAGGTGATGCCCACCGCCACCATCGACAGCGCGATGCGGCGGGCCCGGTAACTTTCCGCGTGGATCAGGCCCACGCCCAGCAGGGTGAGGATGGCCAGGGCGCCGATGATGCCCCAGCGTGCCGGCGGTGGCCGCGTGGCGGCGATGCGGAGTCGTGTCTGCCTGGCCTCGGTGGCCTGCCTGAGGTGATCCCGCAGCTCTGCTTTGATCGGGTCGTCGGGCAGGTCATGGATGGCGTGCCGCAGGGCACGCAGCGGCTGGGCATCGATGCGGGGCGTGAGCAGGTGGGCCATCTGGGGCCACTCCTCGAAGGCCACGAACTCCACCGCCCTTCCGACGAGCGCGGTGACCGTCCTGCCCGGCGCCGACGTATCGTCCTCGAGGGCCTCCTGCATTTCGCGATAGGCGGTGGCCTCGATTCGGGCGGCCTCCTCGGCCTGGCCGTGCTGCTCCCAGATCGGCATGGCGATGAAGGACACCAGCAGGCCGAAGGCCAGGCCGACCTGGGCCGGCACTTCGGCCTCGAGGCGGCCGAGTTTCTCGCCGCGCCGGCCGGCGATCCAGGGAACGAGGTACCAGTGCACGACGACGGCAAAACTTCCCCAGTAGACCAGGAGGAAGCCGATCAGGAGGGGCATCGGCAGGGCGAGGATGCCGTCGAAGACGGCGGGAAGTCTGGTCATGCTCGGGGCTCCTTGTCGCGGACCTGGCTGGGGCGGATCAGGGAATAGCGGTCGGTCCCCCCTTTTTCCAGGCTGTCTGCCGCACGGGAACGTGACCGGAAGATGGTGCCGCCAAGCCGGGCAAACCGGCGGATTCAGGCTGGCATTCTGGGCTGGCTGCAGACCCTCCGCGCCTTCTATCGTTCGTGCGCGAACTCGTCCCACGGCGATTCGGCTCGAATCGTCCTCCCTGGCAGCAGAAAGGTCCTTCCATGAAGACGTTTGGTCCTTTGTGTCCGTCGTCGATGCTCTCCCTGGCCGGCTGGATGCTGTCGCTCGGCGTGGTCGCCGTCGCCCTGCAGCATGCCCGCGGCGCGACCGCGCCCGAGGTCGACCGTCAGCAGGCCGCGAATCCCGCGGATGCCATCGTGGGCGTGTGGAAGCCCGCGGACATGGACGTGAACGTGCAGATCTTCAATGCCAACGGTCAATACGCCGGCGCCGTGGTGAAGGCGGCCAATCCCGCGCTCATCAATTCGGGCCTGTTGCGTGGCGTCGTCTTCAATCCGGCCATCAACACCTGGAAGGGCGAGGTGTTCGCCATGAAACTGGGGCAATTCGTCCCCATGACGATCAAGCTCACGGCCACGGGATTCGAGATGGTGGCCGGTTCGGGATTCATGTCGAAGACGGTGGAATGGCAGCGGGTCCAGTGACCGGTTTCCCTTGAATCGCATGCCGGCGGTGCGCGGGTACAATCGGAAAGTGCCACGGGGTGGGCCTGCCGTTGACGGTCCCCGAAGCCCCTTTGCGCCCGTAGCTCAGGTGGATAGAGCATGGGATTTCTAATCCCAGGGTCGCTGGTTCGAGTCCAGCCGGGCGTACTGTTTTCAAGCCTCCGATTTGCACTGCCATTGGGTGAACTGCGCACAAAGCCTCATCCGGACAAGCGTCACAAGGCGGGAGGCCGGCGCGGCGGCTCTTGGTCCCAGACGAAGTTCCCGGCGTCGAGTCGCCGCTCGCCGCTCCATCGATAGGCGCAGAGAAATCCGCCCTTGGCCACGCTCCAATCCACGCAGGCGACGTTGTCACGCAGCAGTCGGGGCTGCTCTCCGGTCAGCCAGTAGTGCCCCACGAAGACCGGCTTGGCATCCTCGGGATACGGCACGGCCGCCCGGATCACCTCGTCCGGAAGCGGGTCGTCGGAGTCGATCGGCTCACTGGCCATCGCGTACGTCCGGTAGCTGTGGCCGGCCGGCGGTTCATACCACTTCACGCGGGTGGCCTTGCGTTCGTGGCCGTCCTTGTCGCGGAAGGTCGTGCCCGACGGCAGCCGGGCCTCCTTTCCCTTGAGGATCGCCTCCACGGGTTCGAAGCGGGACCCACGCGGCACACAGGCCGAGTGAAGAAAGTCGTCGCTGATCGGCCCTTCGATCCGCTTCATGCGGACATCGTCCCAGCAGGCGTGGACGACCCGCAGCCCGTCGAGGTCGAGCCAGAGTGGGAGCGTACGAAACCACTGCAGATACGACGCCAGTTCGCCGGCAGGTAGCTGCCGCATCGTCTCGGCGTGCTGTCGTGAGTTCGTGTCGTTATGTGGCCGGAGGTGGCTGCCGGGATTCTCAGGATCGGGGGTGTGGAAGGCGAGCGCGTTGAGTTCGTGGTTTCCCATCACCGCCAGGGCCGCTCCGGAGTCGATCATCGGCCGGACGATCTCCAGCGTTTCGCGGATCTGCGGCCCGCGGTCGATGAAGTCGCCGAGGAACACGACCCGCCGCTCGGGGTGCCGGTAGACGCCCCGCTGCCGCACGTAGCCGAGTTGCCGGAAGAGCCTCACGAGGGGCTCGGCGTGGCCGTGAATGTCTCCGACCAGGTCGTACATCGACGTTTCCCGCTTCTCGACTCGCCGAGCCGGCCGTCAGGAGGCCGCACGGCCCGCCCCACGGCCGCAGGGGGGCCGAACGCCACTTTCCGCTTGCACCGGCGGGCATCCTCAAGCGAAACTACCGAAACCTGCAACTGGATCGCTCCCGGGAATCCGCACCGACGCATCATGGGCCCGACCGACGTCTCGGATCCCCGCTATTTCCACAAGGTCGTGGACTGCCAGTGGGCCTGTCCGGCCCACACGAACGTCCCGGCCTACATCCGGCTCATCGCGCAGGGACGCTACACCGAGTCGTACCTGCTCAACCGGCAGTCGAACGTGTTCCCGGGTGTGCTCGGCCGCACCTGCGACCGGCCCTGCGAGCCGGCCTGCCGTCGTGGCCGCGTCGACGAGAAGCCGGTGGCCATCTGCCGGCTGAAACGGGTGGCCGCCGACCTCCGTGACGAGATCCGTCCCTTCCTGCCCAAGGCGCCCGAGATCAAGAACGGCAAGCGCATCGCCCTCGTCGGTGCGGGCCCGGCCTCGCTCACGGTGGCCAACGATCTCCTGCCGCTGGGCTACGAGGTCGTGATCTACGAGAAGAACGCCGAACCGGGCGGCCTGATGCGGATCAACATCCCATCCTTCCGGCTTCCGGCGTCGGTGCTCGACGAGGAGTGCGGCTACGTGATCGACATGGGCGCCGAAGTGCGGTACCAGACGCCGGTCACGAGCCTGGCGGGCCTCCTCGACGAGGGCTACGACGCCGTGTTCATCGGCAGCGGCGCCCCGCGGGGCAAGGATCTGGAAATCCCCGGTCGCCACGACGCCCCGGATCAGGTGCACCTCGGCATCGAGTGGCTGGCGAACGTGCATTTCAAGCATGTCGAGCGGATCGAGCCACGGGTGATCATCATCGGCGTGGGCAACACGGCCATGGACTGCTGCCGCACGGCGCGGCGGCTCGGGGCCAGCGACGTGAAGGTGGTCGCCCGCCGGGGCCGCAAGCACTTCAAGGCCTCCCCGTGGGAACTCGAGGATGCCGAGGAGGAGCGGATCGAGATCGTCGAGAACCACGCCCCCAAGCGGATCATCGTCGAGAACGGCCGGCTCGTGGGCATGGAATTCGACGTGCTCGAGTGGACCGAGGCGGGGGGCAGGGCCACGAGCCGGGTGCTGCGCAGCGTGGTCATGCCCTGCGATGCGGTGATCCTCGCCATCGGCCAGGAGAACTCGTTTCCGTGGATCGAGCGCGACCTGGGCGTGGAGTTCGACGGCCAGGGCATGCCCGTGGTCGACCGCACCACGCACCAGAGCACCCATCCGCGGGTGTTTTTCGGCGGCGACGCGGCTTGGGGGCCGCAGAACATCATCTGGGCCGTGGCCCACGGCCACGCCGCGGCGATCTCGATCGACCTGCTCTGCAACGACCGTCCCCTCACCGAGCGGCCGCCCGCGGGCATGACGCTCGTGAGCGTCAAGAACGGCCTCCACAGCTGGGCCTACGACAACGACTACGACCCGGCCTCCCGCCAGGTGATGCGGCACGAGGAATTGGCGAAGCGGTTCCGCGACCTGAATTGCGAGGTCGAACTCGGCTTCACGCCTGAGCAAGTGGCGACCGAGGTGTCGCGCTGCCTGAACTGCGACATCCAGACCTGCTTCACCGCGCCCAAGTGCATCGAGTGCGACGCCTGTGTCGACGTCTGCCCGACCAACTGCCTGACGATCACGGTCGATGGCGCCTCGGAGATCGACCTCCGGGCCAGGCTCTCGGCTCCGGCCTTGAACCCGGAGCAGGAGATCTACGTCTCCGAGACGCTGCCGCAGACGAAGCGGGTGATGGTCAAGGACGAGGACGTCTGCGTGCACTGCGGCCTGTGCGCCGAGCGCTGCCCCACGGCGGCCTGGGACATGAAGCTCTTCGACCTGGTCGCACCGCAGGCGGGGGCGGACTGCGGGCGGGAGGCCCTGGCCACGGCATGAACGGCGTCAACGACTTCGCGTTCAAGATCGGCACCGTCAACGGCACCGGCTCGGCGAGTGCCAACGGCCTGCTCATGCAGGCGATCTTCCGGATGGGCATCCCCGTCTCTGGCAAGAACATCTTTCCGTCCAACATCCAGGGCCTGCCCACCTGGTACGAGATCCGCGTCAGCAAGGACGGCTACATGGCCCGCCCCAGCGAGGTGGATCTGGTCGTGGCCCTCAACCCCGCCACCTACGCGCAGGACGTGGCCACGGTCCGGCCCGGCGGCTTCCTGCTCTACGATTCTTCGTGGCCGCTGCCGGTGGATCTGGCCCGCGAGGGGATCACGATCCTGGGCATCCCCTTCGGCCGGCTCTGCGTCGAGGCCTTCGAGGGGGATCGCGAACGGACGCTGCTGCGTAACATCGCCTACGCCGGCGCCCTCACGGCCCTGCTCGACATCGACATGACGATCGTCGAGGAGCTGCTCAACCAGACCTACGGCAAGAAGCAGAAACTGCTGGACGCGAACCACAAGGCCATCCGCCTGGGGTACGACCATGCCGTGAAGCACTGCCCCTGCCCGCTCCCCTTCCATCTCTCCAAGATGGACGCCACGGGCGACTCCATCCTCATCGACGGCAACACGGCCTGCGCCCTGGGCGCCGTCTACGCGGGGGCGACCGTGGGGGCCTGGTATCCGATCACGCCGGCGACGTCGCTGATGGAGGGCTTCAAGGCCTTCTGCGAAAAGTACCGCGTGGACAAGGCGAGCGGCGAACGGCGCTACGCGATCCTCCAGGCCGAGGACGAACTGGCCGCCGCCGGCATCGTCATCGGTGCCGGCTGGGCGGGAGCGCGGGCCTTCACGAACACCTCGGGCCCCGGCATCTCGCTGATGCAGGAGTTTCTCGGGCTGGCCTACTACACCGACATCCCCGCGGTGTTCTTCGACATCCAGCGCTGCGGCCCCGCCACCGGCATGCCCACCCGCACGCAGCAGGCCGACATCATCTCGCTCGCCTACGCCTCGCACGGCGACACCAAGCACCCGATCCTGTTCCCGGCGAATCCCGGTGAGGCCTTCGAGATGGCCGTGCAGGCCTTCGATCTCGCCGACCGGCTCCAGACTCCGGTGTTCGTGGCCACCGATCTCGACATCGGCATGAACGACTGGATGGTGCGACGGCTGGAGTGGGACGACTCCTACCGTCCCGACCGCGGCAAGGTGCTCGATGCCGAGGGCCTGGAGCGCGTGAAGAGGTTCTCCCGCTACCACGACGTGGATGGCGACGGCATCGCGGCCCGCACGCTTCCCGGCGTGGGGGCCAAGGGCGCCTATTTCGTCCGTGGCTCGGGCCACGACAAGCACGCCGCCTACACGGAGGACTCGGCCGCCTACACGGAACTCGTGGACCGGCTGAAGCGGAAATTCGCCCACGCGGCCACGCTCGTGCCCGCTCCGGCCCTGACGCGCCGTGACGGCGCCGAGATCGGCCTCGTCACGCTGGGTGGCTGCGACGCGGCCGTCCGCGAGGCGGCCGACAGGCTTGAGGCCCGCGGGCTGCTCGTGGACGTGATGCGCATCCGCGGCTTCCCCTTCGCCGAGGAGGTGCGAGAGTTCATCGAGTCCCACGACGACGTGTTCGTGATCGAGCAGAACCGGGACGGACAGCTGCGTTCCCTGCTGGCGATCGAGCTGGGCATTCCCCGCGACGAGATGCAGCCGATCCTCGACTACGGCGGCATGCCGCTCACCGCCAGGGTCGTGGTCGACGCCGTGATCGGGGCCCTCGAGGAGGTGCCCGCATGACGTCGATCGCCAAGCCGCCGATTCGTCACCCCAGCCTCCGCACCAACGCGCTCGGCCTGACGCTGCGCGATTACGAAGGCGTGATGAGCACCCTCTGCGCGGGCTGCGGCCACGACTCGGTGACGGCGGCCCTCGTGCAGGCCGCCTGGGAGCTGGCGCTCGAGCCCCATCGGGCGGCGAAGATGAGCGGCATCGGCTGCTCGTCGAAGACGACCGCCTACTTCATGAAGCAGTCGCACGGCTTCAACTCGGTGCATGGCCGGATGCCGTCGGTGACCACGGGCGCCGCCGCCGCCAACCGCGGCCTCACCTACATCGGCATCTCCGGCGATGGCGACTCGCTCTCGATCGGCATCGGCCAGATGGCCCATGCCATCCGCCGTAACGTCGACATGCTCTACGTGATCGAGAACAACGGTGTCTACGGGCTCACGAAGGGTCAGTTCTCCGCCTCGGCCGATGTCGGCTCGACGTCGAAGCGGGGCGAGGCCAACGAGCAGCCGCCGATCGACCCGGTGCTCTTCGCCCTCACGGTCGGGGCCACCTTCGTGGCCCGTTCCTTCTCGGGCGACAAGAAGCAACTCGTGCCGATTCTCAAGGCGGGCATCGCCCACCGGGGGCTCGCGCTGGTGGACGTGATCTCCCCCTGCGTGACCTTCAACGATCACGAGGGCTCGACGAAGAGCTATCGCTACACCCGCGAGCACGAGGTGGAGGCGGTGCACGCCGACTACGTGCCACTGCATACGGAGATCACGCTCCCGGATGCCGCGAACGGCGCCGACCCCGTCCGCGTCGTGTCGATGCACGACGGCAGTACGGTCCGCCTCCGGCCCACGGCAGCCGACTACGATCCCACCGACCGCACGAGCGCCTATGCCCACGTGCGGGCCTGCCAGGCCCGGGGCGAGATCGCCACGGGCCTGCTGTTCGTGGACGAGTCGAGCCGCGACATGCACGACCTGCTCAAGACGCCGGCCACACCGCTGGTGGACCTGCCCTACGAGCAACTCTGCCCCGGCGCTGCCGCCCTCGATGCCCTGATGGCACGCTATCGCTGACCGACGCCCGATCGGCCGCTCGCGAGCCACCAGCATGGCGATTGACAATCCATACGACGCACCCGCCGGCGACCTGCGGGCAGCCCGCCGGAGCCGCTGGCTCTTCTGGCTGGCGACGCTGGGTGTCGGCGGTTTGATCGTCGTGGCCCTGCTGCTGCCGATGTCGCGCCCCGGGGCGTCGAAACTGGCGCGGCGGATCGCTTGCGCGCTCAATCTCAGGCTTATCGCCCTGGCACTGCGAGCCTACGACGAGCAGCACGGCTCGCTGCCTCCTGCCTGCACCCGCGACGCCCACGCCAGGGTTGGGTACAGCTCATCGGCGTCGAGGCCAGCGAGGTCTGCCAGGCCGGCCAGCAACCGCAGCGTTACGGCCGAGCAGAGCAGGGCAAGGAGCCGCGTCATCCACATGCGGTGAGCCGCGAATCGGCGTTGGACGGCCGCCCGCCACCCGAGCAACGCGCAGAGCACGGTCATCAGGGCCGACGTCGCGAACCCGATGCCAGCCACTGCACCGGTCGCGGCAGCGGTCGACAGCCACAGTCCGCTGGGCGCGAGGAGGAGCAGCACGATGGCGATCTGCAACCGGCCGAGTCCGCGGTGCCAGGCCGGCAACCGGCGGCGGAGCGAATCACTGACGAGCGCCAGGCCCAGGAGCGGCTTGAGGATCGACCGTGGATCGACTGCACCGCTGACGCCCATGGCGGAGGATCGTACTCCACGCAGCCGGAGTCCGCGGGCCTCTCGGCCAGGATGTCCGTTCCGCGTGTTTTTTCGCCGCTCTTACGCCGCCGGGGCGCAGACGATCGCGGCCTGTACGAAGTGCTCGGGATCGGCGGCGTGCCGGTCGAGCAGCCGCCAGCCGGCCTGCGTCACGAGCTCCTGCATCAGGGCCGGGTGGTAGACGGCCCTCAGGAGCGGGGAACCTGCGACGGCGTCGCTGAAACCATCCACGCGCTCGTCGAGGAACGCGGAAAACATCAGCCTCCCGGTGTCCCGAATCCGGTCCCGCACGAGCCGCAGCATGGCCGCCGAGTCGGCGGGATCGAGGTGCGTGAATACCGAGAACAGCCAGGCCACGTCGAACTCTCCCGGCAGCGGCAGCGTCGTCTGCTCCGCCATGCGCTGCCCCGCGAGATGATACCGGTCGTTTCGCACGTCCCAGTGGGCGAATCGGAAGCGTGCATCGAGGGCCTCCACGTGGGACTTCAGGAAATCGACGATCGGCCGATGCACCTCGATGCCCGTGTATGACTTGAAGGGGATGCCCCGGTTGATCAGGGCCGACGTGAAACGCACGCCGCAGCCGACGTCGAGCAGGTCGCACTGGGCCAGGCTCTCCAGGCCGCAGCAGCGGGTCGCATGCCTGATCAGCACCTCGCCGGTGTGATCGGCGCCGAGTTTCCGCACGCGCGGCGCGTTGCGCTGGAGTTCCGGGGGGACATCGAGGTGACTCAGCACCGGCATGCTCCGAGGTTCAGGCGTGGATCGCCCGACCGGCCACGGCCAGGGCGGCTTCCTTGAGTGCTTCCGGCAGCGTGGGATGGGCGTGGCAGACCCGCGCGATGTCCTCCGCCGTGGCCCCGAAGTTCATCGCGGCCGCCGCCTCGCCGATCAGGTCGCCGGCGGAGGGGCCGATGATGTGCACGCCCAGCACGCGATCGGTGCCGGCATCCGCGAGCACCTTGACCTTGCCGTGCGTGTCGTTGATCGTCCGGGCCCGGCCGTTGGCGCGGAAGGGAAACACGCCCTTGGCGTACGGCCGGCCCGCGGCCTGGAGCTGTTCCTCCGTCCGGCCCACGGCGGCGATTTCCGGATGCGTGAACACCACCGCGGGCACGAGGTCGTAGTCGACGTGCGACCAGCGGCCGGCGATGGCATCGACGCAGGCCACGCCGTCCTCCTCCGCCTTGTGGGCCAGCATCGGCCCCGGAATGCAATCGCCGATCGCCCACACGCCGGCCGCCGTGGTGCGGAACCGGTCGTCGACGGGAATGCAGCCGCGGGCATCCGTGACGATGCCCACCGTCTCCAGGCCGATGCCCTCGGTGGCCGGCCTGCGACCCGTGGCCGCCAGCACCCGGTCACAGACGATCGGCTCCTGTCCCTCGCATTCCACGACGCAGCCGGCGCCCGCCGCGCGGGCCCCGCGCACCTGCATGCCCAGCCGAATGTCGAGGCCCTGCTTGCGAAACAGCACCAGTGCCTCGGAGGCGATGTCGGCATCGATGCCGGCGAGGATGCGATCGGCGTATTCGAGCACGGTCACCTTCGCGCCCAGTCGCCGCCAGACACTGCCCAGCTCGAGGCCGATGTAGCCGCCGCCGATGACCACGAGATGGCCGGGAACGGCATCGAAGGCCAGCGCTTCGGTGCTCGTGCCCACCAGCCGGCCGTCGGCCTCGACGCCCGGGAGCACCACGCTCTGGCTGCCGACGGCGACCACGATCCGGCCCGCCTCCAGCACGGTCGTCGAGCCGTCGGCGGCCGAGACCTCGACGCGGCCGGGGCCGGCGATCCGCCCCGTGCCCCGCACCCTCGTCACCTTGTTCTTGCCCAGCAGGGCCTCGATGCCCTTGGCGAGCGTGCCCACGACCTCGTCCTTGCGACGCATCATCGCCGCCAGATCGAGGGCCACCCCAGACACCGTGACACCGTGCACGCCCAGCCCTTCCCGGGCGAGTTCGTAGTTGTGGCTCGATTCGAGCAACGCCTTCGAGGGAATGCAGCCGACCCGCAGGCAGGTGCCGCCGAGTTTGTCCTCCTTCTCGACGACCGCGGCGTTCATGCCCAACTGGGCCGCCCGAATCGCGGCCACGTAGCCGCCCGGTCCCGCGCCGATCACCACCAGGTCATGAGTCGCCATGCAGGGTCGCCCGTGTTCGCTTAGAAAACAATCCTTACCGGAACCTGCCCCGAGGCGCCGCTGTCGGCCCCCGGCCTGGCGACGCCCCGCGGCGCAGCTGGCCGGCCGGGCCGGCGCCCGAGCCTATACCTCCAGCATCAACCGCGACGGATCCTCGATCGTGTCCTTGATCCGCTTCAGGAACGTCACCGCCTCGCGGCCGTCCACCAGTCGGTGGTCGTAGGACAGCGCCAGATACATCATCGGTCGGATCACCACCTGGCCGCCGACCGCCATGGGCCGGTCCTGGATCGCGTGCAGCCCGAGGATGCCGCTCTGCGGCGGGTTGATGATCGGCGTGGAGAGCATCGAGCCGTAGACGCCGCCATTGGAGATGGTGAACGTGCCCCCCTGCAGTTCCTCGAGCTTGAGCTTGTTGTCCGCGGCGCGGCGGGCGAAATCGCCGATCGTCTGCTCGATCTGGGCGAATGACAGCGCTTCGGCGTTGCGGATCACCGGCACGACGAGGCCCTTGCCGCCACCCACCGCGATGCCGATGTCGCAGTAGTCACGGTACACGATGTGGGGATCGCGGAACTCGGCGTTCACCTGCGGCACGGCCCGCAGCGCCTCCACCGCGGCACGCACGAAGAACGACATGAACCCGAGTTTGACGCCGTGACGCTCCTGGAACACGTCCTTGAACTTGGCCCGCAGCGCCATCACCGCGCTCATGTCGACCTCGTTGAAGGTCGTGAGCAGGGCGGCTTCGTGCTGGGCGGCGACGAGCCGCTCGGCGATGCGCCGGCGGATCGGGCTGATGAGCACGTAACGCTCGTCGCGGCTGCCGGCACGGGTGAGTGCCGGCCCCGGCGTTGGGGCGGCCGTCCGCGCCGGCGGGGCCGCCCCGGCCACGGCCTGCTCCGCATCCGTCTTCGTGATCCGGCCGCCCGGGCCCGTGCCCGGCACGCCGCCTGCCGGCAGGCCCGCCTCGCCAAGCACGCGGGCGGCCGCCGGCATCACCCGGGCCGCGGCCGCGGCGGGCGCCGACTGCACCGACCCGATCGTCGTCTTGCCCTCGCTGCGCTTCACGTCCACCACGGGCTGCACGGCCCCGGCCGGCGCCGGCTCCATGTAGCCGATCACCTCCCCGACGACGGCCTTCTCTCCGCTGGCCTTGAGCAGCTTCGTCACCGTGCCCGCCATCGGGGCGGGCAGCTCCACCGTGGCCTTGTCGCTCTCGATCTCCACGATCGGGTCGTCGGCCTTGACGGCGTCGCCCTCCCGCTTTTTCCAGGTGCCGATCATGACCTCCGTGATCGACTCGCCGACCTCGGGGACTTTCAATTCGAGTGCCATGGATCTGCCTGTGGTGCGGGGCGACGAAGGGCTGGTTTCAACTGTTGAATGCGGCGTTGAGCAGCTCGTTCTGCTCGAGGTCGTGGCTCTTCTTCGAGCCCGTGGCGGGGCTGGCGGCGCTCTGCCGGCAGACGCCCGAGAACGGGAAGCGGTCGAGCAGCTTCTCGCCGAAGTGGATGCGGAAGAAGCGCCAGGCGCCCATGTTCTCGGGCTCCTCCTGCACCCACACCACCGGCGTGCCGACGGTGTAGCGGGCCAGCACCTCTTCCAGGGCCCGGCGTGGCAGGGGGTAGAGCTGCTCGACCCGCACGATCGCCACGTCGCGCCGCCCCGACTCCTGCCGCCGCTTCTCCAACTCGTAGGCCACCTTGCCGGTGCAGAGCAGGATGCGGTGCACATCGCGGTCAGGCGTGCCCGAGGAGTCGGGGATCACCCGCTGAAAGGCCCCCTTCACGAGGTCGTCGAGCGACGACACGCAGGCCGGATTGCGCAGCAGGCTCTTGGGCGTCATCACCACCAGCGGCTTGCGCCAGACCCGCAACACCTGCCGCCGCAGGCAGTGGAAGAGCTGGGCCGGCGTGGTCGGCTGCACGACCTGGATGTTGTCCCGGGCGGTGAGGGCCAGGAATCGCTCCAGCCTGGCGCTGGAGTGCTCCGGGCCCTGTCCCTCGAAGCCGTGCGGCAGCAGCATCACCAGGCCCGAAAGCCGGTTCCACTTCTCCTCGGCGCTGACGATGAATTGATCGATGACCACCTGGGCGACGTTGACGAAGTCGCCGAACTGCGCTTCCCACATCACCAGTCCGTCGGGGCAGTCGAGGCTGTAGCCATATTCGAAGCCGAGCACGCCCGCCTCCGAGAGCGGGCTGTTGTAGATCTCCACCGGGGCCTGGTCGGGGGACAGGTGCTCGAGCGAGCACCACTCCTCGTCGGTGACGGCGTCGTGGATCACCGCATGACGGTGGCTGAACGTGCCCCGCTGACTGTCCTGCCCGGAGAGCCTGACCCGCAGCCCCTGCGTGGCCAGGCTGGCCAGGGCCAGCGCCTCGGCCGCCGACCAGTCGAGGGGCAGGGCGCCGGCGGCCATCTGCTGCCGGCCCTCGAGGAACTTGCGGATCTTGGCGTGCGGCTGGAATCCGTCGGGAAGCGCCACGAGCCTGTGCAGCAGGTGCTCGAGCACGTCGCGTCGCATGCCGGTGTCCACGTCGGCGGCTTCCTTTTCCCGGCCGCCGATGTAGAAGGCCCACACACCGCCGATGTCGCTCTTGTGCACGTAGTCGTCGCTCTTGGCCACCGACAAATCGGCGGCCAGCTTGGCGTGCTGCTGCTCCGAGATCTGCCGCGCCTCCTCGGCCTTGACGTCGCCGAGCTTGAGGAGCTTGTCGAGGTAGCTCTCGTGCACGCTGGGCCGCCGCTCGATCACCCGGTACAGCGCGGGCTGGGTGAAGGCCGGCTCGTCGGCCTCGTTGTGCCCTCGGCGGCGGAAGCAGTACATGTCGATGACGACGTCGCGCTGGAACTCCCGGCGGAAATCCATCGCCAGGTTCACCACCTGGGCCACCGCCTCGGGGTCCTCGCCGTTGACGTGGAAGATGGGGATCTGCAGCATCTTCGCCACGTCGGTGGCGTAGGTGCAGCTCCGCGCCTCGCGCGGACCGGTCGTGAAGCCGATCTGGTTGTTGACGACGACGTGCAGCGTGCCGCCCACCCGATAGGCGTCGAGCTCGCTGAGGTTGAGTGTCTCCTGGATGATGCCCTCGCCGGCGAAGGCGGCGTCGCCGTGGATGAGGATCACCAGGCCGTGCTGCCGGGACTGATCGCCGGACCGGTCCTGCCGCGATCGCATGCGGCCGATGGCCACCGGATTGACGAACTCCAGGTGGCTGGGATTGAAGCACAGCGTGAGGTGCACGTTGCGGCCGTTGGCCGCCTTGTAGTCGGTGGAATGGCCGAGATGGTATTTGACGTCGCCGCGGCCGACGTGGAGCTCCGGATCCATGTCGGCGAACTCGCGGAAGATCCGCTGCGGGCTCTTGCCCATGATGTTGGCGAGCACGTTGAGCCGGCCGCGATGCGCCATGCCCAGCACCACGTCGCCGATCTCCTGCGAAGCGGCCCGCTCGATCGCCATTTCCACGAGCGGAATCAGGCTCTCCGAGCCCTCCAACGAAAAGCTCTTGGCCCCCAGGAACCGCTTCTGGATGAACTCCTCGAACACGGCCGCCGTGGCCATCTGCCGGTAGATGCGCAGCTGCTGCTTGCGGTCGAGCTGGACGCGATTCTCGCAGCCCTCCATCCGGACCTGCAGCCATTGCCGCACCCGCAGGTCGTCCATGTGCATGAACTGCACCCCGATGGAGCGGCAGTAGGTGTTGCGCAGCCGCTTGATGATCTGCCGCAGCGACATCGACTGCGGACCCTCGATCGTGTCGGTGGAGAACACGCGGTCCATGTCCTCCTCCGTGAGGTGGTAGAACTGTGGATCGAGCTCGGGCAGGCCGGGCCGGGGACGGCCCAGGGGATCGATCTCGGCCATCAGGTGACCGCGTACGCGGTAGGCGCGCACGAGCTGGTCGACACGGTCCTGCAGGAAGGCCACGCGTTCCTCGCCCGCCGTCCCGGTCGCGACCGGCGGCAGCGGCAGCGGCTTGGCCTCTCCGGCCGGGGCCGCGGGCAGCCTGACGTCGCCGTTGGAGATCGCCAGCGCGTGACCCGTGGCGATGCCGTCAGGCATGACGAGATCGCTGACCGGATAGCCCGTCGTCGAGCCGTTGCCATGGCCCGCAGCCGCTGCCGGGGACGGCTGTCGGCCGGCCGGGACGCCGTTCGCGGCCGCAGCGACGGAGACACCGCCGGCGCTCGCCTGCAGCGCGTCGAAATAGCGGCGCCAGTCGTCCGACAGGCTGGCCGGATCCTCCTGATACCGCGCGAACAGCTCTTCCAGGAACGCCAGGCTCGCCGTGCCTGCCGCGTCGATCCCGTCGATCATGCCCACGTCCGTCTTCGCCTTTCGTCGCCGGAAGCCGCCGCTCCGGCGACATTACATCGCCAGCAGCAGCCGACCCGGGCTCTCCAGGTATCCGATCACCTCGTTGAGGAATCGCGCCGCCATCGCCCCGTCGACGAGCCGGTGGTCGTACGACAGCGAGAGCGGCATCATCAGCCGCGGCTCGACCCGGTCCTCGTGCACGACCGGCATCTTCCGCGACCGACCAAGAAGAAGAATAGCCACCTCGGGCCAGTTGATGATCGGCGTCGAATACGCGCCGCCGACGGCGCCCAGATTGCTGATCGTGAACGTGCCGCCGCGCAGGTCCTCGATCCCGTACTGGGCGTTCTTGGCCTTTTCGGCGGTGTCGGCGATGGCCTGGGCGATCTGCGGGATCGACAGCTGGTCGCAATCCCGCAACACGGGCACCACGAGCCCGCGGGGCGTGTCCACCGCCAGGCCGACGTTGACGTATTCCTTGTAGACGATCTCACCCTTCTCCGGATCGATGGTGGCGTTGATCGCCGGGTGCTGCCGGAGCGACAGGCTGACGGCCTTGATCACGAACGACAAGGCCGTGAGCTTGAGGTTGTTCTTGGCGTACTCGGGCGCACTGGCCTTGCGCAGCCGCTCCAGCTCCGTGACGTCGGCATCGTCGAAGTTCGTGAGGTGCGGAATCGTGGTCACGCTGCGGACCATGTTGGCGGCGATCGTCTTGCGCATCCGCGACATCTGCTCGCGGCGGATCGGCCCCCAGTCGTCCCGCTCCGTGGCGCCGCCCTCGGGGCGGCTGCGGGATCCCGGCGATGCGGCGCTGGCATGGCGCACGGCCGTGATCACGTCCTCGCGGATGATCCGCCCGGCGGGCCCGGTGCCCCGCACGCGGGCCAGGTCAACGCCCAACTCCCGGGCCAGCCGGCGCACGGCGGGGCCGGCGGGTTCAACCGTCACGGCCGGCTCCGCCGGCTCGGCCGCCGGCCGCTGCCCGTTGGCCACGGCCACCTGCGTTTCGACGGGAGCGGGCGGAGCAACGGGCGGCGCGGGCCGCGCCGGGGCCGGTGCGGCCGTGGGCTTTGCCGCCGCAGCAGGCTTCGCCGCGGCAGCGGGCGCGGCCGCGGGCTTCGCTGCCGGAGCCGCCGCCGCGGCAGCCCCCGCCTCGAGCATCACGAGCGCCTGGCCGACCTTGACGGTGTCACCCTTCTTGACCAACACCTTGGCGATCCGGCCACCAGGCGGACAGGGCACCTCGATGACGGCCTTGTCGGTTTCCACCTCCAGCAACGCCTGCCCCGGCTTGACCACGTCGCCCTCGGAAACCAGCACGGTGACGACGTCGCCGGATGCAATGTTCTCGCCCAGATCGGGCAGCTTGAATTCGGTGGCCATGGGTTCGCGTCTGCGGGGGTGAGGGGACGAAGGAGATGGTGAACGTGGGATGAAGGGCGGCGGGCCCGGCGGGCCGAGCCCGCTCAGGCGGACGCGGCGTCGATCTTGTCGGGGTCGACCCCCAGCCGGCGGATCGCCTCGGCGACGACGTGACCGCCCAGCGCACCGGCCGCCGCCAGCCGCGACAGCGTTCCGATCGCGATGCACTCCGCATCGACCTCGAAATGCCGGCGCAGGCGGCCACGGAGCTCACTGCGGCCGAACCCGTCGGTGCCCAGCACGAACAGGCCCCCGGGCACCCACGGATCGAGCTGCTCGGGCACGGCGCGAACGTGATCGCTGGCGGCCACGTAGACGCCCTCGGTGCCACCGAGGGTCTCCTCGAGGTAGCTGGTCCTCGGGGCGGCCTCGGGGTGCAGCATGTTCCAGCGGCGGCACTCCTGTGCCTCACGGCGGAGCTCCTTCCAGCTGGTGACGCTCCACACGGTGCTGGCGATGCCCCAGTGCTCGGCCAGCAGGTCGGCCGCGCGGATCACCTCGCGAAGGATGGTGCCGGACCCGAACAGGTTGACGTGCGGCACGCCCTTGGCGACCGGCTTGCCCGTGGCCGCCACGTCCTTGAGCCGGTACATGCCCCTGAGGATGCCCTCCTCGCAGCCGGCCGGCATGTGGGGCATCTCGTAATTTTCGTTGTACACCGTGATGTAGTAGATCCAGTCCTCGCCCCGGGCATACATCCGCTCCAGGCCGTCGAGCATGATCACGGTCGACTCGTAGACGAAGGCCGGGTCGTAGGCCTTCACGGTCGGATAGGCCATCGCGAACAGGTGGCTGTGGCCATCCTGGTGCTGCAGCCCCTCGCCGTTGAGCGTGGTGCGGCCCGCCGTGCCCCCGAGCAGGAATCCCTTGGCGCGGCTGTCACACGCGGCCCAGATCAGGTCGCCGATCCGCTGGAAGCCGAACATCGAATAGTAGATGAAGATCGGAATCATCGGCACGCCGTGCGACGCATAGGCGGTGCCGGCGGCGACGAAGCTGGCCATGCTCCCGGCCTCCGTGATCCCCTCCTCGAGAATCTGGCCGTCCTTGGCCTCGCGATAGTAGAGGAGCTGGTCGGAGTCGACCGGCTCGTAGAGCTGGCCGGTGTGGGCGTAGATGCCACACTGCTTGAAGAGCGGATCCATGCCGAAGGTCCGCGACTCGTCGGGCACGATCGGCACGATGTACTTGCCGACCGACTTGTCCTTGAGCAACGAGGCCATCAAGGTGACGGCCCCGGTCGTGGTCGAGACCTCGCGACCGGCGCTCTTCTCGATGAAGCCGCGATAGTCGTCGAGCTTCGGCGTCTGGAGCTTCGGCGACTCGAGCGGCCGCGTGGGCACGTAGCCGCCGAGGGCCTCGCGCCGCTGCCGTAGGTAGCGGATCTCCTCCGAATCCTCGGCCGGCCGGTAGAAGGGCGCCTTGGCAACTTCGTCGTCGGAGATCGGGATGCCGAACCGCGAACGGAAGGCCCGCAGTTCGTCCTCGTTGAGCTTCTTCTGCTGGTGCGTGACGTTGCGGCCCTCGCCCACCTCGCCCAGGCCGTAGCCCTTGATCGTCTTGGCGATGATCACGGTCGGCTTGCCGTGGCACTGCATCGCCGCCGCATAGGCCGCGTACACCTTCTCGGGATCGTGGCCACCGCGCTTCAGCTTCTTCAGTTTCTCGTCCGAGAGCTGGGCCACCATCTCCAGCAGTTCGGGATCGGCCCCGAAGAAGTGCTCGCGGATGTAGCCGCCGGGCATGACCACGTATTTCTGATACTGCCCGTCGACCACCTCGTTCATCCGCTTCACGAGCAGGCCCTTGTCGTCCTTGGCGAGGAGCGGATCCCAGTCCTCGCCCCAGATCACCTTGACGACGTTCCAGCCAGCGCCGCGGAACACCCCCTCCAATTCCTGGATGATCTTGCCGTTGCCACGCACCGGACCGTCGAGCCGCTGCAGGTTGCAGTTGATCACGAACACGAGGTTGTCGAGCTTCTCCCGGGCGGCCAGCGAGATCGCCCCGAGGGTCTCCGGCTCGTCGGTTTCGCCGTCGCCGATGAAGCACCAGACGTGCTGGCGACTGGTG
>Ga0129333_10001791_pt1 | contig 19701 bp, 22 predicted proteins | sample CPB6_08_DNA_FD_94474 | JGI IMG/M metagenome (GOLD analysis project Ga0129333, IMG submission 94474) | Freshwater to marine salinity gradient microbial communities from Chesapeake Bay, USA - CPBay_Sum_0.6_0.8_DNA | ecosystem: Environmental > Aquatic > Marine > Coastal | place: USA: Chesapeake... | reverse complement strand
TATCAACTCCATCAGGAAATATTTTAAAAGAACTTTTTCGGTGTGGAATTAAATTAGGAATTTCGTCTCGCGGTCTAGGATCTGTACGTCAATTAGGGGAAGGGTCTCTTGAAGTGCAAGATGATTTTGAACTGATAGCGTTTGATTTCGTTTCCAATCCTTCAACTCATGGTGCTTTTTTAAGTCCAATACATGAGTCGATCAATAACGGAAACGTCAACGTGCATGGAAAATACACTAACGTAAATAGAATAATTACTGATATATTATCTGATTTTAAATAATTTATTACAATGAATTTAGAAGAAAGATTTTTAAATAGCTCTAATAATCTTAGACCGAGCACGTACGCCGGTACAACTCAGTTTGATATTGATCGATCCAGATTGAATATTGATGTAACACCTCAACGATATTCAATGTCCGGTCGTATATATACAGCCGGAGACACTTCTCGTTTAAACATAGACGTAACACCTCAAAGATACAGACCATAATGAAACAATCACTATCACTTAAAAAAATTATTGAATCTGAAATTCAAGCAGCGTTAACTGAAGCTATAGTAGAACCTTCAGAGCAAATTTTAAAAATGGTTCAAACTGAACTCAAAGCTCAAACAGGAATCAACGCCATATTAACAAAAGCTCGTCAACGTAAAAGCACTCCAAACACAATTTACTATACGTCAGATTTAGCAAAAGAAATTCGCACTCCGGTGATGAATTCTCTATTTCAAACTTTAGAACTAAATGTAATATGCGAAGAAATTCCAAATCGAATCGGCGGATATGCGTTTAGTGTTTCAATTGATTACACTCATCCACAAGGAGGATCGAATGGAATTAATTTAGGTACAATTTTTTATATTAATGGAAAAGTGTCATCTAGAATTCGTTAACAATGCCATATACAGTAAAAAAACAAGGTGATAAGTATGCTGTGTATAAAAAAGACACTGGCAAATTAGTAGGTAAAACAAAAGGAACAAAAGAAGCGTTGCGTCGGTATTTAGCAGCACTTCATATCAACGCAAATGAATCTTTAAATCAAAAACAAATGAGTCAAAATACAATTAAACTTTCGTCATTGATTTCTTTAAAAGAAAGTGAAGAAGTCGCTAAAATGTCAAATGAAGAAAAGAAAGCTTTTTTAGAAGCTGTATATCGATTTGCAGAGCATGCTAATGGAATTTATCGAAAACATTCTTTAAAGGAAACGTCGCAATATTTAGGAGAGCTTATCGATGCTGCAAATCATTTAACGCTATCAGAAACGCAAGATTGGTTTGACACTCAAACTGTAAATCGTCATATGAAGCATTTAAGTGAAGCGCATAAAATATTTGAAAAAACAGCTCAAGAAATTGAAGGATTGCAGCAACGTTTAGAGTCTGCTTATGAAGATATAGGATCGACTTTAAATAAGTATTATGATGTCGGAGGTATGGTAAATGAAGCTCAAGGCGAAGAATATCAAAAGTTTTTTCAAAAAGCTATGAAAAAATTTAAAATTGAAAAACCTTCAGATTTGGAAACACCAAAAGCAAAAAAACGATTTTTCAATTGGGTAGATAAAAATTATGTAGCTAAAGAAGAACCGGGCAAGGATAAAGGCGAAAAAGAACCTACTAAGGAAAAGAAATAAAATGAAATTAGCTCCTATTGCTCATAACATTATACTTCAATCGTTAGTAAACTCATTAACGGAATCTGCTACAGGAACAGCATCGGCAGTGCAAAAACAATTATTTTCGCTAGGAGCTGAGCTTAAAAAAGACGGAGAAAATATTACCGACGATGAAGTGCAAGCGGCTATGCTGTCTGCATTAATCGATGCTGACGGTAATATTAACAATGTCGATGCATCTGACATAGAATCTATAAAGACTGAAATTAAAGAGGCTAGATCGTATGTTATATCAGAATCTGGAATTCTTCATTCTATAGAAGCTGCAGGTACTGTATTAGGAAATGCTGCATTGATGCATGCACTAGCCGAAGCGTTACATAAAATTGGATTTAATATTAACGAAAAAAAATTAAAAGCTAATTTAGATTTTGCAATTTCTCAAATTAAATCGATAACTGGATTTCCTGCAAAAGCAATGGAAAAAGCTTTTGAATGGATAACAAAAAAATTAGGAGCCGGTGTACTCGGTCAAAAAATTGCAGGAATTGCAGGAACAATTATAGTTACTGTTTGTTTGCTTGCGCTAGCAATTTATTTATTTCCGTCAATAAATTCAGTAATTTTAATGATATTCGCTATTTCCGGAATGATGGGTAAATCAGTTGAAATAGCTACGTTAATTAAAAAATTAATAGCTCATATCACCGAATACGCAGAAGAAAATCCGGAATTTAGTAAAAATTTATCGGCATTGTCTGTAACTTCTGCTAGAGCTTAATAATAATTTTACCGTTTGGGCATGTTTTCTTGAGCATGCCCATATTTATATTCGTAATGCACAATGTCTTGTTCATTCTTATACAAGACGCTATAATTTTTTATTCTATTAAGATTTTCAATAATCTTATTTCCAATTAATTTTTTAATAAAAGGATGAAAGACCTATTAAAAGAAGCGATTGCTGATGCAAAAGCAGTACGCGAAACTGCTCTAGCAAATGCTAAGTTAGCTTTAGAGGAAGCTTTTACTCCAAGACTTCAATCCATGATTTCTGCGAAATTAGCTGAAGAAATGTCTGACGAAGATATTGACGAAGCTGATGAAATGGAAATGGAAGAAGGCGAAGAGATGGCTGACGAAAAGCACGAAGCACCTGCAGAGCATGAAACCGAAGAAGCTCCTGAAGAAGAAGCTTCAGAAGAAGATGATGATCTAGATTTAGATGAAATCATCAAAGAATTAGAAATGGACGAAGAATTGGATTCTTCAGAAATTGGCGCCGGCGACAATGAAATGGCAGACTTAGAAGCTGACACTGAAAACGACGAGGAGCTTTTTGCTGAGGGTGAAGATGAAGAGTCTATGGATGAGGACGAAGAAGTCGATTTAGATGAAATCGTTCGTAGCTTGCGTGAAGAAGACGAAGAGGCTTCAGAAGAAGAGCCTGTAGCAGAAGGTGAAGGACATGAAGAAGAGCTTGAAGAAGCTTACAATGTAATTCGCTTTTTGAAAGGCAAAATCAATGAAGTAAATTTGCTAAATGCAAAACTTCTTTACTCTAATAAATTGTTCCGTAACTTTACATTGAATGAGTCTCAGAAAATGAAAGTTATTGAAAATTTTGACAGAGCGTACAATTTGCGTGAAGTGAAATTAGTTTACTCAACTTTAGCCGAGTCATTTAAAATGCCAACGACTAAAAAAGTAGTTAAAGAATCTTTTGCTTCAAAACCGGTAGCATCTACCAAACCTGCGAAGCAAGTACTTTCTGAAGGCACTGAGTTAGCTAATCGTTTCAAAAAACTAGCAGGTTTAAAATAATTTTTTATCAATCAATTTAATTTAAAACAAAAATGTCACTTAACAACATTCTTAATGAAAGTACATCAGTGCTTCGTAAGCAAATGGAAGACACCAAAGGACTTGTTTCCAAATGGAAAAAAACCGGTTTGCTTGAAGGTTTAGCATCTGAGTATGAACAGCATGGTATGGCTATCATGCTTGAAAACCAAGCAAAACAATTAGTATCTGAAGCTAATGCTACTGGTATCGCTTCTAACGCAGAACAATGGTCTGGAGTTGCTCTTCCATTAGTTCGTCGTGTGTTTGCTGAAATTGCCGCTAAAGATTTCGTAAGCGTGCAGCCAATGAATCTTCCTTCAGGACTTGTATTTTACATGGATTTCAAATATGTAACTGCACAACCTGGATTTCAAACTTCAGTATTAAACAGTTCAACTGATCCATCTTCTGGAGATTATCAAAACAATTCTGTATTTGGTATTACTACCACCACCGCCGACGCTTCTCAAGGTCTTTACGGAGCTGGTCGTTTTGGATATTCTATCAACGAAGCTTCCGCTACAATCCGCGTGTCTGGTTCATTTACTCCTTCTGCCGGAACTGGTTCTATCGCTTCTGTCGTGCCAGCTGCAGCTGCTGATGATGACGAATTTGATTACGATTCCAAATTTATCGCAGCTAATTCCGGTTCGTCTGCCTTCAAAAAAATTACCGTAACTTTAGGATCATTAACTACTCCAGACGTAGAAGGCGTTCGCGCTTTTGCAATATCTGGTAATGGTATTTCTGCGTTCTATCCTCAGTTTACTAAAAATGTTAATGACACGACATTAACATTTATTGTATCTGGCTCAATAGCCGTGGCTGATCATCAAAATATCACTGTTACTTATCAAAAACAGCCAGCTGCTAATTCTCGCGGTGACTTTGAAGATACTACAGGAGCTGATATTGGAATTCCTGAAATCAATGTTGAGCTTCGCTCATTGCCAATAGTTGCTAAAACTCGTAAATTGAAAGCAGTATGGAGCCCAGAATTTGCGCAAGATTTGAATGCATATCACTCAATTGACGCTGAAGCTGAATTGACTTCAATGCTTTCTGAATACATTTCTCAAGAAATCGATCTTGAAATCTTGGATATGTTGATTCAAAATGCAGTGACAACTGACGTATGGTCTGCTCGTCTAGGATATGAATATGATGCTGCTACCGGTACTGTTATTCCTTACAATTCAACTGCCGCTGCTGCCGCTGCATATAACCAAGGAGCTTGGTTCCAAACTCTAGGAACTAAAATTCAAAAAGTATCTAATAAAATTCACCAAAAGACAATGCGTGGTGGTGCAAACTTCCTAGTATGTTCTCCTGACATTGCAACAGTTCTTGAATCTATTCCAGGATATGCTGCTGATACTAACGGAGACAAAATGCAGTTTGCTATGGGTGTACAAAAAGTAGGTCTATTGAATAGCCGCTTTACCGTGTACAAAAATCCATACATGACTAGCAACTTGATTTTGTTGGGTTACCGCGGATCTCAATTCCTTGAAACTGGTGCAGTTTATGCTCCATATATTCCATTGATTATGACTCCGCTTGTATACGATCCTACCAACTTTACACCACGTAAAGGGGTAATGACTCGTTACGCTAAGCAAATGGTTCGTCCAGAATTTTATGGACTTATCAAAGTACATGGCTTGGACAGAGTTTAATCTGAACTAAAATAGTACGAAAGGAAGGGGCTAGAAATAGCCCCTTTTCTTTTGTTAAATCGTAGCGTTTAATATGAATACCATAATATAATAGTACATACTACTGTAAATTTACATCTTTTGATATTTATATTAAATAAATTACAATGTCGACAATTACTCAAGTTAAAACGGAAATTAAAAAAATAGTAAAAGAAGAACTAAGTCATTTTTCCGAGCCAAAGCATCCAGACCATGAAGCAAAAATGGCAAAAGGTGAGCTGCGTGATATGATAAAATTAGGAGCTGAATTGTATAAAATGATTGAAGAAGGTTCTGAATTACCCGGTTGGGTATCTGCATATATTACATTGTCTGCAGATTACATTCATAGCGTGCATCAATATATGAACGAACAAAAATCTTAAATTTATTTTTTAAAAAGTTACATCATGGATCAAAAAGAAAAAATTCATAATGTTGAAAAACGGAAACCAAAAAATCCAATTAAATTCAATATTCAATTAAATGAAGAGCAAAAAGCAGCAAAAGCCGAAATCTTAGCAAATACAGTCACGCTGTTAAAAGGTCAAGCAGGATCTGGAAAAACGCTATTAGCGTGTCAAGTTGCATTAGATTTGTTTTTTACTCGCGAGATTGAAAAAATCATTATTACTAGACCTGTCGTAGCTGCTGCTGATGATATCGGATATTTGCCAGGCGATATGAAAGCAAAAATGGATCCATGGCTCGCTCCTATTTATGCAAATTTGTATATGCTTTATAATAAAGTTACTATTGATAAGATGATCGAGGCTCAAGACATTGAGATACTACCGATCGCTTTTGTACGGGGTAGAACATTTGTAAATTCGGCGGTGATTGTCGACGAAGCCCAGAATGTAAATAGTAACCAAACTGAAATGATTGTAGGTCGTTTAGGCTTGAATTCAAAAATGATTTTCTGCGGTGACACTGCACAAATCGACTTACGAAATAAAAAAGAATCAGGTATTGACTTTTTTAAAATTTTAGAGTCAAGAGTTAAAGGGGTAAAGGTTATTTCGTTATTAAAAAATCATAGGCATCCTATAGTTCCGGAAATATTAAATGTATATAAAGAATACGGATCATGACAGAATTTTTAAATTATTATTTTGAAGAACAACTTCACCGGTATTTAACTGACAACCAATTTGAGCGTGGCAAAGTTTATTCAGACCCATTTGCTCATGCATTTCAATCATTAACTGAAGCAAAGGTTAAAAAACTACGAATATTCGATTTCGACGATACTTTGGCTAAAGTTAAATCTAATATTATCGTAAAAAATAAAGATAAAGAGTTTATTTTAACACCAGCTGAATTTGCAGTTTACAATCCTAAACAAGGAGATTCATTTAATTTTAAAGAATTTAATCAAATGATAAAAACTGCAATTCCAATTAAATCAAATTTGAAATTACTTAAACAAGCTGCTGAAGATCCTTCGATAAAAACTACTATTTTAACTGCTAGACTTTTAGGTTATCCAGTTAAACATTATCTTAAAAAGAATTTCAATTTAGATATATACATAGTTGCTGTAGGAGGATCAGATCCAAATTTAAAAGTAAATTACATAGAAAAGGAAATTAAAAAAGGATATAATGACATTGTTTTTATCGACGATTCATATAAGAATGTAAAGGCAGTTGAAGCTTTACAATCTAAGTATCCTCAGGTCAATTTAAAGGTTATACATACAACAGAAGCAGAACATTTAAACTTTTAAACTTATGATATCACCAGACAAACTTAAAGGCCATGTACCAGATGCAGTTTTAGCTCAAATTCCAGAAGCAGCTGCAAAATTCAACATTACAACTTCATTACGCTTAGCACATTTTCTTGCGCAATGTGGACATGAATCAGGAGGATTTAAACTAGTAACTGAAAATTTAAACTATTCTAAAGACGGTTTAACAAAAATATTTCCTAAATATTTTCCTGGAAATTTAGCTGAATCTTACGCTCGTCAACCAGAAAAAATAGGGTCTAGAGTTTACGCAAACAGAATGGGAAATGGCGACGAAGCTTCGAAAGAAGGTTTTAAATTTTGCGGTCGCGGATACATTCAATTAACTGGAAAGGAAAATTACAGTAAATTTTCAAAATTTATTGGTGAAGATTGTATTGCCAATCCTAATTTGGTGGCTACTAAATATGCACTAGCTTCAGCAGCATTTTTCTTCAATTCAAATAATTTATGGACGATTTGTGATAAAGGTGCTGATGACGCTACAGTAACTGCTGTAACTAAACGAGTTAATGGAGGGACTATTGGATTAGCTGATAGAATAAAGCACTTCAAAGAATATTATTCATTGTTATCTTAATTAAAGATATTTATTTAAAAAAGTATGGCAGCTGGCAAATATTCATTTACAATCGAGCAAGGATCAACTTTTAATTTAGAAGTTCGATACAAAGACTCTAATAAAAATCCTATAGATTTAACAGGATATTCCGGTCGTATGCAAATAAAATCCGGATATGCCGATAACAATCCTACTTTATACGCTACTTTAAGTAGTTCTTTATTATCAGACGGAACTGGATTAAATTTTGCTGGTTCTAACGGTACAGCTCCTGCTACGTCTGGATCGATTGGAATTTTCATTTCTGCAGCTACATCTTCTTTGTTTACGTTTGATAAAGCATTTTACGATTTAGAATTATATTCTGGATCTATAGTAACTAGACTTTTAGAGGGTCAGATCAAACTATCAAAAGAAGTGACTAGATGAAGATAATTGAAATAGTAACTTTAGGACCGCAAGGACCTACAGGTCAACCCGGACCTTCTGGATCTTCTGGATCGTCTATATTTGTAGAAGTATCTCCTGGCGTATATTCAGCATCAGGGTCTATACAAGTATCTGGATCATTTACTGTTTCTGGGTCATCTACATTTATTAACATAGGCCCTACTATTTTATCTGGGTCTGTATTTGTACGTGATAGCGTTACTGCAAACGCATTTTCCGGATCATTGTTTGGAACTTCTTCATGGGCGCAATACAGTTTAACAGCGTCTTACGCTCTTAATTCAACTTCTATTGACTCGTCTTCGTTTGTACTCAATTCACAAACTTCAAGTTTTGCTACTACCGGTTCAAATTCATTTTTCGGAAACCAATTAATAGCCGGAAATTTAGATGTGCAGGGTAATTTAACTGCGCGTCAATATATTCTTTCGTCATCTGTTATTTACATTACAGCTTCTTTTAGTAGTGGTAGCACAATATTCGGAAATAGTTTAGATGACACGCATCGATTTACGGGATCGCTTAGTATTACTGGATCTGCAAGTTTAAATAATTTTTCAATAGTAACTGCTAATCAAACAGCATCATTTGTATTAAATAGCATTACATCTTCGATGCTTTCGCCGTATGTTTTAACGTCAGTGACGTCGTCAATGTTAAGTCCTTACGTTTTAACCTCAGCAACATCGTCGATGACTGTACGTTCTAGTAGTTTCGCATCAACTGCTAGTTACGTCAATACACTAAACCAGGCAGTTACTATTTTAGGATCGACAGGTACTTTATTTTCGGCTAATGCAGATACGTTAATTTTTTCAGGATCGACGTTGCTTACAGGATCTGTAGTATTAACTGGATCGATAAGCATATCAAATGGAATTTACGGAACTTTATTCGGAACGTCTTCTTTAGCATTAACTGCTTCTTTTGCGCCTAATTATGTACTCAATTCACAAACATCGAGTTTTATAACAAACTCTCAAACAAGTTCTTTAAGTGTACTTTTTGCAGTATCAGCGTCATATATCGATGGAGGATTTTATTAATGGGTTTAGTTCTTTACAACTCAAACGCGGATAATCGCGCGACATTTTCAGTATACAATGCAAGCAATTTTGGGCAATTTGTATTGCAAAACAATTTAGTAATACCGTCAGCAGCATTAACTGGAGATCCATATTCTTTGATAGATACTATCATTTCATATATACGACCTTTTTCTTCAAGTTTTCAAAATCCGAATTTTTATAGGTATATATTTGACGGACCGGTATTAACGACATCTAGATTTGCAAGTCCATATTTTATTTTCGATGGAGGCTCGGACATGTTTGATGGAGGTAATTACACTACACCATGGTTGAAAACTAACACTGATTTTACAAATTTATCTGCTATCGCTAATTCCGGTTCAGTTGGAATAGATTACAGTAAAACGTCGTCGACACTTTTAGACTCGGGATTTTATTATGCTAGCATTGGGTATAACTCAGGTTCATATCCGTTGTTAGCTATCGGGGCTCGTTCAGGTTCAGGACCGATCGGATTTCAAAAAGCTGGAAATATTGGATTGGATGGCCAAGCAAATACGCAAGTTTCATCTGGAAGTATATATTCCGGAACGTCGGTAAATGGATTTACTACATATGCTTGGTATCGTCAAACGTGGGGAGGAACTGCTCCGTTTCAATATGATCCTACTATTTGCGACGTATATATTTTATTAGGTCATACAAATTGGACTTCATCATTTGGATTGGTCGTGTCAAAATCAGTAGCTGGTACGCAATTACAAGGAGGCGCGCTATATGCTACAGGATCTTGCAGTAATTTACTAGCCGCTACAATGTTATTGAGTAGAACGGGAAGTAGCCCAGTAACACAAAGTCTACCGATAAGTACATCTGACATTCAAGCGGCTGTTAATGCGTTTGTATCAAAAGTTCAAGCATCAATATCATTTTAGGATATTTATATTAAAGTGTAAAAATGCCCGATAAAATTTTACATAAACGAAGTACTTCTCCAGGATCAGTACCTACTTCTTCATCATTGTCTTTAGGCGAATTAGCTGTAAATGTCAATGACGGTAAAATTTTCTTTCGACAATCAGGATCTTTCGGTGATATTGTAACGTCTCCTTTAATGCCAAGTCAAACCGGGTCGATGTCGGTGGCAACAGCTTCATATATAAACCCGACATTTATATCAGCTTCTGCAGCTGCTTCTGGGTTTGGATCAAGCTCAAGCGTAGCTGCGTTTCCGTTTACCGGATCTGCAAAAATTACTGGATCGCTTTCTGTAATTGGGTCTTTTTCCGTAACAGGATCTGATGCTGTAATTAATTCTGTAACGGTTGGCCGCGGAGCGTCAAATAACGCTGCTAATACTGTGATAGGATTTCAGTCTTTATTAAATAATACCACCGGATTTAGTAATACTGCAGTAGGAAATCAGTCTTTATTAAATAATACCACCGGATATCAAAATACTACAGTAGGTCTTTATTCATTAAAGTCAAATACTATCGGAAATAGTAACACTGCAGTAGGAGTTGCAGCTTTACAAAATAATACTACCGGAAATCAAAACATTGCAATAGGAAATCGATCTTTAGCAGCAAACACTGCTGGAAATCAAAACATTGCAATAGGAAATGATTCTTTACGATATAACATTACCGGAAGTTTTAACACTGCGTTAGGTCATCAATCTTTAAAGGTCAATACTTACGGCGAAAACAATATTGCAATAGGATACCAAACTTTGCAATCAAATACTACTGGAAATTATAATACTGCAATAGGAGATCAATCTTTATTAAATAATATTACCGGATCTAATAACATTGCGATAGGATTTCTGTCATTAAAATCAAATACTATTGGGAATTATAACACTGCAGTAGGAGTTCAGTCTTTATATTATAATACTATCGGAAATAGTAACACTGCAGTAGGAGTTACATCTTTACAAAATAATACTTACGGAGTTGGCAATACTGCGATAGGATTTCAGACTTTAAAAGATAATACCACCGCAAATTCTAATACTGCGATAGGATTTCAGTCTTTACAGTCAAATACTACTGGAACTGGAAATATTTCGATAGGAGTTTATTCTTTACAGTCAAATACTACTGGAAATTATAATACTGCAATAGGAAATCAGTCATTACGATACAACACCGGAAATAGTAATACTGCAATAGGATTCACTGCTTTACAATTAAATACTACCGGATATCAAAATACTGCAATAGGAAATCAGTCTTTATTAAATAATACCACCGGATATCGCAATACTGCGATAGGATTTCAGTCTTTGCAATCAAATACTATTGGAAATTATAACACTGCAATAGGATTTCAGACTTTACAATACAATACCGGAAATAGTAACACTACAATAGGATTTCGATCATTACAAAATAATACTACCGGATATCAAAATACTGCAGTAGGAAATCACTCTTTACAAAACAACATAATTGGAAATTCAAATACTGCAGTAGGTGTCAGTGCTTTACAATCAAACGTTTCCGGATCTAATAACACTGCAGTAGGATTTGCTACTTTATCAAGCAATTTTTCAGGAGAGTTGAATACTGCAGTAGGAAATCACTCTTTGCAGTACAATACCACCGGAAAAAGAAATGTTGCTTTAGGAAATTTTGCATTAAATTCGAATACTGATGGTAGAGAAAATACTGCAGTAGGATATAGAGCATTATTTACAAATACTAATGGTAAATATAATTCTGCTTTAGGTAACGGAACTAATTCGAACAACTTCCAAGCCTGCATAATTTTAGGTAGCAATGCTGTAGCATCAGCTGATAGTCAGTTTGTAATAGGGTCTACGACTCGGCCGATTGGTCCAATCGCTACCGAAGCATTGTACTCTAATCGATCACTACAAATTAATTTAAACGGAAATTTATATAAATTATTGTTATACAAAGCTTAAAAGTTATGGTAAAAAAAGTTTTTTTCAACGCATCACTGCCTAGAGCAGGTTCAACGCTTCTGCAAAATGTATTAATGCAAAATCCAGAAATTTATTCAACACCTACTTCAGGAGTAATAGATTTTTTATTAAACGCTCGTACATTATATTCTGCCGGAGACGCTTTCAAAGCACAAGACCCAAAAGAAATGGAAAAAGGATTTCATGGATTTTGTCGCGAAGGATTGTATGGATTTTTTAATTCAATAACAGATCGTCCATATGTTATCGATAAAAGTAGAGGTTGGTTAGGAAATTATAGATTTGCAAATTTCATCGAACCGAATCCGAAAATTATTGTAATGGTTCGAGACTTGCGAGCTATATTCGCTTCAATGGAAAAGAATTTTCGTAAAAATCCACATAAAGACCCGCAAATCGTTAACGTAGCAGAACTTAAAAACATTTCAACAGATTCAAGATTAATGCATTTTTCAGTAGCTCCTCCAATCGGACCTTCTATTGAATGGTTGTATGAAGCAATACACCAAGGAATAGATCAAAACATTTTATTTATTCGATTTGAAGATTTTACGTCTAACCCAGATTTGGAAATTCAACGAGTTTATAATTATTTAGAAATACCTTATTATAAACATGATTTTGAAAATATCGAGCAACTTACTAACGAAAATGACGTAATACATGGAATTTTCGGAGATCATCAAATTCATAATAAAATTACAAAAATGCCTGATGATTTCATTAATATATTAGGTTATCATAATTGCGATAAATTAAAACAACATTACAATTGGTATTTTAAAAAATTTAATTATCTATAAACAACATGAATATTATATTAGAAGACAGAACGCCAGAGCAAGTTCGACAGTCAATCACCGCAGCATTTGATTCAGTTAATTTAATTAATCAAATCATTTTACAGACGGCTACGGAAAGAATAAAAAAATTAGTGACTCGAAATGAATCGCATTTGTCATTAATGTTAACCAAAAATTGGTTTGCAGAAGGTCTTACGCCTACGGAAAAAGTAGAAATTGAATCTTGCATTGCGGCTGCTAAAGCGTTTGTAGCTCAATAATATCGAATACACGATATTTATTATAAATGAGTGTAAATAATACAGTTAACGATCAATCTACATTCAATTATATTACAATTGTTAATCCTGACAGTTGTCGAGAAACAGTCGAAGTATCACAGCCTTTAGTAAACGTAATTGAAGTAGCTACTGTCGGGCCGGCCGGCGCCACCGGTGCAGTAGGAGCGAATGGAAGTTCACAGCCATTCGCAAATGTTAGTGGTAGTATATGGGCTACGACGTCGTCAATTCAAATAACCGGATCATTTACTGTATCCGGGTCTTCGACATTTACTAATATTGGATTAGCTGTATTTACAGGATCTGTCGTAATAAATGGATACTCTGCACTTACTTCAAATGATACTGGATCATTTTTAATTTCTAGCTTATTTAATAGTTTTTCATCTTCATACTATGTCGACAGCGGTTCGGTTTCGAATCGAATAACTAATTTAGAATTGTTTAGTAGTTCACTTGATTCTACGTTTGCTACGGACTCGCAATTGAACTCAGCTACTGCTAGCTTAAGTAGTTCAATATCTAGCTTAAATTCAAGTTTTCAATTATTTAGCGGTTCATATAATACAGGTTCATTTACTGGTGTATTTTATGGCACTTCATCATGGTCGACAAACAGTATAACTGCGTCGTATGCACCAGATTATGTACTCAATGCAAGTACATCATCAATGTTACAACCTTATGTACTTAATTCAAGTACTTCAAGTTTTGTACTCAATAGTCAGACAAGCTCAATGACCGTTTTGTCGAGTAGTTTTTCACTGACAGCTTCGTTTATAAACCCACTCAATCAAAATGTGTCTGTTAATGGAAATGTATCAGTTACAGGCTCTATATACATTCCAGATAATACATACGGAATTTATTTTTCTGGATCGTCTACTACTAGCAAATTAATTTGGAATGATACGGACGGTACTTTAGATTTAGGATTGAAAGGAGGAAATGTTACGATACAAATAGGGCAAAAGCAAGTAGTTCGTATCGTAAATAAAACTGGAATATCTTTAACAGCAGCTGCGTATCAAGTAGTAAAAATTTCTGGAGCGCAAGGAAATCGATTAAAAGTTGCATTAGCTCTTGGAGATTCCGACGTTAATTCAGCAGATACTATTGGAATTGTAACTGAAGATATCAGTTTAAATCAAGAAGGTTTTGTTACAAATTCTGGGTTGGTTCGATCAATAAATACCACCGGTACATTGCAAGGAGAAACTTGGAATGATGGAGATGTGCTATACTTATCTCCAACCACTGCAGGTGCAATTACAAATATAAAACCGCAAGCTCCTCAGCATACAGTAATATTAGGTTTTGTAGTAAATGCTCATCCAACGCAAGGAACTATTTTTGTAAAAGTAGATAATGGATATGAAATTGATGAATTGCATAATGTGCGAATTACGTCGGCATCATTAACTGCAGGAAATCTTCTCGTGCGAAATTCAAATAACGTATGGGTTAATTCAAATCAATTAACCGGAAGTTATTTTGTAACAGGATCTGTAAGTGCTACTTCTTTTACTGGATCGTTATTTGGAACTGCCTCTTGGGCTAATAGATCTACATCAAGTAGTTTTGCTTCGACCGCATCGTATATTAATACACTTAATCAAAATTTATCTATTTTTGGAAATTTATCCGTTTTCGGTACGGCATCTTTTGTGCAAATAACAGGTTCAGTTTTACAAGTCGGCACAAATATTATTACATTAAATACAGATAATCCTAGCGTACGATTCGGAGGAATTTCAGTTGTTGATTCTGGATCATTTGGCACTTCATCAACTGGGTCTTTACTTTGGGACTCACAGAATAATAGATGGGTGTATTCAAATCCAAGCGGTTCTACTTATGACGGTGGATTGTTAATATCAGGTCCTAGAAATACAAGCGGATTAGGAAATGAATCTGGAATGGATGCTAATTTTGTCGCAGTCGGTCAAGGAGCTGATCATATACAACCTGGAACTATATACAATAGTGGTTCTATAACAATCGTAACCGGAAGTTTAACAGTAACTCAAGGAATTACAGGATCATTATTCGGAACTGCATCTTGGTCAAGCAATGCCATAACAGCAAGTTTCGCGCCTAACTATGTGTTAATGAGCGTAACTAGTTCAATGTTAAGCTCGTATGTACTTAATTCTCAAACTTCAAGCTTCGTAACAAATGCAGTAACAGCGTCAATGTTACAACCTTATGTACTTAATTCAAGTACTTCAAGTTTTGTTTTAAACTCTCAAACTTCAAGTTTTGTAACAAATGCAGTAACAGCTTCAATGTTGAGTTTTTATGTATTAAGCACTGCAACTTCAAGTTTTGTAACAAATTCACAGACTTCAAGTTTCGTACTTAATGCAAGTACATCTAGTATGTTGCAGCCTTATGTTTTAACTAACATAACTAGCTCAATGTTGCAACCTTATGTACGTACTTCAAGTACATCATCAATGTCTGTTTTAAGTTCTTCATTTGCCTCAACTGCGTCATATATAAGTCCAACATTTATATCAGCTTCTGCAGCAGCTTCTGGGTTTGGTAGCGGAGGTAGTAGTGGCATTACTGTCGGAACAACAACAATAACAAGCGGAACAAGTGGCAGAATTCCATTTAACAATGGCGGTGTATATGGCGAAGATGCTGGAATCACCTATTCCTCCGCAAATAAGCGTTTAACTTTAGGTGGAACAACCGCAACGATTCCATTAATTGCAAGAAATTCAAGCCAGTCGACTAACTTCATAGTTAATAGCAACAATGGCAGAAGTAGCGGTGCAATAGGATTTTGGAATGATGCACTTTCAGCTGCTATGAAAATGTCAATTATGTATCAATCAGAATTCTCTATTTATGATGTAAACGCTAGTGCTGTAAATATGTATGTGTTTCCAGCCTCGACTTGGCTGATGAACCAAGTTTCTGTAAAAACAGGAGCAACGCCAACTGCACACTTACACATAGGTGCTGGAACGGCGACTGCGAACACCGCCCCGCTAAAATTAACAGCGGGTACAAACCTAACAACTCCTGAGAACGGTGCATTTGAGTTTGACGGAATAAACCTTTACTTTACCGTTGGTGGAGTAAGAAAAACAGTAACATTAGTATAATAAATAAAATAATAATATGATTATTACACCGACAAACGTTACCGTAATTCAAGCGGTAGAAACAACAAAATTTCAATTAGATTTTATTAACGATTCTCCAAAAGATAAAACTGTTATTGCTCAAGTGTATCCTTTAGACGCGGTAACTGAGCAAGTTATACAAGGTCAAGTTCGCTTTTTAACTTTATGGGAAGGCACGGCTTACGATGCTATAGGTAATTGGACTCAACAGCAAGCTGAAACTCGGATTGTAGAAATTCTTACGGCTTAATTTATAAGTCATAAACTTTTCATATTTATAAAAATACTAGTAAGTTAACATTTCTGATATTTATTAGAAATACTACTTACTATGAATATTGCAATTTGGCCGGGGTCAAGTTCCTTTTTTCCTGGAATGACTCCTTTTGGATTTTTTGATAATGATTATCAGTTTCAATGCGATGCTGATAAAGTTGCCGATTTCTGTGCTCGACGTATTGGATTTCCAATCAGTGACGTTGAATTGCAAGACATTCATTTTTACACGGCATTTGAAGAAGCTGTATTAGAGTATTCAAATCAAGTAAATCAATTTTCTATTCGCGATAATTTATTTTTACTGCAAGGATCAACCGTTAATAACAATTTAACAGGTCGTCCAATAACCAATATTAATTCATTAAGTACATTTATAGCGCTTTCGAAAAATTACGGCACTGAAGCAGGATCAGGAGGACGATTAGTATACAAGACAGCTTCAATTGACATTACAGCGGGTCAGCAAGTATATGACATTGCTAATGCAAATTTTGAAACTGCATCTGACTCTTTAAAGACAATTGAAATAAGAAAAATATTTCATGAAACGCCTCCGGCTATTGTTCGCTATTTCGATCCTTTTGTAGGAACTGGTTTAGGCTCGCAACAGCTTTTAGAAAATTTCGGATGGGGTTCATACTCTCCAGGTGTTTCATTTTTAATGATGCCGGTGTACGCTGATTTATTAAGAATTCAAGCTATTGAATTTAATGATTTAATTCGTAAATCTGGATTTAGTTTTGAATTATCAGGCACTCGATTGCGTATATTTCCAATTCCTACATATGATTATAAACTGTATATACAGTATACAACCGCGGAAGATCGAAATAATCTAGCAATTGCCAGTGGCAGCTTAACAGAAGCTTCGACTCAAGTAGGAGATTTTTCCAATGCACCATATGAATTGCATCAATATACATACATCAATCCTGCAGGTAAACAATGGATATATAAGTATGCGTTAGCACTTGCCAAAGAAATTTTAGGTAATATACGAAACAAATATTCAAGTATTCCAATTCCAAATGCAGAAGTTCAGTTAAATGGAGCTGATTTAGTTTCGCAAGCTCAGACAGAAAAAGAAGCATTGATTACTCAATTAAGAGAAAATTTAGACGCGGTATCACGCGATTCTCAATTAACTAAATTAGCTACAGAAGCAGAAAGTACTCAAAATCAGTTAAGTAAAATTCCTATGGCAATTTATATAGGTTAAAATCAAATTAATATGGCACTATTCGGTTCTTCTCGCGACGCATCTTTATTTCGAAACATAAATCGAGAGCTGCTTCAGCGTGTAATTGACACGCAAGTTTTATTTTATAAAATTAATTTAGACTCAACATCGACAAATTTATACGATGAAACTGATAAAAAAGTTTATAATGCCCCTATACTAATTCATTCGTTAATAACGCTTGATGAGCAACAATGGAATTCAGACGATTACGGATCTGATATTAATCAAACTGCAAATTTTGCATTTCTCAGAGATGATTTAGTCGACTTACTTAATAACAAACCAGAAGTCGGAGACGTTATTGAATATTCATCTAGATTTTTCGAAATTGACGCTTTAATTGAAAACCAAACGTTTATGGGTAAAAATCCAGATAATTGGTTTGGTGGATCGAGTCATGGTTATAACGTTTCCATTGTATGTCAAGCACATATGACGCGTCAATCTAAGGTTAACGTAGTGCAGACTCGTTTCGGAAATTCAGTTTCAAGCAACGATGTAATATTACCATCAAATTTATAACATGAAAGCTAAACCAAATAAAACAGAATCTACATTTTCTACTAATGACCAAGTAGATGCAAATGCTGGTAAGTCTAATTTAAAGAAAACGTTAAAAGACATTTCAGTTTCGTTATATGACATTGACTATGCTATTAAATGGCATTTGGAAAATATAATCGCAGCTACTGTAATGGAAGAAAATTCTGTTATTCGAGTTCCTGTAATATTCGCAGCCGGGGAGAAATGGGCGGCGGTTCAGCGCCATGGGTATTTGCGTGATAATCAAGGAAAATTGCTAACGCCATTGATAATGATTAAACGTAATTCAGTTACAAAGAGAGAAGATATTCAAGATTTAAAGGTACTTGAGACAGTTGATTCTCGAATAACTTTTGAAAGGAAATATTCAAAAGAAAACCGGTATGATCGCTTCAATTTAACGAATAGACCTCCGGCAAAAGAATATTATTCCGTCGACGTTCCTAAATTCGTGCAAGTCGATTACGAGTTTCTTTGTTGGACTAATAATACAGTGCAATTAAATGAAATAGTAGAACAAATGATTTGGTTCGACGGTAAAGCATTTGGCGATACTTATAAATTTATTACACATATCGATCCTCCATCATTTGAACAAATCAATAATACAGGTGAAGATCGATTAGTACGCGCCACGCTCGGAGCAAGAACTAAAGCGCATTTATTAAGCACTCAAGGTCCAAATGCTCCTATGATGTACAGAGTCGAAGCGGTTCACAAAATTATTTTCAATCAAGAACTAGATTCTGGGCCATTGTAACGAAAGGTTTACATAATTATATTAAATTATTTATTTTATTTATTTATTTATTTACTTACTTATTTATTTACTCTTAATATATTAAATTGTTATGGAAAACCAAATTAAATTATTAGATTCTGAAATTGAATCTTTAAATCAGTTACGTCAAAAATATTCTGATATCACTTCTCAGTTTGGAATGATTGAAGTCGAGCGAATTGTTTTAAACGGTCAGCTGCGTAGGCTTGATGAGCTACGTGAAAAATTGACGACAGAATATACTTCAACTCAAACAGATGAGCAAAAATTTTCAGCTCAACTTTTTGAAAAATACGGAAACGGATCGATTGATATCGATTCAGGCACATTTATTAAAGTAGCTTAACATGTTAAACGGTTTGAGAAAGTTTCTACATATTTATATGTAGATATCTTTTTTACTCACACTTTAATAAATACTAAAACAACATGGCAGAAAGAATTGTAAGCCCTGGTGTATTTACCGAAGAAAAAGATTTGTCATTCTTACCTCAGGGAATTGCTAATATCGGCGCAGCATTTGTTGGACCGACTATTAAAGGCCCTGCTTTTATTCCAACGCAAGTTGGTTCTTATGGTGACTTTGTGCAAATTTTCGGTGACACCAACCCTAATTTTTACCTTCCTTACACAGCGAAGGAATATTTAAACAACGCGTCGAATTTAACAGTAGTGCGCGTACTTCATGACGATGGATTT
>Ga0129333_10001789_pt1 | contig 19707 bp, 18 predicted proteins | sample CPB6_08_DNA_FD_94474 | JGI IMG/M metagenome (GOLD analysis project Ga0129333, IMG submission 94474) | Freshwater to marine salinity gradient microbial communities from Chesapeake Bay, USA - CPBay_Sum_0.6_0.8_DNA | ecosystem: Environmental > Aquatic > Marine > Coastal | place: USA: Chesapeake... | reverse complement strand
TTCCAAGCAATCGCCAACCCTTCTATATAATCCTGTATATGTTGTATTTGTTACCCATGCTCCAGTGGTCGGTAAAGAAGTCCAAGTATTTATGTTATCTTGAGTAAGCACGTTCATTGTGCCTGTTCCTGCCCATTCAGAAATATAAACTTCAAAAGTAAAGTCGAAATATTGATTGCTTGCTACTTGAGCTGATCCGTTCTCTTTATTGTAATTATTGCTTGCTGTTCTGTAGCCTATGAAAACTTTTCCGGTGTCTGATCCATCATAGAAAAGATCAAATTGTGTTCCTGCTGAAGCTGCTCCTGTTTGAAGATCTCTTCCTTCTCCGAGCCTTGTTCCTACTGATGACGGATATTTTGTGGAGTCAATGCTATAGCCAGCAGGAAAAGCCAAATAGAAGGTAGAAGCAGCCACAGTGCCAGTCTGAAATCTGCCAACAACTGTTAACTTTGTCCCTGTTCTGTTAGCAACATATCTTGCATTTGTTACTGTTCCTGCTCCGTTAACTGTCATTGATAACTCAATTGGAGCTGCTATTACTGCGCCTGATCCTGATCTTTTTTCACCTGATACTTTTATTTGGTTTATAGACAAGCCAGAGGAGCCAGATACTCGCACTATTCTTAATTCATAATAGTCACTGTCTTTAGCATAAAATTCATTACTATAACTTCCATTAAGATTCGGTATTGCACTGGTTCCAGATACATCATTAACTAAATCTACTTCAGTATATGCACCCGAATAATCACTTGCCGCATTTGTATAAACTTCTAACTTATAATCTCCAGAAGCATAATTTGACTCTATTTTCTGAAACCAATTAATACCTATCTGAGTATTTTTCCATGCGCTAGGCATTGTAAATCTAGTGCGAGTATACCCTGTTCCAGATCCATCATTAGTGAATTTTATAGCTGTTGTGAAAGATGGACTAAGGGGAATATCTGCTGCTGTAGTAGTCCGAGAAACAGTGGTTCCAGTTCCAGAGTCTACCCAATCGCCTACACCTGCATTACCATTTGGTTCATCGATTAAATTAAGACTGCTTAATGAAGAGCCTATAGCTGTTTCATTTCCTGCTGAATCTTTCGTGTAAAGAATCCCATTGCGATTGATTGTAGAATGTGCGCCTGAAGCTGGAGTCTGAGCTGCTCCTACTCCTAAGTCAGTTAGGATTGTTGAATTAAATTTGGGATTCTTACTGTGAAACGTCATATAGCAAAGTCCTTTCTGCTATGTGCCTTTATTAGGCATGTGAGTTATTCCGCTATCCTCTGAGCTTCAGTGGCTACACCTTCAGCCGCATTGAAGTTCTTAATACTTGCCTGTTCATTCTCCGCTTCTACTGCCAAGCTACCCTGCAAAGCCTGAACAGCTTGTGGAGTCATTAAAGGATCTAAGTTTGGATCTTTAAATAGTATACCAAGCTGGACTCTTGCCTTAAAGGGTAACTGAGTAGGATTAGCTGTAACCTCTTCAATTATCTTGGACTTAATATCCTGATAGATAACCGGATAGACAGCCTCTAAAGCTTCTACATGGTCTTGTGTGAGCGTTCCTGTCTTAAGCTCTTCTATCACCACAAATGGATCAAGTATGACATCTAACTTTCTATTAAACTTCTCAGTCTCAGAGAAACTTGGCTGCCATGCTTTATTAGAAGCAAAAGGAGAATTAGGACGTGGAGGCTTAGGCGTAATGCTATGCAAGTACTGAAGAGTAGCTGTAAGCTTCATGCCGTAATGAGTCCCGATCATGGGAGCCTCATTCTCAGTAAAGAAGCTGATAGCCTTCTCGATAGTCTGCTGCATACTCTCAGGAGAGTTGATTACAGCTCCTACGTTCTTATTGATCCTCATGAAGTCTTTAGCTCTATCGTTTGCTGGCTTAGTTAAGTCTGGAATGTTCTTAGCTTCTTTAGAGTCACCTTCTCCGAGTAGTCTGATAGCTGCTGAAGTCGCTATATTAGACTTTCTTACCTTGGGAGCATATTTGCCGATCTTGTCTAAAGCTCCTTTAATCTCGTCTAATCTCTTGCCTGTATTCTTCATGGCTTGTTCAGCTATTAGTATCCCTTTAGAGTTCTTAGCGAATAGGTTTGAGAGTATCTGATTACCGTGAGTCCTTGAGTAATTCCTTAATACTGCTCCTACAGCTCCACCTAGAGCTCCTCCTACAGCAGCTCCAGCAGGGCCAGCTATTAGCGCACCTGTAGTAGCACCTACCGTAGCTCCAGCTCCTCCAGAGATATAGCTCGTAAGCCCAAAGTCATTATTAGCAGCTTCTCTTGTAACAGAATGGTCTGAGATCTTTTTAGCTGCTGCAAGGTTAGCGAAGTCTACCTGATTCTTAATGATCCTTTCACCAACTGCCCTATCAAGAGAAAGAGTCTTCTCTCTGACCATTTTATTGATCTCTTTAGGGATAGTATTAACCATGTCTTTAATCGTATATGTTTCAGTTCCAAAGGAAGCTTTCACTTTATCTTGGATTAAAGCTTTATAGTGATTGGCTTCATTAAGCGTAATAAACTCTGTCGGTATCTCATCAATGAAGTTATTAAGCTCTTTGTAGAATGCTGGCCTTAGATTCCCATGCTTTATTTTAAGGTCTACATTGTTTTCTATAGCATTGATTATATTAACGCCTAATTCATTCTTATTGATTAAGGCTTCTGTTCCGTAAGTATTATCAAGTAAATCAAAGTCTTTTCTAATATTAGCGCTCAAATCATCTAATGAGCTTTCAAGTTTCTTATTAAATCCCTTCTGAGGATCTACAATGGCGTAATCATCCATGATTCCATAATTGCGTAGTGTCTCTCCAACTTTATCTAAGTCTTTGCTGACTGTGGTTCCTACTACTTCTCCAGCTTCGTTAAAAGCCTCTTCAACAGCTTGTGTTTTTCCGAGCTTTGAGACAGTAGGGTTAAGAGCTTCTACCGCTAATGCATTTGGATTCATCTTGTCTTTTAGAGCTTCTACTATCTGAGTCTTTGCTTTATTAGCGAGTTCAGATTCTTTGATTGCAGCAGCCATCTTGCCGCCTAAATGGCCTCCAGCTCCAAAGACAGAACCAATACCGAGTCCCATAAGAAGAGTTTCAGCAGCTCTATCAGGCTCTCCTAGAGCCGCTTCTGTAATCGCTTGTGGAGCAGCTACTACTGCGTTTTCTATTCCACTTGCAGCAGCTTTAGTCATGATGCCTTTTGCTAAGGCTTTAGTTCCTGCTGTCGTTCCAGCTTCTATCGCTAGTCTTGAAGCAAGAGATCTCTCTACAAGCTGACCGACTTTTGCTACAGGAGAAAGGGCAAATAGAGAACCTGTAAAGCCAATGCCTCCACCAAAATAGTTTGCAAATTCATGCTGCTCTTTATTGGCGTTTAGTTTGGCTACCTCATAGGGATTGCCTGTCTTCTGTTTGATTATGTCTGGAAGGCCAAGAGCGAATTGATTAGCTGCTTGATAGGCTCCAACCTTCAAAGCTCCCTTGATATTGTCATTTTCTTTGACGTATTCGCGGGTAGCTCTCTCTATGTCTGTCTCTACCGTATAGCCGTCTTCAATTGCATTGGCTATATGTTCTGCTGGAATATGATAAGGCTTTCCATCAGGGCCAGTAGTCCTTACTTTAGTCCCTGCTTTGTAAGCGTATTTACCAGAAAGTATGGCTGCATGGAGTTCTTCAGGATTATTGAAGACTTCCTTCTTTCTGGTTTCAATGTTGAATAAATCACTCATTAATTGGCTCCGCAAAGTTACGCCTATTTCGAGCATCGTTTACTTTTTTAAGACCATACGTTTCAGCTACAATGTCTAGCCCTGTAGAGAGTTTTGAATAGAGCTTATCTAGCTGGCTTTTATTTGTGTTATCGAGACTCCAGAATTTAGATGGGTTAACTGCTACTGATCTCAAAAGTTCCCATTCTGTGTCAGTTACAGCTCCAGTGCCCACAAGCTCAGTCTTGAGCGAGCCCTGCAACATTGAAGAAAGCATCAGCGCATTAGCCCTTAATTCAGGTGATAAAGACTTTCCGCCTGTCTTCGCAATTTCCTGTAACCCTTTAATCAAGTCCTGAGACTTTCTAACAGCCACGGTCTTCTCCCGAAATCCTTTACCCTCATCAAGAGATTGGACTACGCCATAATAACCAGTAGAAGGCTGAATCACTAAAGGACGTAAATCTGCTGGAAGTTTCTCTATTGGGATATTGTAAGAACCGTCCCAGTTAGCAAGATTCACTTCAGTCTTGCCTTTAAGGTCTATGATTGCATTCTGTCTCTGATTCTCTAACTCTCCAATAAGAGCTAAAGCTTCATTCTTCTTAGTCGCATCCTTAGTCTGATTCGCAAAGAGTTCAGCTTGTTTGATTGTAGCTGTCAATTGAGCAGACTTTAATGCTGCCTTTGCACTCGGTAAGTCGTTAAGTTCTTTGTAGTAATCTCCGAGAAGACTCTGAAGGTTAGTTAGGTCGCCTTGCTTGCTCTTGAGCATAGCTGCTTGCTTTTCTACATCCCTATCTATAGCTGACTTAATCATGTCAAGAGCGCGATTCTTTCCACCGCTATATCCAGCCGAATAACCACCAAGCCCTACAGATAAAAGAGCTAAAATTTTAGTTCCTGTACTTTTGTCAGCCCAGTATTTGGTTTGGTCTATTGGATTTGCAGCAATATCAGCCGTCAACTTATCTATCTTTCCCATGGTGTCATTGTATTTTGCTGTAATTGCATCCTGCTTTAGCTGGAACTCCTGATCAATCTTTGCTTGTTCAGCAAGAGAGTCCTGATACATTTTCTTGTCTTCATTAAGCGCTGTCTGCTGGTTAATGACTTCTGCCATGGTAGCCTTCTGCTTAACGTCATAACCTTCTGTAGAAGCACCTCCACCAACCTTCATGTCTGTAAAGACGTTCTGAATAACTGGCTGACTTGCTGGACGTGGCGCTTGTACTGCAAATTCTCCGCTAGCTGTAGGAGCCTGACCTTTAAGGGTATCAATCTCTCTATCAAAGCCGTCTAATTCACTTCTCATGGAAGATAGTTTTCTGTCGATCCCTGAAGTCGCTACTTCAGCAGGAGTCATCTGAGACTTAGCTTTTAGTAGAGTCTGATAATCATCGCTTTTCTTCGCTCTATCTCTAGTCTTCTCTTCTAGTATTTCTACACGTTTCTGCTCGGCTAGGTCATAAGTAGCATTCTCTTTGCCTACCTTATCAGCTTCATTCTTTAGAGCTATTTCCTCTTCTGCAAGCTGCCATGTAGGAACTGGAGCACTTGTCTGCTGTATTGGAGCCTCCCAACCACTAGAGGCTGAAGAGCTACTTGTAGCAGCAGGAGCAGGAGCAGGAGCGTCCCACGTTCCAGAAGCTCCACCTGAAGCCGCTGGCTGCGAGACAGGCATTTGAGCCTGATAGCCCATTTGTGCTGCCTGTTCAGGAGTAATTAGACCTTTAGCGAGCCCAGCTTCTATCTGACTATCATCTAAGTAATTAGCCATTATTCATTTCCTTTATTTTTGCGTAGCAGCAGCAGCTCCAATATCACTTAGAGCACCAAGGCCAGCAGCAGTTTGTTGCGCTTGCGCTGAAGTTCTCGCTCCGTAAGCTTGCGCTCTAATGCCTTCTATTCCTAAATTCTGTCTCACAAGTAAATCTTGTAAAGATTGTCTTCCTTGTGCTCTTTGTTGAGCAGTATTAAGCATTGCGTTTGTAGCTATCTGCCTCTGATTTATGATGTCTTGTCTTCTCTGAAGCTGACTTCGCAAGTTCTCTTGAGCCGCAAGTCTTCTAGTCTCTAAGTTAGTCATTCCTGCTTGCTGTCCGAGCTGCGCTTGTGCTTGCGCTAATTCAGCGTCCATAGCTCTACCTGATTGAAGTGCTCCTGCTAGCTCTTGTCTTGCTGCAATCTGTTCTTGCATTCTATTCATTGCTGATTGTTGAGCGAGTTGTTGAGCGGTAGAAGCTTGCTGCTGACCTAATTGCCTAAGTCCTATCGCTCCTCCTGTAGAGGCTGCCATGGCCATTTGCTGCGCTAGGTTTCTATCTGTAGCTGCCTTAAGTTGTTCATTGGCAAGACTAGGGCCTTCTCCGCGTTCAGCAGCCTGAAGTCTCTCAATCAAACCCATTTGATTAGCGCGTAGTGCATTAGCCTGATTAAGGTCAATCTGAGCTGCTTGCATTGGATCTACGTTAGCCATCTTGTATTTTCTGAAGTCAGAAGCTCCTGTGTACATGTCTGCAAGCCTCTTATCGAGTCTTTTTAGTCCTTTATCAGGAGCAAAAGCTTTCTTATCAACTTCTATAGTTTCTGGATTAAATTTAGGAACAACAAAAGGATCTCTTGCGGCAAAGTAACTTCCTATGCTGCCAATACCTGATGATACCATTCCTTTTGCTCCAGAGAAAATATTTCCTCCTGCGTTAATTCCTCCGCTTATTCCTCCACTTACTTTTCCAAGTCCACCACTTATAGAATCTCCAAAGCCCATAACTATACCTTTCCTGTAACTTGTTGTTGTCTTAGTTTTGCATGTCCTCTTGCTGTTCCTACTAACAGACCAATATCTGAGATCGTTAAACCTTGCTGGCTACCGTCCGTTCCTCCCGTGACAAGCTCTTCGATTCTGAATTTAATCGCTTGGCATTTCTGAGTAGATAGATCCCCACGGAACCTGTAAGCAGAATTAACGCCACCGTATGGAGTGCCAGAACCGTATGGAGTGTCATCGCCGTATTCTCCTATTCCTAATGCTGAAGTCGTATCAAATATGTAAGTATCTATGAATGCACCGTAGTCATAAGCTACTTTTACTTTGAGCTTATGCTCTGATTTGTATTCTCCGAGTATGAAGAATTTCCATACACGTTGGAAACCTGTAATGTCTCCGATGTTAATCCATCCAGTTTCTAGGACTAGCTTTTGAGCCTGATCTCCGATCTTGTAGACCGTATCTGAAGACTGGAGAATCCTGTCATCCTGAAGCATAACAAAAGTATCTTGCCAGATTACCGAGTCCTTAGACTCTAATCTTGGCCTGACCGACCATTGATCAAAGAAGTAGTCATAGACCAGTAGACCGCCATCAGAATGCGTGAATATCACTTTATTGGACTTAGCCAGTAAGTTCCCTGAAGTCGTAGTAAGGTCATTAAAATCCTCTACAGGAGCTCCAATATAAGTGACCTGTAAGCTACCGTCTAATTTATAGAAGCCCTTTAGAGACTTGAACATGATCCCAAAAGGAGTACGGACTACAGACTCAGAACTCGAACACCCTACGTCAGCAGACACGAATTGAGGCTGCGCAAAATCACCGAGCTGGCCAGTAGCATTAGGGCCATCCCCATAAGTGATAAAGAACCTGTCTCTCTTGAATAAGACTAGCTTATCGTCAAGGACTGCTGGAGTGACTATTCTCCCTCCTGCCTGTTCTGTATTCTTCTTTAACCCTGAATTGAACTCTATTGGTCTTCCAGTTACATGCTCTTTGGAATACCAGAAGTCATTATCATTCTCTAATCCAGCAAGGAATATTCTGTTCTTGAACACACATATAGAACTGCATGCAGGAGCAGGTTCATTCTCTAAGACATCTCCAGTCGTGTAGAGGATCTCATTTGAGATTAGGGCCGCATCAGTAATCGTTAACTGGACTGTTACAGTGTCAGCAGTCGGATCGTTATCTGTCGGGGAAGTAATGCTTGTGGCTCTATAGAAGATAGCTCCATTATTCTCAGTCCTATAGCAAACAAGAGAAACGTCCGTTCTAGTAACTCCATCCTTCTCAGTAAGCCTTAGAGTCGGAAAAGTCACGTTAATGAGCTGAGAGGAACCACCACCTGATACGGTAATGCTAGAAGCTACAGAAGGAGCCGATCTATGGACTTGCCCTTTCGAGTCAGTCCATTCATACATGCAGATTACCTGATAAGTTCCGTTAGACATGGAGCCACCCGAAGCCGACTGCCCTAAAGTCACATTCTCAGGGTATAAATGGAAGCCATGCTCTACGACCGATTCACCGTCATACATGGAAAGGATTCCACCAACAATATGAAGGTTTCCACCAAGTTCAGCAGACCTAAATACATCGTCATTAATGAAGTCCATGGAAGTGACAGCTACGCCTTTAGGAGTAAAGATTGTCGCGTTTTCAGAGACTATCCGAACTTTGTTTATTAATGCCCACGAGAACTTAGAATCAGATAGAGCCTCAACATTATTAAGGATCGGTCTGGTAGTAAGTCCTCCAGCAATATTTGGCTGCATTTTGGCTACTACTGTCCCTGAGCTGTTTAGAACAAAGTAAGTAGATTGAAGGGTAGAGTCATGGACGCAACACACATAATACGTTGTATTATCGTCGGTGTCGGTATACCCGAATGCTTTCGAGTAAAGGCCTACAGAGCGCGCAAAGTCTGAACTCGTTCCCATCGTGCCATCAGACTTCATTTCAGTCTGTCTAATGTACTGGTTATAGCTACTTGCAGCACTTACTTCATAGAGGAGCTGGACTCCTGTGGACGTGTAATAGCCTGTCATGTTTACGACATTGCTGGCTGTAATCGCTTCTACCGTCGCTACTGTCTTAAGGATTCCAAAACCGTTGTTGTAGATGACTCTTCTAACTCCGTTAGTATTGTTCTGATAGGCCACATAGATCTCTGAAGAGTTATCTCTTGCTAGTATCATGATAGAATTAGTTCCAGCTTCAGCAATCGTAGTAATAGCAGGGTTAGTAAGTAATGTTAGCTCATAATTATAACATTTAATCTTGATTTGATTAGCACCTTGCACATTATAAGCTAAACAAAATCTCACTTCTTTATAGTTAATCATGTCGTAGGTCGGATTTGTAGTATTCACTCCAGAAGTTAACTCTATGGCCGCATCAAAGGCAGTAGGTGATAACGGATTGAGTCTACGCGCATAAAGAGAGCCTGACTTGTAATAGATGACATACAGGTAATCAGAAAAGTGAAGACATCTGACTCTACTTGCTGAAGCGTCTATAACCGTATCGGTAAGAAGGGATACTCCTGAGTTCTCATCAAATACGGAAGCTCTAACGCCACCACGAGAGTCTTCCCATGCGAATACCTTAACACCATTATTTGCAGCAAAGTCTGCTTGTGTCTGCTGGACTGTATTCTTGATCACTTGATCAGTTTCCACGATAACTGAAACAGCAGTCCCTTTATCGATAAATTTATTAATCCCTGAAGAATAGGCATATAGCTTCTGATTTTGATAGACAAGTAACTCATCTCCAAAAGTCGCAAGAGAATCCGCTTGCGTCAATACATCAGTTCCAAGTGTTTCTGTTGGTAATTCAGTGAATCCTTTAGCTTTATCTATTCTGTTATATTTATTAAATTCAGCATTCTCTAAGACTGCAAGCTTACCAGCAGCTAAATGCTTCTCATCAGTTTTGGTATCTATGCCCTGACTGAAGTTAAGACTCATTATTTGCTTATCTAAAGCCATTAAACCGCCCACCATTTAGAGATGCCATCGGAGATAAGAGTCAATGCTCCATAGTTCCAGTCAATCAAGTATGTTGTATTTGAACCTTCAATCAAGTCAGTTCCGTTTGGGACTACTGATATATTATAGGTGTTTGCTGTTCCTGTTCCGTCTTTTAAAATTACATGAACACTATCGGTAGCAGCAGGTAGATTGATAGTCCTTGCTGCGCTTGTATCTATGACCAACACTTTCTGAGAGTCTGCTGTAGTCACTGAATAAGGATAAGAGCTTACAACCAGCGTAGAAAAAGCCCCTGTCCCTGCGATATTAAGTGATCCTCCAGAAGTAATTTGAACTGCTGTCCCTGCGCTGTTAATCCAATAAAGATTTGATCCAACACGCTGTAAAGAGCCAGTGTCAGAAGTCTGAGTAGCAGATAAGTTCTGAAGTGCCACCACTTGAGTTTCTGTAAGCTTATTATTATTCATCTCAAGAGTAGCAGTAATGTTTATCCCTGAAGGGCCTATTTTTGTTCCACTTCCTGTAGAATGATCATGTTCATCTATGAGCTCTATAAGAGCGTTAAGAAGCGTTGCCCATTCTGGCCCTGAAGTAATACTAACTTCAGGTAACACTAAATTCATTTTATCGGTAGTCGTAGTCATCTTAAAACACCCATAAGCTAATCGTTAAAGTTGTTGTAGAAGCGTGAGCTGAGTTTAAATCAAGAGTATTGTTAGGAGTAGGATTTGATGCCTGACCGTCCCAGAAGTTACAGTCTGCTGATTGCCTTATGATAATCCATCCCTGTAACGGTCTGCCTAATCCATGACTAATTACTTTCTTAGTCCCTACTGTAATAGAAACTCCTGTAATGAGCCTTCCATCAAGGATAGCTTTAGAGCGAATAACCTTGAACGACTCATCAGTAGTATCCATGACTCTTGATAAATCATCCTTATCAGACCTAATTCTTCTAAACGATGGAATCAATAGAACCAATCCTTTGCATAGACATCTGTTATGGTATCAGCGTCACCAATATCTCTATTAGCTGCTGCTTGTTCAATTCTCTCTGTCTGCAATTGCTTCTGTGCTGATAAAGTCTGTACTAACTCGTAGTTCTCTTCCTTAGTAGCTGCTTTCATGGCAGAATCAAGTATCACATACTCTTCATAGCCATTGACCTCATCAAGAGTATCTCCATCTGCTGATAACTCAGTAGCCTTTGGAACATACCAAAGTCTATAAGTCCCTTCTGCTCTACTAGCAGGAGCTATTTTGACGTTAGAACCAAGTAAGCGATAACGAACGATAGGAAAACGTAGCCTATTTCTAACAGCCTCATCAGAATCTCGGTTTCGCTCATTGAAGTTAAACCTTTCCAGCTTCTCCCATGAAGCCGAAGTAGTCCCAGCCGTTCCTGATCTAAGTACATCTATCCCTACTACTTTGTAGAAGTTAGAGGGCAAAGCAAAAGAATCTGAACCAGAAGCTATAGTATTGCTGTAATTCTCAGTAATGAAATAGTCTTCAAATTTGAGGACAAGCAAGTCATAGAGTTCTTTGTAGGCTGCATTGATAAAAGCATTCCACTCGGCATCAGTAACAAACTTACTTTTTTCCATGTCAGCACGTTGCTTGGCTCGTGTTCTTATAGTTGAAAGTGTAACACTCATAAGATCCCTACAAGTGAGAAGGAGGCCTTACAGCCTCCCATAATTAGAATGACTCTGAATTTCTTAAAACAATAGTAACCCAAATCTTAAAGCCAGAAGTCGGGTTAGTATCTGCTCCAGCAGCGTCCAAAACCTGAATATCAAATGTAGGAGTTGAGTCTGCTACTGACACGTTACGGATTGCAAACAAGTGTCCACCTGTAGATGGAGCCGCATCTGCTGCAATTTCCATGACGCACTGGCAATTCACAAATCCCACATAAGAGTCTTCTAAGGTCACTGTGTAGCGGCCTGTCTCTGAGCCAGTCTTTGCTACCGACCAACCTTTAGTTGAGCTGGAATCAATAGCACCTGAAGAGCCGATAGTAATCGAGCCGTAAAGCTGGACTATACCGTTCTGGAGAGTGCTTACCTTTCCGTTAAATAATCTATCTGCCATAAATGAATCTCCGTTAAAAAGAAGTGAAAGGAGGAGCGATTAGCTCCCCCAAGAGAAAACTAGATAGTGACATTGATGTTGTATGCTGGAGCCCAGCAACCTAAGTTTCCGTAGAATGCTGCTCGGTATTCAACACCGTCATCAGAAGCTTGTCTAAGCATGTTAAGTCCATCAGCGTCTACAACGCGAACCGGATCTCCGATAGAGCAAAGCTTCCATGTATCCATCTGCATACCTGCGATAAATCCTGCTGGGCAGTTCTTATCAGCTACGCACTTGATTGGGCCATTTTCACCGTCTACAAGAACGCCTTGGAAAGAAACTTTAGGAGAAGCTACTAGATCAACGTATTGAACTTTGCTTCCTAGAGCTTTTTTCAACTTAGCTAGGTTCTTGTGGTTCATGAAGAAATGATCCATCATGCCACCTTCACGGCTAACTTGAGCGTCAGCTTCAATCAAAGCCTCTTCGATTGGAACGCCTGTAGCAGTAAGTCTGTTACCACCTAAGCGAACAACGTCTGGAGTTCTGTCTACACCGAAGAAGGTAGTAGCAGAAGGAGCTGAACTTGGAACCCAAGCTTCAAAACCTGCTAGACCTAAACCACGGTCGCCGTTGATAAAGATGTAGTCATCAGCAGCAATTGTTCCTGAAGCAGTGTAAGTAGAACCACCGATAGTGAATGTTCCAGCGTTACGGTCTACAGCAGTAATAACCATTGTAGAGTTAGTGCCGTCATAAGTTCTTAGAGAACCGCCAGTCTTAGCTGAATACATGACGATTTGGTGGTTTACTTCGAAGTTAGTGATGTCTTGGATATTCTTTAGAGTGATTGTGAATCCTGCAACCTCTGAAGGTTCAGCATTTACTTGACCACGGTAAGCAGAAGTATCTCGGAACATGTTGATCGCAAGAGAGCGAGTAAGTGATAACAACGCGCCATCAATCTCGTTAGTAGCAGCTTCGATGAATGCGTTAGCGTCACCTTTAGAAGCTAGTAGAGTCTCTCCGTCGATTGTTGCTAAAGAGTAATCTTTAACGCGAGTCAAAAGAAAGTCTTCATACTTTGAACCTTGAGCTGTAGAGCGTGTCTGAGCTGTAGAGAAAGTCTTAGAACGTCCTTGAGGATTACCGTACTTGAGTACGATTGGAAGGTTTCGTCCACCAAAGTTAGTATACTTTGGAACAAGAGCATACCAAGGGTTGTTCTTGTAAGTGGTGTCTCTGACTCGCTCACTAATGTAGTGCTGTTTTAATACGGAATCAAAAGCCGTTAAGTCTAAACCTGAAGCCATGTGAATATCTCCTGATAATAAAGTTAGTAATTAATAAAGTGCTTTTATTTGCGCTGAACTCATTACAGCCTATATCAGGTTCTCTTCTTATTTAATTGCTCATGAAGCATGGCAATCATTCTAGCCTTACTTTCGTCTTCTGATAAGTAGTCCGAGCCTGTTTGCCCTTTAGGAGCTGCATTAGCGTATACGTTCGTTAAGGTAGGAGAGACATCATTAGGCTTCTTAGTCTCATTTGCTTGATTAACGCCAAGCACCTTCAACGCTAACTCCTTAAACTTATCGACTTTCAGTAAAGGATCTAATCTTTGCTGATAGTATCCTTCTACTTTAGAAACCGCATCTGATAATTTCATTATCTCTTCAGTCTCTTGGTAATGGCTATCTATTACATTATAGACTGAATCTATAAATTCATCACCTAGTGCCCTGTAGAGGGAATTATCAGCAACACTAAATTTAATCTCATTCTTGAACGTATTGACCGCATTATGCTTCGCTAACTCCTGCTGATACTCGATTTCTCGCTGTCTTTCCTCCTGAAGAGCAGCTAATTGCTTGCGAACCTCCTCAACTTGGTGTTCTGGAGTCATCTTTCTATCGTTAATAACGTAGTCAGTAAGCTTTTTATAATCCCAATTATGCTTTTCTAAGAATTTAAGGGGATCTTTAGTGAGTCCCTCTTCATATTCTCTGATTTTAGCTTTAAGTTGATCATAATCAGCATACTGATTCTTAAGTTCCTGCTCTTTCTTCCAGAAAGCTCGCTCTCTCTTAGTCAATTCATTGAACTTAGAGAAATAAGCGTCCCTGTCTATGACTGGTTCTTCTTTTTTTGCCTCTGTAGCTGGAGCTTCAGGAGGAGTAGCAGGAGTAGCCTGTACTTCTGCTGCTGGAACTGTCTCGGTGTTACTAATTTGTCCTGTGGTTTGATCAAAACTTGGCAATCCTTCGCCCTGCTCACTCATAAATTCTCCTTATTATTGTGGTATTTGAGACATTAAATCAGATGTCGGTAATGGTTCTGGAACAGCAGCTCCCTCCATTGGCACTTCTGCTGGAGCCTGTGGCATCATAGCTGGAGCTTCTGGCATCGGAGGATTAAGCAAACTATTCACGTCATCCATAAAGCGCAAAAGAAGCTCTAAACGGTCTTCAGGATAGTCTTCTGCTATGCCCATATTGTATTGAGTTTGAGCCCATTTAAGCGCAAAGGCTAAGTCCATTGGAGGCTCAGGCACTTGTGGTATACCGTCCTCTAAGATCTTCTCTACCATACGTTTAACGGCATTCCTATTAGCCATGGTAATAGAAGCCTGTCCTTTAAGGTCTGGCATCTCGAGAAGCTCGTAAGCCTCTTCCTTGCTAAAGAATCCTGCTTGTGTGAGCTCTTGCACCTTCTGAAGTCTTCCTGCTGGAGTCGTAGGAAGTGAACCTGCTGGGAATACTCTTATGTGATACTTATTCTTCTCTAAGTAACAGTCAGACCATTTGATTGACTTCATGAACTTATCGTCTTTGACAGTCATGGTCGGATCGATACCGCCATCGTAAATATCACAGGTCATGTCAATAATAATGCGAGTCGCATCAAGATACATGTCTTCATAGCGCTGTCCGGCAAGCATGAATCTTTCAGACTCAATATCTTGGAACTCCCTTAACGCTACTGCTGATTCTAGCCCTGCTGGTTTCTTACTTTGAGCCGATAACTGACTAACGCCAACTATCTCAAATGCCTTCTGATAGAGTCTCTCTAAGTGCTGATAGATCTCAGAGTTCATGGCAGTAGGAGTCATGAAGGTAGGAGGAGAACCAGTATAGTAATTCTTCTGGCCAATCTTATTACTCATCTTTGCGTTGTTAGCTCTATTGGATATATCTAGCCATACTTGTGGGACTGACAGCAAATGCTGCGCTTGCTGGATATTCCCTAGTATCTTATTGATCTCTAGTTGAAGTCCCTGAAGCTCTTCAGCAATACCGATACCCCAGAAGCCAATAAGAGAAGGAGTCCACCGTAAGAACACAAACGGATAATAGTCTTTCTTGTATTCCTCACAGAAGAGAGTCGCATTCTCAATAGAGATACAATGCATGCCGTCTTTAGCGTTCTCACCGCTTGGCAAGTGCCAGCTTTCTACAACCTCAATCATGTCAGTAGTCGTTTCTGTCAGATTGTCTAAGTCAGTATTTCCTGACTTGCATTGAGCTATATGGCCATAGTGCTTTGGAAACAGTTCAGCAATGACATCTCTATGCATTAGCTTTACTTGATGAATTTGCCGTGGGCATTCATTCATGCCGTCTATATCATCAATGAATAACTCATTGACGTTAACTTTCTCGGCCTTCACTTCATTGCCTTGTCTGAAGAACTTGATCGCTCCGAGCCCATAAACAGCACTATCAACAAATGTACGTCTACCGATACCGTACATGGTGCGGTAATCACCTGAGCCAGTCCCAATAGAGTCGAAAGATCCCTCAATATACATGCTAAGGTTCTTTGCCCTGCGCTGTAACGAGTAGTTACCTTTCTCAGTAATAAACATAGGACGTGGCTTATTCTTAGCGAGCTTGGCAGATACCGCATCAATACAGACCTTAGTCACGTTGTAACTCATGCGTCCTGACAGGACTTTAGTGTTAGTAGCAAGCCTGTTAAAGGTAGTCGCTGTTATCCCTCTTATGGGTAGATCATTATAGAACTGAGCGTAGCGAACAAAGTTTGATCTACGAGTAGAAGAGTTAGACTCTATCTGCTGCTTTACAGAGAAAACACTCTTATGGACTTCTTTCTTGTCTTCTAGCCACCAACGTGCCTTCCCTGATCCCTCATTTGTTTCTGACTGATTGTAATAAATCTTATTTGCCATACTTAATAATCCTCTTCCTCTTCTTTAGTCTCCATAATCACTTGTGGTAGACCTGCGTTAATCTCAATATCCCCGATCTTTACTTTAGCAAGATTAAACTTCTTTAGAACCTCTGCTGAAGCCTTTAAGATCTTAATCTTTCCCCTCACAGACGCTACTGCGTCGCTCACTTCTCCCACCATGGCCTTTCGTCCTCCTCTGACATTTTTTGGATCTCTCGTTCAAAATATTCATCCATAAGCTCCTCATCTGAAAGCCTACGATTATCTACTTCACGTTCTAAATAGGAATAGCAGTAACGCCATGCATAGAGGGTTGCGTCGCATAAGTGATTCTCACAGGACTCATGCTCTACTCTCTTAGGCTGCTCCTCATCCCATACTAGCTTCTCATATTCATCAAACAAGGGAGCACAGGTAGAGGACAAAAACTTAATACGGTTAGTCATGAAGTCCGAGTTCATGATCTCTATGAAGTCCGCTTTCCCATGTTTTTCAGCAGACTCTAAAGGTATACCGTAGCGCTGTCTTATCTCTTCAGTAACCTGCTTTGAGGCATTATCGACAATGATCTTGATTGGATGATATTTGTCTATCAGTATGCGAAGTGTTGCAGCAACATCAGATACGATCATGCCCTTCCGCTTAAAATTCTCCACACCATATAAAGTCCCATCGTTAGGGAAGTAGCCCAGAACGCTAAAAGCAGTAGGATCATCAAAACCCAAATCAACTCCGATAATGCATGTAGCGTCCCTAATATCACTTGGGAGCTTTTCGATTGTGTCTCTTTCCCTCTTAAAACGGTAAACGTATTCTTCATTATCAATCACCCATTCTGCTAGTCTGTTTCTACGGTAGGCTGGAGTATTAACAATATTAGGATCTCTCTCTTTGACTCGCTTCTCCTGTATCCGCCATTTTTCTTCCATGTAGGGATTGTCGTAGGTAGTCCATTTATGCCTAGTCCAGCCTTTCTCCTTGCCCTGAGAGACATCTGCAAAGAAACACCTGATCAAAGGCGAAGGAGTCCCTGTAAGGATAATCTGACCGTCATAGTCTGCTACTGCTGGCTCCAGATTGTCGTAGACTAGCTTTCTAATGTCCTGCCTGTAAGAACCAGCCTCATCGATAATAACTATCGAATACTTTCCACCTAAGAACTTCTCCATCTCTTCAGGCTTCACGTCAGCTCCTACAAGCTGGAACATGGAGCCATTCGGATAAGTCATGCAGAGGAATGTCTCGTGGGGATTGCCGCCAAGGTTAAAGCGTTTATTGATGTCCTTGACCACGTTATTCCAGAGTATGCGCCTTGCAGAATCCTTGGTTAAGCCAATGTATAGAGCCATAGAGCCCACATGCTTATTAAATAAGACATCATGAGCCTTTAGCCCTGCTCCATAACTCTTTCCTGCACGTCTAGTGCATAGAGCTGAAATCAAGGGACTCCTGTCTTCAATAAACTTAGCTTGCTTCGGGAACTTATGATCAACGAAATCAATCTTAGTAGCTTTAAGACTTGACCTTCGCTGGAGTTCCAGTAGCACGAGTCTCGCTTCGTCCTGATCCATTCTTTACCCTGAAATAAATTGCGTTAGTTATTGGCGTATGAACTTCAGATACCAGTCCCTTAGCGAGCTGCTCCCTCACGTAGATAGAGAAAACTCCTTCATGCAGGGTAATCTTGTAACGGTCATCATTAAAGAACCCCATTACATTATTCCCAATGTCTACCGCTTCCTTAAGCTTTACACTCTCAATATCCATCATAATAGTGACCTCCCATGAGTAAAAATGGATTGTAGATTAATCGTCCGCTGTACTTATCCCTTAGAAAAGGGAAATACCATGTGTCATGTGTTGCGACACAAGGCCTTTCATTGATGCCTACTGACTCCAGCAGGTAAGAAGCTATCCCATTCTTTCTGAATGAGTTCTTCACGTAGATATAGTGTATGACAGCAATATTCTGGAGATCTTCAAAGACTATATAGCCGAATATGTGAGAAGGATCTTCAGAATCACAAGCAATATACACACACGAGTCCTTAAGGATTCGATGCATCTGCTTAGTCTGATTCTCAAAGTATAACTTAACGTCCATTCGATACATGATCGGAGACTTCCGGTAGGTATATGACCAGCTATTATAAATGAAGTTTAGATCATTCTGGTTTGCTTCTCTCAGAAGCATTGGTAGGTTCTTGGCACTGACTGCATTCTTTTCTGCATTCTTCACTTCGTTCATCACATTCACTCCTTCGGAGTTCATCTTTCCTGTCCTTGGAAAAAAGCCCTATAGGAGCCTCTTTAGGATCTCCTGACTTATGTGGGTATGACTTGATATAAAATTGTGCTTGCTGCTTAGAGAGTACTTTTCTCACTGTGAACCTCCTGTTCGTCAATGATCTCTGCTGCCAGTATGTTCTTAGCCTCTTCAGCCCTAGCCAGCAGCTCTTGGTCGCTCAACTTATTCACCACATTAATATCTATGCGCTTGGCTTCAGCTACCTTGCCGATAACCCTATCTAACATCATGTTCAGTTTCTTCTCGTTACCTTCTCTGATACCTGAGTAACAGACTCGAGCTACCATGTGCTGAATGACCGGAAGCGTGTCGTTCTCAATAATCTCTTTAAGCTCAGAGAGACTCATATACATGAACTGAGTGAATAGCTCTTGAGCCTTCCTCTTGGTCATCCCTGCTACGATCCGTGTATGCATGTCTATAGAACCTGTTCTGGTTAGCCCTAAGTGCTCCTTCTCGATAGCCGTTAACTGCTTACGAGTAACTGGCTTCAGTTCAGGAGCTTTCCGCTTTTTTCTGACCATACTGCTATTTTCTCTTGAATCTATTAAAGAACTTGTCCCTACGGTCAGCACGAGTAGCCATTCGCTCATTGAGCTCAGACTCTACCTTCGGTCTATTCCATGCTTTAATGCACAAGAATACACAGAAGAATAGTGCTGCAAGACAGGCAAGTGTTACAATTAGGGAAGTCATACATCTATTATTAACGCTTTTAGGAGAATTAACAATGAATTTTGTGAGATTTGTAGAAACTAAGCCCAATTGTCTTCACATTTTAGTATCAAATAACAAATATTCAGTAGCCAGAAAGCTCCGCTACCTGAATGGCATGTTCCTTAAGTTTAGAATTAAAAGGCAGATTAGAATTGCAGAAAGAGTCTTAAGAGTCTTAGAGGCTACAGACCGTAAGGCAGATAAAGCCGTTTGCCCAAAAGAGGGCAATTAGTTCTGACTCATGCCCATTAACCCTTTAGCCCTCTTTGCCCAAAAGAGGGCAAATCAATCTTTAAGAGGCTGATAGTAATCCTGATTGAACTCAGGGTCATCAAAGTCAAAATACTTTAAAGACATAGAAGTAGCGTCAATATAACTGTCAGCATGCGCTACAAGCAAAACCACAAGCAAAAACAAATCAGAAGAGGAATAGACTAATCCTCTACGACCGAGAAAGTCCTTAAGCTCAGTAGCTATGATGCCGTAGGAGTCCCTATCCCAAGGCTCATCAGGAGTGTCAGTATAACTGAATGCACCACGCCTTAGAGCGCGATAACAGAGATTAAAGATGTCTGAACCGTCAATATGCATGGGAGCCTCCAGAAGCGCGATATAGCAAGAAAGGGGAAGTTTGGAAAGCGGGGAAATAGTTTTGGGGAGGGGTACAAAATAAAAGGGTATCCCGTATCGACTCGGACATGCCCCCCCTACCACGCGAATTAATTCCAGCAATCTCGCCTAGTTGCGTTTTTGAATAGCTAATATTAGCTAGTCTATGGCTGAGTAGCCTTCCTAACTAACGTAGCTCTTATCGGAATATTCCAGAAAAACTTTAGAACAATCTTATAAGCTCCTGTATTTACTTGTAACTTTATTAGTTTTGACTTGATAGGCGTTCAATTAACTACTCTT
>Ga0129333_10001788_pt1 | contig 19708 bp, 18 predicted proteins | sample CPB6_08_DNA_FD_94474 | JGI IMG/M metagenome (GOLD analysis project Ga0129333, IMG submission 94474) | Freshwater to marine salinity gradient microbial communities from Chesapeake Bay, USA - CPBay_Sum_0.6_0.8_DNA | ecosystem: Environmental > Aquatic > Marine > Coastal | place: USA: Chesapeake... | reverse complement strand
TAATTTTTGCGTGAATACCCCATCTTTCAAATAACTTTTTACATCAATTACTTGATAGACACCACTAAAAGGAACGCGATTGGTATCAAAATACATCATACCGCCTTTTTCAAAACTATTGATGTCTATAGGATTTAGAAAATTAATTGCAACTAAAACTTGTCCTCTAATATGCGCAGCTTCTCCCTCTGATGTTTCTAAATGAGATGACATTGGGGGAGAATAGTTGCCCATGCCGCCAGTTACAAGATAAAAAGGATCACCTACGATGTCTAATTCGCCAGTTAACATACTAACTGAATTAACTACTTTCTCATGCATAGACCTTGCTATAACGCTGTAAGGATCATTTTTTGGTAGACCTGCATTAAATCCGCTAGGTGGCAATACCTGTGTAGCTCCTGGATCAGTTCTTTGCGCTGCTTCTGGAACAGATGAAACAGAATTGGGTGGATTTGGTGCATAGGTTCTTGTGGTTTGATTTCCAGATCTAGCAGCGTCGGCGGCTCCGGGCCTATCCTTCTTACCCATTTCTGTAGGAATAGCCTCAAAATATAAGCTATTGAAATTGAGTCTAAAATTCCTAACCTCTGTGTTTAACCCAGTATAGATATAATTGTATTCTCGTAAAACTGAACGCTTTAAAGTCTTTTCGTCTATCTTTACGTTTTCAGTGTTTGGGATAGCAGTAAAATGTATTCTAAAAGGACTTACAATATATGTGAAAATTTGATTAGGCTTTTTCGTTCTTGGATTAACTCCAGGTTTAGTAGTAATCTCAACCCTAACATTAAAATATTCAACCATGCCATCGGCGTCTATAGGCATGGTCTTGATTATATTTGAAACATATTCGCTATCGCGAATCACAGCTCCTATTATTTCATGCAAATTAACATTTTCAGGGAACTGAGTTACACTTTTTTTAGGTTCATAAGGTATATCATCTTTAGTAACATCACTTGATTCAGTCGGCCTATCACCTGCTATTTTATAATTATTTTTTCTTTTATTCTCAGCAGGATCTATCATTTGAAATAGATTACTATCTACACCTAACTCAGCTAACTTACTTTCAGCTATGTCACCATTGTCATCATTGAGCCATTGACTTCCTGATTGTTTTAAAAATTTTATTTGATACTCGTCATAAGCAGTTCCAGTTCCAGATTTTTTAGCATTTTGAAACTCTTGATCTGTCATATTAAACATTAGATCACGAAGGATATCTCTTACATTTTCGCCTATCATTTTGACTGGCTTTTTTAACTTGCCAGGTTGTCCAAATGCTTGTTCGCCAAATGGTATAGCGGAGACGTTATACTTTGTGCCTCTTTCTGTTACCTCAACTTCTAAACCAGTAATTTTAATTAAGAAATATCTTGTAGTCTTAGGAATAATTTCTGGATCACTTAAACCATCCCCGTCTGGATATCCTATAAATTCAATTTTTAGTAAAAGACTACTTTGAACATAATTTGAATAACCTGCTTTCACTGACGCTATATGCAGTGCTTCTATAAAACCATTTATACTATATGGTTCGTAAACTTCAAATCTTACCTTTGTAGGTTGTGTCGTTCCGCCTTCTTTAGTAAAGGCCATAATAGTTTCAATTTCAACATCGTCAATGTATAGATCAAATCTTCCCGGACTATCTTGATTAAATCCCTGCACTGCTTGTAAATTCTGTAATTTGCCCTGTTGTCTATCTAAAGCAGCCGGAGAAGAATTTCTTTCTTGAGCTGTTTTATATGTTCCTTCAGCTGTTGCTACTTGTTCAGGAGTTGGATTAGCAATACCTTCGGGCCCTTTACCTCCACTGCGAAGTATAGTTAAATCTAGTTCACTTTTTCTAAAGTATTCAGGACGATTAATTTGATCCTTAGGAATAGCAGCAAGAGTAAAATTATAGGTATAAGACCTATACTTAGAAAGAACGTTTTTAAATCCTGAACTTACAAAAGTTTCTTTTTTATCAGCTTCTTTTTTTCCAGTATTGGTATTTTTTTCTGACTTTTCAGTTTTTCTTTCTACATTTGCATTGTCACGCTGATAGGGAGTAGGAACAAATGCACTTTCATAACCGGTATACTCATATGACATAGTTTGACCTTAAGCTGATAACACCTGTTTAATCGTAGAAAGTTTAGGAAGATAAATTTTTACTCCTGCTACCATATCAAAGATAGGATCTCTAATTGTATCTTTATTCCTAACAGAAAATACCCACCAAAGTTTTTGTTCTTTGTATAGATCATATGCAAGCAAATCTGGTCTAAATTGATATGTAGAAGTTAATTCAAACAATATATCGTCTGAAAATGTAGGTATATCTCTAAATTCTAATACATCGAGATAATCATTTACAATAGGAGTTGCATAGTAAGGACTAAAATTATGATAGACTGACATTATATAATTCCTTGTCCATTAAAAGCACCATTAAGATATTTTGTAACTGAGAAATTTTGCATTTCATTTCTGCTATAAACAGGAAAGCAAGTAAGATTAATGGTAGAAATAGTAGGTAAACTTGTGACATAATCTCCATTATTTGATGCAAAATTACTGTAGTTTGTTCGCAAAGTAAAATAATCCACAGAATCGGGATATTCTAGTCTAAAACTATTCACTACTACAGGAACATTATCAAGAACACTACTACCGTGGCCTTCTAATCTACAAACAGGAGGTGGTGCTCCACTATCAGGATCGCCTGCTTTTGTCCCGCCAAATCTCATTCTTGTTAAACTTTTTAAGCAATGTATGGTGGCAGCTAGCATGATAGCGTCGTCTTCATTTTCAATTGTAAATTTTCCAGTAATAGAAATAGGTCCTACACTGCTTCTTTGATAAAAATAGATAGTAAAGTTATTATGCACCGGTGACATAGTGCCATAATCTGCCTTTAATTCGTAGTTAATTATAGGTGTGTATGGAAATAAAATACCTTGATGAAGGCTAAGAGGTTGACACATACCGTCTAGATACTTTGTTGGAACTTTTAGCTTTACTCTAAGATCCTTACCTAGCTTATTGCCTTTCTTATCAAACACATTTGTGGCATTAGGAAAAAATGGTTGTCTCTCTGCACCGGCGGGCACACCAGGAACAGTCCTTTCCAAAGAAAGGCTAGTTCTATTAACTGATTTTTTAAATGTTTCTCCATTAGTTAAATCAACTAATCCTGCTTGTTGATACTTTTCTAAAGTAGCAGATGCTGTTTGAGATACATTAGTAGCTGCTGCGATACTAGCAGCATTTAGAGCATCTACCGCTGCCTGAGTATCCTGCGGGCTAGGAGGAGGAGTTTCCGGCTCTTGCGGTATTGCTGTTGTAACACCAATTGGATTAGTTATGGCCATGATTTCAAAAAAGGTTATAAAACTTATTTACCTTATAAATAAAGTGCCATTTTTTGCTTGACTTCCTCTTCCTATTTGTTATACACTTTCCTATAAAAGGAATATTAAATGATCCCACCAGTTAAAAAAGTAAAATACCTAAACAACAGAGATTTATTAGCGGAAATACACAAAAGCAAGTGCTCCTTTAGCAGTTTTGCCGCAAAAGAATACAGTCAATACGATATGATCGTAACTGACCTCAATAAAATTACTACTAAAGTGATAAGTGAGGCAAAAAAGCAACGTGCAAAACGTATTGGATTAAAAAACTTTATGGTAGCGAAGGAATCCGGAGATAAAAAGGTTAAACTTACAGATGTTATCCCTGACTACAAAAAGATTCCAAAAACAGATCTAGTGTTTAGAATAATGACTTTTGAACACATTCCATTAAGCCCAGGTAGAAAAAAGACTACAAAAACAACATCAGATAACCACGAAAAAGTAAACTTTCCTCCATTTCAACATTGGAAATTTAATGAAGAAGATGAATTAATCTGTGTTGGTAAAAGTCACTGGAAGGGCGGTGTTAAAACAGGCAAATTTAGTAAAGACCACGGAAGAATTACAGAAGAACTTGGACGCATGTTCATTAAGCTGTCAGAAAGATATGCTCAACGTAGTAATTGGCGTGGATATACCTATATTGACGAGATGAGAGGACAGGCTATTTTACAATTAAGTCAAATTGGCCTTCAATTTGATGAATCAAAATCTGAAAATCCGTTTGCTTATTATACCGCAGCAGTAACAAATTCATTTACTCGAATATTAAACATTGAAAAGAAAAATCAAAACATTAGAGACGACATGCTAATCGAACACGGTCTAACGCCGAGTTCAACTAGACAACATGCCCACGAATTTGCCGAAGAAAACGCAAGACAGGCCAATCTATATAAAAATGTAAGAATGCCAAAAAGTGAAGAAACGGTGGAAGACGAAGAGGAAGCTTCTTGACCTTTTTAGTTATTTTTGTTAACATGCCTAAGAGGAGATTCTATGGCATTGTTTAAAAAGGTAGCATGTTTTACAGATCTACACGTTGGGGCTAAATCAAATAGCACTCTTCATTTGCAAGACTGTGAAGAATTTGTAGATTGGTTTATTGAAAACGCAAAAAAAGAAGGTTGCGAAACAGCAATCTTCTTAGGTGATTGGAGTCATAACCGAAACAGTTTGAATCTATACACACTTAACACTAGTCTAAGGCTTTTAGAAAAACTAGGTGCAGCGTTTGAACAATTTTTCTGGTTTCCAGGCAACCACGACTTGTTTTACAAAGATAAACGAGATATCCATAGTTCTGCGTTTGGTAGACACATTCCGGGAGTTACAGTTGTAGATTCGGTTACCACTATAGACGGGGTGACACTCGTTCCGTGGTTAGTGGGAGATGAATGGAAGTCTATGAAATCAGTGAAGAGCAAGTATGTATTTGGTCACTTTGAACTTCCTAAGTTTATGATGAACGCTATGGTTCAAATGCCTGATCATGGTGAGCTTCGTGCAGAAGATTTTCAAGGCCCTGACTATGTGTTCAGTGGTCACTTTCATAAACGACAAACGAACGGCTGTGTCGTATATATTGGTAATGCATTTCCGCACAATTTTTCAGATGCATGGGATGACGACAGAGGTATGATGACATTAGAATGGGGTGGTAAACCTAAGTTTATCAACTGGGAAGACGCTCCAAAGTTTAGAACAATTAAACTAAGCGATCTTATTGATCGTAAAGATCAAGTCATGAAGTCTAAAATGTATTTGCGGGTAAATTTGGATATTGATATTAGCTTTGAAGAAGCTAATTTCATTAAAGAGGAATTTGCCAAGCAATACGACATTAGAGAAATAAGTTTAATTCAAGATAAAAATAATCTAGAAGGAACATTTGAGGACAATCCAGATACAAATTTTGAAAGTATCGATAAAATTGTCAGCGAACAACTAATCAATATTGACAGTAACCAATACGATAAAAAATTACTGATGGAAATTTACAATGACCTTTAAGATTAAGACACTCACAGTTAAAAATTTTATGAGCGTGGGTAACCAAACTCAGGCTGTTGATTTTGATCAAGAACAGTTAACCTTGGTGTTAGGATCTAATCTAGACCTGGGTGGCGATGACACAGGTTCCAGAAATGGCACAGGTAAAACTACAATTATCAACGCACTGAGTTATGCTCTATACGGCCAAGCATTAACTAATATTCGTAAAGAAAACCTTATTAATAAAATTAATTCTAAAAACATGCTAGTTACTGTAGAGTTTGAAAAAAATTCTACATTGTTTAGAATTGAAAGAGGAAGAAAACCCAATGTTCTGAAACTATTTGTCAATGATAAGGAAATCACCGAAGAAAATCAAAGTGATGACGAAAGTCAAGGTGATAGCAGAGAAACACAAAAGTCTATTGAGCTAATGTTAGGTATGAGTCATACCATGTTTAAACATCTAGTGGCTCTAAACACTTATACCGAACCTTTCTTAGCAATGAAGGCTGCAGATCAGCGAGAAGTCATCGAACAACTTCTTGGTATTACCTTATTGAGTGAAAAAGCAGAAGAACTTAAAAATAAAATTAAAGATACCAAAGAACAGCTTTCTAAAGAAAACTTTCGTATTGAAGGTATAAAATCCGCTAACGAAAATATTCAAAAAAGTATCGATAGTTTAACTATTAAGAGCAATGCTTGGAATACTAAACATGATCAAGAACTAGAAAGCCTAGGGAGAGCCATTGTTAATCTAGAGTCAGTAGATATTGATTCTGAGTTGTCTGCTCATGCTGCATTAAAAGTGTGGCTTGAAAATGATGCTAAATTAACTCAATTAAGAAAGCAACAGGCTACATATGAAAGTGCAATCATTCAATCATCAAAATCAATTAAAAAATGCGAAGATGATTACCATACTTTAAAAAATAAAAACTGTCCGGCCTGTAACCAATCTTTACAAGATCATAAACACGACGAAATGCTAAAAGAAGCTGAAAAGAATCTTTTCGAAGCAAACGAATACGGGCTTAAACTAACACACGACTACGGTATAGTTGTCAACGAGATTGAAGAAATTGTAAAACAGCCAAAAAAGCCAAACACTTTCTACGACACTGAATTAGAAGCATTAGGGCACAAGAACAATCTAGCTAACTTAGAAAAAAATCTACTTGAAAAAGCAGCTGAGTCTAATCCATACGAAGAACAAATATCTGAATTAAAAAATTCTGCTCTCCAAGAAATCGATTGGACGTTAATTAATGAGCTAACCAAACTCAAAGATCATCAAGAATTTTTATTAAAATTGTTAACTAATAAAGACAGTTTTATCCGTAAGAAAATTATTGATCAAAACTTAACTTACCTAAACAAGAGATTGAGCTATTATATTGATAAGTTAGGTCTACCTCATATTGTAAAATTTCAAAATGATCTAACAGTTGAAATTACACAGCTTGGTCAAGAGTTAGATTTTGATAACCTAAGTAGAGGAGAAAGAAATAGATTAATTCTTTCTATGAGCTTTGCTTTTAGAGACGTTTGGGAAGGTCTTTATCAACCAATCAACTTGTTGTTTATTGACGAACTTGTAGACAGTGGAATGGATTCGGCAGGTGTCGAATCTGCGTTGGCTGTTCTAAAGAAAATGGGTCGCGAACGCAATAAAAATATATACTTGATTAGTCATAAAGATGAACTCCAAGGCAGAGTAAACAGCGTTCTAAGAGTAATCAAAGAAAACGGGTTTACATCTTATTCTAATGATTTAGAATATGTCAACTGAAATTTTAGATGAATACCTTAGGCTATATTCAGAATATATCTCCCTAAGTGTTAATCTGCATAACTATAATCAAAGTTTTTTAAAACATAAAGGAGGGCCAACTTCTAGAACCTGTAGAAGAACAATTAAACAGATGCGAGAAATTTTATACCATATGGACAAGTTAGTCTATAAGGTAAGAAGAGAGCATTTAGATAATTGGAAGGAAGAAGTTGCTTCAAGAAAAACAGTTATGCCAGATGGCAGAATTAAAAGAAAAAGAAAAACACCAAACAAAAGGAAATCAAAAAATGGATACGACAACAGCACAACTAAAACGACTATTTGATGAATTTTTAAAAGAAGATGAAAAATTTATAGCTGGGAATTCAGCAGCAGGAACCCGTGCTCGAAAAGCACTAGCAGAAATGTCAAAGGCTGTTAAAACACGTAGGAATGAAATCACTGCTGAAAAAAATGCTCGTAAAGAAGCAAAAGCAGTTAAATGAGCAATGACATGGACATATCAAGGTAAGATTGTAACTGAATTACCAGAAGACTGTATTGGTTTTGTTTACCTCATTACTAATACAGTTACAGGCAAAAAATACATAGGCAAAAAATTAGGCAAATTTTCTAAAATTACATATAAAGTAGTCAAACTGAAAAACGGCACAAAGAAAAAGAAACGAATTAAATCTAAAATAGACTCAGACTGGCAAACATACTACGGATCAAACGACCAACTAAACAAAGACGTTCAACAATTAGGCCCAGAAAAATTTCAAAGAGAAATATTATTTTATTGCAAATCAAAAGCAGAGTGTAGTTATATAGAGGCAAGAGAGCAATTCTCAAGGCGTGTTTTAGAATCAAACGATTATTACAACGGGCACATTCAGGTCAGAGTTCACGGCTCACATATTAAAGGCAAAATTTAAACGGTAATGGCTTGCGCAGGCTAATTTCATGCGCCCTATACCTGGACCTCGGGTCGCAGGGACGGAATCTCGTCGCCGTAACGAGAACTCAATCACTACCCGAAAGGATGAAGATCGCTTGTAAGACCTGCGATTTGATTGTTTGAAAAGGAAAGAATAGGCAAAAAGACGCTCTAGTGATAGAGCACGTTCGTATAATATGATAGCGTATATTATATGAGCCGCCGTTGTAATAAAGACGGGGATGGAGGTATCGGATAACCGCCTCTGCTAAAGACCCTAACGCTGTGTGACTTGCTAACTCGGATGATGTTTACAAGCCAACCTTTGCCCTGTGCGGGCAAAGTGTGACCATTAAATCTGGATGATATTAAAACAAAAACGCTTCGAGTCGAAAGACGAAGAAGCTAACGAACGTAGTTCGTTATATAAATATCAAATATTCCGGATTTCATTATGAGATTATATCAAGCCCTAGGTGAACAAACTATATTTGAAAGTATAGGAGGTTCTGATCCTTATTTTCGTAAATGGCAAAAAGAAATACATCCTATACTGTGTGAGGTTGCACTTCAACCTGATCAAATAAATCAACTTTTTAAATCAATTGAAAAGGGTAGTGGCAGATCTTTATTAGGTAAGGTAAAAGATACTGTAGGTGGTGCTGCTGATAAAATCAGTGATGTATGGTTTAATAAGTTTGGAGGTATGCTACAGAGTAGCGGTCCTGTTCAAGCATTTGATCAAAAATGGGAAGATTTAAAAAGCTCAGTAGCAGCAAAGAACCCTCAATTAGCAACAAGACTTGCCAAATACGGTGAGTTTGCTAAAAACAACCCTAATCTACATAAATTTTTATTAGCAATAGGTGGATCCCTTGCAGCAGCTCTTGGAATAGCAGCAGCAGGAGGGGTTGGTGCTAGTGCATTAGCTGTAGGAACAGGAGCAGGTGTAGCAGTTGGTATTCTTAATATTGCTGATAGGTTGTTACAGGGACAAAAGGCCAGCACTGCTATTGGGAGAGGTGCCACTGCTGGTATAGTAGCAGGACTAACTGCTGGGGCTCTTGCTAAAGCTAAAGATGCACTTGATCAACTTGGAGCTGTCAAAATACTAAGACAAGGTGGAGAAGCTAATTTCAACGGAGTTAAATTCTACCTTAAACCGGAAGAAGCTAGATTGTTTAATGATACAGTAAGAGCAAACGCTCAGGCTTCAGCAGCGTTACATCAAAATTTCAGTATAAATGGTTTAAGCCAAGTTATGGATGCTAATGCAGCTAGGATGGCAGAAACGACAGCTAGGATATTGGCAAAGGCTTCTAATCCAGAATACCAGGAAGCTGCTTATCAGATGCTTAAAGTTGGAACTAGGATTGAACCCGGTGCTATTGGACAGGCAGCTAATGCAGCGTCCTCGGCACTTTCTGTTGTTCAACCTTTTTTATCTGCTATTTCTGGGCAGGTTGCAGGAGGAAAAAATCCTACGGCAGTTAAAGAATCTTTGACCCGCTCACAGATTAATGAACTGTTTGGTATTACGGGCAATAAGATAGATGCTAGCAAATTAGAAAAGGCATGGAAGAAAGCAGGATCACCTACTGACAGCGATGAGATAGCAAAAATTTTACAGGGTGCAGGGGTAGATAATAAAGTAATCAGTAAAGTTTTTTCTGATATGAGTATTCCATATAGTTCACCCCAACAATCTACTGCTCCTACTACGCAGGCAAAAACAGATCAAACTGCGGTAAATACGCAAGAAATTGTTGCAAGAATTCGTAAGCTAACTCCTGACCAACAGAAAGAACTTATAGCCTTATTAGGAAAATAATTATGAGAATTAATGATATTATTGTAAACGATCCAACTGAGCTCGATGAAGGATGGAAAGACGCCCTAGCTAAAGGTGTAGGTGGAGTTGCTCAAGGAATTGGCGCAGTTGCAGGTGGAGCAGCAGGCGCATGGGATCGTATGAAACAAGGTTATGCCAAAGGTAAGGCTGCTGTGGCAGGTATGAATCAACCAGAAACTCCTGATGCAACCGCAGGTCAACCACCTGCTCAAACTACAACTCCAGGCGCACCGGCAGCTTCTGCTACCGGTAGCACAACTCAAGCTCCTTCCGTGGCAGCAGGCCAATCAGCGGCTCCTGCAACAACTACAGCTCCAGCTGCCCAAGCAACACCCGATGAGTTGGAAGATTTAAAGGCATTAATTGGAAAATTAAATCCTGATCAAAAGCAGGCAATTGCAGCAGAATTACAAAAACCAGAAATACAACAAGCTCCTGGCGCAGCCGCACCAACAGCAGCACCAGCTGGCGGACAATCATTAGATTTAGCTAAACTGAAAAAAGATCAAGAAGCTAAAGCTCAAGCCGCACAAGCAGAGAAACAAACTGCCCAGCAACAAATTGCAGCTACTCAGGCAGCAAATGCAGAAAAAGCCAAGCAAGATGCTGCTGTAAAAGCAGCAAAAGATGCAGCAATGGCCAAACCTGGATTCCAGCAGACTGCCGCTGACAAACTTGCAATTCAAAAGGCACAGCAAATGGGTATTAGAGAAGCCGTTGCTGAATCTAAACAACCGAAGAAACCAACACTAAAACAGCCTTCTAAGAAACCCGCACCAGGTAAAAATAAAAAGGTTGTAGTAGAATTTAACAGTAAGTTTTTAGGAATTCCAATTTAAAAGAACGGTAGGCCTGATTCTTTAGTTGTTTCTAGATGTTCCTCTACAATTTTTCCTATAATTTCTCTATCTTCCGGAGTTAATAGATGAGATAGATTATAATCTAATCCTCCTCTCATATACCAACTTAGTTTTAAGAGCTCTTCTTTAATGGCTTTTGCGGTTTTATCGTAGCTCTTAACCAATTCCTCGATACCTTGCATATCGAGCCCCAAAAGCCTTATACGAAAAAAGTAGAAGGATCAAACGTTAATGGAACTTCGATTGTTTCACCTGTTACTCCGGCAGCCCGCATTTCATCTGTTACAGAAACTACAATTGGTTTAATTGCGTTTTGTTCTTTTAATTTTTCAAGATGTTGTTGTATTCTATTAAAAATTTCTTTATCACAATTTTCTACAAATTCTTTTATAAATTCTTTATCTTCAACAGCGCCTTCTTCGGTGTCAATTCTAAAAATACTATCAATAACCATACCTACTGTAACACCTGATAATTTTACAAAACTATCTTTAAAGATTTGTTGTTTTTGTTCTTCTGTTAGAGAGTCGTCATTTACAGCTTGAATAATCTTTTGCGTTTCAAATGTTTGAATAGCAGACTTTGTCATTTCTTTGTAATTTAACGGTCGAACAAACACTGTTAGATTTTCATAGATAGGAACAACTGGATCCCATACTATCTGACTCAATAACGAATCCATTACGATCCTTAAATCAACTTGATAATCATATTCAAAATCTTCTGCTATCTTAATAGGTGTTGACATTAATTCGCCATATGTAGCTAACCTTATTGATAAAAGAAGTAGATCCATGTCTATACTTGGAATATGCCAAGCATTTTTAATTGAAGGAACACAATTTTGGATAACTTCAATTACTGCCTGCCCGTTCATAAGAGCATCTGGAACATTTAATAGAAGCTCATCTCTAGCTGTCATACTATATACAGCTAATTGTCCGTTCTCTGGCATATCAATACTGCCTTCAGGATAGAATTGCCCTTGGCTAGGTAATGATATAAAGATTTTAGGTTGCCTCATAAAGGCAGTTAACGGATTAATTTTTTGTGTTTTTGGCTCCATATGCTCTCCGATAAATAAACGGGTATACTTGTCATACATATTTATATACTAACATAACCACCAAAAATAATGGCTGAAGTCACAGGAAGAATAGGCGATCAAGATGTAGCTCTTAACAATGCAGCTACAGAAGCTACACTGAAATTGCTTTTACAGGCTACATTGTCAGCCAATAAGCAAAGCCTTTCTACGATACAAAATCTAGCTGAAAAGAGTGGACTAAGTCCTCAAGCTGTAGAAGCTGCAAATCGAGGGCTTACTCAAACGTCTGCAAATGCCAGTCGGGTTGGTAAGGTATTTGAATCCTTAGGATTTGTAGCAGGTGCGTTAAGCAGCACTCTCAGCGAGGCTACTAATTTATCTAGGCAACTAGCAGAAGGTGATGCTAAAGTTGAACAGGTATTTCAGTCATTTGCAAAAATTCCAGGAGTAGTTGGCATTTTCTTTGGACAACTGCAACAGTTGGCAGCAGTTCAAACAACATATCTTAATACCTATAGAGATTTAACAAATTCTGGTGCAAATTTTAGCGGCAGTCTAACTGATATGAGAATGGCTGCATCAAGCTCATATTTAACACTCAGTGAATTTGCAACAATTATAAAAAATAATACAGATGCTTTTTCTAGAATGGGCGGCACAGTTGATCAAGGTGTTCGTTCGTTCGCCAAGTTATCAAATGATCTTTTAAAAAGTCCGTTAGGCAGTGAGCTAATGGCTCTAGGTTATAGCACTCAACAGGTTAACGAAAGTATGATTAACTATATTGCTATGACTGGCGGAAGAACTAGAGAAGAAATGAACAACACTAAGGCAATTACTGCTGCGAGTGCTGAATACATGACTCAACTAGACGGACTTGCTCAGATAACAGGAAAGAGTAGACAACAACAAGAACAGGCTCTAAAGGAAGCACAACAAAATGCAGCTATAAATCAAAAATTAGCTGGCATGGATGAAAAACAAAAGGCGGCCTACATGCGAGGTTTAGCCGAAATGGAAGGAAAATTTGGACAGGCAGGCCGTGAACTTTATCAGGCTCAGATGTTAGGTATTCCTCCTCAAACTGAAGCAGCTAAAAATCTTATGGCTTTGGCTCCTGCCGTAGCAGATGCTAGTCAAGGAATGGCAGATGTTGCTAAACGTGGAGGAACAGCCGCAGAGACTTTAAAATATAGTGCAGATGCTACACAAGGAGCAGTAGAAGCTTCAAAACAATTTGAAGGTGTAGCAGGAGCATTGAGTTTTAGAGGAGACGGACTAAGCAAGGCTCTAATGGGATTGATTGATACTAGTAACAAAGCAGAGAAACAAGGCAGAGAAACTAGCGAAAAAGAATTAGAACAGAGAGCAAAAATTGAAGCCGAACAAAAAGCAAGGAGAGAAAGTCAAGCTGCCGCAGCAGCAGAAGCAGAAAAAGCACTTAAAGAATTAGGACAAGAAATTCTTGCTGCATTTCTTCCTGTAATGAAGGCTCTATTCCCAGTAATTAATGCAGCAATACAGGCATTTACAACTATTCTAACACCGTTTGCAAAATTTGCACAGATATTAACCGGTAGTGAAGTGGCTATGGGCCTACTGAAAACAACTATAGGTGCATTAACTGTAGCATTTCTAGCATATAAAGCAGCGCAGTTAGGCGGAACTATCATGCGAGGCGTAGGCGGTATAATGAGCAGTGGTGGTGTGCAAGGCGCAATACAAGGATTTAGAACTGGAGGCGTTAGAGGAGCTCTTACTGGCGGCTTAGGTGCAGCATTTCAATCAGGACTTGCTGGCGCAGGAGGTCCTTTAGGTAGTAGTCCACAGAATCCTATGTTTGTAAGTGTTGTTGCTGGCGGTTTAGGTGGCCCCGGTGGCGGTGATATGATAGGAAAAATTGCTGATAAAATTACAGGTGGCGGTGGAGTCTTAGATAAAGTTGCAGGTAAAATGGGAGGATTCAGTAAAGTCTTAGGCACAGCGGGTAATATTTTAGGTAAAGTTGCATTGCCTTTGGCAGCAGGTATGACTGCTTATAATGCTTTCCAAGGATTTACAGCAGATAAAGAAGCAGGTCTTGGCACTAAACTTATGAATGCAGGAAGTAGTGCGTTAAGTGGATTGACGTTTGGATTATTAGGATCAAGCCCAGAAGAAATTGCAGCAAGAACTAAGAAACCGGAAGCAGATGAAGTAGCTAAAGAGCAAGAACGAAAAGCAAAAGAAGCAGCAGAAGCCGGCGGTCCAACTCAAACAGAAGTGCTAGAAAGTTTATCTATCAGCGTAGATAACTTAAATACTACAATGTTAGAAATGCTGAAATATACCAAAGAAATGACAGATTATACCAAGCGAACAATGGACAATGTTAAATCTTTGAATCCAAACTTATTCCCAAATTAAATTAAATACGCTATGTCATGGAAAAAATATTTTACTCCTGTTAAACAACAAACAGGAGGAACCTTGAGTGTAATTAGTGGTTCTAGTAGCTACCACACAAATCCTGCCCATAGAAATTACTCAAGTTATCTTCCTGACGTATATTCCGGGCATCCAAATCGCCTTGAAAGATACGGTCAATATGATACTATGGATAGCGACAGTGAAGTTAATGCAGCATTAGATATTCTTGCAGAATTTTGTAGTCAAATTAATGAAGAAAACGGCACGCCGTTTAGAATATTTTTTAAAGATCAAGCTACAAATGCTGAAATTACTGTTATTAAAAAATATCTACAGCAATGGACTAAACTTAATAAATTTCAATTAAGAATTTTTAAATTAGTTCGTAATGCGTTTAAGTATGGAGACATATTTTTTGTCAGAGATCCAGAAACTCAAAGTTGGTTATATGTAGACTGCGCAAAAGTTGATAAAATAATTGTTAATGAATCAGAAGGTAAAAAGCCCGAACAATACATAATTAGAGATTGGAATCCTAATTTAGAAACGCTAGCAACTACACAAATTAATCCAAGTAATGTTACTGGAGGCGGAAGCCAATACGCTACAAGCTATGCAGCAGGTCAAATGAGTCCAGGACGCGGAATGACAGGAGCTTTCCCTACAAACATTTCAGGAACTAGATTTGATAGGCATGAAAACCAATATGCTATAGATGCTAAACATGTCATTCACATTTCAATGAGTGAAGGTTTAGATAATAACTTTCCGTTTGGAACAAGTTTATTAGAAAGTATCTTCAAAGTATACAAACAAAAAGAACTCTTAGAAGACGCAATTATTATCTATCGTATTCAAAGAGCACCAGAACGCCGTGTATTTTACATTGATGTAGGTAATATGCCTAGCCATATTGCTATGAGTTTTGTTGAACGTGTAAAAAATGAAGTAAATCAACGTCGTATTCCGTCTATCACGGGAGGTAGTCAAAGTGTTATTGATGCAGGATATAATCCTTTAAGCATTAACGAAGATTATTTCTTCCCACAAACCGCAGAAGGTAGAGGTAGTAAAGTTGAAGTTCTGCCAGGTGGAACTAATTTGGGAGAAATTGATGATCTTAAATATTTTACTAATAAGCTGTTTCGTGCTTTACGCATACCTAGCAGTTATCTACCTACTGGTCCCGACGACGGAGGATCTAACTTCAATGATGGTAGAGTTGGAACAGCATACATTCAAGAACTTAGATTCAACAAATACTGTGAGCGATTACAAAGTTTAATGAATGAGCAATTTGACACCGAATTTAAATTATACCTCTACAATAAAGGTATAAATGTTGATCCTAATTTATTTGACGTAAAATTTAATCCTCCTCAAAACTTTGCTGCCTATCGTCAAGCCGATATGGATACTGCCCGTGTTACTACTTTCAATACTATGGTAGCGATTCCTTTTGTAAGCAAACGTTTTGCTATGAAGAGATTCTTAGGCTTAACAAGCGAAGAAATTGCAGATAATGAAAAGCAGTGGCGTGAAGAAAATGTTGACATTGGAACAGAATTACCTGCAACAGCAGAACTAAGAAGTGTAGGAGTAACTGCATCTGGTATGACTTCAGACATGTCTAATCTTGCTGGAGCTACTACGCCACCTGCGCCAAGCCCAACTGCACAAGATGCAAGCGGGCAAACACCTACTGAAACTGCACCTGCTCCTGCATAAATATTTTTATGTTACTAAGAGAATTCATTTATTTCAGCAATAAATCTCAAAAGATGATAGACGATAATCGTTACCTATCTGATAACGACACGTCTGTATTAACACCAGGTGATCTTAGAAAAACACGTCTAACCCTTAAAATGTTAAAAGAATTAAGACTAGCTGGAGAAGCTAGAGAAAAAGAATATAAAGAAGAAATGGGGTTAGTTAGAAAAATGTATGCTGTTCCTCCCCCTCAACCTGCCTAAACTTTAAAATTTTCTGTCAAAATTGACAGATTTTCACCTATTTTATACAGAGTTTTAAATCCTTTTGTAAATATCCTTACAGCCTTGCCGCTACCAATTAAGGAGAATACAAGTCATGACGAAGTTTGAACAACTTCTAGACTATATTGTAAACGAAGAACATGATAAAGCAAATGAGCTTTTTCATGAAATCGTTGTAGAAAAGTCTAGAGAAATTTACGAAAATTTAATTGCTCAAGAAGCAGCAGATGAAGACATGGAAGAATCTGCTGACGAAGATATGGAAGAAGCTGCAGATGAAGATGCCGACGAGTCTGTTGACGAATCTGCCGACGAGGACATGGAAGAATCTGCTGACGAAGATATGGAAGAAGCTGCAGATGAAGAAGCCGATGAAAGCATGGATCTAGAAGATAGCTACATGATGGATGGCGATGATGAAGAAGATATGGACGAACCTGGCGGAATGGAAAAAACAGACGACCTAACAGGTGATGTAATGGCCGATAGCCCAGAAGAAGAGATTAAAATGAGCATCGAAAAGGCCATGGCAGAACTCCAAGCCGCTTTTGACGCTGCCAAAGATATGACCGGAGGCGACAAAGGAGGTGACGAATTCGCAGCTGGTAACGACGATATGGACAGCGACATGCCTAAAGAAGAAGAAATGATGGGTTTCATGGAAGGTCGTCGTATGACCCGCGAGTATGTTGAGAAAGTTGGTAATGACTGGGATAAAAGTGGCAGTCAAAAGCAACAAGGTAAAAACGTAGGCGCAGGTTCTGGTGATACAGAAGGTGCTCCACACGAAGGTCGTAGTCCTATCAGCAGTGGATCCGGTAAGCCAACAACTGGTGCAACAGCTAAGAATTTAGTTCAAGGCCATGCAGAAGCTGCTCCAGACGGAACAACACCACACGGAAAAGCAGGTGGATTTTTAACAAGCCCAAAAGAAGATAACGGCGGAAACGGAAACGTTCCTGGCGGAAAAATGGGTGTTAAAAATCTTAAGAAAGTTAGTCAGAACAGTAAAACTCCAGGACCAGTAGGATCTGGAACAGGTGACAAGGCTGGACAAACCAGCATGGGACCACAAGGTTCGTTGATTAAGCATATCAAATAATTAGAGAACCTGGATGAAGCTAACTTATCTAAGAGAACATTTAAGTTTTGACCAGGCTCAAGCTGTGCTTGAGTCTGACGACAAAGAAGGCAAAAACCTTTATCTTAAGGGAATTGCTATTCAAGGTGGCATTCGTAATGCTAATCAACGAATTTATCCTGTTGATGAGATTGAGAAGGCTGTTAAAACTTTAAATGATCAAATACAAAGTGGATACAGTGTATTAGGTGAAGTTGACCATCCAGATGACCTAAAAGTAAATTTGGATCGTGTCAGCCATATGATTACTCAGATGTGGATGGAAGGTCCTAATGGGTATGGGAAGATGAAAATTCTTCCTACTCCTATGGGTAATTTAATTCGAACAATGCTTGAAAGCGGTGTAAAACTTGGTGTCAGTTCAAGAGGCAGCGGTAACGTTGATGATTATTCTGGCAAAGTATCCGATTTTGAAATTATTACAGTCGATATAGTTGCCCAACCCAGTGCTCCTGGTGCATATCCTACTCCTGTTTATGAACATCTCATGAACACAAGAGGCGGGTATAGAGCATATAAAGTTGCACAAGAAACAAAAGAAGATCCAAAGGCCCAAAAATATCTTAAGGAAAGTCTCCTTAATATTATCAAAGGTCTAAAATAAGCCCGAGGAGAAAAGTAAATGTTGGACGCATTCAAAAAATTAGTAGAGAGCGGAGCGATTTCAGAAGATGTAAGTTCTGAATTACAATCTGCTTTTGCTGCTAAACTTCAAGAGAATCGCGACCAAGTTACCGCCGAACTTCGTGAAGAATTTGCTCAAAAATACAATCATGATAAATCACTTATGGTTGAAGCAATCGACAAGATGTTAGGCGAAAGATTGGCCGCAGAAATGGCCGAATTGTATGAAGACAAAAAAGCTCTAGCAGAAGCAAAAGCACAATACAATACTCGTATTGCCGAAGATGCTCGTAAACTAGAAGGATTTGTTATCAAACAACTAGGCAAAGAGCTTGTAGAATTCCAAAGCGATCGTAAGAAAGTTTCGGAGAATTTTTTCAAGTTAGAACAATTTGTCGTACATGCACTTGCTAAAGAGATTAATGAATTTGCTATCGACAAGCGAGACCTAGCTGAAACGAAAGTTCGTTTAATTCGTGATGCAAAAGTTAAGTTTGAAGATATTAAAGCAAAATTCATTCAACAAGGCGCTAAGATTGTTGAGAATGTAGTAAAAGAAAAATTGACCTCTGAGATTACACAATTAAGAGAAGATATTTCTAGTGCTCGCAGCAACGATTTTGGTCGTCGTATCTATGAGGCATTTGCACAAGAATATGCTAATTCTTATCTAAATGAAAAATCTGAAACAAGTAAATTGTTAAAGATAATTCAAAAGAAAGATCACGAACTAGCAGAAGCAAAACAGGCTGTAGCAGAAAAACAATCTCTAGCTGAATCTAAGGAACGCGAACTTCGTGTTACAAAAGATTTGATGGAGAGAAAATCTGCTATGAATGAATTGCTTGCACCTCTAAGTGCAGATAAAAGGGAGCTAATGCATACGCTTCTTGAGTCTATTCAGACTAGAGATCTTGCAAAGGCATATGAAAAATACCTACCAACAGTGATGGAAGGCGAAAGAAGCAAGGTAGCTAAAAAAGCTACTTTGGTTGAGAGTACTGAAGTAACTGGAAATCGTGAACAAAAGCCCGAGGTAGGCTTCGATAACATTGTTGACATCCGCAAGTTAGCGGGTTTAGCAAAATAATATTCAAGGAGAAGACATAAAATGTCAAAACTTTTAAATGAAAGATGGTCAGAGACCAAAGACGCTCTGCTTGAAGGCCTACAAGGTAACCGTCGTCAATCTATGGCAGTTTGCTTGGAAAATACACGTCGTTACTTGGCTGAGGCTGCAACAGCAGGTGCAACCAGCACTGGTAACATTGCAACATTAAATCGTGTTATTCTACCAGTAATCCGTCGTGTAATGCCAACAGTTATTGCGAACGAAATCGTTGGTGTTCAGCCAATGACCGGTCCAGTTGGTCAAATTCATACTCTACGTGTTCGTTATGCAGATAGTGGTGACGGTATCGTAGCAGGTGAAGAAGCACTAAGCCCATTCAAGATTGCTGCTGCTTATTCTGGTAATAACGTAGATGCAACTCCTAAGGCTGCTGTAACAAGTTCCTTAGAAGGTGCTCCAGGTAAGCGTATGAGCATTCAAATCTTGAAAACACCTGTAGAAGCCAAGAGTCGCAAACTAAGCGCACGTTGGACTTTCGAGGCTGCTCAAGATGCTCAAGCACAACAAGGTATTGACATTG